>ENA-OPNW01000012-OPNW01000012.1-human-gut-metagenome-genome-assembly--contig:-NODE-12-length-145890-cov-16.113430_pt1 | contig 145890 bp, 121 predicted proteins | sample MGYA00241540_ERZ501777 | MGnify/ENA primary metagenome ERZ501777 (study PRJEB25962, sample SAMEA2042615) | human gut metagenome | biome: human gut; feature: human-associated habitat; material...
TGTCCCAGAAGAAGACAGCCTGCCTTGCCAGACCCTTTTTATTCACATATATTGCCGTGGCACTTGCTCATGTAACCTACCTGCAACCGCCTACAATTCTTCCTTAAGGCATTCAAGCAGTCCTTTGCAGCCTGCCAGAACATCCCTGTAAGTTGCCTCAAAATCTCCCGTATACCATGGGTCTGCCACATCAAGTCCGTTTTCCGCAAAAGTAAGCAGTTTATATATCTTCTCATCCGGATCTCCGCCCGATATCCTCTGCATATTGCGGATATTCTCAGTATCCATTCCAATAAGGTAATCATATTCCTCATAATCATTCAGAGTCATCTGCACTGCCCTGTGAGGAATAACCGGAATCCCTTCTTTCTTCAACTTGGCAACAGTGCCATGATGCACCCCATTACCAATCTCCTCGCGGCTTGTCGCCGCCGAATTAATATAGAACTTATCAGCAAGTCCCTCTTTCTCAACTAAATATGTCATAACGCTTTCTGCCATAGTGCTTCGGCAGATATTGCCGTGGCACACAAATAGTATTTTTATCATTGTTTTGTTTCTCCTTGTTTTGCCCCGAAATGCCCTGTTTTGCGAGGGTTTTCGGGGTTATTGTGATATGCTCTGAAATTACAGATTGTGGTGAATTAGTGCAGAATGGAGCATATTGTTACTACCTGTTAGTAGTAAAATTGGTAGTAAAAGGGGATGGGTTACTACTAAGAATTCTAAATACACATATCAAACTCCGTAATTGTCTTAGAGAATTCTTGCAATTCTGCCAGTGTTGCAAATTTTTTGAATGACTTTTCTTCACTTCTCGGATGTTGCTGAAGAATTGCATCAAACAAAGTTTCCAAACTTACTCTAGGATTTTTCCACAACATTGTTTCCTCAAATTTATTACAATATAAAAACATTTTTACATCATAAAATTCAGACCATTTTTTTCTCTGCTCATCTTCATTTTTTGCCAAATTTATAATTGTAAATGGTGCAATATCCTTCATTTGGCTTAAATGACTGGCTGATTTCATCAACTCCACCGCCTCAATATCTGTAACAGGAGCACCATAACCATATACTGTGATTCCCGCAGCCCTAGACAGCATCGATTTTGCTAGGTTCCATTCATTAACGATTATCGGCTTACCATTATAGTCTTTCTTTCCTATAGGATATAACAATGGCATTTGCTGAAGTTCTTTAAAACATTTCGGGCAAAGACAATTAGCATATCCTTTTATTTTACAATCATAGCACAAACCAACTCCAGCATTACCATGTGGAAATATTAATTCAGGTAAATTACCAACACATATATTCCTTTTATACGCTTGCATCAAAAATGGATCCCAGTTAAATGATATTATTGCATCTTTTTCTGTCAGCGACAAAATCAAGTAATCATATAATGTTGGTTCATCTGGAATCTGCAATTTACTAAAATAATCACATACTTCATATTCTAATTTTTCCTGCAAATCTCTATATTCAGCTTTTCCATTTATATCAGAAAATAATTTTTCAAAATCCTTCATCTGTTCATCCGAAAAATTATATTTTTTCAATTCCGATGTAAGACCCAATATTTTATGAATGTCCTTTAGCAAAGGAACTTCTTTTCCATTTTTATCTATTTTACAAGCAGCTCTAGATGCACCTGCCCCTACAATTACCACATGTGGGTCTAGTAATCTTTTATTTTTATGATTAGGCACTCTATAAGGAACAATATTCTGTATTCCCATTTTCATTCTCCTTTACTCATTCTTTGTATCTTTCAGGATGCTATCGAATGTCTCATACAAAAAATCTTGAAGCGTTGCAAAACTCTCACATAATCTCTTTAGAATATATGAAGGATGGTGTTTCATTTCAAAAGCAAAACTTGACATGTTCGATTGAGATATAGAAAATTTGTGTGTCATATTATTTCTCAATGTATTTATAAATGAATAATTTCCTTTCCATATTTCTCTATCAGTATCATCGTTCTCATTAATATAGTCAATAATTTTCTGAACATCCTGTGGTGGATTACCATTCCAATATTTGTTTTTATAAGTATCTTGATTTGAAAATATGCGACTATGATAGACCTTGTATATAGGTTCGCCTAAATCATATTTAATATTATAAATATGAGCCAAAATATCCCACATAGTTTCCACTCGAAACATTGCATTTTCAATAAAATAATACGCTAACCATTCATTGTTACCAGAAGTATGAAGCATATTATAATTTTCCACCACTTCATCACTATATGCGTACTCGATAGCCTTTTCTAAAGAATATCCTATCTTATTTCTCAAATCCAAAACTGTGCTATATAAATCTCTGAATTGTGATATCTTATTAAGCTCTGCTCCGAAAACATTTTCTCCTGGTGATATTATAAACATTTCCTTATCTTCGGCTACCCGAATAATGAACGGATTATCATTTGGCAGCTTATCGGTAAAAACTGTCATCAGATACTCTTTTTCTTTAATAATCTGTTCATCCACTTTACTCCCCCCTGTCCTTTATTGCAAGAATCTAAAACATATTATATCCTCTAAACCTACTTTTTTCCACAGAAAAAACGCCCCAGCCTAAGCCAGAGCGTCACCCATCTTCTATATCAAATTACCTTAAACATTTTCTGTGACATCGGTTTCTACTTCTTCTGCTCAACCTCCGCCTGTGCTTTCCTAAACTCTTCCATCCGTTTCAATTCTTCCTCAGCATCATCGAATCCGATATGCGTGTACACATTCATTGTGACCGATATATCCGAATGCCCCATGAGGTACTGTAATGTCTTGGGATTCATTCCCGATTTTGCCATATTCGAACAATAGGTGTGTCGGCATACATGAGGTGTAATGTTTGGCATCTGCACCCGATAAATGTCATTGTATCTGCCAACCATATGATTGAATCGGTGCTGCCAGTGCATTGCAACAAGTGGCATTCCATTATCATCGTAAAATAGAAATCCGCTATATCCATCTATGGTTTTCTCCACTTTCGGTGCATTTCTGTCCTAGATGATTGCCTGAAACATCTGTGCCACATCCTATGTAATCGGCAATACTCTTGTTCCGGCATCCGTCTTTGTGGTTTCTATGATATACCGCATATCTGATGTTCTCTGCAACTGATGGTCAATATTCACAGTTTTGTTCTGCAAATCAATGTCATTCAGCGTCAAGCCACAAAATTCTGATATTCTCATTCCCGTATGAAAGAGTATGTACACCGCTTCATAGTATTTGCAGTACACCACATCGTCATGCACAAACTTCAGGAACTTTCTCATCTGGTCTTTTGTGATTGCCTCTCTTGTGACTGCATCATTTACCAATACTCCGGCAAGCTGAAATCCGAATGGATTCTTTACCAGAATGTCATCATCCACCGCCATCTGAAAGGCTGGTCGCAGCACTCCCCGGATGGTATGAATGGAACTGTAGCTTTTCCCATCTTCCTGTTGCAATTTTATAAGGAACAGCTTTGCATCGGATGTTTTCACACTTCGTATCGTCTTTTTACCGAATGCTTCCTTTGCAAGTAATCTCTGTACTGTAACATATCCCTGTTTCGTGCTTTGCCTTACTCCAGTCTTTGTTTTCAAATATCGGTCTACCAGTTCACATACTGTCATCTGTCCGTCCACGATATTTACAAGCAAATCCAAATCTGTGTTTACCTGTTTTTCCAATTCACGAAGGGAGAGGCATGGCTTCTTGCCCTTTGGAAGTTTGTCCGTAGGCTCTAGTTTCCAACTGTATACAAAATGTGGTTTTCCATCAATGTGATATTTATATTGATATTTTCCGTCTGCTCATATGCTTTCTCCCGGTCTTAATACTCTGCGTTTGGAATCCCACCTTATCTGACCTCTTCCTGCCTTTGCCATTATACCCACCTTAGTTCTGGATGGTTATGCGATACTCGTTTTAGTTTTATTGCTAATTCGCATAATTTGGAAATAAATTCTGTATATGCACTCACAGCATCCGGCTCGGACGCAAGTGGAAACCAGGGAAATGAAACCTGATTCTCGGTAATAGCAACCTCCAACTGCTCCACTCGGAATGCGTGCTTAAAAAGCGTTTGCTTCCCTTCTATCAACTTCTGCAAATTTTCCAGCTTGTCATCTGTAAACATGTTTCTTGGAACTGATATGCTTAATACATCTGCTTCCACAGTTTCATCCTCTGGCAGCTCTGATTGTTGTATGGGCTCACCTTTGTAAAACCGTTCTAAAATCAATTCCAATTTACTTTCTGACAAATTCCCGGATGTATGAAACACTCCGTTCTTATCCAGAATGCAGCTCCCAATCAGATAATCAAACTTGGTTGTTCTAGTATACTTCACCTGCATTCCAAGCAATTCACCTATGGCATAAGCCAGCTTCTTTCGTTCCTCTCCTTTAACCTTAAAATCAATCTCTGTAATCATTGCACATACCACATTTCTTTTTGGTATGTACATATATCACTCTAACTGAATAATAAAGCAAGTGAAATCTGAAATACTTTTACACAAAACACCATAATTATTCGCGCACAAATATCTCCCCATATCCTTTAAAATCAAGTCTCTCCGGCAAATACCAGACAAAAAACAATACCCCCTTTGCAATTTCGCGAAAATACGCGTGAGAGGGGGCATCGGTCGGCTGTGCAAAAAGCAGTCGAAATTAATATCCCCCTAGCTTCTTTCGACAATTTGAAATAAATAGCATTATAGCTTTAGTACCCCAGTTGCCTCTAATTCTTCAAATATTCTTTTTCCCTCATTTTCATCTACTTCAATAGCAGAATCAACAATCAGTTTTAGGCTTTCAGTTATTCCTTCACTTACAGCTTTAAGCTTAAAGCTTTCTTTTACAATACCTGAAAGAAGTTCCTGTCTATCTTTATCTATAATAGGAATAATTACTTCTTCAATTTCATCTGGTTTCCAGTGTTGAATAATCGAACCACCCGCATCCCTTTCCGCTTGTAGTTTCACTATTGTTGAATTCAAAACTAAAGTTAAGTAATCTGGCAATATTCCATCATCTATAATCTTCAAATGTAATAATGCACTAGATGTCATCGCCTTCTCATCCTTTTCAACTTTATAAGCAATACCTATACTGCCATCCTTTGAAAACAATATAGTATCTTTCCTCAAAGATAGTTCTTCCTTAAAATATATTTTTTCATCAAGGAATACATCAGTTTCTGACAATCCATATTTTGAAATATTATTTACTCTATAAAATGGTATTCCACTTTCTTCATAGGCATCACTACCAGGCTCTATTGACTTCATTGGTGGTGCAATATCCCCTATCTTTTTACAAGGATATTGTGACAATATTTCTAAAAGTTTATCGTATTTAGGTAAATAATACTCCGCATCTATTCTTCCTGAGTTTATTATTTTTTTATATGATCTCACAGACATTGATTCATTATCTACTTCGAGCTCTGACTCATCAAAACCCAATTCAGCTAACAATAATCTTTCAGCTTCTTCATATTTTTCTTTAGATCGAAGTTTAATTTCATTAGCTCTATTTACATACGAAGCAATCTTCCTTTGAAAATCAATCGTGAAATCAGGAACCGGCAAACTCCTTACCGATTCTTTATCTATTGTCAATGGAACTGTTCCATTGACTTTTCTATAAATAATCTTTTTTCCTATAGTAGAATTGAAATATACCCACAAAAAAGCTTCTAGAACGTGATTTGTATTTGTTCTAATCATAAATTGATTCATGCCCAAAGATACTGGTCTATTTAGATTAGGCATTAAAAATGATCTTCCTGGAGAACCTATTTTATTGATTATTAATTCTCCGCCGTAGACCTTAGATTTTTTCAAATACTCATAGCATTTCTTTGTAACATACTTAACATTGTCCGTATAATTATCATTTTCCAAATCAGTAGTTCTAACCATATACGCATAATCTTCAATATCTAACAATTCAAATATTTTTGCAATACTTTCATAACTACCATTAGAATGAAAATCTGTTAACACTTCTATCTCATTACCTAATATAATGTGTGGTTTCGACAAGATTTTACTGTATGCCTTTAAATACTCTTTATTATAGTATTTGTCATCTATCCTATATTTCGTATTATCATTGATAACTGTTTTAAAACTAACCAGACTAATATCAAGCCTCTCCAATAAATAATTATAAACTCCATCTACGGAGAGGCTGCTTAAAAAGGGATTTCATTCTCCGGATGCATAATTCTATTTAGTTCTTCAGCAGTTGGAGCAAAACTTAATCCATTATCAAAAGCAAATTTTGCAAAAGCCTCTGCAATTCCATTTTGCGAGTATATATTGTTTGCATTAGAATTTATCAGTGCTGGATCGTGATTAAACAAATCATGTTTCACAAAAATATGTCCATGCGTATCTTTTACACGCTCCACTGTTTCAGTAACTTGTTCTGCCACAACATAAAACTTCTTCGCTTCTTCAGAAAGCATCTCATATTCTTCATTAGAAATAATGGAATTGTTATTATCACCAAGAATTAGTTTCTTTTTATATAAGTCACGCTCATTATCCTCCAACTGCAACCAATCTTCGATTGTAATCGTAGCCCGATAAGCATCATTATCTTCTTTCAAAACATATATACTATTTTCTTTTATCCATTTCTTATGACTATCTATAGCACCATATTTTGAAATAAATATATCCTTAATAAATCTGGTTGAACCATCATCGTTTTTATGTTCTTCAACAAACGGTAATGTCTCAATTGTAATTTTATATGCAGATTTCTTTGTTAATTCCTTATATTCATCCTCTGAAATAACAGAGTTGTCAGATAATCTCTTATATTCATAAATTGTTTTCTTTTTATAATCTGATTTTTCTGATTATACTCCTCCTCCGAAACCATAGCAGAATCTGTTTTTCTGATATACAATATCTCTTTTTGTCTCTTCTCATAATTATCTTTATTTGCAATACTATTATACTCTTCTTCAGACAAAACAGTATTATCGGATTTACGTACTATTATCTTGACAGTCTTATATGAATATGAAGTCCATGTAACATAATTTTCTGTAACGTATATCTTATCTCCTGAATTATCTTTGCTTGGTTCTTTCATAGTTGCAAAGAAAATAGGATAATCAATATCACCATTCTCGTCTACATTAGGTTTTGGACAAATATTAGGATATCCACAGTTTTCATCCGTCCATTTTTGTACTAATAATACACTTGTCTTTGTACCTGTGTGTGGCTTAAATGCATTTCCATGCATTCCAACAACAGCTAATATTCTGCAACGATCCATAATATATTCCCTAATATATTTATCTGTTGAATTGTTGAAACGTCCCTGTGGTAGTACCACTGCCATTCTTCCTCCTGGCTTTAAAAAACTAAGGTTTCTTTCAATAAAAAGAATATCTCTTCCAACTTTATTTTGTAATTTTTGAGATACATCACCACCTTTATGTCCTAAATCATATTGCTTTATTTGTTCCTCATGGTCTTTGACTTCTAAATCCCCTGCAAATGGTGGATTAGCCATAACAATATCAAATTCAAATCGACTATAATCTCCATCCAAAATATCTCTACTATAACATGTTGTCTTATCTTGTCTAAGCATAGCAAGTTTACGGAATCCTTCACCATATTTAGCAAACCAGTCCGCATTGTTAACATATTTCGCAAACCAATTTCGATAATCTAATGTATTCAAATGTAAAACATTTGTATGCCCATCTCCAGCAATAATATTTAGCATTCGCCCTACTCTAACGCTATTTTCACTATAGTCTATACCAAAAACATTATTTTGAACGTACAATTTTTCAGACACTGTTCTCTTGCTTGTTGTAAACAGATTATCGGCTTGGGGATTAATCTGTTTCCAAACATGAAGCGTTGAATGCATTGGAAAGCCACAACTTCCAGCAGCTGTGTCAATCATTTTTTCATCTCGCTTTGGATTGAGCATTTTTACACACATATCAATAATATATCTTGGAGTAAAATATTGTGCCATTTTTTCCTTTTGATGCATATTTACAAGATGCTCAAATGCATCATCCACTACTTCTAAATTTGAATTAAATAATTTTACATCTTGTAATTCACTTACACATGACTTTACAGTAGCTGGTTGCATATTTAATCTTGAGTTATCCGGGAAGACGCCTTGCCACTCCATTTGTGCTTCTTTGAATAGATTATTGATCTTATTAAATATCTGGTCATCAGTCTCACTAGATTTTACACGGAATTCCATTGGTCTAAAGACCGAATCGTCAATCTGTTCAATTTGTTTTCCATATCTTTTCATTTCAAGCGATATTATATCTGCATCATCACTAGATTTTTTTTCATCAAATAATTTTGTAAAAATAAGCTTAAAAATTTCTTCAAAATCATTTTCAGGAACATCATTCGCATTATATCTTTGCTCAACCTGCAATATTATATCTTTCAATGTCTCGTGATGTAGACGATCGTAAATCATTAATTGCTTTAAAGTAAATGTTTGATTCTTTTTCCATTCACTAATATCTTCCGAACAATATGGAAATCTATTTAGTCCAAGTCTATTCTCATAGGTTGTTTCGTCATAAAATTCAGGTGGATTTACACCATTGACTAGTACTCCAACATGTGGATGCTTTTGATTTGCATACGTTTGCATTTGCTGAAAAGGTGTTGTATCTTCCCCCTCCCATGTTTTATTGTAATCATCTATTTTTGGACGTTTCACCTCAATAATCATCATAATATTTTTATGCTGTTCATCAAAAACAGTAATATCCACTCGCTTATCACTAATTCTTGATCTTCCAGCAAAAAACACTGGTTCCTCAAAAGAAATCTGTTCCTTTTTGTAACCGTATTCTTCTATTAACTTGTGTGCGTAATGCTGACGAACAATTTCCTCTGGTGTCAACTCAAAATAATCTCCATCCCTATTCATTCCTCTTTTGACACATTCTATTCCAGCAGAACCATTTCTACGTATCTTAATTCTTCCATTTATCCAGTCTTTATCTTCTTGTGAAAATTGGTTTAGTGAATTATATTCATTTGGTTCTAATATATCTCTTATTTCCATTTTAATTTTTCTCCTTTTCTTCAAGTTTTTCCATATTATCTCTAATAACTTTTTCCGCCTCAATAAGTGCTGTTCTTCTAATAAATTCGCTATACGAAGCATATGATTCAAGTCTTGCAGCTTGTTTCAACTTATCCAGTTCTTCTTCACTAACCCTAATACTCATAGAAATTGTCTTGTTCATTTCAAAGTCCTCCTATGTTCTAAATTATATCATCTTTGTGCAACATTTACAATACAAATCACCACGTCAAATAATAAAAATAGCAGGCACTTTTTTCACCTGCTACTTCCACATTTATTCATTGAATGACTGTACATTTCATCCGGTTATTTTTCTTCCATAACCCGTATAAAAACCGTAGTCACTTTCCTATCACTCCACCACGATTTGCCTCACTTTATCGCACTTCATCGCTACTTATAACTGTACCCAAAGCCCTGCCGTGGCAGATGAAAAGTACTTTTATCATTGCTTTATTTCTCCTCGATTTGTCTCGGAATGCCCTGTTTTGCAAGGGATTCTAGGGATTTGTAAAATGTGTATTTTTGCCGAACTCCTGGCAAAATAGAGCAAGATGGAGCAAGTTATTGCGAATTGTTAGTAGTAAAGTTGGTAGTAAAACGGAGTTAGCTTACTACTAAGGATTATCACAATATCACTTAATTACTTTGAGTGCATCCTTGTCTGGCATTTCAAAATGCTTTAGCTTTTCACTATTTTTTAATATCTGATAACACGAAGATGATGTAAGCGAAAGTAACTTTATAACTGCCACACCAAAATATAGACAAACACCTGTAGAGCAAGTATATTCACTTATGATGCCATGTGCAATTTCATTTCGTATATTAGCACCAGATTGCTCATTTAGCAGCCCTCTAAATGTAAACAAAATATCATTATCATAGCAAGCTAATAATTCTGGCAAAGAAAAAACTGAACTCAATACCTTTTCCATTGACGAACCATCTTTTTCCAATGTTACTGTTAAGCCTCCAACCTCTCGAGCAATATTTCTAAAAAGGTTTTCTACCTGTGGTGCAAGAATGTGTAATGCTTCATAATAATCTCCGTTCAAAAACATGTATAATCCGCTTTGAAAAATTTTTTCTCTTCCATCTGGAATAATTGGATTATCTTTAACCAAAAACTCCACCATATATTTATTAATAACAAATTTATCTCTTATTATAAGCAAAGCATTCCTCATCCAAATATCACCCGTAACTTTTTGCTTTTCCAATGCATTTTGATACATATGTAGTTCCATAAGTTTCGGATCTTTTTCTGGATCATGAATATCAAGTGGTTGTAATGCCAGCACCGTTTGTCCTTGAGCATTTATTAAACTCTTACCAAACAAATGTGAAATCGGATTATCTTTAAATTCTTCTATTACACGTTTTTTAATATCCTCCTGCTTTTCAAACACAAACATTTGAGTCAGCCGAATTACACATTCCTCAAACGATAGACCTTCCATATTAACTTTAAGATTGTCGACAACACCTTTAATATCTAATTCAATAGAAAACGGCACCATTATTTGGGGGATTTCTCTCTGAATTTCAACAAGCCTTTTATGTGTAGTTTCTGCCTTTTCCGGCTCTCCATTATTCCGATATAATATTATTCCTTTTTGAAAAAAATTAACAGCTCTTAACGCTCCTTGTATATCCTTCTGAAATATTTTCTCAGCAAATTTTATATAATAATCTGCCAACAAAATATTATTTTGAGTTGCTTCTTCTTTTCTCTGCAATTTAAATAAACATTCCACTTTTAACTCATAAGCTTGTTCTACCTTTGCAATATTATCTTTGTTTTCTTCAATCAAATCATCTAATACTTTCAAAATTACCGATACGTCAAAATGCTTTTGTTCTAAGAACAATTCCATTACTCTCAATGCAAAAAAGCCTTCTGTACTTGCTGCCCTAGTATCTATAAACTCCTTAAACCACTCTTGTATTTTGTCATACAATGCAGTTTGCTTTGTTTGCGCCGAAATACACAATGCTCTGCGAATCATATCAAGCGTACCAATATTATCTTCGTCCTTATACCACAGCTTAAATAATTGCCAATATGCATCTGCTGCAATTTTAGCTGCATCAAATTTCTTTTTCTTAGTCCACAGTAGATCTGCAATCAACGCACGTAAGATCAAAGGTATTTTATCCAATTCCAAATTCTGCAACACTAAATAATCATCTTCAGATATATCATCTATCGAAAAAGTCCGACTACCATCGGACATTACAAACATTGGATGAAATTCTATTCCTTTATTATTAATTTTTGTTCCTAGAGAAGATATATTCCTCAACAAATCAAAAATATGTTTTTCGTTCTCATCTAATTCTTCCCTAGCTTCTTCAGTAAATAAATTGGCCGACAGCGAATGTCTTCTATTCACTACAATTTTATTCAATAATTCATATATATTCATTATCTCATCTCCAAATCGCAACTTATCCTGTATCATATTATATCGTCATTTTCACTTCTTTTCCATAGAAAAAACGCCCAGCCAAACTGGAGCGTTACCAATCTTCTATATCAAATTACATTAAACATCTTTTGCGACATCGGTTTCTCATTCTTCTGCTCAACCTCCGCTTGTACCTTACTAAACTCTTCCATTCGTTTCAGTTCTTCCTCAGCATCATCAAATCTGATATGCGTGCACACATTCATTGTGACCGATATATCCGAATGCCCCAGGAGGTACTGCAGTGTCTTTGGATTCATTCCCAATTTTTCCATATTCGAACAGTAGGTATGTCGGCATACATGTGCTGTTATGTGCGATAATTGTTCATCAGGATGTAACTTGGCATACTTCTTTAATGACCATCGGCACTCATTTTCTATGTGCAAAGCCACCTTTGGTTTCTCATTCTTATCAAGCATTATAAAACCACTATAACCATCTACTACCATTTCTATTTTTGCTTTAGGTCTGTTTACTATCATATTCTTAAGGCTGGCATATACATCATCATCCATAGCAATGTATCTCCTACCACTCTTTGATTTAGTAACCCCAATCTTATATTCTCCATTCCTTGTACGGAGAAGCTGATGGTCAACATTAATTCTTCTGTTTTCAAAATATAAATTTTTAAATGTAAGCCCGTATAACTTGCTAACTCTCATTCCAGTATGTAACAATACAACAAATTCATCATAATATTTCTGTAGTACGCAATCACCTTATTCAAACAACGCAAAACATATAAAAAATCAACCTCCCCAGACGAAATCCAGTGAGGTCACATAATTACGCTTTCTGTTTCGGTACAAACTCAATCTTAAGAGCCATTCCCATACCATCCGCTAATCTTTTATGAAAATTGACAGACGGATTTCTTGTTCCATTTTCAAGCTTACTAATATATGCCTGCATTACAGCCATGAGGATTGCCTCCAGCCAACTAACTTATCGCTTTAACCTTGTTCATGGTTTTCAACACATCTCTATGTCTACAAAAATGTTATCAATTAACTAAAAACTGTTCAATATTAATACCGTTGACAATTCACCATTAACAATTCAAATAAAACACAATACTATTGATTAAATTAAAGATGTTTGCATTCATCTTTGAACCTGACATCATAGGCAGGATTCCAACCTGCACTTCATGATTATTAGTCATGCGTGCTTGCATTGCACCACTTAAGTCAAGTAAACCAATTTATTCAGAATTGGTAATATTATATTGTAACATAACCCTGTTACAGGGAAGCCAGATTTAAGGTTTTCGTAATGCAGGCGGTTTTACTATTCTACTTCAATTAATGTTGTAGCATTAGATACTTTTATCTGTGTATCCAATTCTGTCAAAAGAGTGTTTCGCTTTTCTTCCAGCGCCTCAAGTTTCTTCTTGACATTCAGCGGGTCCACCAGTTCGGTAGTATTCTCCTTCACATATGCTTCTACAACTCCCAAAGGCTTTTCATCCTTTGTCTTACTGTCTTTTCCAAGAATACTTAGTCGCATCTCCTCTGCTGTAGATTGAAGCTGACTGTTCTTCTTATCACAGAACTGTACACGCTCGCTATATTCATTCGCAATCTTATTCTGAAGTCTTCCCTCGAAATCAGCATCGTTCCCATAACCGCCCATACCACGAAGTCTGCTTCTGAGTGCAATAGCTCCTGCAACTGTAAAATTACCATATGAAGTAGTTATCTCTGAACTTGCATTGGACGCCACAATCGCAGCATCAATCTTCTGAAACCTTTCAATCAAATCAAGAATCTGCCGATAGGCTGATTCTGCCTGTTTAGCATACTCGTCCTTTGCAATCCGCTTTGCATATACCTTATCTTCATTCGGTTTGATTGTATCAATAAAGCTTGCCTTAGCAATCTTGTCTGCAATCTTCTTTACTAACAAATCTCTTTCATCAAGAGCCTGTGTTACTAACATCTTATCACTCATATAATAATCCTCCCTTAGAACATTATCTCTATAAACTATTCTAAGGAAGAATGTATAATTTGTCATTGAAGCTGTAGTTCAAAATTCTTGCTTCCGTCTCTAATTTATGAATCAAAGCATCCGTTTCTAATCTAGCCTTGTTTTTTCGCTTCCATCCAGTCTTACCAAAGCCATGGCTTCTTAAAACACTCTATTGCACTATCTGGTAAATACTCATCTTTGTATTCTTTATAAGTTATCTCATAAGAATCATATATTTTATTGTTTGGTGCAAATAACGGTTGATTCCAAAATCTATTATTACAATCTTCTAAGCACATAAACATTATTGAAGACATCATGCCTGACACAATACAATCTTTATGATAGCAAATCTTCGTTGTAAAAGACTCGCCTACACGAATTTTTCTATCGAACATCGTTGAATAACTCAACCATCCATATCCCAAAATCATTTTTGCATTAGAAACATCACAAAGCATAGTATCTTTTTTATATGTACATACAGGACTAACGCACCTAATATCTGTTTTTCCAGCATTTTTAAATTCATAAATAACACAACACCATTCTTCTTCATTAAAATAGTCTTTGTTATAATGTGCCGTCACAATATCATTCTCAACTGACACTTTTCCCATTTTTGTCATGAACAAATTAATATCACATTCTTTTTTTAATTTGTACGCAGAACATTTTATGTATTCTTTATACTCGATTATTTGTAACTCTGGACGATCCTCATATATCTTTTTCTTTTCTTTTATGTCTTCGAGATTTTCTTTTCGCTTATCTAAAAGCAAGTTAACCATTCCACCAGCTACCGCTCCTGTTATTGCACTTACTATTGCATTCATTAATTCATTTGTCATATTATTAATCCCATATATAATTTTCTTAATCCAACGAGTCCCTATTACTCAGCATACTCCATAGATTTCACCACATTTTTCAATAAATTCTTAAATTCCTTAGTCCCTTCAACATACGTTTTATCCTTATTCGTAAGTATGTATACAGGATTGGTTTCCGTCAAATCCTTTATAGGAAACACCTGCAGCTTATTGTCATTATATCTGTTCAGTTCGTGCAAATGTAGCAGATACATAGTCAGGCTGAAACATGCCGCCAGATTTTCCTGTGCCATCTGCTGATGCAGATCAAAGTGACCAGATGTATGTACGCAATTCAACGTAACCCCTTCCTTTTCAAGCAAATGGTCTAATATCTGCATGCAATGCAGATTCGGCAGACTCCTGCAGAAAGGCATCTGACTAAACTCCCTAATATCTGCACCCTCTTGAATTCTTCAACACATTCAGGATATCTGTCCGGAAAATAATTCTTAAGCATCTGCTCACTTACCACAAGGTAAAGTCTCTCATCAAATAAAAATTCCTTCTCAATACATTCCGGAGCAAGCGGTGATATCCCGCTGAATGCAATATCAAGTTCACCTTTTTCAAGCATTTCCCGCAACTGTTCCGCATTGCCAATCACGCCCCTGATATCATAATTGCTGTACATTTCTTTAAACTGTCTCATAACAGACAGCATAATCATGCGAAAACGCCCTTCTGTTGTTCCTACTCGAATCGTTGATTTGTGCATTATCATTTATCTTTATTTAACTCCCCCATATATCCTGCTGTAATTATGCCTGCTGGCAACGCCACAATTGCAATACCAAACACTGATGATATCATGGTAATAACCTTGCCAGCGATTGAAACTGCATATATATCACCATAGCCTACTGTTGTCAAAGATACTGTAGCCCAATATATAGCATCAAAAAAATTGTTAAATGTTTCAGGCTCAACATTAAATATAACAAGCGCTGAAATAAAAATATATCCAATAGCCAGAACGCAGACGACAGTCAAAGATTCTCTTTGCTTGCGAAAAACATTTAAAAACATTTGAATATTCTTTGAGTATCTGAATGATTTAAAAACTCGAAACACCCGGAAAGTTCTAAAAAATCTAAATATTTTCAATAATTTCAGACTATTATTTACTATAATTACAGATGGCAAAATTGAAAGCAAATCCACAATAGCCATAAACGAAAACGGATACATCGCGAAAGATATTACACCCTTTATCAACTTGTAATCTGCTGTTGACAGTCTCAAGATATAGTCCACAATAAATATAAATACTGCTACTTTATCAATTGCATTAAACAATCCCGTCTGATTCTTAAATGACAATGGAAATATACTGATACATATCGTTATCATCATAAATGCATCATATATTTTGCTGTACTTATCATTATCTTCAGAAACCTCAATTATCTCGAATATTCGTTTTCTCATTTATGCTCCTATTTATATGTATCTTCTTATCTTCTCTATCAAAGTAACATCCGCTGGCAGCCATTCAACCTCTCCAAGGTGTTCTTTCGTCAGCCATTTTGCGTTCTCATGCTCTTTTAACACCAGATCTCCGCTTAATATTTCACACCAGAAGCAATCCATTGAAAGATGAAAATTAGGATAATCATATTCAATTGTGTCGATTAAAGCTCCAACTTTAACTTCTGTATCTAATTCTTCCATAATCTCACGTTTTAACGCTTCCTGTGGTGTTTCTCCTGCTTCTATTTTTCCGCCTGGAAATTCCCAGCCATCTTTGAATTCTCCATATCCTCGCTGGGTTGCAAAAATAATTGGTTCTTTCTTATCATTAACTGCCTTTATTACTGCTGCAACTACCCTAACTGTTTTCATGTATTTTCCTCTTTTCTGTAACATAATATGATTGTCTTTGCATATGCAGAGAATTTTGTATGTATTTATGAATTTACAATATACTCATAGATATCTTCTCTCACAGGAACATCAAGAATCCATTCTATTTCGACTGCTGTCTTCTGTGTATTGGGCATTGTAAATTCTTTAGTATTTCCACTAGCTGTCATATGTCCCAGATAATAAAACTCCTTAGAAATCTTATCATCTTTATTCTTACGAACAAAAAGCTCCACCCTGATTCCCCGCTCTTTTGCCTTAAGAAAATTCTGTACATCTTCAGACTGCAGACTTCTTCCAGATTTCGATATTGCTATCAAACGATCTCTAAATCCTGGCACAAAATGATCCTCATATTTTGTCGTATCACTAATATCTTCTGATTTATCATAATTAATAAATACAGGAAATGTTTTTGTCTTCTTATCATATTTATAACCACCAATATTTAATGGCACTTCATTCTGCTCCCAATTAAGCAAACGACACACATCCTCATATGTATATTTCTGATAAAGAACAAAATCTGTTACATCATAGCTTTGCTTATAATCTCTTTCATATCTGCTTATGCCAAAATCAACAAGTTCCTTAATAACATTATAAAAATCTCTATTTGATAACATTTCAAGAAATGTCTTCGTTGGTTTATAATCATTGCCTTCCTTTTCTATGAAGACACACTGGGAATATGTCTTCTTACTAGAACCTGCTGGAAATTCATTTGTCATAACATTTATGATATTTTCTTGCTGTTCCTTACTGATGGATTTACCATATGTCAACAGATCCTGTGATAGTCCTGTAAATAATCCATATTTTGATAATCCATTTGCATATAGAAGTGTTCTCTTTAATAATTGCAGCTCCTGAATTCTTTTTCCATTTGCCAGTTTCTTTGAAATAAATTCAACTATCTTTTCTTCTTCCTGTGACAAACGAATCTTATAATCCTTCTCATATTTCACTAAGAATTTATAATACGAACCGAGGCTGTTATTATCGAAAATTCGTATAACATCCATTTCCCCATAATCATCAAAATCCTTGAGTGCCGGTATTCTTCCCAATTTGTTCTTAAGATTTGTATAGTTTTCTTTTATCAGCTTAATATCACTGAAATTAGCATTATCAACAGATGCAAATATTCTCTTCTTGCTTATTTCATCAAAATGCACTGTAGATGCGCCTGGAATAATTCTTCCGCCTTCCATTATATATCTACGTATATTGTCTTTATTGTAAGTTCTATCCCCTGAGAGTGCTATTGGAATCATGAAATTATTATTGTAATTACCAATAAAATCAAGAATTACAACATATTCTTTCCCATCAGCCTTTCTGAGCCCTCGCCCCAACTGCTGAATAAATACTATTGGTGATTGTGTTGGTCTGAGCATAATAACCTGATTAACCTCCACAATATCAACACCCTCATTCAATATTTCTACAGAAAATATATAATCTAATGGCTGCTTATGGACATTTGCCTCACTCTCATTCATTGCAAGTCTTTCAAATGCATCCTGTCTTTCCTGTTCGTTAGCATCACCATTCAATGCTATTGTCCTAAAATATTTCCCTGTATCCGGATTAACTATATTGTTAAACTTATGTGATAATTCCTGTGTCTCTTTAATGCTGCTACAGAATATAAGTCCTTTAACCTTTTCTCCACTATATCCATAGTAATTTGCCTGCTGGATTATATGTTTCACACGTTCATCGCTTGTAAGCATACTAAAATCACGATTATCTTTATCATCTCCAACTATAGACAAATCAGTAATTCCAAAGTAATGAAACGGACATAACAGATTTTCTTCCATGGCCTGCTGCAAACGTATCTCGTAAGCAATCTGATAATTAAATAACTCATAAACATTTCTACCTGCAACATTGTCATCACGCTTATCAGGAGTTGCTGTCATTCCAAGCCAAAGCTTAGGCGAAAAATGTTTCATAATCTTCTGATATGTATCAGCAGTTACATGATGTGCTTCATCCAACACAATACAATCAAATGTATCCTTATCAAATTGAAGCAAATGCTCATCTCGATTTAATGTCTGGACCGTAGCAAATACATAATCTGCATCATATTCATGATACCCAGCACCAACTAAACCCATAGAAATAGATTTTGCAAATACCTTTTCGTAAGATTTCTTAGTCTGTCTTGCAAGCTGTCCCCTATGAACTAAAAATAATACTCTCTTAAATCCCAGTTCTCTCATTGCAAATGCGGAAGCATAAGTTTTTCCTGTTCCAGTCGCAGATATAAGAAGAGCCCTGTCTTCTCCTGCTTCAAGAATCTTCTTAAGATTTGTAATAAATCCAACCTGCATACTATTTGGTTTTAATCTGTATTTTTCAATAGAAACAACCTGATCTTTCTTGGCTATATCTCGCTGATGTTTAATAATTTTATATTGTTCTTTATAATTCTCATAGAATTCATTAAACTCTAATGCATACTCAGAATTCCATAGTCTGTTAAATTCAGCAACTATTTCCTTTGCCATCTCTCCCTGCTCAGTTGAGACAAGCTTAGTATTCCACTCCTGATTTCTAGTAAGTGCCGCACTTGTTATATTCGAACTTCCAATGATAATACGATACACTTCATCAGTTTTAAAAATATATCCCTTTGTATGAAAGCCTTCTCCTGCTTCTTGTACATCATACATTTTCAAGGTAATATTTGATAATCCATTAAGCTTCTCTAAAGCTTTAGGTTCACTAAAATTCAAATAATTAGTAGTAAGAATTTCGCCTGGAATATTTTTCTTTTCTAATACTTTCAACGTCTGAAGTAATGGCGTAATTCCACCCAAAGTAATGAACGCAACACTAATCTGAAACTTATCGCATCTTAATAGTTCATCTTCAATGGAAGATAATACTTTCTTCCCATCCTTATAATTATTAGATACAAACTGTGGGCTATAAAAGCTGTTCGAAGCAACTGAACCGTCTATATATGCTGTCTCAAATCCTAATCGCAATTCATCCCTTTTATCCATACTGGTACTCCATTTCCACTGACAATTATTATACTAATTATATTATTTATTATGGTTAGTTGCAATGAATGTTTAAATTAAAATTGTTGTTATTTTGTTTTCCTGTAATACTCAGCAATTTAATAATTCTAGAATATAAGTTATTTCTTAATTCACTATCATTTAATGAGTCTATGGGACATTTAACAGGATTCTGCACTAAGTTAGCAAAGTTTATTAAATAATTATATTTACTTTCAATTTCTAATATTTTCAACTCGACATCTCTTCTATTAAAAGGCTTTTTTATATACACTTTAATAGCAGATATTATATCTTTTTCTAATTCTGTTATCAGCTTTTTATTCTTAAGTTCTTCTAAAACACTATTTAAAACAATATCCCTTTCATCCATATTTTTATCCTCCAATCTTGTATATATACTTATACTACTACTCCTCATATACAAAATTTGTCAAATTATGTCGACAATGAATGTTATTTGCAATAATTTGTAAAATTATATTTTTTCTTGATTATTCTTTAAGAATTTAATATGACTGAGTAAAGTCTCACGACTGGAAAAGGATGCTCGTTTCTTTTTTATTTTCACCAATTCTATCTCATAAAAAACAGCACCCCAGCAGTACCAATCTACTGCCGAAGTGCTATCCACTCCATCAATTATTCCATTAAAATCTACCCAAATATACTCATCAGATTAGCCACAACCAGGCCCCCGCCGGTTCCGATGACATAGCCGAGCAGCGCCATCATGATGCCAACTGGTACGAGGGCATTTGAGTATGCGCCGGCGAGGACCGGTGCTGTTGCTGTTCCACCGATGTTTGCGAGGGAAGCAACACAGCATGTGAAGATGTCGAGTTTCAATATCTTCGCAAGTGTAATCATTATTGCCACATGGATAAGGAGGATTACGAATCCTGCGAGAAGCCATATTGGGGCATTTCCGACTGCTCCAAGGTCTGCTCTTGAGGCTATTAAGGCAATGACTATATAAAGCATTACATTTGAAATCTCCTCAGTTCCCTTAATCTTGCCAAATGGTGTCAGGGCGAATACGATACCAAGCACTGATACGATAAGGACTGTCCATGTTGTGCTGTCAAAGAATGATAAATGTGCATTAATCATGCTGCCAAGCTCCATTGAAACTGCCGATACTAAGAGTCCTGAACCGAGCAGAAGAATAATGTTCTGCCATACGAGAGGCTTTGTGTTGGCTTTTGCTTCCTCTTCGAGTGCAGCTCCAACGCCGTCGATTATGCTTGTGTCTGCCTTTGTCCATTTGTTGAACTTCTCGTGATTTCCGATTGCCCACAGAAGGAACATTACATAAAGTGTCGCGCAGATTGAATCCATAACAAGGGCGTAAGCCATTGTTGCTTCGTCAACATCAAGTGCTGCCTGGATTGCGAGCATATTGCCGCCGCCGCCCATCCAGCTTCCGCACAGTGCGCCGAGTGCTTTCCATGAACCTGCGCCTAAGAGCTGGTGGAATATTGCATATGAAACAAAGAATCCAAGTCCGATTGACAAAGTTGCTGCGAAGAAACCGATAAGCATTTTAGGTCCAAGCTTGATAATTTTCTTCAAGTCACAGCGAAGCAGCATTATGAAAAGCATCGCATATAATATCGGGTTCTTGACTGATTTGTACACAGCGCTTGTTGCACTAAGGTCCCACACTTTCATTGTGCAAAGCAGCATAAGCCCCAGGTATATAAGTACAATCGGCGGTGCAAAATTAAAGAACACCTGTGCCTTTTTCCCTTTAAAAATCTTAGGCAGATTTACTAATACTGCGGCTGCAAATATAAGTGCCGCAAGGTATAAAAATCCATCTTTTATCATGTATAAATTCTCCTTATGGTTAATTTATAACATATTCTGCCCATTTTTCTGTAGTATATAACTAAATTTGCGGAAGTAAATGTGATGCAATCTGTCGTCACACACTTACTCCCGCAAATTTAATTATAAACTTTTAAGTATCTCCAGCAGATATTCCCAAGTCCGCTCCACTGAAGCCACATCCATACACTCATCAGGCGTATGCACACTTTCAAGTGTCGGTCCAAATGATATCATATCTACTCCCGGCATTTTCCCGGCAAGTATGCCGCATTCGAGTCCGGCGTGGATTGAGGTAACTTCCGGTTCGTGGCCGTACACATTTGTAAAGCTATCAACGCATATCTTTCTTAACTGCGAATCACTCTTGTATTCCCACGCAGGATAGTCCGACATTGTGACTACATTTCCTGACAAATGTTTTACAAATGTGGTGACTCTCTCAAGCAATAATTTCTTTCCAGCCGCTGTATTGCTTCTTATAAGATATTTGTACACAAGCTTGTCTGCGTCGAGGTAAGCAGTTCCCAGATTGAGCGAAGTCTGCACCATGCCCTTAATCTCCTGACTCATTTTGTACACACCATCAGGACTTAACCAGAGGGCATATATTACATTTGCAGTGCTCTTGGAATCAAGAACCTTGTCTGCTGCAATGTCTGTCTTTTCAAGCTCAATCTTAGCATGTGGCTCTGTCGCGCTGATTTCCTGCATCCACACAGCCGCACTCTCTTTGATGCTTTGTTCAAATGTTGTGGCATCGCAGCTTCTGACACTTACAACTGCCTTTGCTTCTTTTGGAATTGCATTTTCCTTGCCGCCACCTGAAAGCGACACAAGACGGAAATCTGCTGCCCCGCTGGCATGTGAAAGTAATGAAGCAAGCAATCTTATAGCATTAGTGTGCTGTTTGTGAATCTCAACGCCGGAATGACCGCCGGCAAGCCCGCTTATCTTAACTTCGAAGCAGACCTGACCATTCTGCACATCACTTGCACCATCTGCCACCCAGCCCGCAGCATCCTCATACGCAACCGGAATATCGCACTCAGCCCTTACACCACCAGCACAGCTTACATACAATATTCCCTCACTTTCAGAATCAATATTGATAAGCCTCTTTGCTGTAAGGTCAGAAGTGTCGAGGTCTCTTGCGCCAAGCATTCCAATCTCTTCATCGCTCGTAAGCACTGCCTGTATAGGAGGATGCGCAATCGTATCCGAAGCAAGCACTGCCAGTATAAATGCAACTGCAATTCCATCATCAGCGCCAAGCGTCGTGCCGTCAGCCCACACCATCTTACCATCAGTGCAAGCCTTAATGCTCTGTACACTCATGTCAATATCGCAGTCCGGCTCTTTCTCACACACCATATCAAGATGTCCCTGCAAAATCACAGGCTCACAGTCCTCATATCCAGAAGTCCCGGCCTTAAATATAACAACATTATCAGACGTATCCTTCCTTGCCTTAAGTCCATGCAACTTAGCAAACTCCAGACAATAATCCGCAATCATCCCGGTATTCCCAGAACCATGCGGAATCGCACAAATCTCCTGAAAATAAGAGAAAACCTCTGATGGTGATAACTCATTTATATCCATAAAAAGCCTCCTAAACCTACTTTTTCATCAATTTCCACAATCTGATAGGTCTTTTTTACATTGTTAGTTGGTTTATTATGCTTCTTTCCCCATTAAATACCTACTAATTCATCACATTTCACACTTTAGTAGGTCTTTTTCTCATACATTTATAATATTAGACATTTCTTATCAGTCAAAAAACCTACTATTTTCGCATAAATCATAAATTTAGTAGGCAATTTTCTTTTTTCTCCTCTATTTTCATCATAATTTCTTCTAAATAAACCTACTAATTCATCACATTTAGCAACATTAGTAGGCTTTTCCCTACTTATGCGCTGATTTCATGTGCTATTTGACACTATCCCAAATGAACAAAGTCACATAACATACACTAATCCCAGCACCTGAAGTGCAACGACCAGGTGCGTCCGTCTGCCACACCTGCCCCGAACACGCACCGTAAATAAAATCATATTTCCAATCCGGCATATATAGCCGCTGCGGCTGGGGCAGTGCAGGGTGTACGCCTGAGTCTGGCAAGCTGTGCAGAAGTTAATGCCGCCAGATGCAAAAGTTCAGGGTGCGAAAGCTCGTTCAAGCGAAGCGCGTTTGCTTTCGCACCCTGTAAAAAACTCTGCAGATGGCGGCATTTACTACTGCTAAGCGAAGACAGTCCGAAGGTGTACACCCTGCTCTGCCCCAGCCGCAGACCGGTCTACACATACCTTATCGAAAAATGATTCTATTTCACATGCAATATCTCATGAGCCCTATGTGACAACGGTTTCTCAAAATACTCCTCATAGCACTGCTTAACCGATGGATTCTCATGTGAGAATCTAAGATTATCGTGCTTATCAAGTCCGTACAGCACATGACGGCGCTCCTCAACCATCGCAGCGTCTTCCTTGTAAGGCTGTCCGCCGCCGTTTATACAGCCGCCCGGACAGGACATGATTTCAACGAAATCATAGTGAACCTCGCCCTTCTTAATAGCGTTTACCAAACGTCTTGTGTTGCCAAGTCCGCTGGCAACAGCTACATTTATAGTTGTCCCATTAAGGTCAAATGAAGCTTCCTTCCAGCCCTCAAGACCTCTCACTGACTGGAACGCATCCACATCAGGATTATTTCCTGTCACAAGGTAGTAAGCACTTCTGAGTGCCGCCTCCATAACACCGCCTGTTGCGCCAAATATAACGCCAGCGCCTGTTCCTTCACCTAAAGGATTATCAAACTCGTCCTCATCAAGTTCTTCCGGCTTTATGAAAAATGCTTTGAACATTCTTTCAACTTCTCTTGTTGTAAGAACTGCGTCAACATCTTTGCCTCCGTCCCATGTACACTCGTCCTTTTTTGCAAGACAAGGCATGATTGACACACAGAATATCTTCTCCGGGTCAACCCCAAGCTTTTCTGCATAATACGACTTTGTTATTGCACCAAACATCTGCTGTGGTGACTTTGCTGTTGAAAGTCTGCCTGCCATCTCAGGGAACTCGCTCTTTACGAATTTCACCCATCCTGGACAGCATGATGTGAACATTGGAAGTCCTGACTCCTTGATTTCTGGAAGCCTTTCAAGGAACTCGCTTCCCTCCTCCATAATTGTCATGTCTGCTGCAAATGTTGTGTCAAATATATAATCAAATCCTATTCTTCTAAGTCCTGCAACAAGTCTTTGTGCTGTCGCATATTCCTTAGACATACCAAAATCTTCGCCCCATGCTGTTCTTACTGCTGGTGCAATCTGTACTACTGTAATGATATCCTCATTTTCAATTGCATCAAGCACGATTCCGACATCGTCTCTTTCTGTAAGTGCACCTACAGGGCAGTTGCTTACACACTGACCACAAAGTGTACATGCAGTCTCCGCAATGTTCTTGTTTGCACGCACATTTACAGTTGTACGCGAACCTGTATTTACAACATCCCATATGTGCATTCCCTGAATATTATCACACACCTGCACACAACGCATACATTTGATACATTTCTGTGCATCTCTGATAAGTGGAAATGTTTTATCCCAATTATCTTTTTCTAAGATTGAATCATATGGCATCTCTGATATATTAAGTTCATTTGCAATTGACTGTAACGCACAGTTACCACTTCTTATACATGTACCACATTTGTAATCATGCTGTGAAAGTATGAGCTTGACATTAGTCTTTCTGGTTGTACGCACTTTTCTTGAATTAGTGTAGACAACCATGCCTTCTTCTACGAAGTTATTACATGCTGTAACACATCTGTCAGTACCCTCTACTTCAACAACACATACACGACATGCACCAATTGCGTTGACTTCTTTGAGATAGCAGAGTGTAGGTATTGTCTCTCCTATTGTTTTGGCAGCTTCAAGAATGGTAGTTCCTTCTTTTACTGATACAGATTTACCGTTAATTGTTAAATTTACCATTGTTTCTCTCTGCCTCCTCTGAATGAACCAAATCCAAAATGATCACATCTTAAGCAGCGTCCAGATTCCTGACATGCTTCCTCGCATGAAAATCCATATTCAATAGGTTCAAAGTCTTTCTTTCTGTCTGCGGCATCACGCAGTGCAACCTCAACTCGTCCGCAAGGTACCTTGTCCTCATATCCGGCATAAGGTATCTCTACATCTGAAGTTATCTCGTGATGGTAGCCAAGATATTCATCAATGTTGGCTGCCGCAACCTTTCCGGCTGCTATAGCTCTGATTACTGTTGCAGGTCCTGTTACGCAGTCTCCTCCTGCAAATATTCCTTTACGTTCTTTAATCTCACTTGTATCAAGTGCCTCAATTGTTCCTCTCTTGACTGTAACGCCATGCTCCTCAAAATATCTTGTTTCGATACCCTGTCCGATGGCAACTACAATAAGGTCGCAAGGAATAAGAACCTCGTCCTTAGCTGCAGTCTTAGGTGATGGTCTGCCACCTTTTATCCTGCTTATCATCTGTGGCTGAACCCATAAACCAACTGCTGCGTCATTTTCATCTTTCTCTATTCTAACTGGTGACATAAGTTCAAGAACATCGCAGCCCTCTGCCTCTGCACCTTCAACCTCTTCCGGAAGTGCCGTCATGTCGGCTTTTCTTCTTCTATATACAATGCTTACTTTCTCAGCACCTAATCTTACAGAAGAACGTGCAACATCCATTGCTACATTTCCACCGCCAATAACAACCACTCGCTTACCGGTATAGTCAGGCATTTCATCATCACCAATTGCACGAAGCATTTCTACTGCTGATGTTACGCCTGTTGTAGCATCCTCACCATCAATTCCAATCTTCTTGTCTGCATGTGCTCCGATAGAAATGTATACTGCATTATATTCTTTATTAATATCCTCAAGCGTAATGTCTGTTCCTACGCTTATATTTTTCTTAACTTCTATTCCTGTAGACAATATAGCGTTAATCTCCGCATCCAGCTTTTTTCTTGGAAGTCTGTAGTTAGGAATTCCATATCTTAACATTCCACCAAGCTGCTTTCTCTGCTCAAATATAGTAACCTTATGTCCCATAAGAGCCAGATAATATGCGGCACTGAGTCCTCCCGGACCACCACCGATTATTGCAACCTTCTTACCTGTTGGCTCATTACATGCCGGAACCGGAACATCACCGGCATTATCAACTGCCATTTTCTTAAGTCCCCTGATGTTGACTGGCGCGTCAATAAGTGTTCTCTTACATCTGTTTTCACATGGATGCTCACAAATGTATGCGCATGTTGTAGGCATTGGATTGTCTCTTCTTATAAGACGAACCGCATCTGCATATCTCTTTTCATGCACAAGTGCTATGTATCCCGGAATATCTACTCCTGCAGGACATGATTTCACGCATGCAACCGGCTGGTTACTGTTACATGAACAAAATCCCCTCTCCATATGTGACCTGAAATCATCCTCGCAGCCATCAATACATTTTAATACAAGCTTGGCCGCCTCATATCCAATTGCACAGTCGGCCGAATAATAGATTCCCTCTGCTGTGAGCCTGATAACATCAAGAGTTTCCTCTGTTGCGTTACCATCAAGCACATCATCAAAAAGTCTCGCAAGCTGTCTAAGTCCCACACGGCATGGGACACATTTGCCACATGACTGTGCAAGACACATTTTTATAAATGACCTCGTAAGGTCGATAGTACACAATCCTGGTGGACTTGCTACTATTCTTCTCTCCAAATCCTGATATAAAGACTCCATTGTAACCTGAGCCTTATCCTTGGTAATAATCGTTAATCTGCTCAATTCCCGCTCCATTTCTGCATATTGCGTATGTCGTATTGCTGCTTGCCAGTATACCGCTAGGCAGTTCCATATAACATTTTACACAATATATATTAATTTGAAAAGGAAGGTTATTTTTTTCACACAATAACCTTCCCTTCATCCATTACTTATGGTCGCACTTCATGCACTGGCTCGTTTCTTTGTCAGTTTCTTTCTTGTAAAATGCGCATGACCAGTCGCATATACTTTGCAATATCGGCATTACAGATAAGCCCTTTTCCGTAAGTGAATATTCAACTCTTGGCGGAATCTCGTCATATGATTTTCTTGATACAATATCATCCGCAATCAGTGCTTTTAATGTTGTTGAAAGAACTGCATCTGTAATATTCACCAGTTCTGCCCTTAACTCACTATATCTTAATGTCTTCTTATCCGCCAGAACACATATAACTCTTGATTTCCATTTGCCTCCAAAGACTTCCAGGCCGTATTCCAATGGACATCTGATATCTGATTCTAATTTCTTATGGTACATACATCTCTCCTTTGTTTTTGGCATTTCTTTATAATATCATAATAACAATTATTTTAAAATCAAGTGTGTATGTCAGATTTTTATATATTCATCGTCATATATGGGGGAATGCATATAATTCCATCTTTTACAATTAAATTTCTTGGATGAATAATATAACTTTCGTATTCGTTTTTTCCAAATTCTTCGCAGATGCTAGACTTTCCCATACGTCTGGCGCCTTATGTCAGTAAAGCTTTTTTCCCCTAACATTCATTTTTCCATTCCAGTAGTTTTTTATATATTTTTCTTTTTAATATCATGGTTCCTCCAGATTATGCGCATATATGTTAGTTCTAATTTTTATGATTACACGCACATTCTAAACAGGTTTTGAATTTATTTGCAGGGAGGCTTTTATATGTCAATGAATATTAACAGTTTGATTCGGACGGAGATTTACTGAATGCAAATGGTGTTACAGGTATGGATGTTACTGTAATCGTTTAAGTGGTACATGGACTTTAGAACAATATGAAGGACAGTACAGAGCTGCTATGTACGCAACCGTAAAATCAGCCAATCCAAATTGGAAGCCCGGACAAGCATTTGATACAGGCATTCTTGATAATGTCACAAGAGAATCCATAGAAGCTACACTTGTCCAAAATGGTAACAGACTCGTTCGTAATTCTATTGATGTATCGGTATAAAAGGGAGAAACGTATAGACTTCAAAAAGGCGGCAAATCATCTCAACATATTGTTGATGATTTGCCACCTCGACTTTTAACACTGATACCGTATCCACACCGCATCACTGTCAAAATTTTTTAGAAAGATAGGAAAGTTCATCCGCTGCAGTTTTTCGGGTTATCCCTGTCTTTACATCTTCTGTTTGCTCCTCAACCTGCTTTTCTGTGGTTTCCTTAGCATTATTTTTCCGTATATTACCGGTATAAACATTTGTGTAAATATTAGAGTAATTGTTTACACCTGTAACTGCCATACTAACATCTCCTTTCGTATTACAAAGCTTTCATTACCTTTTATTAGCATAATAATCCCAAATACCATTAAGCATTTTCCGATTACCATCTGATACATTCAGATTTAGCCTTAAATCTTTCCAATCACCCAAATACTGCTGCGATAATTTCTGGTTATCCGACTGGATGGCGGATAAAAATGCCTGATATGCCGAATTTTTGATAACCCCCTTTTCTTTAGATTTTGCAGTATTTTCCTGGTTCTCACCTATGTTCTGTTCATTTGCTGTCTGTTCACTTTCTTTATGGTAAACTACCGATGGTGTAAAATCCTGTAATTCTGACCAGATTTCTGTGGAAGTTGCCATAAAATTACTGTGGTTTTCATATGCCTGATTCAGCATATCCAGTTCTTTTTCTTTGGTCAATTCCTCAATTTTGCCCGATTCTGTCACATAATACTCCAGCTCATAATCTTGTTCCGCATATTTTTCTTCAATGCTGTTTTTCATTTTGTTATATGCTGTCGCCATTCTGTTTACATGATGTTCAAAGGAATCGGACTTTACACTCTCTGTATCTTCTTTGACAAATATATCCGTCACTTCCCTCTCAAAACGGTTCTGATAATCCATAGAGCTGACAGAAGATAAATACCTAAATCTCTCCTGCCCCGTTTTAGAAATAGATACTGTATCTGTATACTGTGTCATCTTCTTTTCTAAATCTGCTGGAAAATTTTGCTTCGTATTTTTCCTGCTGTTATGTTCGATTGCAGAATATGTAATATTTGTATTATTGTAAATCTTCATAGCTGTTTCCTTCCCAGATAAATACCATTAGACTCTAATATCAATCGGCACATACCTTTTAATTGTCTCTGTTTGTACCATTTCTGCTGCCTCTAAACTATCTGTAACAAGCTGCTCCTGCAAAACCTCGTCTGGAAGTTCTTCCATATTCTCCACAGTTTTTTCCGTCATCTGCTCTGTCATTTCTTCGGTTGTCTCCGAAAGTTCGTCCATGATTTCAGACATCATGCCCTTGTTTTCCTCTGTTCCAAGAGCTTCATCCACCATTTCTTCCTTTCGTTCTTCTTCTGTTTTAGGTTTATTCCTCTCAGCAGCTTCCGCAATCTTTTCGCCATGTTCTTCTGCCTCGTCCATGACATGAAACATCTGCGAATTATTATACTCCTGATTTGCTGCCGCAATTTCATTCTCATAATTATGAAACATTTCCAGCTTTTCAGAGATTTCTTCCAAAGTGTCAGCCTTTCGGTTTTTCAGATTTTCTTTTTGTGCTTCAAAAAAAGCCACCTTATTATCCCGTTCCTGCTGTCGCTGCAATTTTTCCTGTGTACTTTTCAACATATTAGAACTATTAAATCTATTTATCAATAAACCTCCACCGGATAAATTGACTGTAAAACTCATCTGGTTCCTCCTTCCCGACAAATTAATACAAAAGATTTTTCTTCTTGTCATTTAGGCTTAACATACTATACTTCCTTATCAATCTTACTTGACGTTAGAGAAGAATCTTTTTTCGAATATGTACCATTGTTTGTATACGTTGCACTTGCCCGGTTTGCAGCATTTGATATACCAGCTGCTTTCTGGGCTGTTTTGCCTGCAAAGGAATTGTAACCTGTAAAAATCGTTTTCAATGAACTGATATCTGCTTTCTTCAATTCATCTTCATCCAGCTCCAGCTTATTCCCCTTTCCTATGGTAATACCTATTTTAGAAAGTAAATGACTGGTTTTGTCTGTCATGCCTGTCATCCATGAAGCATTTCTAAGGACATCTTTTGTATTGGATTCTCCTGCCTCCTTAACAACATCATTATAATCATCAATAAAAGATTTCACTTTTTTGGTAATTGCATCCCAGTCATAATCCTCTACCTCTGTTTCTTCCCCGGTCTTTTCATCCTTCTTTTTTATTTTCTTTTTTTCCCAGAGTGACGCATCGTTTAGTGCATCTGCTGATTTTTTCAGGGAATCCGCACTTGTTTTCATCAGTGTAAGCTTCTGTGAAGTATCGCCTTTCCCCGATAATTTTTCTGCATCCTGCTTTGCATAATATGCTTTCATAAGTTTTCCATAGCTTCCGTTTTTAATCGCAGCATAATCAGAAAGCATATTGGTGTTTCCTACGGATGAACTGTCAGAAGTTCCTCCAAATAATGCGGAATAATCTACATTGCTGTTATATTTACTTGTGTAATCACTAAAACTCTTAATCTCTGACATAATACCATTCTCCTTTACCAACTATAAACGAATATCAATCGGTGTATACACTGCCTGCTGTGTTGCATTCTGTGCATTTTCCAGAGTCGGTGTTTCTACTGTCACCTGTGTTTCCCCTTTGATATCCGTATTCTTTACGTTGTCTGTCTCCTCTGCCGCAGCCCCCGCAGATTCCTGTGTTTTCTCGGATTTATCAGTATTGTTCTTTGTTGCAGTGTCTTCTGTATTGCTGTTCTCCGCTTTTGCAGCTTCTTCTACTGATTTATTTGCATCTGCAAGTGTAGACATCTGTGCTGCTGTCGCAGACTGTGCCTTTGCCTGCAGCTCTGCCAGTTCTTCTTCCTTATTCTCAGTATTTCCTTTTCCGGCATCCTGTTTGATTTCAGATTCAAGCACACTGGCACGTCCCTGTATCTGTGTTGCCATACTTCCCTGCACCTTTGCCTGTTTCATGGAAGAATCTGCGGAGATCATCGCCTGCATACTTGCCTGTGACAATCCGGTGTCTTTCTTTTTAGAAGTGTTACTTGTTCCAGCCACCATATCATCCATAGATGACGAATTTTTACTCTGCTGCTTACTTCTCTGCTCGATCTGGTGCTGTCTTAACTGCTGATTGAGATTGTTAATCTCCTGCTGTATCTCCTGACGCTTTTTCATCTTATCCTCTAATGGCATTTCTTCATTCGATGATAAATCCTGTAGCTTCTGCTGTGCATTTGCAATCTGATTCTGAATATTTTTACTTACAGAATCATTCCCCTGTGTCATTCCCATTGTTCCTGTCTGCGTATTTGTCCCACTAAATCCATTGATCCTCATTTTAATCCTCCTTGTTTTGCGAGGCAAAATCCGAACCCTTTGGTGAGGAGAGGATTTGGCCTCCTTGAGCTTAAATTCTGAAATCCGTTTCCTTAAAAATCTGTACAACATGATTTCTCTTTACTGATTCTTTCGGCATATCTTTCTTTACAATAAACAGCGATGTTGTGAACCGCCCTTTTTTTGTTGTGAAGCAAATAAAAAACACTAAATATTCTGATGTTTCACAGATTACTTAGTGCTTTTTGTCCTTATTCTACCTGTAACATAATACTTAGAACCACTTCCTGATTCTCCTGCTCTAAAGATATATCTCCCATATACATCCTTGCAACCCTCCGGATATTATGCAGTCCAATTCCATGCTCCTTCCCGGATTTCGTTGTTTCCGGCAGATCACTGTCCTTATAATTTAACTCTCCCTCATATCTGTTCTTTATGGTTATCATAAAAATACTGTTTTTCCGAAAAGAAGAGAGACTGATATAAGGATTTTCTCCACTTACATTTTCCATGCAATTATTCAGTGCATTGTTTAAGATCACGCTTAAATCAAATGCATTTAATTTCGTATCCCCCGGATAATGAAAATCTGATATAAAACGAATCTGCTTTTCCTTTGCTTCTCTTAACTTTTCCATCAGAATCACATCAATGACAGGACTCCCAGTTTTTATCTCAGGAGATATTTCATTCCACTCCTTTTTCAAATGCTCCATATATTCTGCTGCATCATCCATATGATTCTCTGCCACAAGATGTTCCAGCATCTGTATATGATTCCCCATGTCATGACGCAGGCTGCGGATATCCTGATACAGCTTTTCCACTTCCCCGATATGCTTTTTCATGTCACTGACCTGATTTAATACCAGCTCCTGCCCTGTCTGTTCTTCCTGTGCCACCTTCCAGTTTTGAAACATCGTAGTCATAACAAGAATTGCTATGATAGAGATAAAATAATGCACGAAGCTTAAAGCTCCATAAAATCCATAGGTATCTGTCAGGCTCTTTCCTGTATCTTTTTCATAAATATTCAGATAATATTGTAGAATGCCATACCCTGTAACTCCCACGAGAGAAGGTATGATAAGCATTACCAGCTCTTTGACGCTCATTTCATCATTTTTGTATACATATGCTTTATTGATCAGACCGATTGCAACTGCAAGGAAAACGATACAAAGCACAATATCCAGAATTCTCGTTCCAGCATAAAGTACATATTGCAGCCATTGTCTTCCTGCAATCGTATTCCTAAAAACCAGAGCTTTTGTGATAAAATCATCCAGTCTGCCTGCCATTGCAACCGCAAGCCAACGGATAGAAAAAAATGTCACTGCAAGAAATATTTTCTGATAGATGTTTCTTCTGTCCTGTACATACATCACAAGAAATGCAGCCACAACTCCCAGCATATATGCAGAAAAATTGCCAATCTGCTGCGGTATCAGATACAGCACAGACATAATACCAATATAAACAATACTGACCAGAGCAGCTTCCTTTTTCTTTTTCATATATGGATATACAAAAACCCCAAAACAGATTCCTGTAATAATCAAAATTGCAATAACAGAAAACTTCGATGTGATCATCCAACATCTTTCCACTAAACTCATCTGACTTCATTTCCTTTCCTCTGGTTATACTTCAGATATTGCTTCACAAACTCTGGATAATTCTTTTTTGCAATCAATGCAGTTCCATTTTTCATAGTTACACAAGTTGCATCATATTTTTCTACATATTTAAAATGTACAAGATAGGCTCTGTGTGTTCGGAAAAAATCTGTTCCTGCCATATCACTTAATTCCTGTAATTTACCATAGTATTCAATATCCGTACTTCGTGTATGGATAATAACTTTCCGGTTATACACCTCGGCATACACAATATCACGCAGAAAAATTTTTATATGACTTCCGGCTGTCTGTACCATGATATATTTTTCGTTTTTTTCAAGTCTGGAACTCCTTTTTATGTTATGAACTGCCTTTGTCACAACCTCTTTAAATTTCTCATCGGAAAATGGCTTAACCAGATAATGAAATGCTCCGACATCAAATGCCTGAAAAACATACGCCTCTGCTGCTGTCACAAAAACGAGTATCATATCCTCATTGTCCTGACGAAGCACCTTTGCCGTTTCCATCCCATCCATTCCCGGCATCTGAATATCCAGAAAAAGAATATCCGGCTTACTGCCACTTGCAATCAGTTCATCACCCGATAAATATTTATCTATAACCGCATCTGGCAATAACTTTTTTATCTTTTTCTCCAGTATCTGAACCATAGATACTTCATCATCACAGATAGCTATTTGCATATTGTCACTTCCTTGCTTACATATATTTATAGCTATTATATCGGATAAGTTCTTGCAATATCTATCTGGAATGTTGTGAATTGACCTTTTTTTGTTGTGAAAAGGGGCTGTGGCGAATGAATGATCATCATGACCAGATAATCCAGACCCATTTTTTCCAAAGTCTCATCAATACTCTTGGCTGCCGACTCATTGGTCTTATGCTCCGCAGCGACCTTCGATACGACAAAAAGCTGCTCTCTTGGCACACCACAGGTTCTGACACCTTCACCGACACCGCGCTCATTACCGTAAGCCTGCGCTGTATCAATATGACGGTAGCCCGTTGCAACAGCAGCCGTTGTTCAATGTATAATTTTTGCTCAAAACACTCATCAGTTCTTACCTAAACCTTTCAATTAATCTTCTTTCCATACTTCCTTAGCCATTGTAATCCTCCATTCCTGCCATATAAGACATTATCCTAATCTGTTATATTCTTCATCAGTTACAGGCTCACACCATTCATTACTTGTATTCTCGCCCGGAATCTCTGCAGCAATATGCGAAAACCAACTGTCCTTCTTAGCTCCATGCCAGTGCTTAACTTCTGGTGGAATTGCGATTACAGTTCCCGGCTCAAGGCTTACAGGCTCCTTGCCCTCTTCCTGATACCAGCCCTCTCCAGCTGTACATATAAGCATCTGTCCGCCGCCCTTTGTTGCATGATGGATATGCCAGTTATTACGGCATCCCGGCTCAAAAGTCACATTTGCAAGAAAAAGCCCGCACTTAGGATCTGTCAGCGGATTCAGAAAAGAATCACCAATAAAATACTTAGCATATGCTGTATTTTCCTGACCTATTCCGAAAACATTCTGCTTTTCAAAATCATCCTTATCCATAAATTTCATGATAATAACACCTCTTCTTTCATAAAAATGTAAATTATTTGATACCTGTATGATACGACTTGAAGTTAACTTTATGGCAAGAGGTTTATGGGATTTTATATATTTTTTTTGCACAAATGTTATGTCTGGTCTTCCGCTCCTTTTGGACTTCCTCCTGCCTCCCCTCCGCCTCAAGGTCCAATCCGCCACGTTCCCGCTCCCCACCACGCAAAAAAGGCGGATTGCAAAGCAATCCGCCAGTCTCATTCCGGCAATTCTAATCCGCCAGTCCAATTCCACTATTTCCATGCCAGTCATCAGCCAATTCCACCAAGTAAAGCACCTGCAATAAGTGCAACAAGTGAAAGTGGAACAAGGACATATTTGCCAAGTGGTACAAACCACTTTCCAATAGGCTTATCTGCACCTGCATTAACAGCATCAACAGCAAACTTCTTTCCTGCAACCCAGAAGAACATAATTGCTGCGAGCATTGCGCCAAGTGGACAGATGTAGATAGATACTGCGTCCATCCAGCCTGATACAATACCCTGTATTACAAGTGACACAACACAGCCAGCCACTGCGATAATTCCAACAGATGCAACACGGTTAAGCTTAAGCTTCTCCTGAATAGTTGCAACCGGAGCTTCATACAGATTAACAAGTGAGCTCATGCCGGCAAACAGAACACATACATAGAATACAATTCCTACAATCTTGCCACCCGGCATACCATTAAATACATTTACAAGATAGATAAACATCAGTCCGGGACCACCTGAAGATAACTCAGCACCGCCTGCTGCCATACCCGGAATAATAACAAATGCAGCTAATAAAGCAGCAATAGTATCAAAAACTGCAACATTTCTTGCAGAAGACACAACATTTTCCTTATCACTAAGATATGAACCATAGATAACAGTTCCGTTACCTGCGATAGACAGTGAGAAGAATGCCTGACCAAATGCATATATCCAGAGCTTTATATCAAGAAGTCCCTTAGGGTTAAGTGTAAAAATGTATTTATAACCTGCACTTGAACCTGGAAGTGTAAAAATGTATATTCCAAGACCTACAAACATGATGAAAAGCAAAGGCATCATGACCTTGTTTGCTTTCTCAATTCCGCCTGCAATACCAAGTGCCATAATTACAGCAGTTACAACCATCGCGATTATAAGCCACATATTATTGCCAAATGAGCTTGCTGTACTTCCAAACATACCACCAATAGCTGACATATCATTGCCCATTGCTGAAAGCTTTCCAGAAAATGCAAGATAAGTATATTTGAATATCCAGCCAACAACTACAGTATAGCCCATTGCCAGAGCCAGTGAGCCAAGCACAGGAATAAAACCAATTGCCTCACCTGCTTTTCTCTTTCCTGTACGCATCTGCATACAATCGCCAAATGCTTTAATAGGTCCGCCCTTAGTCGCACGGCCAAGTGCCATCTCCTCGATAACACCTGTTGAACCTATCAATATTACAAATAATACATAAGGTATTAAAAATGTCATACCACCCCATGCAGATACCATATATGGAAAACGCCATATATTTCCCATTCCTACTGCCGAACCGATACAGGCAAGAATAAAACCTGTACGGCTCTTAAAGCCATCTCTTTCCAATTCAATTCCGTTATTTCCCATAGCTTTAATTCCTTTCTTCCTCATATTGCCAATAGCACATCACTTGTCTGTACCAAAGTTTCTTCATGAACGCTCATACGCAAAAAAGGCAAAGGTGCCAGAAACCCTTCCGGGTCATGGCACCTTTGCCTTTGATGTCTGTATAATATACCATTGTGTTATTCCTGTAAAATACATGTTGGTTATAAAACCATAACCATAAGCAATGATTATTCATTATATTATTTATATACTTGTTTAATATATACTATCATGATATAATTTTCAGTGCTACCCCTCCTATACCTGGTAGAGAGAGGAGGTGCATTATATGGACATGTTTATGTCTCTAATTATCACTATTATGGCTGAGATAGTTTCATACTATATCTGCAAATGGCTGGATAGTGATAATCACAGGTAGCCAGCCTGGGGCTTAAGCCACCCTTCCACAATGGAATAGAAAACCCCACGAGAAAGCAGCTCGTGGGGTTTTCGTTCATTATATGAACATGTTTGTCTTTACAATGGAATTATATCACACCCCATTGTATATTACAAGTATATTCTCTTTTTATTTAATTATACCATTTAAACAGTCTGATTCATGTGTACTTCTTTAGAATATCTCCTACATAATCCACATCTGTGCCAGATACATCACAACTGGCATTGTAATAATTGAAAACAGCGTTGACAGGCAGACCATACATACTGCCCGCTCATAATCCTGCCCGAATTTCTGTGCAAATATTGCCGTACTCGTTCCAACCGGTGTTGCCGCAGCAATCAGTGTAATCATTCCAATCTGACCGTGTCCCGCCGGTATAATATAAAGCACAAGCAATGTAAGCAGCGGAATTATTATAAGCCTGACAAACGATGCCAGATACAGGGACGGATTAAGCAGTAAGTCACGGATCCTGACACATGACAGATAATATCCCAGTACTATCATGGCTGCAGGTGTATTAAGTGCCGCAACTCCAGCCATCGTGCTGTTTATTACACCTGGCAGTTTAATTCCCGTAACAAAAAGAAACAGTCCTATAACAAGCGATATTGTCACAGGATTGACGAATACCTTTTTTATATTTATCATATCCTTGCGGCGGGTTATTATCACAATTCCGTATGTCCACTGCAACAGATTAAGTATACTTGCAAATGATGCAACATAGAATGCCGCTTCATTTCCAAATACCGCAGTTACAAGTGGAATTCCGATAAATCCTGCGTTACAGAAAGCAGTTCCAAAGTTGTCTATCGGCTTTCGCATGCCGTATATTATATATGATACAGCTATCGCCACTGCAAATGCAGCTACAGACAGTACCGCCGACATAAGAAGTCCATACAGCTTCTCCATCGTGAAATCTGTTATATAGCTTCTTATAATTACACACGGAATAACCGCATACAGCAGAATATTGGCCATATCCTTACTGCCATGTTCTGTAAGCAGACCTGTTTTAGACAGAATCAGTCCCAGAATCATAAGAATAAACATTATAAATGTCTGCGTTAATAATATTTGTGTTATCATAATCGTAAATATCCTGATTTCTATATTATGTTAATTGTAATTTTTATAAAATACTACATACAAGAGAGGTGCGAACATGGAATTATATCAGCTCAGGCAGTTTCAGGCTGCCGCCAGACACAAGAATATGACCCGTGCTGCCAGTGAACTGTGCATAGCACAGCCGGCATTAAGCAAGACAATCCATAAGCTTGAAGAAGAATTTGGTGCACAGCTTTTTATCCGTAATAAAAAAGGGCTTGAATGTACCCGTCAGGGAGAAATTCTGCTTGAATATGCAGACAGAATACTGGCTCTTTCTGAAGATGCTGCGCGTGCTGTCAGTGAAAGTCTTGGCGATGCAGGCGAAATAAGGCTCTGTCTCCGCTCAAGTGCAGTTCTTGTCAGCAATGTACTTAAAGATTTTATCCATGAGCACCCTCATGTCAGCTTTTCAATATCTTCTGAACCAAAAGGGTGTGACCTGCTGATTGACTCTGTCTCATCAGCTTATGATATTCCGGACAATGCACATCTTCTTATGACAGAAGAAATCTGCCTTGCCGTTTCATCATCACATCCACTTGCCCATACTGGACACATATCAGTAGAACAGATGATGGACGAGAAATTCATTGACCTTGCAGATACTCCATCTTACGCCGGAGTGTTCAATTCAATATTCAGCAAATGTAAGAAAACGCCTCAGATAGCCTACTCATGCAATGATTACATATTACAGGGCAAGCTCATAAGTCTCGGTCTTGGAGTATCATTTGTTGCCTCTGTAACATGGACAAGCAGCAGCCTTCCTGAAAACATAAGCCTGCTGCATATAGATGACTGTCCACATTTCAGAAGCATTTATTATCAGCCGCTTGGCTCATTCTGCTCAGAAAATCAGCGAATCTTCGAGCACCAGCTTGAAGAATATTTCAAAAAATTGAATAATTAATGCACCTCTAATGGTGTGTCTTCACCGGCTGCAAACTGCACAACACTCTTAACTGACGACTCAACCATGTCAGACACAGCCTGATCTGTGAAAAATGCAACATGAGGTGTGACAATAGTATTCTGGAAAGACTTAAGTATGATGTAATCGTGATTAACAACAAGGTCATCATACTTACGGTCTGTACGGATAAATTCATCTTCACCCTCGCAGCAGTCAGTTCCAACTGAACCAATCTTGCCACTCTCAACAGCCTCAATCAGATCCTTTGTATTAACAAGTGCACCTCTTGCCGCATTTATAAGGATAACGCCATCCTTCATCTTTGCAATTGAATCCTTATTAATCATATGATATGTCTCATCACTTAAAAAAGTATGAAGCGAGATAATATCTGACTTGGCATACAATTCATCAAGAGTTACATATTCAACATTTTCAAGGTCTTTTGCAAGGTATGGGTCATACGCAATAATCTTACAGCCAAATCCTGAAAGATTCTTAATTACTGCCTTTCCAATTCTTCCTGTTCCTATAATACCTACTGTCATATTCTGCATTTCTCGTCCACATATAGGGCCAAGTGAATAATCTGCTGTATGTGAACGCATCATTACATACAAAGCCTTGCGGATACACATAAGCATAAGCATTACTGTATAATTGGCAACTGAATATGGCGAATATCCGCTGTGTGCAACACGGATTCCAAGACGCTTTGCTGCCTCAAGGTCAACGCTGTTATATCCGATTGTCCTGAAACCGATGTACTTTACACCTTCTGCTGCAAGCTTTTCAAGAACAGGTGCTGACAAGTCACACATGCCATCGCACACCGACATAGCCTCACAGCCCTTGACACTTTCTATATCATCTGCTGTAAATCCGCTTCTATTAATCTGTAATTCCACCTTGTATACATTTGCAAATGTATCAAAATACTGTTTTTCATCTGGACGAACGCTGAATGCTGCTATCTTCATAACTTTTCACTCCTCCTACTTAATCCACTCGTATGTAAGTTTTCCAAGAATCTCGATTCCCTTAACAATCTGCTCATCAGAAGGTGTCGAATAGTTAAGTCTGAAACCATTAGATTTCTGGTTCTCATCTGCTAGGAACGCTGCTCCCGGAACTGAAAGAACACCTCTGTTAATAGCCTCCCTTACAAATGGTGCAGAATCCATTCCCTCTGGCAGGAATGCCATTACGAAAAGTCCGCCCTCAGGGTGACCGAAGGTTACTGAAGGATGAAATTCCTTCTTCATGCACTCCATCATGAGATTACATTTATGCTCATACACCTTTCTTGAATCCTCAAGATGCTTGTCGAAATCATAGTTATTAATATATTCATTACAAATGTACTGGAAAAGGACAGTTGAATGTACATCTGTGCATTGCTTTGCAACTGTAAGCGGTCCTGTGAGCGACTTGTTAAACACAAGAAAACCAAGACGGAATGCAGGTGCCATTACCTTTGAGAAGCTTCCTGCATATATAATCCTGCCCTCTGTATCCATCGACTTGATAGTTGGCACATTTTCACCTGCAAATCTTAATTCACCGTAAGGATTGTCCTCTAATATTGCGATATCATATTTGCAGCAAAGCTCATATACTTTTTTTCTCTTCTCAAGAGAAGTTGTAATTCCTGTAGGATTCTGAAAAGATGGAATTGTGTATAAAAGCTTTGCATCAGGATTAGCCTTTAAAGCCTCCTCAAGCGCATTTATATTCATTCCGTCCTGCTCCATTGGGATTCCTACAAGCTTTGCACCGTAAGAACGGAATGTATTAAGGCAGCCTACAAATGCAGGCTCTTCAGTAAGCACAACGTCTCCTTCATTAACAAGTGCCTTAGTTGTAAGGTCCGCACACTGCTGTCCGCCTGACACTATGAAAAGCTCATTATTCTCAAAATCAAAGCCTTCCTTCTTCTCAAGATATTTCTTCATAGTATCACGCAGGGGTGTATAACCTTCACTCAGTCCATACTGTAATAAAGAGACAGGATTCTCGCCAAGTCCCTTTGCTGCTATCTCTTCTATCTCCTTGCATGGGAATGTCTCTGCTGACGGATTGCCACCACCAAAAGATATAATATCCTTGCTTGCTCCTAACTTAAAAAGTTCTCGTATCATCGAACCATGAACACCTGATAAACGATTAGAAATCTCGTATTCCATATATATTTCCTCCTTCAAATACTTGCTAATGCAAAAAAAGAGCCAGAATCCCCTAAAGACTTCCGGCTCCTTTGCCCTTGATAAATGTATCATACCCCCATGTGTCATTCCTGTAAAATACATGTTAGTTATAAAATCATAAATCATAGCAATAGTTATTATTCGTATTTTTTATATACTTATTTGTTATATATTGCTATGATATAATTCCTAGTGCTACCCCTCCCATACCTGGTAGAGAAAGGAGGTGGATTGCTTGGATGCACTAGTGTCCTTGATTATCTCTATCTTGGCAAATATAGCTTCTTACTATATCTGCAAATGGCTGGACAGAGATAACAGACGGTAGCCAGCCTGGGGACTAAGCCACCCTGCCAGAACGGAATAGAAAACCCCACGAGCCCTAACTCGTGGGGTTTTCGTAGATTGCTTGAATGCACTACTTGTATCCAATGACATTCTATCACATGCCATCAGACATTACAAGTATATTCTTTTTCTTTTCAAATATTATAAAATTATCAGACAACTTTTCACTCATCCCCACACAGTCTCACCATTAATATAATCAGTCATAAAATATACAATCTTGTTCCAAAGCTCATACTCTACAATATGTCTTGTTTCTTTAATTATCCTGAGACATTTTTTAATTACATCCGAAGAATCTCCATCTGCCAGCTCTAACAACTTTTTGTATGTCTTATGCCCCTCACTTTTCTCTTTCTCTGTCCATCTCACTTCTTCGGTATCCTCTATTTTATTAAGAAAAATATACATAAATACCGGCATATCTTTTTCCTGTCTCCATTCCATACATTTATCCTCCATAAAATATGTCATCCTTCCACTGCCATCATAATAAGTATCAATCCAAAAAAAGTAATGCAAAAATACATTAGCACTACATACATATGATCACCTCTTTGTTAAAAACACTATCATATTCACTTTAAACCAACTTTAAATTGTATTTTAAGTCTCTCTGTGCTACTATTTAAGCATAAGAGTTAAACCTAACTTTAGGTCAACCCAATAATAGTGAACATTTTGTGAATTTTATTATCACATTTGTAAAAAACTAATATCATGTAAGCAAGGCTTACGGAAAGCAGGTGTATTATGTACACAATAGGACAGGTTTCAGAAATGTTTAATCTTCCCGTTTCAACATTAAGATATTATGATAAAGAAGGATTATTCCCTTTTATGCAGCGTGCCTCTGGAATAAGACAGTTCTCTGACACAGAAATTGCTGCTCTTAAGCTTATTGAATGTCTCAAAAAATCAGGTCTTGAAATCCGCGACATCAAGCAGTTTATGGAATGGTGTCAGGAAGGCAGCAGAACTTACGAACTCAGAAAACAGCTTTTTGAGAGACAGAGAGCCGCTGTTGAAAAAGAGATGGAAAAAATGCAGGAAACTCTTGATATGCTTACTTTCAAGTGCTTCTATTACGAGCAGGCTATCAAGGACGGCAACGAGGACGGAATACATTCAATGCTTCCAGACAAGCTCCCCGCCGATATTCAGGCTGCCTACGACAACTCACACAAATAATTATTATTTGCTTATTATATTTAACACAAAATATGGAGGCTAATATATGTTCAAATCTTTAGAAGTTAAATATCCTAAGTTTTATCAGGTATTCAGATTCATTATAGTTATAATTGCTTCCGTGCTGTACGCATGGAATTTAAGATGCTTTGCCAAAGTCGCAGACCTACTGCCAGGAGGCTTTTCAGGAGTCTCCCTGTTATTTCAGGCAATCGGACTACGTTTTTTTTATATCAGCATCCCATTTACAATATTCAATGTGGCACTTAACATTTTCCCAGCTTACATTGCCTACCGCTACATCGGCAAGAAGTTTACCATCTACTCAATCGTGGTAATTATACTTTCCAGTGTGCTTGTTGATATCCTTCCTCCATACATTTTTACAGAAGATATCCTGCTTATAAGCGTATTTGGCGGAATTATCAACGGATTTGCAATAAGCCTGTGCCTCAATGTCGGCACTACCACAGGTGGAACTGATTTCATAAGCATTTATTTTTCTCATATTAAAGGAATAGACGCATGGAACTATATTCTTCTTGGTAATGTTGTGATTCTGCTCATCGCAGGCGGACTGTTTGGCTGGTCAATCGCGCTCTACTCAATAATATACCAGTTCTGTAGCACTCAGGTAATCCAGTTCATGTACAAACGCTACCAGAAGATGACATTATTCATCATTTCTGACAAATCCGAAGAAATCTATCACGCCATAAAGAATACAACCAACCACGACGCCACGCTTTTCAAGGGAATCGGCTGCTACGAGGAAAAAGAGCGCACGCTCATATACTCAGTAATCAACTCCGAAGCGAAACGTGAGCTTATCACATTGATTCGCTCAATTGACAAGCACGCATTTATAAATGTGGTAAAAACCGAAGAGCTTGACGGCAGATTTAACGATATTCCACATGATTAATCAGGACACAGAATATTCGTACTCATATCATATTTTAATCAAATTTCTCCAATAAACTATAGACAATCAATTAACATACACTAAAGAAATGGAGAGATGACTATGATTAAATTAAATAAAATCAAAAGGAATTGCGTAGCCGCAGTTATTCTTACTATGTGTCTTATGACTGCTGGCTGTGCCAGAAATTCGACTTCAACTACTACTGCATCAGGCGGTGAGACTACCATCACTTCAGGCATTACTAAAGAAGACACAGATGTAACTCACGCAGATGATGCTGAGAATTACAGAGTCTCCATTACAAGTGATTTCACTGTGACATCTGATACATCAGATGGAGTTACACAGTCAGGTTCTGTATACACAATCACAAAGGCTGGTGAATATACAGTAGCCGGTCTTTTATCAGAAGGACAGCTTATTGTTGACGCAGGTGATGAGGACGAGATTACTATCGTATTGAACGGAACATCTATCACATGTTCAAGTGGTTCACCTATATACGTTAAAAATGCTTCCGAAGTCAAGATTAAATCAGAAGAGAACACATTTAACGAGGTAATTGACAAACGTGCTGAAGCAACTGACGATTCTTCTGACGACGCCGGTAACGCAGCAATCTATGCAACATGCGACTTAAAGCTTGTCGATAAGGGAGCTTTAGTTGTAACTGGCAATTACAATAATGGTATCCAGAGCAAAGACGACCTTTCTATCAAAAATGTGATTGTTAAAGTTACTGCTGTAAACAATGCCATCAAAGGCAACGACGCCGTTGATATTGAATCTGGAAATATAATTGCAATCTCCGCTAAAGGCGATGGCATCAAGACTTCTAACAGCAGTATTTCTAACAAGGACAACCAGAAGGGAATCGTTACAATCACTGGCGGTAATATTGATGTATATGCAGCCTGTGATGGTATAGACGCAGCCTACGGGGTAGATATATCAGGTGATGGTAACTTAAACATTTATACAGATACTTACTCTGAATATAGTGAAGAAGTTACTTCGTCAGGCAGTTCTTCAGGCACGTCTTCTGGCCGGGACAGCTCTGCTAACAAGTCTGCTTCTGCCAATACTGTTTCTTATGTGGCAGCTTCTGACACTATTGCCAACGCACCTGGCGGCTTTGGTGGCGGCAACATGGGTGGCATGGATGGTCAGAACGGTGGTAATAAGGCCGGCGGCGACCGTCTAGGAATGCCTGGTGACTTTAATGAATCCGGTAATTCTTCTGGACAGTCCTACTCAACTAAGGGTATTAAAGCAGAAAGCGAAATAAATATTTCAGGCTTTACAATTAACATAAGTTCAACAGATGACGGTATCCATGCCAACTCTGACTCAGGTGTACTTGAAACCGGTGAGGACGGCAAAGGAACTATTGTTATCAATGGTGGTTCAATTACAATTTCTTCAGGTGATGACGGCATGCACGCTGACAAGCAGCTTGATGTCAATGATGGTTATATTAATGTAGTAACTTCATACGAAGGACTTGAAGCCATAACTATCAACTTAAATGGTGGCAAAATATATGTATATGCTACTGATGATGGCATTAATGCCTGCACAGGTGATGGAAAGACTTCTCCAATTGTCAATGTAACTGGTGGATATATAGATGTCACAACTACGTCTGGTGATACTGATGGTATTGATTCTAATGGAAATTACGTACAGACCGGTGGATTTGTATTAGTTAAAGGTGGCAGTTCATCTGGAAATGTATCAGGATCAATTGATGTAGATGGTACCGTAACGATAACCGGTGGAACATGCGTTGCCCTCGGTGGTGTATGCGAAACACCTATAAACTCTGCTAATGCTTATGTATTAAGTTCCGTATCCTTCAGTTCTGGAAGATATTCACTTAAAGATGCTTCCGGCAACGAAGTCATAAGCTTCACTGTTGACGGAACATTTGGCAACGGCTGGATATGCTCTGACACTCTTGTAACCGGCACAAGCTACACACTCTACCGAGGTTCAGACTCTATTGCAGACTGGACTCAGGAATCTGGAACAATGGGAGCTTCTGGCACTGGCAGCTTTGGCGGCGGTAACATGGGCGGCATGGGCGGTCAGAATGGCGGCTTCGGCGGTGGCAGACGATAAGATACTTCACATTTACTCTCCTTATTTTCTTAAAACAGTCACTGGATTTTGATATGCCCCCTGTCTACTTGACAGGGGGCATATCATTTTTCTGGTGGCTGTTTTCATATATCTCCCTATATCCCGCATAGCATAAATTCCTAATAAACCTACCAAATCATTATCCACCATTACTTTAGTATGTCAATTAAACATCTTATTTTATTAAATTGTCTTTCAAAACCCATTAACTATATACATAATCATAATTTAGTAGGCATTTTCACGGAAGATTTCATCTTTAAGAGCCTCTAATTCAGAAAAATCCAGGAAAAAGACCTACTCAAAAAGCTATTCACAGCTGTTTCGTAGGTTTGCTCCCTCCACATCAGGTTATAATTCTCTCAAGCAAACCTACTCAATGACATATTATAGGCATAATAGTAGGTATATCCATATTATTCATATATACTCATATATATTAACTCATTTTCTCCTTGCTAATCCCTCCCCAATATGCTACAATTCATTTATATTTACTTTATCGATTTAAAGCGTTACACTTTAAACCCGTAAAGTAAGCTATAATACATTTAATATGGGGGTTTTTATGTTAAAACTAGTTATTCTTATTATCTACTTTGCGGTGCTGATAGGCATTGGCTTATACTGCCGCAGGCATGCAACTGATGTTAATGGTTTCGTTCTCGGTGGAAGAAGCGTTGGTCCGTGGCTCACCGCATTTGCATATGGAACATCTTATTTCTCGGCTGTTGTATTCGTTGGATACGCAGGCCAGTTTGGCTGGAAATATGGCATTGCTGCAACCTGGGCTGGTATCGGCAACGCAATTATAGGTTCACTTCTTGCATGGGTCGTACTTGGCAGAAGAACAAGAATTATGAGTCAGCACCTTGATTCAGCAACAATGCCACAGTATTTCGGAAAGAGATTCGGCAGCAATCCATTAAAAATCGGTGCTTCCGTTATCATATTCATTTTTCTGATTCCATACACAGCTTCACTTTACAATGGACTTTCAAGACTTTTCGGTATGGCTTTCAACATTGATTACAGCGTCTGTATCATAATCATGGCAACACTCACCGCAATCTATGTAATTGCAGGTGGTTACATGGCTACTGCAATCAATGATTTCATTCAGGGCATTATCATGTTATTCGGTATCGTTGCTGTTATTGCTGCCGTAATCCACTCTAAGGGTGGCTTCATGTCAGCACTGCAGGGTCTTGCAAATGTGTCTGACCCGGCTGTAAGTAATACTCCCGGTATATTTGCTTCATTTTTCGGACCTGACCCATTCAATCTTTTATGTGTTGTAATCCTTACATCACTTGGAACATGGGGACTTCCTCAGATGGTTCAGAAATTCTATGCCATTGATAATGAAGCTTCTATACAGAAGGGTACTATAATATCAACAATATTTGCGCTTATAGTTTCAGGCGGATGCTATTTCCTAGGAGGTTTCGGAAGATTATTCTCTGACCAGATAGATGTCAAGGCTAACGGCTTCGACTCAATAATTCCAACAATGCTTTCTAACTTAAGTCCTGCGCTTATTGCATTAGTTGTAATTCTTGTGTTGTCAGCCTCAATGTCCACACTTTCATCACTTGTAATAGCTTCAAGCTCGACACTTACTATTGACTTCTTAAAAGATAACTTCATTAAGAACATGAGTGATAAGAAACAAGTATTATACATAAGAATTCTTGTTGTTGTATTCATTGCGATATCTGCAATACTTGCACTTATCCAGTACAAGAGTTCAGTAACATTTATTGCACAGCTTATGGGAATATCATGGGGCGCACTTGCAGGTTCATTCCTTGCACCATTTATGTTCTCGCTTTACTCTAAGAAGGTTTCCAAGGCATCGTGCTGGGCATGCTTTTTATTCAGCTCAGTACTTATGCTTGCGAACATCTTCTTCAGAGCAGGCTTCCCAACATGGCTCCAGTCACCTATCAACTGCGGTGCATTTGCAATGTTTGCCGGAATGATTATCGTTCCTGTAGTCAGCCTGTTTACACCTAAGCCGGATAAAGAGCTTGTTGACAGCGCATTTGCATGCTACGAAAAAGAAACAGAAGTGCCTCAGAAAACAGCACTTGGAAAGTAATTCGCAACATATCTAATATTTATATACCCTTTACAACAAAACCTCCTTGTGCTATAACAACCAAAGTTATAAAACACAAGGAGGTTATTTATGGCATCAAAGCTTCATAATGCCCTCGCTAAGAAGCTACCGGATATTCAGATGTCCGAAGCCTTCATAAACAGCGTATTCCTTGCCATGTCCGGTGGACTTCAGGACGCATATACATATTTTACCAGAAATGAAGTTTTCTCCAACGCACAGACGGGTAATGTGGTTCTTATGAGTACACATTTTATGATGGGTGAATGGTATCTGGGATTAAAATATCTTCTGCCATTCTTAGCATTTGGTTTTGGCGTATTCGTAACAGAGCGGATTCAGGGCAGATATAAAAATGCCACCAGACTTCACTGGCGACAGGCAATATTACTTATTGAAATTGTTATCTTAATTGCAGTTGGCTTCATGCCCCACTCAATGGACATGTTTGCAACAATAATCGTATCGTTCTCATGTGCTATGCAGGTACAGGCATTTAGAAAAGTCAATGGCTATTCCTATGCAAGCACCATGTGCATCGGTAACTTAAGAAGCGGTACAGACGCACTTTCAGTATTTGTGCGTACCGGTAATAAGGCTTCTCTTAGAAAAGCCGGATATTACTTCGGTATAATATTATTCTTTGCAATCGGCGCAGGTATCGGTGGAAACCTTTCAATGATGTTCGGAATCCACACAATCTGGATTTCAAGTGCACTGCTTTCAGTCAGCGTACTTCTTATGTTTGCAGAGAAATTAAAAATGTAATGTAAATGATTCCTTGTCATAGTCATAACACATTCTAACATAAAACCCCAATCCGTGGCATAGATTGTATAAATGAAACTTCCGGAGTCCCGACATGCGAGACTATATAGAAGAACGTGCCACCCAGCTGGCATATTACATAATTGAGCATAAAGCCACTGTAAGACAGACAGCCAAAGTATTTAATGTAAGCAAAAGCACTGCACATAAAGATGTAACTGCACGGCTTATGGAAATCAATCCTGAACTAGCCAGAGAAGCCAGAAAGGTTCTTGATGTCAATAAACAAGAAAGACACATCCGCGGAGGTATGGCTACTAAAGAAAAATACCTCCACGCATGTGCCAGATAGTTTTTTATAAAATTGCAGAAACTGTGAGTCCTCGTGTCTTGGATAGGTCTATAAACTCATCTTCACACTGGACAATTGGCAGACTGAGTGCATTCTCATTAATAAGAACAACCTTTCCAATTCTTCCATCTGAAAGTCTCACATCGTTATTAATATACGATGATGCCACATTTTTTAAGAAAGGAAGAATATATTCAGGTTCAAACTTTGTAAATGCATCTTTATACATTGTATCTATTACTTCAAAAGGACATAATGCTCCTCTATATACTCTTGCTGAAGTCATTGCATCATACACATCAGCAATTGCTATAATCTTGGCTACTGCTGGAATATGATCCGACTTTAAGCCAAATGGATACCCTGTTCCATCACATTTTTCATGATGGAGCAGGCATGCCTCTTTAATTCGTATATCAATGTTCTGATTCTTAACTTTCTCATATCCAAAATTAACATGCTGCTTCATTATATTGTATTCAGCAACTGTCAGCTTACCAGGTTTTGTAAGAATTTCGTTAGGAATCATAATCTTACCTATGTCATGAAGAAGTCCACTTATTGTCAGTATTCTTATATCTTTCTCACTAAACTTAAGCCATTGCCCAAGAATTGAAGCTATCAAAGCAACATTTACACTATGAACATATGTAAGGTCATCAAACTGCCTCATACTGTGCAACATATCAAAAAGCTGTAAACTATTTCTGTTCGCAGTAAGAATCTCATTAGTTCCTTCTATCAGCTTATCTATATCAATGGGACTGTTATTCATAACAACATCGTTAAGTCCTCCTTTGATATCCAGAATATTCTCATCATAAGTCTTTTTAAAATGCTTAAACCTTATGCTTGCTCTTATCTTATCAAAATACTTAACGTTCTCTTTATTAGCAGTTTTTCCCAGAACCTTTTCCAGATCCTGCAGTTCATTATTGGTGTCGTATACCTTTACTTCCAGTATATGATGCCCTGAAATATTTGCTATTATATCATAATTAAGTATGGTATCTTTCTTTGCTAATATATTACCATCTGGCGTATGTACATCATCTGCGAGTTTATCGCCTTCCTGTGCATCAAATATGAATATCGTCTTATCTGTCATTACTCATTCCCCCGGTTTTCACGATACATTTGTCTGTAAAAATGTATTTTAATTATAAAATTCTATATAGAAATTGTCAATTTACTCTTGACGAATGTTTAAATATTGTGTAGTATCTTATGCGGTAATATTAATTGAATATTTTATATCCCTTATTAAGAGCGGTGGAGATACATAGGATCTATGAAGCCCGGCAACCCCTTTTGAGGAAGGTGCCAACCTGAGCGATATTAGTCGAACAATAAGAGGATTTCGATACAGTCTATCGGGTCCCTTGTCGGGGACCTTTTTTTGTGCGAGCAACGATGAGAATTCTAACGTATATGACACAATCATGCTTGCATGAATTGGGACATATGCGTTTGGATTCGAGGAGCACCGCGACAATGCCAGAATGTAGTTCTGGCATCTGAGCTGCGAGCGCGAGCAGCGGTAACATTGCAGTTCTGGCATTTTGCTACAAGCACGAGTAACGATAAGAATAGACACGAGAAGGTATGGGATAGACATATTCACGATAAAATCAAAAGGAGATAACATGGAAAAAAGATTATTTACTTCAGAATCAGTAACAGAAGGACATCCTGACAAAATCTGTGACCAGATTTCAGATGCCGTACTTGATGCTCTCTACGAGCAAGATCCATACTCGAGAGTAGCCTGCGAAACTCTTACTAACACAGGTTTTATTATGGTAATGGGCGAGATTACAACTAAGGCTAACATAGATATTCCTTCTATCGTAAGAAAGACAGTTACAGATATCGGTTATGACAGCTCTGATAAGGGATTTGATGGTAACACCTGTGCTGTTATGGTTGCATTAGACAAGCAGTCAGCTGATATTGCTATGGGTGTTGATAAAGCTCTTGAAGCAAAGGATGGCGAGATTGATGATTCAGAAGGTGGTGCCGGCGATCAGGGTATGATGTTTGGTTACGCAACTAACGAAACTCCTGAATTCATGCCTTACTCTTCTGCACTTGCGCAAAAGCTTTCTAAGCAGCTTACAAAGGTTCGTAAAGATGGAACTCTTTCTTACTTAAGACCAGACGGAAAGACTCAGGTAACAGTTGAATATGATGAAAACAAAAAGCCAATAAGACTTGATGCTATCGTTGTTTCATCACAGCATGCTCCTGAAGTATCTCAGGAACAGATTCATGAGGATATTAAGAAATATGTTATTGATGCAATCGTTGATCCTGCTATGATTGACGCTGACACTAAGATATACATCAATCCAACAGGCCGTTTTGTAATTGGTGGACCTAACGGAGATTCAGGTCTTACAGGTCGTAAGATTATAGTTGATACTTACGGTGGAGCTGCAAGACATGGCGGTGGTGCCTTCTCTGGTAAGGACTGCACTAAGGTTGACCGTTCTGCTGCATACGCTGCAAGATATGTTGCTAAGAATATTGTCGCTGCCGGACTTGCTGACAGATGCGAGATTCAGCTTTCATATGCAATCGGTGTTGCAAGACCAACATCTATCATGGTTGATACATTTGGCACAGGAAAGCTTGATGAAGAAAAAATCGTTGAAATCATCCGTGAGAACTTTGATTTAAGACCTAACGGAATCATTAAGATGCTTGACTTAAGAAGACCTATCTATAAGCAGACAGCTGCTTATGGTCACTTTGGACGTACAGACCTTAACCTTCCTTGGGAGAAGCTTGACAAGGCAGATGTACTTGCTAAGTATCTTGGTTAATTATTAGCAATTATATATAATGCTGAATTTAAATGGCGGTCAGATAACCAGTAAATCTTCTGGTTATTTGACCGCTACTTTTGTCATCTTTATATCGGAATTTGGTCAGCCTTTCTGCCGTCATCACTGGCGAAAACCCACTAAAAGCTTGAAATCACTCAATTTAGTATGTTGTTTTTTCATCTTTTGACATAATATCTTTTACAAAACCCACTAAATTAATAATACTTCACCCTTTAGTATGTCTTTTTCATGCTTCATCTTTACATCCAGCCGGTGAATCATTATAAATTCCTTAAAAAGACCTACACAATCTGGCTCGTGCCATTATTTAGTAGGTATCCTCAACAAATTTATTTACTTTTAAAATGACAAAGACCTACTCAGATACTAACTAACGCCATCTGAGTAGGTCTTTGTTAAATTATGATATTGAAATCAGCCATTTCGCACCACTCTGCTACTATCGCATCCAGCATCAGCTCACATCTTCACGTCATCACAGCTTCTTCAGCCACTTCTTCCGCTCCATACGTACAAGGAATATCGCACCCCTGAAGCAAAGCTCTGCCGCCATCGCTATCCACACACCAACAAGTCCGTAACTTCCAACAAGAAGGAATGAAAGAACAACCCGAACAGCCCAGAGACTGAAGAAATTCATAAGGCTTGAAACAAGAGTATCTCCTGCTCCACGAAGCACACCTGTTACTACAATTGACGCGCCATACAGTGGCTCTGCAAATGCCTCAATTCTAAGTATAGTTACTCCAAGCTCTCTTACTGCCGGGTCAGGTGTAAGAATTCCAATCATAAACGGTGCAAATATAAACATCAGAAGTCCGGTGAACGCCATTATTCCCATTCCGAAAGCAACTGAAATTCTTCCAAAAGACAACGCAAGCTTTCCTCTGCCTGCACCGATACTCTGTCCAACAAGTGCTGTTGCAGCCTCCTCAATTCCGTAAGCTGGCATATAGCACAGGCTTTCAGCAGTTATTGCAAATGCATTGGCAGCCACAGCCACAACTCCTAATGGTGCAACAATTCTTGTTATCGTAATCATAGCTCCAAACATAACTACATTTTCAAATGTGACAGGAAGAGATAAAACAAATGACTTCTTTATTGTCGCAAGACCTGCCTTCTCATCAGAATCTGTTCCGTAACCCTTAGAAAGCATCGGTGTTCTGAACATCAATACATAAAACATAATAATTGTGGTGACAATCTGTGCCGCCGTTGTTCCAAGTGCTGCACCCATAACTCCAAGACCAAAGCCAAAACCATGCCAACTAAATATGAATATAAAATTGAATATAATATCAAGTAAACAGTTCATGGAATTAAGAATTCCCGGTGTCTTCGTATTGCCGCAGCTCTGTAACATTCTCGTACCAAGACGGTTAAATCCTAATGCCGGCATAGACAATGATGTTATAAGAAAATACATTGCCGCGTCCTTGTGTATCGACTCTTCTCCACCAAGCCATGCTGGAAGTCCCCAGCTTATCATGGCTCCGGCAGCACCAATAATAATTGATATAAGAAGAACTATTCCAAATGACTGTAAGAACACTCTTCTTGCCCTGTTAAACTTCTTTGCCCCAACAAGCTGTGCCACCTGAATTGAAAATCCAAGTGATGGTGCAGAAGCAAGGCTTCCAAGCAGCCATGTCGTTGTCGATACAAGACCTATTGAAGCCGAACAGCCTGCCCCCAGTCTTCCAACCATAGACGCATCAATATACTGCATTATAATTGATGACACCTGTGCCAGAATCGTAGGCAGACTCAGCATAATTACAAGTCTTATCTTCTGTTCAAATGTAATCTCTTTATTATTTCTTATATAGGAAAGTGTATCTTCCTTCATTTAGCATTACCCTTCTACAATATTTTTAGCATGCTCAAGAGCTGCATCAATGTTGGCACAGAAATTATCTCTTCCAATCTCATCTGCAAAACCAGCATGCTCCATGACTGACATAGGCTGTTCATTAACATGTGAAAGAATCATAACTGCGCCATGCCTTTTACATACTGCATGAATATTTCTTAAAGATCTGAGAGCAGTAACATCCATTGCAGGAACACCTCTCATTCTTACAATAACTGCCTTAGAACCTGATACTGTCTGGATATCAAGGAACTTGTCCGCAGCTGCAAAAAACATTGGTCCGTTAATCTCATATACAAGTGTATCCTTAGGAACCTGCTTAAGATTAATACTGTCAGGATCATTATTCTCATCTATATTATCACCAATATATTTCCAGCTCTTAACCTCTGTAACATCAGCCATTCTCTTAAGGAAAAGAAGTGCTGTAAGCACAACACCAACTTCAATAGCAACAACAAGGTCAAATACAATAGTAAGTACTGCTGTTGTAAGAAGAACTAGAATATCGCTCTTAGGTGAAGTCTTACAAAGAGAAATCATTTCTCTCCAGCCACTCATGTTATAAGCTACCATGAAAAGAATCGCTGCAATTGCCGGCATTGGAATCCATGCTGCATATGGCATAAGCACAACAAGGATAAGAAGAAGTGTTACAGAATGCACCATACCAGCAATTGGTGTACGTCCACCATTCTTAACATTAGCTGCTGTTCTCGCAATAGCACCTGTTGCCGGAATTCCACCGAATAAAGCAGATACAAGGTTACCTGCACCCTGCGCAACGAGTTCCATATTAGGCTTATGTCTGCTTCCAATCATACCGTCAGAAACAACGCATGATAAAAGTGACTCAATACCTGCCAGTACTGCAATTGTAAATGCATCCGGCAAAAGATTCTTAACCATTGTTATATTAACATGTGGTATGCTGATACCCGGCAGCTTGCTTGAAATTGTATATAAATCTCCGATAGTCTTAGCCTGCATTCCAAGTTTAACCATAATTACAGAAACTATAACAGCAATTAAAGATGCTGGAATCTTCTCTAACTTCTTGAATCTAGGCCATATTATAAGAATTGCAAGTGAAACACCACCTACAACAAGAGCCTGCCAGTTAAATGTGTTAATACATTTAAACACTGCATTTAACTTATCAAGTGTCTCAATAGTTGGTCCAGTATATGCAGAAGTATCAAGACCTAAGAAATCCTTAATCTGTCCTACAAGAATAGTAACTGCTATACCAAATGTAAATCCAGTTGTAATTGTATAAGGAATAAATCTGATAAGATTACCAAATTTAAGAAATCCCATGATAATAAGAATGATACCAGCCATAATTGTTGCAACAATAAGGCCATCCATTCCGTTCTGTGCCACAATTCCTGCAACAATAGTTGCAAATGCGGCTGTTGGTCCGGCAATCTGAACCCTGCTTCCGCCAAGGAATGAAATAACAAAACCAGCAAATATAGCTGTGTAGATACCCTGCTCAGGACCTACTCCTGATGCAAGCGCAAGTGCGATAGATAATGGTAACGCTATGATTGCAACGATAATACCTGCAATAACATCATTAACAAACTGCTTCTTAGAATAGCCTTTCATAACATCAAAAAGCTTTGGTACGAATTGATTCATTGTTTTCCCCTTAAGTGGTTTTACCACATTTCTCATATTATTAATAGTGCAGAATCCGCCTGCTCATATATGTAAATCCCGTTTTAATGCGAAAATAATAAGAATAAATAAGGCTGCACACCCATTAAAAGCTGTGCAACCTTAGTCCTGTCAAACATTAAATATTAACTTAATCACGAATTACTCTGCTGTATTTGTTGTATCGTTAACCGTAACATTCTCACACACAAAATCAACTATCTTCTGATAAAGAACCTGATATCCAATCTCTGAATTCATAGTCTTGCCATAAGTATCAAGAATATCATTATAGTCATCATAACCATAATATGAAGCAAGCTCCTCACCTGTTGAATTAATATCATCTGCAGTAACAGTGATATTGTTATCAGCAGCTATCATAGTTACAATCATCTTCTGTAAAAGATACTGCTTTGCATAATTATCTGCATACTCGTTAAATGCATCAAGTGAATCAAATTTATATGCACTCTTAAGATACTCCTCCTTAGAAGAGTATGATGAGCTATATGACTGATATTCTGCATCTACGTTACTGTTAAGAGTATTTAATAAATCAGTAAGTTCTTCGCTTGGATAATCTGAAACGTCAAGTCCATCAGACATCTGTTTATAAGCAGCATCAAATATAGCACTTGAACGGCTTGATGAAGCCTGTGTCTCAAGGTAAGATCTTACATATGTTCTTAACTGCTCAACTGTTGTAACTGAACTATCCTCAATTCCTAATGAAGCAGCATTAGCTGCAACCCACTCATCTGTAAGTTCTGGAACAACTGATTCGTCAATTTCATTAACAGTTACTGTGAATACTGTTGTCTTTCCTGCAAGATCTGAATTGTAATAGCTCTCTGGGAATACACATGTAATATCAGTCTCCTGACCTACTGTAAGTCCCACAAGTCCCTTATCAAGATCTTCAATAAATTTCCCTGAACCTATTGTGTAAGTAACATCTGTAGCAGTTCCCCCTGAAAATGCTGTTCCATCAAGCTTACCACTGTAATCAAGCTTAATAACATCTCCTGCCTTAGTTGTTCCCTCTGTTATAACATTAGTTGTAGCCTTTGATTCAAGCATGCTCTTGATATAATCCTCAACATCTGAATCAAGAACAACATAATCTGACTCCTTAAGATCAACAGACATTCCTTTCCAGTCTGAAAGATTAACAAATGTCTTATATACTCCTGCATTAGATGTAATTGTTCCTGCATACTCTTCTGCATTTATCTCTGTGTTAGCTGTAGAAGCTTTAGCTTCTTTCTTTTCTGTTTTACCACATGCTACTAATGATGCTGCAAGTGCACCTACAAGTAACACACTAAATAACTTCTTTTTCATATACTTCCTCATTTCTACATACATAAACATTTCTGCCTAACAGCAAGCCTTATATTTATAGCACATTTATCAAAAAAATAAAAGTAATTTCACACTAATTTCACTTTTTTATACAGCGTTAAACTGTTATAATCTCAATGTGTTAATAATTTTTGGAGGATGCCGGTTTATTCCGGTAATTATTCTATGAAGAAATTTAATAAAATAAAATGCTTTTCATATGTGTTTACTGTTATTCTGGCTCTGGGCTTTGTGCTTACCGCCTGCGAAAAACCTGCAGTTACACTGACTACCCCGGAGTCTGTGAACGGCTTTAAGTTAAACACATTTGTGCAGATTGACTCATACACAAGTGTTTCTAAGAATACTCTTACGGAAGCTCTTAATCTGTGTGACTACTACGAAAACATTTTTTCAAGGACTAAGGAAGATAGCGAGTTATCAAAGGTTAATTCTAACCAGACAACAAGCATATCTAAGGAAATGTATGAATTAGTAAGTGCCGGACTTGAATATGCTGCTTTGAGTAATGGAGCATTTGACATAACAATAGGAAGCGTTTCCAGACTGTGGGACTTCACCGCGGAATCACCGAAAGTTCCTGACAGCGGACGTATTGCCGAAGCTTTGACACATGTTGATTACACCAGAGTCAGTGTGTCCGATAACGGTGATGGTACTTATTCAATCAGCAAGCCTGATGATGTCATCCTTGACCTCGGAGCTGTTGCTAAAGGCTATATTGCCGACAAAATCAAAGATTTTCTTGAAGAAAATGGTGTAAAACGTGCTATAATCAATCTTGGTGGCAATGTTTTATGTATAGGTAAGAAAACTAACACGGATAACTTTGGAATCGGCGTAAGGAAGCCATTTGCAGCCAATAATGAAGTGCTGGTTGCTCTTTCTGTTGATGATTCCTCTGTTGTATCATCTGGCAACTATGAGCGGTATTTCTATGCTGATGACGGCACATTTTACCATCATATACTTAACCCGGCTACAGGCTATTCTTATGACAATGACCTGTCCGATGTTACTATTCTATCAAAGGATTCGCTTACCGGAGACTGCTTAAGCACTACCTGCTTCTGTCTGGGTCTTGATGATGGCATGAAGCTTATTGAAAGCCTTGACGGTATTGAAGCTGTATTTGTGACTAATGAAGGTGAAATTCACTATTCTAGTGGAGCAAAGGCCTATGTAAAGAGCTGAGATATCTCGCGCTACCAGGCTTAACTTAATATCAAAAATGAAATGGAGAACATACAATGATAAGACTCATATTAATCGTTATATTTGCAATAATAATATTCTTTGCCAGCCTTATAATGCTTCCTGTATTCTGGCTTATTGGCAAGTTCAATCAGGATGCTAAGGATCGCGGAAGTCTCCGCTTTGTTCAGGGTGTTTTTAAGGTTGTTCTTTTTCTGTCTGGTGTTACAACAACTGTAAAAGGACTTGAAAACCTCCCTAAAGACGGAGAAGCTGTACTTTTTGTAGGCAATCACCATGGTTTCTTCGACACAATTATTTCTTACACATACATGAAACCCAGAACTGGCTTTGTTGCCAAGAAAGAGATTGAAAAAGTCCCTCTTCTTAATATATGGATGAAATATCTTTACTGTCTCTTCCTTGACAGAAAGAATATGAAAGAAGGTTTAAAGACTATCCTTACCGGTATTGATTACCTTAAAGCTGGAACTTCAATTGTTATATTCCCTGAAGGAACAAGAAATAAAAGCATTGATGGTGTTCTTCCTTTCCATGCAGGAAGCTTTAAGCTTGCTGAAAAATCAGGCTGCAGGATTATTCCTATGGTACAGAACAACACATCTGCTGCATTAGAAGACCACCTTCCATTCTTTAAAAAGACTCACACTGTCCTTGAATTTGGCAAGCCAATCGATGTCGCCAGCATGGACCGCGAGCAGAAAAAAAATCTTGCCAAGGATGTGCAGGATCTTATTGAGAAGATGTACGAGGAAAATAAGGCACTTGTGTAGATTGGTTTGAAGTGGGCGGTCATGATGGAGGTATGTTGTCCTTTCAGACACGCTCCCGCTCGTGAAAAGACGTAGCGGTACTAGGCGCACTGCCTCACTTCGTGAGGTGCGTTTGCCAAGTGCCGACGCCTTTCCAACGGTCTGAAACTACAACATACCTCCATCATGACCTTACACTTCACCCAATTTACAGTTTGCTTTGGTTTCCCGTTGGGAAACCTTGCTTGTTGGGAGTTGTCTTTTTGCTTACTTATTGGCAAAAACCTACTAACTCCCCTTATTCAATCTGTTTCGTATGTCAATAAATCATTATTTTTTATTATATCAACTTCAATGACCTACTAACTTGCAAGTTAAATTGAATTTAGTAGGTATTTTCCAGGCACGCAGGCTCATATTTCATCTAAATCAGCCAGCAATTTCACAAAACGACCTACTAATCCGCACACATCAGATATATTAGTAGGTTTTCATCCCTAATTCTCTAATATATCGAAGTCCAATAAACCTACTAATTCATATAAAAACAGCCATTTCGTCCGTATTTCCCAATTTTCATTGCAAAACTACACATCCACACCTGACCTTCGTGGCATAAAAAAAGACCACACCAGCAATCCGCTGATGCAGCCTCTCATCCTTACTTATTCTTCTTAAAAAATCCCTTCTTTTTCTTTTCAGGAACTACAATCTTTCCACCTCTTACAGACTTGATGCCTACAATATAGATACCACTTACTTCTGCCTTGACTTCTGCCTTAATTGGAATCTGGTCAAATACCTTAGGATCACACATAAGTGACATAACTCTTGGTCCAATCTTTGCCTTAACGATTGGCATCTTACGACCTCTGAATGCCTTAGGTGTCTGGTCTAAGACCATCTTAGGAAGTCCGGCATCTTTCATCTTCATCATCTTCTTATCAATGACAAGCATCGACATAACCTGCTTTGCAGCCTCTAACTGTGCGTTATTAGCTTCCTGCTTCTTCTGAAGCTTTCTACCCACAATAGTAAGTGCAACAAGTGCTGCTATAAGTACAGCAATAACTATCAATAAAACAATACTCCAAACTGGCATATTTACTACTCCTTCGTTAACTTTTCATATACTAGTTAATTATATCAAAACAATCAGTAATTGCAAGTGTTTTGTGTTGGTCTGTGGGGCGGAGTGTGTGGGTATATGTCATTTCCAGACACGCTCCCGCTCGTGAAAGTGCGTAGCGGACACTAAGTTCACTGCCTCACTTCGTGAGGTACGTTCACTAAGTGCCGACGCACTTCCAACGGTCTGAAAATGACATATACCCACACAATCCGCCCACCTCCCCACAAACTCTTGCTTGGTGCCTTTGGCACCATCGCTCTCTGCGGAAATCTCTCTCGCCAGCCCCACCTCCGCCAAAGGCGGACAGGGGAAGTGACAGCGTAAGGGGGCAGGGTGTGCATATGCTGTAGTGTAAGACCGTTGGAAAGGCGTCGGCACTTGGCAAACGCACCTCACGAAGTGAGGCAGTGCGCCTAGTACCGCTACGCCTTTCCACGAGCGGGAGCGTGTCTTACAATGCAGCATATACACACCCTGCCCCCGTCCGTCTGCCACTTTCCTCTAGTCAGTCAACTTGTGAAGAAGTGACATCTTCATATCATAATATGCCGGGCTCATATCAAGATAATGGTTATGAGGATTCTCAAATCTCTGCTCTTCTTCCCATATATTATCAGTGAGCTGATCCTGAACATACTTCTTAATCTCATCAATAGATACTCTGTCCATTACACGCTTGCCGTTCTTTACAACAAGCTGCTGTAACTCTACTGCTGTGCAGTTTTCAAAGTATCTGTTCTTCCAAGGCTTTACAGGGTCTACATAGCGGTAAGGCTTTGAAAGGTCAACAACCTCATCAGCACCTGCTATAAGGTCTGCTATTGCCTTTTTATTCTCGTCATATATTCTGTAAACCTTCTTAAGACCTGGGTTTGTTATCTTCTCAACATTTTCAGAAATCTTAATTCTTGGCTGGAATACTCCATTCTCCTCTACTGCTGCAATCTTGTACACAGCTCCAAATACAGGATCAGACTTTGCTGTTATAAGTCTCTCACCTACACCAAAGCTGTCAATGCAGCCGCCCTGCTCTAAGATTGACATAATAGTCCATTCATCAAGACTGTTGGAAACAACTATCTTGCAGTCAGTAAGCCCCGCATCATCAAGCATTTTTCTTACCTTCTTAGATAGGTATGCAAGGTCACCACTGTCAAGACGTATGCCCTTAAGACGCTTGCCCATTGGCTCAAGCACTTCCTTTGCACATCTGATGGCATTAGGAATACCTGATTTAACAACATCATAAGTATCTACAAGAAGCACAGTTGCATCCGGATAATTCTCTGCATAATGCTTAAATGCTTCAAATTCATCACGATAGAACATTACCCAGCTGTGTGCCATTGTTCCACTGATTGGAATATTAAACATCTGACCGGCAAGAACAGTAGCTGTTCCAACCGCACCTCCGATGTAAGCTGCTCTTGCACCATATACAGCTGCATCCATGTTATGTGCACGTCTTGCACCGAAATCTGATACAGCACGTCCCTTAGCTGAACGCACGATTCTTCTTGTCTTGGTTGCAATAAGTGACTGGTGATTAACCTGAAGAAGAATTGCAGTCTCAACAAGCTGTGCATCAAGTAATGGTGCAACAACAGTAATTACAGGTTCATTAGGATACATAATAGTTCCTTCCGGGAATGAATAAATATCTCCCCTGAACTTAAAATCAGCAAGGTATGCAAGGAATTCTTCCCCAAAAAGCCCCTGACCTCTTAAGTATTCAATATCATCTTCATCAAAATGCAGATTCTCTATATATTCAATAATCTGTTCAAGACCTGCAAATATAGCATATCCGGCATTATCAGGATTCTTTCTGTAGAACACATCAAATGCAACCTTTCTTTCCTTGTCCTCATCCTTAAAATAACCATTAGCCATTGTAAGTTCATAAAAATCCATTACCATTGTAAGATTTCTCTCATCAAACTGTTTCTTCATAACTACTCCTTTTTCAAAGAAAAATGTACTATTCATCAATTCTAAGTTCTCTGGTTGTTATTGTTATCTGCATATCACAATCTGAAAGATGTTCACAATTCACTTCCATTCCATACACAAGATATATACTTATTGTATCCTCAGTTCGTTCAATTTCAAGACTTTTCGTTATAATACCCAGGCTCATATTTCCATAAGGTGTCTGGTAATAAGTCATATTTTTACTGCCCATGGTAAATCTCATCTTCGTAGATACAACGCCTTTCTTTGTCACTTCTACGCTGTCACCATCAATCTTAATTATGCTGCTTGACCGTTCCTGTGAATCATCATATACTTCCTCATACCGTATATATTCCTTGCCGTTGACAACCGAGTATGTGCCGACATTTATAACTTCGACCTCATCGTCCTGTGACTCAATTACTTCAACCTCTTCACCATCACACGAGGCTTCCTCGTCCATTGTTCCCGTATATAAACCTTTAATCTTAATAAAGACCTTATCCTTATTATTCAATCGTCCTTCCTCCACTGACTGCTTATAACCCAAGCAGTTCATTTATAAATGTTAAATATTTAAATCTGACTTTACAGCCCCTGTCAGTTACTGTCTTATATTCTTCGTCTGTAAGAACTCCTGCAAGCTTTTCCTTAGAATTCTCTGGAACTACGCCATACACCGCATCTACAAAACATAATGGCGGATACAGCACACACCACCAGTTCTTTCCCTCTGCATCACCTATATCAACTCTGAAAGCCTCATAGTATCCTGCAGGAAATGTTACATCACCGTATGATTTAACCGGAAAATAACTTTTCTCAAAATACACGCTTACATCTTCCATAAATCCATTATCCCGCAAGGTTTTAATAGCAACATTTCTGATATTATCACTTTCTGCCTCTAATATAGCTCTTGACTCTGAAAGAGAATCTGACTCTGAAAGAGCCGGTCTTATGTAATCAACTACTGCTTCCTTAACCTTAAGCTTAACCTCCTGGTCTTCCTGAGAATCACTGTTGGCCCTCACATGGAATCTTATAATACTCTCAGATATGCCTTCTGTAACTGCCTCTAAATTTCCTGCATAAGACACCCTGTAATAACCAACCAGTCCACTGACAGCTATTATAACAATAAGCAAAATTCCAAGTTTCTTTTTAATGTTCATATGATATTTACCCCCTGATATATCTTCATATCTGGGATTATATCCATATATTTCCATAATAAACAGGAATTTACAAACTAACAAAGGCTGGCGAATACAGCCAGCCTCCATGTAACCTTAGTATTATTTGTTAAGAAGTCTGATAATACCCTTTTCCTGATTAGTAATATGCTGTCTTATGACATTCTTAGTATTCTCCTCATCTTTCTTAGAAAGCGTATCAATGATGTCATTATGTTCGCTGATAAGAATAGAATGTGCTCTTGCATCCTTAACATATTCCAGTCTGTATCTGTACATCTGCTCTCTTAAATTATTAATAATCTGAATAAGTCTCTGATTATCTGTCATTGCATATATAATATCATGGAAATTCACATCAGCATCTACAATTGCAACCACATCCTTAGATATAATTGCTGCCTCGAATCTCTTATTTGCCATCTTAAGTTCTTCAATACGCTCCGGAGTAACATTGCGGCATGCAAGTGTTGCTGCAAGCTCCTCAAGTGCTGCTCTTACCTCAAGGACATCTCTCATGTCCTTCTCGGTTATATGGGCAACCTCTGCTCCCTTTCTTGGAATCATTATAACAAGACCCTCCAGCTCAAGCTTTCTGATTGCCTCTCTTATAGGAGTTCTGCTCACTCCAAGCTTATCGGCGAGTTGAATTTCCATAAGCCTTTCACCTGGCTCCATCTCGCCACGGAGAATTGCCTGTCTTAAAGTATTAAAAACCACATCTCTTAATGGGAGATAGTCATTAACATCCATCTTAAGTTCACCTTTCATATAAAACCTTGCCTTTCTCTATTACTCTGAATGTGTATTATTTCCATATATATTATGGTGTAAATGTTTCCGTTGTATACACCTGCCTTGCCTCGCCCTTCTGTCTTAAGAACTGCTGACAGGCTATCATTGATTGTTCATCTGGAAATATTCCAAAAACTGTCGGTCCACTGCCACTCATCATGGCATTAATTGCACCATGTTCTATCATATCTTTCTTAATGCTGTCAATGACAGGATACAACGGAACTGTAACTGACTCTAAAACATTCCCCATTCTTGAAGCTACAAGTGCAACATCCTTTAACTTAATAGCCTCAATTATTCCATCTATATCTGGATGCAGCTTAACATCTGTGTTATCCAGTTTCTCATACACAAGCTTAGTTGATACATTTACCGGAGGCTTTGCTATAAGAATATGACAAAATGGCATATCCGGAAGCCTTGTAAGCTTCTCGCCAATTCCTTCAGCTAATGCTGTTCCTCTCATAAGACAGTATGGAACATCTGCCCCAATCTCAACACCAAGCTTCATAAGCTCTCTCATTGGAACATTAAGTTCGAAAAGCCTGTTCATTCCAAATAATGCACATGCCGCATCACTTGAACCTCCAGCCATTCCTGCCGCAACCGGAATGAATTTATTAAGATCAACCTCAATTCCACCATCCAGCTTATACTTATTCTTCATAAGCATAATTGCCTTATAAACAAGATTATTCTCATTCACAGGTAGAAATCCTATATTAGTCTTAATTCTTATCTCTTCCTCCGGAATCCTTGTCATTATAATACGGTCATACAAACCAACAGTCTGCATTACCATTCTTACATCATGATATCCGTTCTCGCGTCTTCCAATAACATCAAGTCCAAGATTAATCTTGGCTCTTGCCTTTAATCTGATACTTTCCATATATTACCTAACCTTGTATACAAAATCCATTTTCAAAACTATTATATTAAAGATATTGTATAAAATCAAGTACAATATTTAAAATGCACTTTTAAAAAGTTTCATTTTTACGGTACTTATGTGGAGATATCCCCTTTGCTTTCCTGAAAGCATCTCCAAAATAATTACTGTCATTAAAGCCACATTCAAATGCAATATCAGTAATTGATTTGTTTGTTTCAAGCAGCAGATTGCAGGCGTTCTGAATTCTTACATTAATAATGTACTCCTTAAATCCAAATCCGGTTGCTGTCTTAAATTTCTTTGAAAGATATGACCTGCTAAGATTAAATTTATCTGCAACATACTCTAAAGACAGATTATCTGCATAATGTTCATATATATATGTGGCAACCTCCTGAATAATCCTGTTATCCACATCTATTTCCTTAATAACATTTTCCTCATAATTCTTACAGCGGATAATAAACAGCAGAAGTTCAATCAGGCCAACCTTTATAAATGCCGGCGACAGCTCATCAGGAGAATCATTTTCAAATAGCAGTTTGTCAAGCAGAGCAACAACATAATCTCTTCTTTTTTCAGGAATATTAACAACTCCTGGCTTCATGCAGTTTTCCATAAGTTCTTTACCAGTCTGGTTCTGAATCCATTCAGTTGCATCATTTCTAAAGCTTATAACAATTCTTTCATGCATTCCTTTTCCATTATAAGTTGTCCTGTGAAGACATCCGCTTGGAACAATAACAAGATCACCCTTTCCGAACTTATAAATGTTGTGGTCAATAAAGCTTGTACACTCTCCGCTCGAAAGATAGAATATCTCATTAAACGGATGCACATGTGCCCCTACCCCTGTACTACAACTGGTATTACTTCTTTTTATCCTCTTGATATCAAAATCCTTCGACATATCCTGAAACATATAACCTCTCCTTATCTCAAACACATTTGCGTCTATCATAGTAATTTTTCTGTATTATAAAGAATATTTTTTCGTTTAATTGTAGAAATCACTGTTTTTTATGCTTATATTATGTATAAAGGATTTTGAAATGTCAACAAATAATCAGTATTTTGATTATTTTTCTGTATTTAAAGAAACATTTTCAACACATTTATTAAAACAAGGGGGCTTATCATGGCAAAACCAATAAGTGAAGATAAAAGAAATATGATTCTTAATGGTAATCTCTTTCATGCAATTCTCATGCTTGCAATTCCTGTTATGATCAATAGTTTTATCCAGTCAATGTACAATCTTACAGATACTTTCTGGCTGGGAAGAATAGGTACTGAGAACCAGTCGGCTATCACGCTTGTTTCACCTTTCCAGAATATCCTGATTAATTTCGGTAACGGCATAACAACTGCAGGTGCAATTCTTATATCACAGTACCTCGGTGCAAGAGAGGATGAACAGGCTAATTCAATGGCTAACCACATCTGCCTTACTTCACTTGCATTTTCAGTATTATGCGCACTTATATGCTGGCTTGTCTCTCCGGGACTTGTGAAATGGCTCGGTGCTGAAGGAAGTATATATAAATACGGACTTACATACATAAGAATTGTAGTACTTGATCTGCCTTTTCTGTTTACCATTAACCTCTTCACATCAGTCAAACAGTCTCAGGGCGACACAGTAAAACCAATGCTTCTTAATATGTTTGGCGTTGTTATTAATCTTATATTAGACCCGTTATTCCTTATGGTTTTCAAATGGGGTATCGCTGGTGCTGCCCTTGCAACTCTCATTGCCAAAATTCCATGTGCAGTGATTGCACTTATTGTACTTACAAGACCAGAACAGCTTATAAGAATTAATTTCAGGGGATTTAAGTTTGATAAAAGCAAGATGGGTTCGATTGTAAAAATCGGACTTCCAACAGCAATCGGCGGAAGCACTATGCAGCTTGGTTTCCTTCTTATGACTAAAAATGTTAATGCTTACGGATTTATTGCAACAAGCGCTTATGGTATCGGAAACAAGATAAACAGCATCATTACAATGCCTGCAAATGGTATCGGCTCCGCCATATCAACTATAGTGGGACAAAATATTGGTGCCGGACAGAAAGACAGAACAGACAAGGCTTACCATTACGCACTCCGTATGGGTGCACTGTTTCTGTTATTCTTTGGTTTGATTCTGTCAAGAAGATTTATATCTCAGGCTATGGTAACATTTTTCTCAACTGATGAAAGAGTTATTCCGCTGGCAACAGATTTTCTCTCACTTATGGCATTCTGGTGCTGGAGCAACGCATTTTACAATGTCACTCAGGGACTTTTTCAGGGAAGCGGTCACACCATGATAACCATGATTGTCGACGCTTCAAGAATCTGGATATTCCGTCTGCTGACCCTCTGGGTATGTGCCAATGTGCTTAATATGGGGGTTGAATCTGTATGGTATGCTGTCGTAATCAGTAATGGAACATCCGCTGCCATACTTTATGGCCTCTACTGGACAGGAATATGGAAGAAATCTACTATAAAAATTGAAAAAACAGAAGGTTAATTAAAGAAATACATTTACCGATATACACTATAGAAACACTACAATAAAAGTCCAAGGAGGGATATAATGTCATTAAACGGAGTTAATTCAAATTATCAGGCTTATGAAACAAATACTGTTTCTGGTTCTGATAAAAAGGTTTCAACTAAAGAGATTTCTAAGACTACAGCTTATTCAGGTGTAGCGGCAACTTATGAACATGCTTCTCAGTCTGAAGGTTTAGTAGCAGCTGTTAACAAGAAAGCTTCTAACGCTTCTATTGTTGCCCAGTTAAAGGCTGACCAGGAAACACGCATGGCTCAGATGCAAAGCCTCGTTACTAAGATGTTCTCTAAACAGGGAATAACTATTGGAACTGCCGATGATATGTGGAAGGCACTTGCTGGCGGTAACTTCACAGCAGACGCTGATACTATTGCACAGGCTAAGGAAGATATTTCTGAAAACGGTTACTGGGGTGTTAAACAGACATCTGAAAGGATCTTCTCATTTGCACAGGCACTCGCAGGTGATGATGAAGAAAAGATGACTAAGATGAAAGAAGCATTTGAAAAAGGTTTTAAAGAAGCCACTAAAACATGGGGCAAGGAACTCCCTGATATTTCCCAGAACACAAGAGATGCTGTTCTTAAGAAATTCGACGATTACTTTGCCGGCAAGAATTCATAACCAGACATTTTCAGAGGTACAGACTTTACAGACTGTACCTCTTTTTATGTCTATGCCTTCACAAGAAGAAGCTTGGTACCCCGTGGTATAATCACAGACTCTGACAGTCCATCAGCACATTTAGGATTACTTACCTTTATTGAATCTGCTGTTGTATGATACATTTTAGATACATCCCATAATGTTTTAGTGCCATCAGCAATATACCCGGTCATTGACGGCATCTTTGACAGATCACATTTTTCTTCTGACATATAAGCACTTTTTATGCCACTATACTCAAAGTTTCTAAAAACAATTATATCCAGTGAAACTGATGATTTAACCTCTATTACACCAGCACTGTTTATTGTGGCTGAAAGCTGCTGTACTGACGGCTTTATGTTGTATTCAAGTGAATCTGGACTGACACCATCAATCTTAACTGTACCTGCAAACGGAATGATTGTATGCACACTGCCAAGCGGCTGACTGTCACTTGAAGTTATGTAAAATACATTTGCACTTACAACACCTTCCGCAACCAGCTCTCCTTCTTTATATGTCACATCGTCAAGCTGCACCGTAGCTGTACAGTTACATATCTGCATAAGGTCAGCATAATTCTCAAGCTGGAGATTACCTGAAACACGGCTTGATACATTATTTCGTACAACAAGGCAACGCAGCTGTGTATCTGCATTCTCTATTTCCATATCATATGAAGGCGAGTATATATCTGCTATAACATCCTTCTTACGCTCCTCATATGCTTTTACATCCATATCAAGAACCACTTCAACTGCAATATCGCGGTTTTCACCATCTAAGTCGGGCCGCTCCTCAACTGTCTTTCCAATTATCTGAAAATTAACATATGGAATCATATCTGCATTGCAGCCACTTATATCCAGACTTCCTTCAAATGATGCTGTTGTCTCGTACCATTGCACATTTCCTGTTTCTCCATTTCCTATATACATTACAAATATATCTAAATCACCAGCAAGCTTAAGTCCATCATCTGCAAGCCTTGTATTCAGATTTCTTACATCTACATCATCCCAGATTATTTCTTGTATCTCTGGTTTTCCTGCCGGAAGTGATACATTTTCTCTTATTCTGAAATTATCACGCTGATTAACTGCAAGCTGCACAAATTCCAATTCTTCCTTTAACTGCTGAATGTCCGTATTCTCCGTCTCATCCACACCCGTTATCATCTGTATATCCTGCAGACTCTCGCATATAAGTTTAAGGGTAACTATCGCCTTAACACTTATTTTTCTTGAATTAATTGCTTTAATACTAAGATCTTCTATTGATGCCTGACATGTAACATAATCACCTGTACAGTCACCCGAAAGATTGACATTTTCAGAAAAACTCATTTTTCCTGTCATCTTTACCGGCTGCATTCTTTCTGAGTCAGATGATGCACCTATATAAAGAAGTGAAAATTTTAATTCCCCATCAACTGCAGCTTTATCCTTATTTACTTTTACACTGTCGGTCTGGACATTTCCCCATTCTTTCACTATAAGTTCAATATCATCTTTTGTGTCCGGCACATTAAAATCATCATCAAGCGTAATCTGTGCCACTGTATTACATTTCAAACGATATTCATGAATATTTTCTGTTCTGAGTCTCACAGACTGACCTCCTATACATTCTACATTTTAAAAACAACGCTTTCTTCACGTCTCTCCATCTTAAGCACTATTACCGGATATGTATCAACCTCATTTACAGCTTCCCCCGCTGCCGGACCTATCAGATTAAGATCAATGTACAGTGCATTATCTCCTGTGTATACATCATTTACCTTAATTGAATATCCACTTGTTTCCCTTGTTCCATAACCGGCCACAACATATGTATAATCCTTAGTCGTATATGTAAGCCTCATCACTTTATCTTTTTTGCTTTCAATAAGCTTCTTAAGCTCTTCCGGCAGGTCTGCATTTTCAACCACTGTATAATCAACACTGGTCTTATTATCTGGCTCTTTGCTGCCAGAACACCCTGTCATGGCACACGCAGGCATAATTATCAACAATGCCAACACAAATGTCATGATTTTTCCCCATAATTTTCCACACATAAAAAACACCCCCACAATAAGACCTAATTAATCTTATGTGGAGGTACTTAAAATATTCATATAAAGTTTTGATTTGTGTATATAGTGTCAACTATCCACTCTTGGCATAACTTCCCGTCAGGAATACTGATGTTTGTTTATGTCTCTTTGGAAGATGACAACCAGCTCCAAGTGTCTGTCTGTGGCATTCGCTTGAATTATGACGAGCTGTGTAGGAGTAAATGCCGCTATATACATAAGTTCAGTGTGTGAAAGCTCGTTCAAACGAAGTGCGTTTGCTTTCACACACTGTAATAAACTCTGTAGATAGCGGCATTTACTCCTGCTAAGCGCAGGAATACTGAAAGCGAATGCCACAGACAGACACTTGGAGCGTGCGTGTTCACCTTACAAATGGACACGAAACTTACACAGCGTATCCCTTGCTCTTTATGACATCTATAACCTGGTCGACATATTTTTCACACTCTTGTGTGCTTCCTGCCTCAACCATTACACGGACAACAGGCTCTGTTCCGCTTTCGCGTACGAGGATTCTTCCATCTGCGCCAAGTGCATTGGCAACTGCTTCAACTGCAGCCTTAACATCTGCATCATCCTGTGCCTGTGTCTTATCTGTAACCCTGATGTTCTTAAGAACCTGTGGATATATAACAAGTGGTGCTGCAAGCTCTGACAATGTCTTCTTCTTTGCAAGCATAACCTCCATCATCTTAAGGGCTGTGATAATTCCATCACCTGTTGTTGCATATTTAGAGAATATAATGTGTCCTGACTGCTCTCCACCTATACGGTAGCCGTTCTCTGACATACACTCATATACATACTTATCGCCAACCTTAGTCTTTTCGTACTCAATTCCTACTGCATCAAATGCTTTGTAAAGTCCGAAGTTAGACATTACTGTTGTTACAACCTTGTTTCCGACAAGCTTATCTCTGTCCTTCATATAACATCCATAGATATAGAGAATATGGTCACCTGTTATGACCTCGCCCTTCTCATCTACACACAGACATCTGTCAGCATCACCGTCAAACGCAAATCCTACATCAAGATGCTCTCTTCTTACTAAATCCTGAAGTCCTTCAATATGTGTAGAACCGCAGTTTGCATTAATATTAGTTCCGTCCGGAGCAGCATTTATAACATATGTCTTAGCTCCAAGTGCGTCAAATACAGCTTTTGCAAGTGTCCATGCACTACCATTAGAAGCATCAAGACCTACTCTTATTCCTTTGAATGAATAAATTGCAAGACTCATAAGATATCCCATATATCTGTTACGACCTGCTGTGTAATCAACTGTACATCCAATGTTTTCTCGTGTTGCGTATGGAATTTCTCCAAGCTCACCATCAAGGTACTTCTCGATTTCAGCGATAACATCCTCTTTCATCTTCTCACCTGCAGCATTAATAAGCTTAATTCCATTGTCATAGAAAGGATTGTGACTTGCAGAAATCATAATTCCGCAATCAAAATCTTCTGTTCTTGCAACATAAGAAACACTTGGTGTAGTTGTAACATGAAGAAGATACGCGTCTGCTCCTGATGCTGTAAGACCGGCTACCAAAGAATACTCAAACATATAACTGCTTCTTCTTGTATCCTTACCAATAACAATCTTTGCCTTACCATTCTCATGGTTTTTTCCATAATACCAGCCTAAGAATCTTCCCACCTTAAATGCATGGTCAACTGTAAGAGTTACATTTGCTTCTCCTCTGAATCCGTCAGTTCCAAAATACTTACCCATAATCTACTCCTTAATCATCATATCCGTTAGGATTATTCTTCTGCCATCTCCATGAATCAGCACACATAGTCTTTAAATCACGTTCTGCTTTCCAATGAAGCTCTCTCTCTGCCTTACCTGCGTCACAGTAGCATGTTGCAATATCACCAGGTCTTCTTTCCTTAATTACATATGGTATATGTATTCCTGTAGCAGCCTCAAAATTCTTTACTATATCAAGCACTGAATATCCATTGCCTGTTCCAAGATTATATATTACAATTCCCGGATTATCATTGAGCTTTTCTATGGCCTTAACATGTCCAAGTGCAAGGTCAACAACATGAATATAATCTCTTACTCCTGTTCCATCATGAGTATCATAATCATTACCAAATACCCCAAGTTCCTTTAACTTTCCAACAGCAACCTGTGTTATATATGGCATAAGATTATTAGGAACTCCGTTAGGATTCTCTCCTATTGTTCCGCTCTCATGTGCTCCAATTGGGTTAAAGTATCTTAAAAGAATTACATTCCATTCCGGGTCAGCCTTCTGGATATCTGTAAGAATCTCCTCAAGCATTCCCTTAGTTTTGCCATAAGGATTAGTAATCTCGCCCTTAGGGCATTCCTCTGTAATAGGAACAAATGCAGGATCTCCATAAACTGTAGCTGAAGATGAGAATATAATATTCTTGACACCATGATTTCTCATAACGTCAAAAAGTGTAAGTGAACCGGATATATTATTCATATAATACTCAAGTGGCTTTGCTACTGACTCACCTACAGCCTTAAGTCCAGCAAAATGTATAACACTGTCTATACTTTCCTTCTCAAATATCTCATTTAATGCTGCAGCGTCATTGATATCTGCCTCATAAAATGTAACTTCCTTTCCTGTAATCTTCTCGACTCTTTCTAAAGACTTTCTGCTTGAATTAACAAGATTATCAACAACTACAACATCATAACCTGCATTCTGAAGTTCTACTACTGTGTGGCTTCCAATAAAGCCTGCACCGCCTGTAACTAATATTGCCATTGTTATCTCCTTTATGTTCTATACTAATATAGCCACAAAACTTCATATAACATCTCGTTCTGTGGCTTATTATATGTCTTATGTTACGATATTATTTGTCGCCTTTCATCATACGCTCAGTTGACCATATTTCAACCTCGTACCTGTTGCTCTTATTATATCTCTTTCTAAGGTTCTTGAGCTGCTTTAAGTACTCTAACGTAACCTTTCCTGAAAGCTTTGATTCACCTTCAGTTCTCTGCTGGAATTTGTATGGAATCTCTACAACCTTGCTATATGTACCCATTGCAAGAACCTCAACCATAATTTTCCATCCAATTGGCTGAAGGTCAGCATTCTCAATAACTTCTCTTCTGAACATAAAGAGTCCGCTTGTAGGATCTGATATCTTTCTAAGGCAAGGCAACATAACCTGTCCTATCTTTCTTGCTGTTCCAGATACGAACTTTCTGTACCAGTTAAGTCCGCCATCATCTCCACCTGGAATAAGCCGGCTAGGTATACAGAAGTCTGCACCACTTTCCATAGCCCTATACATATATTTAAGAACGATTGGTGGGTGCTGTAAATCAGCATCCATACATGCCATATATTCGCCCTTTGCAAGCTTAAAACCATCAAGAACAGCAGTTGCTAATCCTGTACCATTCTTTCTATGTTCCATTCTCACCTGTGGATATTCCTTAGCAACTTCCATAATCACATCAGGTGTATTGTCCTTACTGTCATCAACAAAGACAATTTCATAATCAACACCCTTCAAAGCAACATCAATCTGTGCTACAAGATTTCTGATGTTCTTGCTTTCATTAAATGTTGGTATTACTACTGATAACATTATCATACTCTCCTTTAAAAAGAATTCTCTCGTCATTATACATCAATATACAACAAAGTAAAACATTTTTTTATACTCTGGTAACAACCATGGTTGCCTGTCCCTTAATTATTATTGAACGAAGACCTGCGCTTACAAAGAAACTGTCACCTGCTTTAAACTCCATAGTCTTTTCATAATCATCAGTTTCAATAGTTCCTGAGCCATTAATGAAAAGTACAGAAACAAAGGATGCCTCATCAACAGTAATCTTTGCCTCGTCATTGACATCATACTTATATACTTCAAAGTATTTGCACTGGACAAGTCTTTCTTCTGTGAAATGTTCATTTCTTGCAATAACAACCTCTGTCTTATTGTCCTTGATATATTTATGGTTATCAACAACATCAAGTGCTTTCTTAACATGAAGTTCTCTTGGATTACCGAACTTGTCCCTTCTGTCATAATCATACATACGGTAGGTACAGTTAGAATTCTGCTGTATCTCACATATGAATACACCTGCGCCTATTGCATGGATTGTTCCTGCCTTAACCATAACAACATCGCCTGCTTTAACCTCTATCTTATTAAGTATGTCTGTGATTGTATTATTATTAATTCTCTCAAGAATTTCTTCCTTAGATGCATCTCTTGAAAGCCCACAGTACAGATATGATCCCGGTTCACTGTCCACTACATACCACATCTCATTCTTTCCATATTCATTCTCATTCTCAAGAGCATATTCATCATCAGGATGAATCTGTATAGAAAGTGCCTGCTTTGCATCTATGAATTTTATAAGGATAGGGAATCTGTCCTGTGCCTGACATTTCCAGCCTAATGCTTCTTTTCCTATAATATTAAGGTACTCATTAAAGAGCATTCCTTTATATCTTCCCTCAGCTATACGGCTCTGACCGTCAGGATGAGCTGAAAGTTCCCAGCTCTCACCGATGACATCATAATCACATTTCTTGCCATATACATCACGAATCTTGGTTCCACCCCACAGATTATCCTTAAATGCAGGTTCAAGCTTCGCAATAGGACTCTTATCCAGTCTTACATAATTAGCAGATGCCTGTGGGTTATCCTTATTATATATCTTAACAAGATCTGTATCTGATATATTATCTCCAATACCAACCTCTATTACTACCACATTCTTGTCTGTCTTATTAGCAATCCTGTGTTTCGTTCCCACTGGAATGAACACACTTTCATATTTGTTATAATCAGCAGTTTCATTACCAAGTGTAATTGTAGCAATACCTTCAACTATTGACCAATGCTCAGTTCTCTTTTCATGCCGGTGAAGAGACATTGACATTCCTGGAAAAACAGTAAGCTTTCTGACTTTATATCCCTGTGAATAATTAAGTATCTCCTGTATTCCCCATTCCTTATAAGTAGTCCTGTTATAATCGAAAAATGCTTCATAAGTATCCATATTATCTTTCATAATCTGCTTGATATTATCAGCAGATTTCTTTGATGATATATATGTTGCATCATCTGTATTAACAACTACAAGATCTCTTAAATCATTGGCGACAACAAGTCTCTTCGGTGCATTATTTATAATATTAACATTATCGCAGTCATTCTTGATAACACATTCTGACTTAATATTGTTTCCAAATTCAGCTAAATCGCTGGCGTTGCCGACATCCATCCACTCGAAATGTGCTTCGACTACTTTTATTGAATCACATTTTTCAAGGAGAAGTGTTTCAATACTGCCATGTGGCATAGCCTGCATAACCGTCTCTGAAAATCTCACAGACCTTCTTATTGCCGGCACCTTTCTCTTAGCTGTCTTACAGGTAGTGTACAGTTCTGATGCAAGACGTCTTGCAGCATTAATCATATCCCCTGCCCTGAATACAAGTATTCCACTGTTCCACAGATACCCCTCATCATAATCATATCCAAGCAGACCTTCTGTCTCATCTTCATCGAAATCTATTCTTGCAATAAACTTCTTAACATTCTCTTTATCCCGGAGAATGTACCCATAAGTGGATGACTGTGATTCTGGTTTAATTCCTAATACCGCAAGATATCCTTCTTTTGCATATTCTTTAGCCTCAATTATTGAATCTTTATAACCATCACCCTCAATCAGGTTGTCCGAATTAACAACCAGAACTAATTCTGACGGGTTGGCAAACATAGTCCCTAACAATACAGCTGCTCCTGTTCCCTTCGGTGTACCCTCGAGGATAACTCTGTACTTAAGACTCTGGAACGCTTTCATCTGTCCATTAACAATATTCTTATAGCTCTCATTGGTAACTATTATAAATTCCTCACAGAATGGCATATTCCTTACTACAGTTTCCTGTAATATGGAACGGCCTTCTTTTATTTTCATAAACTGCTTTGGAAACTGCCTTCTGGACAATGGCCATAAACTATCACCACTACCCCCGGCTAATATTACACATTTCATAGCAATCCTTCCTTAAAATATCTGTTATAGATAATATGTTTATTAGTTATCTGCTGAAGTATCTCCACCCGCTGGTGTATTGCTACTGTCATCTCCGCCTGCTGGCTTATTATCTCCGCTTTCATCTCCACCTGATGGCTTATCTGTGCTTTCGTCTCCACCTGATGGCTTATCTCCGCTTTCATCTCCACCTGATGGCTTATCTGTGCTTTCATCTCCACCTGATGGCTTATCTGTGCTTTCGTCTCCACCTGCTGGCTTATCTGTGCTTTCATCTCCACCTGCTGGCTTATCTGTGCTTTCGTCTCCACCTGATGGCTTATCTGTGCTTTCGTCTCCACCTGATGAGGTATTATCGCTGTCGTTTCTTCCTGCTGGTTTATTATTCTTATCCTCGGCAATTGTTCTCTCATTAGCTGCTGTTGTCTCTTCCCTGCTGCTAGTGCTTTCTGCTACTGAAGTTCGAGATGAGTGTGCTGCAGTTGAACTATCCTTACTTGTCGCAGTCTCCTTAGGTGCTTTGGTTGTATATTCCATCGGTTTCCATTCATTGCTGTTATTCTTATTATTGGCTTTTCTTCTGTTACCACCAGCCATTGCTGCTATTGACACTATAAGGATAATCACTACAAGAATTACCACCATTGACGCATATACAACATTACGTCTTCTTGCTCTTGGTACACCCGGAAACACTCTTCCAACAAATGCTGTAAGCTTGTCCATAAGTGAAACACCCCTTACAGGGACATCATCAAAATCATTGTTCTCATATCCATTCATGTCATATTCAAATAACACACCTTCATCAGAATCCTCATCGTCCGATTCATCATTTTCTATCCCTTCGTCTGATTCATTATCAGGTAAATCTGCATTTTCAGGCTCATAAGCCTCGTACTCGTCGGCAGCTTCTGTTTCCGCTGCTTTCTGCTCTGCACCATATATCTTAATATCAGAATCATCTGTCTCTTCTTCATCAAACGAAGCATAATCTGACATATTCTCTACAACTGATGATATACCGAGTATATTATCCTTCATCATTGCAATAAGCTTAAGAATAAATGCACTGTCTATATCGAGCAAAGTTTCTATCTCGTCAACTGAATGCATCTCATATCCGTAAAGTTCCATCATAATAGTCTGGACTCTTGATAATGACTTAACATTATCAGGTGCATTGTCATATGCCTTAAAATCTTTAAATATTCTGGAATTATCTTTTATTATGTCAAATAATTCTTTATCTTCCTTAATTCTGCCATACTCATACTCGTAATCATCATCTATCTTAATAGTAGAATTATCTATAAGATTAAACATAAACACTGAAACTCTTGTTGCAATCTGACGCATAATATTCTTATCAACATCGATACTATCAAGATTAGTACATATATCAATAATCGCTCTTGGAGAAAGTTTCTTGTAATCCTCTCCAAAAACCGGATATATAAGACAGTTTACATCTTTCTGTATCTCCTTGCATAAGACCTCTTTATCAGTCTTTCCAGTCCTTACATCATTAATCAGTTCCTTCATCTGTTCTTGATTCTTACTCATATTTTATCTCCTCGTGAATATACATTCCGATTGATTATACCACTCTGTTAAAGAAATGTCACGATTTTTCAGTTGTTTTATATAGTCACATCATTTAATGCTTCCATGCACTCATATCAACATTACCTGATATACCATTCACACGTGCTTTCTCAGTAAACTGCCACATTGTAAATGGTCCTGTATATGTACATTTGCTGTTATACTGTGCAAGCCATACACTACAACCTACATTCCCTGCATATATACGGTTATTCATCCAGTCCTTGTTAGCATACAGTATTGCTGAGTAACCGCAGCTTCTTACTGTCTGTGCAAATGCATTTATAACGGCTGTTCTTTGTGATGATGATATCTTATCTCCTCGTCCGCTTCCATTACCTGCACTCTCAACATCAATTGCCAAGGGAAGTGAAATATTATATTCACTGCAGGCTGATACAATAAAGCTTGCTTCTTCAACCGCTTCGGTAGTATCCACTGCCTGGGTTACAATATAAGCTCCAACTTTAATTCCTGCAGCTGTTGCCTGGCTCATATTGCTATGAAATCTTTTATCAAGTACAAGTCTTGCCGTTTCGTATCCTCTATATCCAACTCTTATCATAGCATAGTTAATACCAGAAGCTTTAACACTGTTCCAGTCAATATCTCCATTATAAGTAGAAACATCAATAACAAGCGATGACCCCTGTGAACCGTCAGCATTGAAATAATATTGCACTCCATCTATATTCTTCCAGCCTGTTACAGCGTTGGAATTTTCAAAATAATAATTTTTTCCTTTTATATTCTGCCATCCATCAGCATATATATATTCAATCTGTGCCTCAACCTCCATAACTATATACGAAACTGTTTTTATTTCAGTTGAAGTTTCTGTCTCAGATTTTGAACTTTCTTCTATATTAGAGACACTTTCTTTTTGTGAATTATCAGATGCCTTTGCAGAAGTACTTTCTTCCTGCTTTGTAGAAGTTTCTGTATTGTCATCTTTTATAAGAAATTTGGTTACAACATTTTCAGAGCCACCTGTAACACTGACAGTTCCAGTTTCATATACATATCCTGTATATTGCTTCTGTGTTCCGTTTTCTTCAACAAGAATACTGCCCTTGCTGCATTTATCAAGCTGGGATGCCGTGAAATCCTGTATTTTTCTACCTTTTAAGCTGTATATAACATCTGTTCCTGACTTCTTTACTGATGAAACACTTACACTTCCTGAAACTGCATTATCAACATATAACACAGGCTTTATAACTTCACCAGCTGTTGCATTATTTCTGTTTTTCAAAGGATCTTCCTTCTGAGTCACAGCACTGTCAGTAACAACCTTTTCCATGATATTATCAATCACTTCAAATGTTTCTTCTGTAGATTCCTCTTCTTCCGGCTCAGTACTTTCAGGCTGTGTATGAGTCTGCATTTCAGTCTGGGTCTCTGCTGCTTCTACAATCGCCGGCTGATGTTTAGAGGCTTTATTTACGCTTATACCTACTACAATCCCTGTTATCACTCCTGCTATAATAACTGCTGCAGATACTGATGTCACAACAATATGACTCTTAACCTTGAAGAAATCGATAACCTTTTCCCTGAAATTTCTCTGAAGTTCCTCAACATCAAGAATCTCATACTGCGGTTCTTCTGGCAAGTCCTTCTTCTCACAGTCTTCTGTCTCTGTAGATGCTTCGTCATTCTCCACATTTTCTTCTGTTTTTATGTCTTCTACTTCTTTATCTGAATCACACATATCTGCTTCCTGTTATTCCTCTGCACCTCTGACAATAGCTGCTTTCTTAATAACTTCTCCTTCTCCTGGCACATTAAAAGCATACTCTGCTACATAGGTGTACTTATCAAAGTCGTACTTTTCTTCTATTGCCTGCTGCTCTGTCAGTACATCTTCTTCCTCTGTTTCTATATTAACCTTCTTTATTACAACTCCGGTTAATTCAGCTTCCTGTCCAAGATTATTCTTACAACTGACTCCTGTCCTGAAATTATAATCCTTTGACATAGTGTTATTCTTTACAACAATATCATTTCCTGTAAATTCCTCTGTTATAACCTCAATCTCAAGCTTTGCTGTGTTCTTTATCCAGCCAGACTTAGGGTCTTTAAAACGGTACTCTACTGTGTATTTCCCGGCCGTTGATATTGCTTCCTCCTCGCTGTATTCATTGCCTGATTCATCATATATTGAATACTCGATATCCATATCATATCCGATAGTATTAATTCCCTTAACTCCGTCAAGCAGATTAAGTTCCTCTGTCAGTCTTCCGATTCCATCGCCGTATGTGCGCTTAATCTCCTTGTTAGTAACCGTAAGCACAGCGTCCTTAGTATCAACATGGTAGTTAGCATAGCCGAAAAATGCTATATCTACATCTACCTGTCCACTGATACCATCAACATAACATCTTGAACTATACTGCCACATATCATAATGATATCTGAAATTTGGAAGATCATCTCCATAAGTCCATCTTACTGAATCATAATAAAACTTACCAAAATATGCCGCCATCCAAACTTTATACTTACTTGCAATCTTTTCCCCATCAAAATTGTTATACCATCTGTTTCTGTTAGAATAAACCATAGGCTGATATCCATAGCTGGATATAACATTACAAAACGTCTCACAGGCTTCTGTTACTGAATCATAATCACCATCCAGTTCCCAGTCAAATGCAACCGGATATGTTATCTGGTAATCCCTTATAAGACTTATACAGTAACTTGCTTCATCGTATGCTTCTCTTGCATTAGAAGCACCTGAATAGAAATACACACCTACCTGTATACCGTTAGCAAGTGCTCCTTGTATATTCTGCTGAAATTTCCTGTCTTCATATAAACCATCATCTCCGCCACCGCATTTTATCATTGCAAATGTGATGCCATCAGCAGCAACTGCTGACCAGTCTATATCTCCCTGCCATCTTGAAACATCTACACCATATGTCAACTGGCTGATTTCATATACATCATTCGAGCTTGGCTGATCTGGTTCAGGCTCCTCAACCTCAGTCTCCTCTCTTGATGGTTCTGACGAATTATCTTCTACTATCTCAAGGTCCTCAACATCTTTAACCGGAATCGGTGCACTGCTGTTCTCTGCTGCCTTATCAATTATCTCATATAATTCTTTACTGCTTGTATTCTCATCTGCAACAGCCTCTTTAACAAGTTCTGCTATCTCTTCCTGTGTTGCAGTCTCTATCTCTGTCTCTGATTCTGTTTGTGTTTCGGTAAGAATCTCACTCAGCTTATCAAGATTACTGTCTGTCTCAGTCTCTACTTCTGTCTCCTGTGCCTGTACCTGCATTTTGCTGCTATGATGATGAACATACTCTACTGTTGTTACAGTTGCTGCACTTCCTGCAACCACGACTGAGCCTGCAATAATACATGCCTTTGCATGTGCCACAAATACAGACTTACATATTCCTGATAATTTTCCTGCTATGGTATTTAATAATTCTTTCATCCTACATGCATCTCCTGATTAGTCATAATAATGTTTGAAGTAAACTCTCCCGAATATTGCCCATGTATCGCAGAATGCCTGCCATATATCCTTCATCCCTATACGCTTTACACCGGAATCCCTGACATATACAACCTCCACAGGCATCTGTGCTATCGAAAAACCCCTTCTGTGAATCGCCACTAAAAGTTCTATATCATAAGCAAACCCTGATGTTCTTATAAGATGTGCAACCGGTTTGATTGCCTCAACCCTGAATACCTTAAGCCCGGTCTGCGTATCCTTAACATTAAGATGGAACAAGACTAGAAGCATTATATAATAGCCCATGCTTATCACTTTCCTCTTAAACGGATAATCAAGCTTGGAATCCTTAAGGAACTTACAGCCTATAACAACATCTTTATTATCATCAAGCATTTTCTTAAGATAACCTTCTAACTGTGATGGATTAAGTTCAAGGTCTGCATCAACAAATGCGACATACTTTCCTTCAACCTGCGACACTCCGGCAATTATTGCATTACCCTTGCCTCTGTTCTTTTCAGAACTTACCATACGCACACGGCTATCCTGCTTGATAGCTCTTTCTATCTCAGCTTTGGTATTATCCTTACTGCCATCATTAACCACAATAATCTCCAATTCAGGAACAAACTTTTCAACAATTCTCAATGTTTCCATGATACTGTGATATATAAGTTTTTCCTCATTGTAAGCCGGCATAACAATAGACAGCATACCATTTAGATTTAACATTTATACTCTCCCTCTGATGTTTACACACTTTTTAATATTACAATGCTATGCCATGTTTTTCAAGTATAGACAGGAAATTAATGCAGATAATATCTTATATAAAAACTATCTTATATATTATAATGAGGTGAATTTATGAATAACTCAGAAAATCTTCCAACAGACAACAACAATAAATCTATCGTAAAAGGGAAAACCATGTATAATTGGGAAACTCACGATAATCAGGACAAAGTGATTGTCGACAGCATTAATGCAATCGAAAGAAGACGTGAGCATATGACTGACGAACAGTTAAGAAAAGCATATGCAGAATTACAGACAGGACTTGGTCCTGATATATATAGTCAGTTATGTGACCGCAAGGCAAGTGACAATTTTCAGGGGTGACTTTATTATGGGTCACCCCACCACCTGCAATTATATATTATTTGCGGCACAGTCAAGTGCTGCTGCCACAACAGCATCCATGTCATAATATTTGTACTCACCAAGACGTCCGCCGAATATAACTTTTCTTTCAGCGTCAGCAAGCTCCTTATACTGTGCATATAAAGCGCCGTTCTTCTCATCATTTACAGGATAATATGGCTCATCACCCGGCTTCCACTCAGAGCTGTATTCACGGCTGATAACAGTCTTCGGAAGGTCGTCGCCATTCTCATCCTTACCGAACTCAAACCATTTGTGTTCAATAATTCTTGTCCATGGAGTTTCGGCATCAGTATAATTAACTGCTGCATTACCCTGAAAATTAGGAGTATCCAAAGTCTCTGTTTCAAACCTTACTGAACGGTATTCAAGATTACCAAGCTTATAATCAAAGTATGCGTCTATCGCACCTGTATATACAACCTTTTCAGCCTGACTGTCTAATTCTTCCTTAGCATCAGCAGATGCAAGATAATCAACACCAAGTCTTACCTCAATGCTTCCGGAAAGCTCGCTGTCATTAAGCATATTGGCAACCATCTTAGTATATCCACCCTCAGGAATTCCCTGATAAAGTGCGTTAAAGTAATTATTATCAAATGTAAGTCTTACAGGAAGTCTCTTGATAATGAATGATGGAAGCTCGTTGCATGGTCTGCCCCACTGCTTCTGTGTATATCCCTTAATAAGCTTCTCGTATATATCAGTTCCGACAAGACTTATAGCCTGCTCCTCAAGGTTCTTAGGCTCTGTGATTCCTGCTTCCTTTCTCTGCTGCTCGATTCTTTCTGCAGCCTCCTGTGGTGTCACAACACCCCACATCTTATTGAAGGTATACATATTGAATGGCAGTGAATACAACTCGCCCTTATAATTCGCAACAGGTGAATTAGTGAATCTGTTAAATGTAGTAAACTGTGAAAGATACTCCCACACCTTCTTATTATTGGTATGAAAAATGTGTGCACCATATACATGCACATTAATACCTTCCATCTTCTCTGTATATACATTACCGGCAATATTATTTCTCTTATCTATTACAAGAACCTTCTTTCCTGCTCTTGCTGCCTCATGTGCAAACACTGAACCAAAAAGTCCTGCTCCAACTATTAAATAATCATACATAATCCTGTTCCTTTTCTATCTTAAATAATGGGATGATGCCGACCGCACCACCCCATTAATTATACTTATTATATTACATTAATTCAACATAAGAAGTAATTAATAATAATCAATATCAGATATATAATCTTCTACCCTTGTATAACCATCTAACTGTATAATAGCGTCTGCCAGAACAGATTTACCGTTGTCAGGATTATACTTTTCATAATTCAATACAATGCAAGGATTATCTGCATTTATATTTTTATTAAAATTCTTCTTGTCAAGGGACTCTATAAGTCCATTTAATACTTTTTGTGCTCTTTCTTCATCTTTTCTTACATACGAATCCAGATTAATATATGTTCTGGTATCATTATATATAAGAACTGCTGAAAGAGTTTCATATCCACTAGTATATTTATCCCATGTTCTGGAACTGTCATTTAAATACTGCTTTAAAATGTCGCTCATTGTTCCAAGCTCTTTTTCATTATTCTTAATGGCATATTCATTCCGTATACTAATATACTTATTATAAGATTGTGGCATATTCTTACTGATTGGAAGAACCATATCATAAGTAACGCCATTTTTTGAAAACCGTACTGACATCAAGAAAGTATCAGCATCTGAAGTAACTATCTGATACCATTTCTCAAAACCAATCTGTTTAATTTCACTTTTAATTGTTTCATATATATCCTTACAGTCAGAATCCTCCATATTACCTGTTATATAATTAACAGAAATCTTGTCACTATCCGGAAGTTCCATATAAGCCTTAACAAAATTCTCATCCTTCTTTAACAGACTTGCAAGTTTATTGGCATCACTGTCTGTAAGCTGAATCCTTCTGTAATGTGTAACACCATTCTGTCTGAAACCAACCTTATAATTAGTCACTGAACCTCTGCCGTTATAAATATAATTATGAACACCATTTGATATACATTTATCTTTATATGCCCCAAATTTCTCCGATACATATTTAAGAATCTCTTCATCTGTAAACTGAACCTTCGATGATATAGAACTGAAATATCCGTTATCTGAAGCATAGTACATATCCATTGACTGAATTGATACATATGCAAGTTTTGAAGCATCCGGTTCGTACGATGCCTCATATTTGCCAAATGAATTAGCTCCTGTTCCAATTACCACTGCAAGAACATATCCAAGAAGAATTGATGGAATACACTGCTTTATAACATTCATCTTCTTACTTACTATACATTCATAAACAAACACAACCAATGCACTTACAATAAACATCACAACAACTGCTATTGTCTCATCACTATCTATACTTGTATATGCTATCATTACACCTATAAACGCAATTGAAAAGCCGATAAGTGTTCTGATAATCATTGGCAGAACCTTTCCATTAGCTGCTTTTCCCGCTGTTTCACTTTTTCTCTTTACAAAGAGAAGTGCGCCAAGTGCTATATATATAAGTGCAAGCACAAGTGTATATAAGTTACTTGTAAGGCTGAGAACCATATCTGCAATTCCTGATGAACCATTGTACATATCAAATACAGAAAATACCCAGCCAACAATCATATTGCTGGAAGAATCCAGTAACCCCACACCACTGTTGCTTATCATGTAAGCTTCTCCATGAAACACAGTCAGTTCTGTAACCATTAACATAATAAATCTTGGAAGAAACATTATAAGTCCTGTAACACATATATTGCTTAATATGTTTCCTGTAATGGATATTGATACATTTATAATTGCCATGCATAAAAGGCTGCATATAAATATCGAAAGATACATCCGGAACATTGTTGCATAATCCACATTAAAATACTGCCTGTTAGCCATGAATAAAACTGCCTGTGATACATATGACACAACAAGTATTCCGGCAATCCATGTAAGTATTGCTGCCGTCTTGCTAAGATATATGCACAATCTTGTATATGGAATTGAATGATAAAAATCACTGCCGCTTCTCTTATTAAGAAAACTCCATACTATCAATGATATAACAGGTACAACAATTATGAATACTAATACCAGAAAATAATTCCCTGAAATTCCACCTACATTATTAACCTGTTTATATTCTTTAATATAGCTTAATGATGAAATAATCGGTACAACTGATATAAGTGTAATTACCGCCATCATTATAAAGCCCGCAAGTCTTGTCTGCTTCAATGTCTGTAAAAACATATGAAAGCTGAATACTTTCTTATTATTCATGCGTCTTATCCCCCTTCACATCAAATGTATAACCGAGTGCTTCCATCTCATAAGTAAATACTTCTTCAAGCGTAAGCGGGAGGACATCAAATACTACCGGATTCATGGCATTTATAATGTCCATGGTCTGTTCCCTGTCGCCACTTACTATCATGTTGGCAACTGAACCCTCCTGACGGTATCTTGTAATTCTAATGCCCTCAAACTTACTCTCATCAAAATCATCCTTAAAAGCTACCTGTACCTTGAACTGACTCGTCTTTAGTTCAAATACATCGCTGTCAAGCACCAGCCCGCCTTTATGAAGAAGTGACAAATGATCGCATAAGTCTTCCAATTCTCTTAATGAATGTGATGTAACTATAACAGTAGCGTTATTATCTGCAACATCACCACATATTAACTTCTTGACAAGATTACGCATAACAGGATCAAGTCCGTCAAATGTTTCATCAAAGAACATATACTTGGCTCTGGTTGAAAGTGCAAGTATTATAGCTGCCTGTCTCTTCATTCCTTTTGAAAAGTTTGATATACTCTTAGACGGATCAAGTCCAAATGTATTCGTAAGCTCTGTGAATCTGTCCATATCAAAATTATCATATATTGAACTATAGAACTTAGCCATGCTCTTCATGTTCGCACCTGCAAGAAAGAATAATTCATCTGCAACGAACACCAGCTTATTCTTCATGTATGTATTCTCATATACATTAATTCCATCGATTATTGCTTCTCCCTTATCTGCCTTATATATTCCTGACAGGACTCTTAGCAGCGTAGACTTTCCTGCACCGTTAGAACCAACCATACCATATATACAGCCCTCCGCTATATTACAGGTAACATTGTCAAGTGCTGTAAAGTCATCAAATGATTTAGTAACACCTTTTACCTCTATCATATTTTCTTATAAACCTCCTCAATCATATCTGTTATCTCACTCTTACTCACCCCTGCGTATGCAAGCTTTCTTACAATCTCCTTAAGATCTGAAAGCTTTTCCTTAGACTGATTCCCGACAGTCTTTAACGCTTCTGCCGATATAAAAGAGCCCTTTCCCGGTACACTCACCAGGATTCCTCTTCTGTCCAGCTCCATGTATGCTTTCTGGATTGTATTCGGATTAGTAGACAGCTCCATCGATAACGACCGTACCGATGGCATCTTATCGCCTTCCTTCATAATCCCTTTAAGCACCTGGTCTTCCACCTGCTTAATGAGCTGTTCATAGACTGGCACTCGCGACATGACATCTATAGTGAACATGTTCCATTCCTTTCTGTGTTTTATTTAAACTGGTTACAAGCTTGCGTAATAACTGTACTATATTAATTAGTACAGTTACAGCATACTATTATATTTAGTTATTGTCAACTGTTATTTTTAAGGTTTTGCAAATATGCCAAGTTCAGGCGCACCATACGAGCATGAAACAAATGCTGCTGCCATCATAAAATCAACAATTGCCATAATCCATGTTCCAAGTACAAAGCTCTCATGCCCGGCACGTCTTAACACATGATACTCCACAGCGAAACCAGTTAGCACTGCCACAAAAAATGTTGCAATATCAAGCCACATTTTTGAAAATCCAAGAACTCCCATATATGTGTAGTACAGAAACGGAATTGCCCATGTTGCCACATTTGCACCGAGTAAAACCGCAAAGCCGCTTGCTTCGTATCTGTCCTTTAATGCATACCATGTATAGATTCCATACAGATTCATAGGCAGAAACGCCAGCTTCATATGTTCCCATGTTGATTCATTAGTTGGAAAAAACAGCCCGGCAAATGTATTCTTTCCTGTCCAGTCATACACAAAATGAAATAAGGACCCTGACACCCATACTGCCAGAATCCCTATTATCATTGTTATATTAAGTTTTTTGATTGTCTTGTTCACAATGCACACCTCCATTATTGTTGAATAATAGAAGTATATGCTTCCATCTGTTGTACTATTCCACTTCAACAGTCATAGTTACATCAGACACCTCAATATAAGTTCTTCCATCACTTACATTAATCTCTGTTCCATCTGCATATGTATACACTGTCTTGGAATAACGGTCTGACTTACTCCACTGGATTGGAACAGCATAACCGTTAGTTATGTAATAACCTTCCCCCCTGCCGACTGTATGAAGATTCCAGCAGTAATTATCATCCATCATGCTGTGTGTAATCTTCTGCACGATAATATTCTTAGTATTAAACTGTTCACCTGTTTCGTGGTCAAGACTTGGCTCGCCACTCGCAAACCTTAAATAATTACCTGACGCAGCATCATATGTAAATGTTGTGTACTGATAACTGCTGTAAGGCACATACACAGATGATGCACTGACTGAATCTTCTCTTTTTGAAAGGTCAACATCTGATACATCATAATTAAGCAGTACTGTGTCCGATGCATTCTCAGCCTCAGCATTGAAACCTTTTTCCTGTACTGCACTCTTTAACCTGTAAAGCGATGTATATGCTGTATGCTCTGTTGCAAGCCCTTCCGGATTATGTCTCCAATAATATGCACTGTTATAGAAGCCGTTAATCCAGTTAATACCAGTCTTTGCCTCATCACTCTCAGCGTAAGTGCTTCCGCCAAAATGTACAAATATCGCATCTGATTCAAAACAGAAATCAAGGAAATTATGTCTTGCACTTCTTATTGTTCCAATAACCGTATCTGTCTGACTTACATTGCCTGACCCAATAATCTCCTGTGGTGCTTCATCTGTAACATCTGAATCCTCTACCTTGAACAAGGCAAGAAGTCTGCATGTATAACTCTCTGTTGGAAGCTCATATACAATATATGCCTTATTAAGTCCAGTCTGCACCTGTACAGCTACTGGTGTATTGTTAACAGATACTGCAAATGGTCTTGTCTTCGAATTAACGTCAATTATGTCGACCGTATTATCTACATATACAGTAGGTTCTTCTGTCTGTGAAGCAGCCTCTATCGGATTAATATTCTGTGATAAAGCCTCGCCCGTAGGATTACCGCCTCTTATTCTGCTTGTCATCATAATGCAAATGGCAGCCGCAGCAACTGCTGCCGCGCCAAGAGCAGATATTATAATAATACGTTTTCTATTATTAATCATTGATTATCTCCCATCATAATAATCTTCCTTAATTGTACGACTTGCACTTCTATATGGCAAGAAAAAAGAGCCATACATAACCATAGTTATGTATAGCTCTTTATTAATATGCCGGCAACGGGAATCGAACCCGTATGGGAGTATAAGTCCCGCAGGATTTTAAGTCCTGTGCGTCTGCCAGTTCCGCCACACCGGCGTAAAGTGCCTGCATAGCAGGCGTATTATTAATACATATGACTTCCTCTGGCGCAGCCTAAGTGTCCCAAATGCAATAACAGATATGTAGTACATCACGACTCTTTACTACCTGCAGATTCAACATATGCAGTGAATGAAGTTTAGCACATTGTTATGTTTATAGCAAGCATATTTTGTCAGTTTCACTGTTTTGTCACATAATTTTCATAAACTGCCAGCTCTAACTGTGCATAAGTACCATAAAAAGCGGTACTTTTGTCACATTTGTCAAGAAGAACTGATGCCAGTATATCTGAATATCTGTCGGCAAGTTCTCCAAGCATATGACCTTCTTCATCAAAGAAGTCATCATCTGTTCTTGGAAGTGTATCCATTGTTAACAGATTGAAATCATAATATTCAACACCATATTCTTCACAAAGCCTCGTAAAATATGCTCCTGCCTGTTCCGAATAACCGTTAACTGATGTTGTCGGCGTAATAGGTGATGTAACGCATACCAGTTCAATATTATTCTTCTTACAATATTGAACAGTCTTTTCAAATGAATCCAGAACCTTATCACTGATTCCACTCTCATCCCATGCAACAATATCAGATGGCACGAGGCTGTCCATCTTCATATCTCTGTAGAAAAATCCTTTGGCAGCATAAGGTCCTCCGGCATCATGTATCTCAACTGCATCCATACTGTAGTTGCGGTATGCCGCACTGCTCTTAACCTTAAGATTATTCATAATAGCAGACGGTGATATCTCATAAGCCCATCTCTTTGAATATACAGTACGAAAATCCTTTGTGAGCAGATTATCAGCTATATACTTAAGCTTTACATTACTGAAAGGAAGCCATGTATATATGAAACAGTCTTCAAACTCCCTCTCTGCATAATTGCACCAGTACTGATAATCAAGGTCATATATAACTCTTTTTACATTATTATGCCGGTCACTCTCCATTAAAAGATAATATGAATCTGTTACCGTCTCGCCTGGTATTGCAAGATTAAATGCATTGTCAGATGCCCCGGCTTCATCGAGCTTTACTGGATTTATAGCAGATCTCGCATGTGAAGCTCCAATTATTATATTGTCATATCCTTCATCAGTATCTGCATTGTCGGCCTCATGTATAATGTATCTTATATAGCCTGATGGCATCATCGCATAATCCATACATTTGACAAGCCCGGCCACTATGGCAATAAACACCACAGCTCTGACATATTTTAATATTTTATTACTCATTGCCCCTCGCTTTAATTGCCTCTATGCACTCATCATAACTGCTGTAAAAATATTCTGAACAATCATTCTTTTTAAGTATCTCTGTGAGTACCTCTGAGAACTGCTCAGCAAGCTCTCCGTTCATATGACCTTCCCAGTCAGAAAAATCATCATCACTTACATTAAGAATCTCATTCTTAATAAGATTGCCATCTATATACCTTACATTATTCTCATCACATATCTGCTTAAAATATGTATCAGCCTCATTAGCAGCACCCGAAACAACCGACGATGGTGTAATTGGTGCAGTAACACATATAAGCTCAATTCCATTGTCCTTACAATACTTAACTATCTTCTGGAAATATTTCTGCACCTTAGGATTAAGATCTTCATATGTCCACGGTGATGGATTAAGCTTTCCCTTCTTATCAGTTACCTTTGTACGGTAGAAAAATCCCAGTCCCTGATATGGTCCTTCTGTATCAATTCCGGCAACACCCTCTATCTGGAAATTCTTATATTCATCAGTCTTCTTTATAGCCATATATTTCTTAGCCGTTTTCCAATTCCTGGCAAATGCATATCTTCTGAAATATATTGTCCTGAAGTCCTTATCCATAAGCTGGCTTACTATATACTCCATTTTAAGACTTGTAAACGGAAGCTGTCCATATACAAGAAGATCTCCAAAATCCGAATCACGTTTCAGATTCTTATTCCAGTACTGATAATCAAGTTCAAGAATTATCTTCTTTACGTTATTATTATTGCACGCTTCTCTGATCATATAATAATTATCAATAACCGTGGCGCCCTGAATACACATATTAATTGGATTAACTGCATATTCCATTTCCAGAAAATAATGCGGGTCAATTGAAGCCCTTCCATGTGAAGCTCCCACTACAATACAATCATAATCAGAGCCATCATCCGGATTGTCAACTGTATGGATTATATATCTTGCATACCCCGGCTGAACCATTACATAATTAACTGCTTCAACAAGTATAGTTATAACCGCAAAGAATACTATCACCCTCACATATTTTAATATCTCTTTAAATGCTTTCTTCTTCATGGTATCCTGCACCTCTGATTAGAACTGGGCGTACATAAATCCACCCGATGTATTAGAAATATAGCCAAGCATTGCAACCGACATAACAAGAGCTATATATACAGCCCATCTGATAATCAGAGGCTTTCTGTCAAGAGCTTCCCTGATTACAATGCCTTTCTCTTTAAGTATGCTTATAATAAGCCATACTAAGCAGCCTGCAAGCAATATTATTAAATCCAGCTGGCTTCCAGACATTTTTACAACGGCGTCCATGCTGAATGATGCATGTTTAAATGTATTTCCCATAAGTCTGAATGCATCTGTAAGAGTAGCTGCGTTATCAAAATACCAGCTTATATTAACAAGTATAAATGTTCTTATTATCTGCCATCCTCTGTACCAGCGTGCATTCTTATTAATATGAGTTATTTTAAACATTTTTTCATAAACAGGTGCCATAATACTGCTAAAGCTCATGATTATACCATTGTACATACCATATACGATATACTTCCATGCTGCTCCATGCCATACACCTACTATAAAGAATATGAGTAAATCTGCCAGACAGATAGGCAATGCCTTCGCCATATATTTACCAAATCTTGTTTTGCTGTGTTTCTTGAAGAACTTACCCAGCTTATTCATGGCTTTACTTAAGCTGAATGGATAGAACACATAATCCTTCATCCATGTACCAAGTGTTATGTGCCATCTGCGCCAGAACTCTCCAATAGAATGAGAGAAGAATGGCTGCCTGAAATTATCATCCAGGTGGATTCCAAACATCTCGGAAGCACCCATAACCATATCTATTCCACCGGCAAAATCTCCGTATAGCTGTGCGCAATACGCAAGAACACCTATTATTACATATATTCCATGATACTGACCGGGATTATTAAATACCAGATCAGACACAACTCCTGCACGGTCAGCTATAATGAACTTTTTGAAAAGTCCCCAGGCCATACGCTGCAATCCATGCTGGATAACTGCAAGATCATACTTATGCTCTGCCAAAAACTGTGGTGCAAGCCTGTCGTATCTTCCGATAGGTCCCTGGGTTATCTGCGGAAAATACGAAACAAACAAGGCGTATTTAAAAATGTTATTACATGCCTTTACTTTACCTCTGTATACATCAATAACATATGATATCGACTGGAATGAATAGAAGGATATTCCAAGTGGCAGAAGCAGTGTAAATGTTGATATCCTGCCATTACCACCAAAAGCCTTAATTATGCCATTGACGTTCTCAATCGCAAAATTATGGTACTTAACAACTGCAAGCACACCAAATACCAGAAGAAGAGCAAGTACTACAACTCTTTTCTTATATGTCTTTGCCTTTTCTTTTAAAGCCTTTTTATCTTCTCTTGCCAGCCCATCTGCTTTAAGGCTCTTGTCAAGATTATCCTCTGTTCTCTCTAAAAGGATTCCTGATGTGAAAGTAACGATTGTTGTAAGTAATATGAATACAACAGTCTTATATCCCGAACATAAATAGTAGGCATAGCTTAATATCAAAAGCCATGCCCACTGTGCCTTCTTAGGTATAAGATAATATACAATTACTCCCACTAATAAAAATACCAGAAATCCGGTAGAAACTAGTGACATATTATTTTACCCCGCTTTCCGGATTAATCCTGCAGACGCTGAATCATCTCCCACATAGCTTCTGCTGAATTAAAGTTCTCAGGTACTATATCAACTGGTGTGATATCAATGTCAAATGCATCGTTTAACTCACCAACAAGTGATACAATATCAAATGAGCTGAATATACCATCATCGATAAGAGTATCACATACTTCATAATCCACATCACTGTTAATTTCATTCAAAATGTCTAATAACTGATCCATAATAAACCTCGCAAAATATTAAAATCTATTGATCACACATCTGTGAACAGAAAACATTCTATCTTCTCATTCGCATATAGTCAATCATATTTTGTTACAAAATTGTAAAATTATTGTGTATTACTGCTATTTATTAAAAATGTTTCAATAGGTTTTCTTATAACTCTGTAACCATTTTTCTTAGAATACATCACAATTGCCGGCATTCTGCGGCTTAAGAAAAGATAAATTCCCTCCGTAACCGAATAAGCTCCAATATTATAAAATGCTATCATATCGCCAATCTTAGCATCTTTTAATTCAAGATTCTTAACAATTACATCCCCTACTGTACATAATGAACCACATATGTTATATGGCTGCACTCCCTGTGAGTACACTTCCACCTCATGATCTGCGCCATCAGCAAACCCTTCTGTGTACTCCATTGGAATGAATTCACATCTTGGTTTCTTCATAGCCATGGTCTGTCCATAATAATTAATATGATTAATTCCACTGTCAATAATTGCATATCTTGTTGTATCATTCATCTTCATATCAGCAATTCTGCTTATAAGTATTCCACAGGTAGCTGCAATATATCGTCCCATCTCAAGAGTAACATTGAATTTTTCGGACATTTCTTTAATCATCACAGCAAACTCTTTAAGCTCATCAAAATCAGTATTCATGGCATCACATTTGTCTGTAACGAAGTAATCGACTGAAAGACCAGGACCATATTCAATCTTATTAAGCTTAACGCCATGCTCTGCTTCACATGTATGTGCTATTGCCTGTAACCATACTACCTCTGACTCTATCTGGCTTAATTTCTTCTTCTGGGTTCCTGAATAGCACTGGATTCCCTCTATGATAATTCCCTTAAGTTCATCCTTTCTGTCAGCAATCTCATATACCTGACGCTCATTAATACCGAACTGGTTGCCACTTGTAACTCTTATAAGCACCTTAACTTTAATGCCACACTCAACTGCACATGAATTGATAAGTTCAAGCTGATTAAGTGATTCCACTGTGTAGATTCCAACAGCACCTGTCTTCATCGTGTAGAGGATATCTTTCTTTTCCTTATTAACACCCGAAAGGACTATCTTCTCCCTGTTTATGCCCTCTTTTTCGCATATCGCAAATTCACCTGGAGAACATACCTCGAATTTATCAAGCTTCTTGTCAAGCACGCTTATAAGAAACGGATTGGCCTTCATTGCATAACACACTGTAACTCCACATCCTAGAATCTGCTGCATGGCATCAATCCTTGCACATAGCTCATCTGTATCAAATATATACGATGGTGTTCCACATTTTATGGCAATCTCTTTTAATTCATTAACTCCTACCATCCTATGCCTCCTGTTCTTTATATATCTTCATAAGTTCTTTTCTGTCAATTTTACCATTCTTAGTAATCGGCATTGTTTCAACCTTAACAAGCACATTTGGAATCATCCACTGTGGCACTTTATCTTTGAGAGCATGTGTTACGCCCTTTCTGTCAAGCTCACTTGCTCCTTCTATCTCAAAGAATCCGAGAATCTTATTCTCATCTGTATCAAATATACAGCAGCTTCTAAGCAATCCCTCTATAGCATTCATGTATGTTTCAATTTCGCCTAGCTCAATTCTGTGTCCCATATGCTTAATCTGGAAGTCCTTTCTTGATGAGAAGAAAAGTTCACCATCTTCACTATAGTAACCAAGATCACCTGTGCGGTATATAGTTTCCAGATATCTGTCATTAAGAGGATTCTGTACAAATGCTGCTGCTGTCTTTTCAGGATTACGCAGATACCCCATAGTTACAGCTGTTCCAGATACACATATTTCTCCTAACTCGCCTGGTCTGCCTGCATCAACAAGCTTATCCTCATCATCTAACAGGAATACTCTTTCATTGGCAAATGGCTTTCCCATCGGAAGCTTCTCGTCAAGACCAAACTCCCTGTCAATAATATAATATGTACAATTACATGTTATCTCTGTTGGTCCGTAAAGATTAACAAACATTGCATCCGGATACTGCACTCTCCATGCATTAAGATGCTTTATAGGCATAACCTCTCCGCTGAACATAATCTTGTTAAGTGAAGATGGTCTCTTATACTCGAATCCATTAAGAGTTGTTACAATACATAACGCTGATACAGCCCATATAATAGTTGTAACCTTTCTGTCATCAAGGAAATCAAGCAGCTTGGTTGGAAATGAGAAGCACATCTTAGGAATAAGCTGTAAGGTTGCGCCTGTCTTTAAACTTGAATATATATCCTTAACTGATACATCAAAGTCAAAAGGTGCCTGATTACCTATAACATCCTCATTAGTAATTCCAAATGTTTCTGTAAAACAGTCAATAAAATCTATTGTTGAACGGTGATTAACTATAACTCCTTTAGGAACACCTGTCGACCCTGATGTAAATATTGAATACAATGGATCTGTATCAAGTGCCTGTTCTCTTATCTTTTCCAGTCTCTCCTGAGCCTCTGAATCCACAACCTGTCCGTCATACTCTTCAAGCAATTCGTCAAGATTAATAATCTCGCCCTGAAATCCGAGCTTTTCTGCTTTCTTGGCTGACTTATTATCCACAACCAGAATATCTGCCTGAATCGTATCTAATATAAGATTAATTCTCTCAACCGGATGAGTTGTATCAAGCATACAGTAATATCCGCCTGCATACACAATTCCCATAAATAAAGATAATGTATTACATGTCTTATCCATATACACAGGAACTCCCTGTGTAGGCTTAATCTTAAGCGAAAGGCAGCTTCCTATGAACTTTGCCTGATTCATAAGCTGTGTATAAGTAAGTTCATTATTCATGTCCGCACATGCTGTCTTTTCCCCATACATTCTCTGTGAGTTTTCAAGAAACTCTAATACATTCTTTTCCATTACCTTCTCCTTTTACTTCTTATTCTTATCTTTTCTGAATACAAGCAGCTTGCTTATAACATAATTAAGTATAATTACAACTACCTGCGCAATAAACTTTATTAACATACTGTTGAAATGCAGCATTGTAATGAATACAAGAAGAATTATCTCCTCAATTACAAGAGTTAATACTCTTCCACCTGCAAATGAAACTAACTGTTTCATAAATTCTTCCACAGTCTTAGTTGGTGCTGCAAACACCCATATCCTGTTAGTAAAGAATGCAAAAAGTACTGCAAGCACCCATGATATAACATTTGCAATAAGCTCATTAATTCCAAGTGCAACATTAAAGAATGCATATGAACCTATACTCACCACTGTTGTAAGTACTCCAAAGAAAAGATACAAAAGTACTTCCTTATACTTCTTATACAATGGTTCAAACACCCTCAGACCCGGCAGATGCATAATCTTATCAAATATATCCGGCTTAGTTTCCTGCATATTATTATCTGTATTGTTACTCATAATTACCTCACTGTTTTTATTGATATAACGCCATACTATTTTATACTTTTATCAATAACAAATCAAGAAAAAGACGCCGTATATAAACGGCGTCCTGAAAATGAATTTATTATTTTGATTCGTTGATAACAATATCATCTGTCTCAACTTCCTTGTTTCTGTTTTCATCAATTCCAAGCTTGTTATTAAGCTTTTTCTTTGCCTTTCTTAAATAAATACCAAGAAATGCACCAACAGCAATTATCACTCCGGCAATAGCCTGAATGGCATAAGTCATAACAGATGGGTCAATGTAACCTGCTACATTTAAATTTAATAATGTCAACATTACTTCTTATCTCCTTTTTAATTAAGTTCTTTTTTTAATGCTTCAATCATCTTGTTGTTATCTACATCATTTCTGATTGCAATTCTTATATACTGTTTTCCATCATGTAATTTTGATGTAAGATCCTTTATAAGCAGATAATGATTCTTAAACAGTTTTATCATAAGTTCTTTTGCTGTCATTCCATTAGTTATCTCAATCATAAAATAATTAGCCTGTGATGGGATAACTCTTATACCAGATATCTGCTCCAGTTCATTATAGAACCTTTTTCTTTCTACGCGGAATTTATCCATTGCAGCTGCATAATCTTTCTTATACTTTTCTGCAATCTGAAGATAATACTCACCAAATGAATTAATATTCCATATTGCAACATCTTTTTTCATTGCTGCAATCGCTTCTGTATCTGAGGAAACAAGGATTCCAAGCCTCAGTCCCGGTACACCGTATGATTTAGATATACTTTTCATAACATATAATCTTCTATATGTTTCGATAAATTTCTGTTCTATAAGAGAATTATCCGGTTCATCTGAGAAATCAGCAAACGACTCATCAACCACCAGCTTTATTCCCTGACCGTCTGTCCATTTTATTAATCTTATAATTTCTTCTTTTTTCAGATAATTACCAGATGGATTATCAGGATTAATAATAATAATATTATCTACTTTGTTGCATGTATAGAACTCTATCAGTTCTTCAACTGAATATGTATAATTATCATTTGACGGTGTAAATACCACTTCGTCTTCAACAGAATATCTGTTAGGATATTCTTCAAATGTAGGTCTGATAACGCCTGTCTTTCCAGAAAAGCTTTCCATAAGTGACTTAATAAGTTCTGCTGCTCCATTTCCAACTATTATGTTGTCTTTATGAACACCAAAATTCTTAGCTGCAAGTAAAGAATTAACTCCCATACCTGAAGGATATTCTGTCAAAAGTGTATCAAAGCTTGCACGCAGTTCATCCTTAAGCTTTTTAGGCGGATAATAAGGATTAACAAGATAACAGAAATCCAACAATCCCGGATATCTCCAGAATCCTCCATATCTTTTATGCATAAGGTTAATTCTTGTCTCATCATCTGGAGCAAAAAGTGTCGTTGCTATATCAAGATCCTGTTCATCATCTATTTCATACCATTTCTGACCTGATAATCTCATACCTTTAATTCCAGGTGTGTCCAGCATCGTTATAACTCTAAGAACCTGTTCATAATATTCATTTTCTCCCAATGCACTACAATATGCCTCAAGGAAAGGAACATATATATCCTGTGAAAAATGTTTGCTGAATTTGTAGATATTTACAGTTTTATAGTATTCCTCTTTTTCCTTAAAATCAAAGCTCTTTCCTGGAACAAATGCAACAATATTATCATATTCGTCAAGCTTTACACATGTACCATCCATCCAGCTCTCATATTTATCTACCATGGCAAGTGTATCTCTCGGATCTTTTACAAGTTCATCAATTGCAGAATCCTCAATAATTACATCTGATTCAAAAAGCAGAGTATCTTCTTCCATAAGATAATTCTTTGCCAGTGCAAGTGAATAAATATTGTTTGTCTTATCATATACCGCATTGTCAACATATGAAATTGGTGTCTTAATTCCCAATGTCGCTATATAATCAATCAGCTTCTGTCCTTCATAGCCCACAACAATCACTATTCTTGAGAGATGTTGTTTCTCAAGCTGATGCAAAAGCCTGTCTATAAGCGATACTCCATTAACCTTTACCATACATTTGGTATTATTCTGGGTAAGTTCTTTTAAACGCTTTCCCATTCCTGCTGCTAAAATAATTGCCTGCATAATCCCCTCCTATAATCCGACTCTACTCTTGTTCCTTATGTCTTTTAATTGCTTTTTGAATTTCCTGAATAATATATTTAGCTCCAACCGATGCACTACTGCCAAGATTATACACATATTCTTTAACAAATCGATCTATGCTGTCCTTATATGTATCAGAAGCTGCCAGCATCTTTGCTGCTGTATCAGCTGTCTTATCAATTTCATCAAGCTTAAGTACACGCCCGATTTCATATCTCATCCATATATTAAGTGGCTCAATTCCAATCTTTTTGTATTCAGGATTCATTATCTTCATTGGTGTATCAATGAAAAGAACCGGTTTACATGTAGTATAAGCATATTCATATGCTATACCTGACCAGTCTGTAATCATAAGATCTGCCTCAAAAACAGTACTGTTTGATGAAAAATCAGTCTGAATCTCTATATCTGTATCATCCTTATATCTTTCTTTAAGTCCTTCCATCTTCTCAGGCATATGTCTTACATGCTGTGGGTGTGGTCGGACTGTAATCTTATAACCATGTCCCTTAAGATTATCAAGTATGTCCTCAAGACAGCTGTCTACAATATTATCTTTCTGCCATGATGGAGCAATAAGTATTGACTTAATATCATTTTCCTTCTTTGGCATCTTTTCATAATCCTCACGCATCTCATCAAGCAATGAATATCCCCACTCAACAAGCTCCTTCTTAGGAAGATTATACACTTCTTCAGTTTTTTCTATTTCTTCTTTCTGAATCTTTCCTGTACATAATACAGAATCATAGTGATCCATTGAACCGGTTCGCATTGTCATATTAAGGCTGTCCATGCCATGAGGAACATAAACATAATTAATATCTTTTCTGATATAACTTCTCTTAATGTGATAATTCTCAATATCAGGCATAGTCATAACAACAACGTCTGCATCCATCTTCATCATAAGTGTTATAAGTTTCTTTTCCCCTATATAATAAGGTTTAATCTTACTTTCTTTTTCTGCAATTCTGAATATCTGATCATCAGGATCACTTGTTACATAATGGATTGTAATATTCGTATTATTAAGTATGTATTCAATTATCCCTTTAAAATACTTATAAAAACCTGAGCCCTCTGAATAGAAGACAAGATGTTTATTAACAACAGAGAAAAACTTTTTATAATCAGCTTTTTCTCTCTTAATATCTTCTTTGTTTCTTTTACCTTTTTTCGTACCAAGAGCTTCAATCTCTGCAAGTTCTTTCTTAGTTTCCTCAAGAGCCTCATAATCAACATAATTCTTAGGATTAATCGCCCAGTTAAGAAGATATAACTGAAGAATTGCAAATATGTTGCTGGCAGTCCAGTAAAGAGCTACTCCTGCATATACAAAGCATCCTAAATATAACGACAGACCTACTGAAAATATCATCATACCATACTTATTAAGCTTACTCTGTTCTGCCTGTAATACGTTACTTGCATTCTGTGCAACACATAAAAGCCATGCTGAGACACCTGCTATAATTGGTGTTATTATTGATAATCCCCACTGTTTTGTAGTAATCCATGTAAGGTCATAGCCACAGAACTTCATGTTCGCAACACCTTCATTAATTCCGTCTTTAATAACTGCAACAACTCCAAGCAGAAGTATTATCTGTATAATAAGAGGTATAAGTGATGCCAGTGGATTATATTTTTCTTTTTTATAAAGCTTAGACTGTTCCTCTGCTATCTCATCCTTATCCCCATAATGCTTAATAAGAATCCTGTTAATATCAGGCTGCATCTTAACCATTTTGATTGAATTCTTCTGTACCCAGATTGATACTGGTAAGAGAACTATCTTACTTATCAGAGTGAATAATATAATTGCCAATCCATAATCATGCAGTAGTTTGTAACAAAAATTCATTACATAACCTAATGCTGTCGATAATATTTCCATAAATAACTCCTCTTTTGAAGATTTGATTGATTATGTCAGAATCATCCAACACAATAATTAATCATATCACTTATTATTAATTATTGAAAGGTATTTTTACATATTCAATATACTTTTTTTACATACTCAATATAATTTTTACACATTTTGCATAAAAAAAGAACACTGTTCTTACATAATACAGTGTCCTTTAATATTATTTATTTCAAAAGATATTCAGCATATTTAACTGCCATATCACGCCAGTTCTCCAATGCCTCTCCCATATCTGCACCACATGATTCCCTGTACATAGCCCATACAAACCAGTAGTACGCAATAATAGCAACATATGCCATATAATGAAATCTTGTTGTCTCATTATATTCTTCCTGAAGATATTCCTTTATGAATTCCTCAGCCTTATCAAAATCATACATGGCATCAACCACATAATATCCAACATCAATTCCCGGGTCAGAATATCCAGAATACTCCCAGTCAATAAGTATGACACTTCCATCCGGTCTTATCATCCAGTTTGGCTTATATGTATCGCCATGGCAGAAACATTTTTCAACTCCATCTGCTAGAGTCATCTTATATAACTGTCCGATACGATTCTTAAGGTCCTCATACTGGACGAAACACACAGGATCCTTCTTCTCAAGAAGCTTCTCCATATCAAGTGCATCTTCCCATGGCTTCATTCCATAATCAGCTGTTATATCTGCCTTATGCAGCTTTCTTAAAACTGCCAATATCTTCTTAGAGTCCTCAAATGATTCATAATCAGGCTCTCTGAATTCTGGAATGAATACCGATATCTTCCAGCCCTCATTAACATCTGCATATATGTATGTAGGATCTACACCAGCTTCTTTAGCTTTAATAAGTGATTTTTTTTCATTTCTTCTATTGATTATGCTTTCTGTTCCATCGCCCGGATGTCTGTATATATAATCAACTCCGTCAATCTTGAATATAAATGATGTGTTGGTCATTCCTTCGCTTACATTCCTGAAATCAATTATATCTTCCTCATCACATCTGAATACAAGCTTGATATTCCTTATAATCTCACTATGTGTATGTCCAAGATACTGTGAATCAAACTTTCTAAGCTCATCGAAATAGTCAAACTCGAATATATTACCTGGAAGATACTCTTTAAAGAATATATCAGGCAGCTCATCCAGCTTATCCTTTACAAGAATCTCCCAATAGCAGTTATTATAAACCCCAGATTCACGTACAGCTTCAACCTGATTAATAAATGCTTCTGAGAATTCTTTTCTCCAGAATGAATGTCCCATAAGAACATATCCATCAATCTTATTATCCTTGGCAATTCTTGTTATCTTTCCAAATCCGTCAGCTCTTGCATATACTTCATCTGTTGTTTCCTTTCCATAATAACCTGAATAAAATGTATGATATTCAAACTGATTAAAAGGATTCTCGATATAATAACTGTCACTTACGCATATATAAGTATTTTTAAGTTCTTTTCTTGCAAGATAAAGACTTTCAATATTATTCTTTATATTAAATGAATCATTAATAATAAACTTTACACCATACTTGTCCTCAAGATAGTAAAACATCTCCTTCTTATAGCCAAGTACAACTGTAATATTCTTAATACCAGCATCCTGAAGCTGCTTTATCTGTCTCTCAATAAGACGTTCACCCTTAACTTCAAAAAGACCCTTTGGCTGTTCAAGTGATAAAGGAATAAATCGTGTAGATGCGCCAGCTGCAAGAATAACGGCATTATTAACCCTGTATGGTTCAAGCGCCTCTAATCCAGTCTTTGTAATACTACCAGACTCTTTTTCAATATACCCTGTTTTTACAAGTTTATTATAAATATCTGTGTCATTAAGAGCTTTTGTCTCCTCAACATCATAAGTGCAGCCCGCTCTTCCAATGCTTCCATTATACAAACTGTTCAATACATAAAACTCTTCTTTTCTCATTATACATATCTCCTTATGCCATGTTTCCTGAGAACATTCCTCGAATCACTGCTTTGATTACATTTTCTCTGCATGATTCATACTTCTTTCCCGAAAGTATAAGTCCCTCTACCTTAATGTTCTTTATGTCCTTCTTGTCAACTGAATACAAATCATCTGAAAGAACCGCCATATCGGCAATCTTTCCTGCCTCAAGGCTTCCTCTTTCCTTCTCGTCAAATGTTACATAATATCCATTATATGTACACATCCTTAGTGCTTCCTGAACCGATACTGCCTGAGACTGATTCATATTATTAACAGCTTTGTCAATCCATACAATAGGATCCGGTGATGTACATGGAGCATCAGAACCGCACGAAACAACTATTCCGTTCTCATTAAATGTTCTAAGTGGATTAAGCCTTTCTGTTCTTTCTTTACCCATAATACTTTCAAGATACTCATCAGGTTCCTGTTTCCAGTTAATGAAAGCACTCTGTACAGGCATCTGTATATTATAGTCCCTGCATATCTTAATTCCCTCTTCAGTTGGAAGACAGTCATGTATAATTCCATGTCTGTGGTCTTTTCTTGGATAATCGTCAAGTGCCGCCTTAAGTGCCCTGCATGCCTGGTCAAATGCTTTATCCCCAATCGCATGCATCTCTATCTGCAGTCCGGCTCTGTTAGCCTTCTTGCAGAAATCAATAACCTTTTCATCATCATAATAAAGTACTCCGTCACCGCCTAAAGAATCAATATATGGTTCATTCATAGCTGCATCGTGTGAACCGAAGCATCCGTCAAGCGCACATTCAAAACACCCGCCTATTCTTGGCAGTTTTCTCTTTAATGCGACATCAACATTCATTGACTGTGGGAATACCCTTACCTGAAATCCATTAGTTAAGGATTTTGCAAATATTTTTTCAAATGTAATATCAAGATTGCCTGTAAAACCCACACCACTTACAGTATGAATACAGCCAATTCCATGAGACGCCTGAAAATCAATGGCACTCTGCATATTCTTAAACAGTTCAATAATAGAAAGTGAATTGGTAATGTAATTAGAACATTCAAAGAATGCCTCCTGATTCATCTCGCCGGTATCTTCGTGATAACCTCTTAACTTACTTACTTTCCCCTTCAGCTTATCAAGAAGCTTGCTGTTAATTATGCACGCATGTCCATCATATTTAACAACCATAATTTCCTTATCAGGGCAAACCTTATCTAATTCTTCCCTGCTTATAAGTCTTCCTTCTTTAACTGAATATGGTGACGCACCGAATGCTATAAGTGTCTTTTTATTACCGCTTGACTGTACGAATTCTTTAACCATCTGTGCAATCTCTTCATTGGACTCTGCATCCATAACATTAAGACCTGCGTGAAATGTAGAAAATGATGCCATATGCTGATGTGTATCTACGAATGCCGGAACCAGCACCTTCTTTCCAAGTTCAACTGTCTGCACATTCTTATACTGTTCTGGCAGTTCATTACCAACATACACAATTCTTCCTTTATCCTCAACGAGAAAACCGGCTACTGTATCATTACTGTCAACTGTAAGAACCTTTCCCTTATAACATATCATAGACATTCACCTTCCCTTTATATCTGCATTTACTGTTCCTGTCCCGGATAATCCTTATAAGAAGAATCTAACTGTACCAGCTCATAAAAATTATCTATCTCCATAATATCTGATTTCTCACAAGGTCTTACCTCTACCGCATATCTTTCCTTGCGAAGCACAAGTGGAATGAACTCCCAGAAATAATCATTGCCCTCCGGCTCTTCATTATATACCTGTGCAAAGTCTTCTCTTAATCTTGCACTGTCTTCCTTTGTCCAGTAAGATATTCCATAATAATTAAAGCAATATGTATTACCCTTCTGATAATCTGTTATATGTCCATTATCAAGCTTAAAACTCCAGTCATCAGTCTCCAACGAATAAGAGCCAAGGATATTGCTGCAGTACTGATACTTTGTGATAATAGCCGGATTAGATATATACAGGTCCGCTTCACATAAATAGCACTGGTCAATATGTTCTAATGCTGCCATTGCTGATGATATATTATTGGTTTTATCATATATATCGTTATCAATAAGATTGATAAATGGATATTTATCAAGAATCTCATCAAATTTTTCTTTCTTATAGCCCCTCACAAGAGTTATATCCTTAATTCCTACAGAAACAAGTGCATCAAGTAATGTATCAATAATTCTTACTCCATTAACAGCAACCATTGGCTTTGGTCTGTCTAATGTAACAGGAACCATTCTTGAACCAAATCCTGCTGCCATAATAACCGCTCTTTTTACACGGTATGGCTCAAGTGCCTCAAGACCTTTTTCGGTAATCTCCATCTGGTCTTCACATCTTTTAATAAGAGCTTCATTTTCTAACTCATCAAGTGCCTTGGATATAGCTGTTCCTGAAATCTTTAATGTATCTGAAAGAGTTCTCATCGGATACTCTTTCTTACCGTTCTTTTCAATATATGTAAGTACTTCAAACTGATAACGATTCATATTTCCTCCTTACAGCACCATTGGAATTATATAGATTCCAAGTGCAATGCATGTAACAATAATTGTGCATACCTTCCATATGGTGTACTGTCTGTCCATCTTAGCCTTAGTCTGCTCGTCCGGCTCTTCTATAACGCCAATCTCTTCCTCAATTGTCGGCATAACACATTCTTTTCTGTGAGAATATGCAAAATAAAATATTACACATAATACTGTTATGATTCCTGATGTTATAAGTGCTGCCTTGTCTGCAAATATTAACATGAAGCAATACACAACAATTGTAAATATACATCCAACAACTCCAAGATGTGCTTTATAAGGTCTCTTCATATCAGGATACTTCTTCTTAAGCCCCATATATGAAAGACAGCCTATCATATAACATATAGCAAGTGATATAAGCGATACTGATGCTATATAATTAATTGAACCTGTTGCAATAAGTATAAAATTGATAACACCAACCACAATTACAGCAACATATGGTGTCTTGAACTTCGGATGAATCTTTCCAAGGAATTTTGGTAATGCGCCATCTTCTGCCATTGTATAAATGTATCTTGCAGGTGCGGCAATTCCCGGATTAATAGTAGATAAATCTCCTCCAAATGCAATACCAATACATAAAAGTATAATAGGAAATCCAACAAGTCCGACTGCCTTAAGTCCTTCTGCATATGGAGCATCTGCCGCTGCGAGAATTCCATAAAACTCCTTAGGTACAAGACCTACAAGAAACCACTGGAATAATGCGTTAAGTGCAAATACCATAAATACCGAAATCTTTAATGCTCTTGGAAGTGTATACTGTGGATACTTAGTCTCTGCACCCATAGATACACATGTCTCAAATCCTGTATAGCACCACCATACAAGACCAAATATATACATCATCTCATTAAATGGAGGCAATGAGTTCATTGCTATTCCACCAAAATATTCAACATGAACCTTAGGTATCATATAAAGGAACCAGCACACTGAACAGCCCCAGAAGAAAAACATAAATGCTGTCTGTGCCTTACCTGACTGCTCAATACCTCTGAAATTAAGAATAAGGAAAACTGCAACAAGGATAATAGCTATAATTCTTGAATCAAGCTTAACAATGCTTATTCCAAGCTGTTCCATAAGAATCTTAAAATAATTGGCAAATGCAAGTGTCTCACCTGCACCAATAGCTACAACAGATACTATATAATGCCATCCTGCCATATTAGCCCATACTCTGTTAAGTCCTCTCTTGGCATAATTATATGTTCCACCTGCACAAGGAAGTGCTGCAGACATCTCTCCGTATATAAGACATGGCCATATAGATATAAGAAGTGCAACAAAGGTAAATCCTATTATCCATGAGCCTACACTTCCTATCTGTGCTGAACCACAGGTGAAAAGTCCTACACCTACAACGGTTCCAATTGTCATACTAATTGATTCTTTAAGCCCTAAAGCACGAACCAGCTGATTATTTTCATTCATAAATATCCCCTCTCACAGTTTATTCGTTCGGTCATATTTTTGTCCATCTGCGTGAACAGAATGGATTATAGCAGATAATAAACTAAATTACCAGTATAAAAGTAAGCAGCTATAACCTTCCAGGCTTAGCTGCTGCTTAATCATTAATTATTAATATTCTTCATCTGCTGCTCATCTTTAATTACAGATATCTGTGGATTTACAGCGTCCCCTTCTATTCTGAACACCGAATAATCTCTGTTTTTAAGATATTCATCTGCCGGGTACATACCTTTTGACACATCCCATGGTGCTACATGATATCTTGACTGAGAAACACCAGCCATATCAAAAAGCGTTTTTCCATAATTACTCTTCTGTCCAAGTGCTGCCTCGCCATAAGTAGCATACAGATTCTTAAATGTTACAGAATCTGAATTAACCTGCATTACATCATTATGAGTATCAGCCATTTTCACAAATACAGCAGGGCGTTCATACAATCCATATCCGCCGTGGTCGGCTGTAATTATAACTGTGCTGTTATCATACACACCTTTATCCTTCATCTGCTGCATATATTCATTAATATATCTGAACACACCCTGTATCTGCTTATCAAGAGAAGTCTCTGTTTCTCCCACATCTACACACTGTTCATTCATCTCATAAGGTGCATGTGCCCCTACCATATGATACAGTGTAAATGTTTTATTTCCAGCATCAACTGTTATACCGCCATTATTCTTAAAATCAGCATACAACTGTGAATCATCCAGTTCATATTGAATAATATTGTTATTCTTTGGAGCCTGACATGCTGCAAAATCATCACCATAAAACCAGAAATACTGTTTTATAATCTGTGGAAATGCATAGAATGCCGACATTTTATATATATTCTTAAAGAATTGAACTTTGTCTGATATTCTGTATTTCTGTCCACCTGCAGTATTGGCTACTGCCTCCTGATTAACTCCATTAAGATACTCACTTGAAGTATACAACTTAACATCATATCCGTTATCTGACATGTCCTGAATAAGCGAACCTTCTTCATATGCTTTCTTTCTGTAATCAGCCAGTGACTGTGTGGTATCATACTGATAACCTGTAAGCATAAGTGGAACTCCAAGTGCTGTAGGTGCACCGCCGCCTATCATATTATCAAAATAAGTAAAATCTTTTAATTCTTCACAGTATCTGTCGATAACATAATTCTGTGCATCCTCATTATCCAGTGTATCCACAATGAATACCACTACATTGCCCTGCGAAGATAACGCAAACTCATCATTCTTAGTAACTACATATGAATAATCAACACTTCTTTTTGAAGATACAATAAGAACCACAAGTGTCACAACCTGTATGCTTGAAAGAAACAGGCTGCCCCACTTTATTATATTTGTCATTATATCTTTCTTAAAGCATACAATAACTGCCGGAACAACTATAAGTACTATCCATACAACGGTACTTATTATTCCATTAACCTTAAACTGGCTCCACTGAATCTGCCTTCCATTAAGGACTCCGAAATCAGGGTTAAGGAAATTTCCCTGCACATAAGCAGCAAGTGCACCGCCAAATATGACCGCTGCGTATATGTTACATATCTTCTTTGGCACAATCAGACCTATCAGTATAACAACTGCTGCCGTAATTAACGACGCTGCCATAAGAAGCGGTATAAGTGCTGTGAATCCCACTGCAAATTCATCAAGATTACCAAGAAATAAAGATGATGGCATGAATATGCAGAATGTCACAATCAAAAATATAAGCTGTGGACACAGCAGTTTTATCTTTTGTTTCATTATCTTCATAAAAATACCATCTTCCTTATCCATGTGTAATTACACTTACAACCAGCTATTCTTTATCCAGCATAAATACAGCTTTCGTAAGTGAGAAATTCTTATTATAATATGGGTCTCCTGCGTCGAGCTGCTTTTTCCACTTAGCCTGGAATCTGTCTACTTCGCCTTTAAATCTTTCCATTTTTTCTGCTGTATCATCCAATCCTCTTGACTTTGATTCATAGTGATACCACTGTGAAAATGCATCATATACAACAAGGTATCCTTTTTCTCTTACCTTCATGCAGAAATCTACATCATTAAATGCAACTGCATATTCCTCAGAGAAACCACCCACTTCATTATAAAGTTCCTTAGAAATCATCATACATGCAGCAGTAACTGCACTATAATCACAACTTAAGAATGCCCTTGCAAAATAACCCGGGTCACGTTTATCAATTCCTACGCATGCATGTCCTGCAACTCCACCAAATCCAAGAATTACTCCGCCATGCTGAACTGTATCATCATTATAGAAAAGCTTGGCACCGACAATACCAACTTCCTTACGCATGCAGTTTGCAAGCATATCTTCTATTGATTCTGGATTAATGATTTCTGTATCATTATTAAGGAGTAAAATATACTCACCATTAGCAAACTTTACACCAAAATTGTTAATTGCAGAGTAATTAAATTCTTTCTCCCATTTAACAACTCTGACATTATCATACTGTTTCTGAACAGAATCATAATACTCAAATGTTTCTTTTTCCGTACTATTATTTTCTACAACAATAAATTCAATATTTCTATATGAACTCTTCTCCTGAACAGAATCTATGCATAATTTAAGATCAGCAATATGATCCTTGTTAGGTATTACAATTGAAACTAATGGGCTGGATTCTCTTTCATACTTTACTCTGTATGTACAGAATACTTCACTCATTATTACCTCACCCTTAACACCAACTCTGTCAAGATGATCCTGTATAGCCTTCTGTCCTGCAACATGACAATAAGATTTACTCTGTGGATTAGCAGCTGTTGAATTAGGATGCATTCTCCAATGATAAAGAATCTTAGCTACATGTGCCACTTTTCTTGATTTCTCATAACATCTTAAAATAACATCATAATCCTGTGCGCCATCGTATTTCTCTTTAAAGCCACCTACCGATGTAATAATCTCTTTTTTAGCACAGAAGAAATGTGTGATGTAGTTGTTTGATCTTAATAAATCCAGATTAAAATCTGGTTTAAAATGTGCTTCAACATTTCTCCAGTCAGGTCCAAGAATCTTATCTTCATCAGTGTATACAGCATCAACTTCCCTGTCCTGGAAACATTTTACAACTTCATAAAGAGCATCCGGCTCCAATGTATCATCATGGTCAAGAAGTCCTAATACATCTCCATCTGCCATGTCTAGTGCAGCATTTGTATTTCCAGCAATACCTCTGTTACTCTCAAGAATCTGATATTTTACTCTCTTATCCTTATCAGCATACTCCTTAAGAGTCTTTTCAAGTGCTTTGTTTCCGCCGCTTCCATCTGCAATACATAACTGCCAGTGTGGATATGACTGGTTCACTACAGAATCAATCATCTCTCTTAAATATTTAATTGGAGTGTTGTATGTTGGCACAACAATGCTGATAACAGGTTCATAGTCAAACTTGTGCTTTGCCTGTTTTTCAAGTTCTTCTTTTGTGACTTTATGCTTTTCAAACCAATTCTGATAAATAACCTCTTGTGATTCTTCACCATTAGTTATCATTCTGTAAGCTTCTTCTCTTAAATCTCCGAATCCGTGCTTAAATCCATATCCAACAAGATGTGCAACATTGCCAGGTGTTGCAATTGATGTAAACTGTCTTATGTGTGCTCTCTTTCTTGCTCTTGCCTGTTTCCTGATTTCCGAGAATATATCAGCATCTTTTTTATATCTGCCCATACTAAGATGAATAACAGCGTCTTCTTTATCAGTTAAAATCTCTGTTTCGAAGCCTATTTTATCTTTAGGATCATCTGCATATCCTCTCATATAAAGGTCAACTCTGTTAAAATATTTGCTTGTATGCTTAAGTTCATTTCCAGCCTTATCTGTAAATTTTACTGAAAGATCTCCGCCATGTCCTACAGCCCATCCTGTAACCTTTAATCTTGCTTCTTTTCCTTCAGAGTTGATAAGAATTGCCTCATCAATATTGTATTCTATAGCTGTCTGGGCAACTATATTTTTGATGTTTCTTTTATTCATCTCTAATAAAAGCTCGTCTTTTCCAGCATTTCTTACCCTTAGCTGCAATGTTTCTATAGCTTCATATCCGTCTATATCACTCACGAGATTAAAACCTATTCTTTTACCGCTGCTCATATTGTTCTGGCTTGCAATATCAAAACGGTCAACTCTCTCAAAATGTGATTCTGCTTCACGGTCATCAACAACTACATAAAACTGATGATCGTCTATCTTTCCACCTGTATACCAGCCGACAATATGTGCATGAAGCTTATTATTATTTTCACTAAACTGAATATTATCTATATATTTACTTCTATTCATCTTTCACTCCAACCTTTTTGAAAACTATCTTATCTTTGAAATATCCCAATCATGTGAAACAAGTGCAATTCCCATATCTTCCAGACTTGAAACTATCTCAAACTTTGCTGCATGTTTAAGATAATCTTCCGGAAGTCCCTCTGAATACTCTATACTTATATCGAGATAATACTGTCCCTTAATAAGCGGCATATCCTTAAATGTCAGGCTGACAGTTCCATCCTGTTTGATTTCAAAATTCTTGAATTTGTCTATTCGTGTATCTGTACCATATACATATACACCATCAATTCTATTGATTTTTACCCCGATAATAGCATTCTCAACCGGATTATTAACATGATAATCAAACTGTACTGTCATATTACCACCACATTTGAATATTCCCTGTTCGTCTCCATTATCATCTAAAAGTCTGACATTAGTACACCTTACATTACCTGTTCCAAAACGGTTTTCATCTTCAAGACCAGACTCAATTCTTTGCTGTTTAACTCTTGCTCTTTCCTCTTCATCCATTCTCTCATTGTTCATATAATCAAGATACTCAAGATGAACAGACTTAGGATCGCCCTCTTTTTCAATCCTGCCATCCTTAATCCATATAGACCTGTCACATATCTGCTCAATCTGACCCAAAGAATGGGATACGATTACAATTGTTGTTCCCTGTCCTTTGATTTCTCTTATCTTGTTAAAACATTTTGTCTGGAAATTCGCATCTCCAACAGCAAGTATTTCATCCACAAGAAGAATATCTGCATCAACGTTAATAGCTACCGAAAATGCAAGTCTCATGTACATACCTGATGAATATGTTCTTACGGGATTATCAATATACTGGCCTAATTCTGAAAAACTTATAATATCATCCAGTCTGGCATCAATTTCCTTCTTTGTAAGTCCAAAAATAGATGCATTGGTGTAGATATTTTCTCTTCCTGTCATATCTGGATGAAACCCTGCTCCAAGCTCAATAAGTGAAGAAACTCTTCCATGCATTGTGATTGAACCGGAATCCGGATAAATAATTCTTGTTAACATCTTAAGTGTTGTACTTTTACCACAACCATTCTTTCCTACTAAACCGACAGCTTCACCTCTTTTGATAGTGAAGCTAACATCATCGAGAACAACACGGTTTTCGTATCTGTTTCTCTTCCAGAAAAGCATTTTTTCTTTTAATTCTTTTCCCTTATCATAGTAAACCTTAAAGCTCTTAGTGACATTTTTTACTTCAATTGCTACCTGATTTTCCATGGTAATCTCTCTTTCTTTCTATATGCATATATCTGTTAAAATTCTTCTGCAAATCCTTTTTGAAGCTTCGTAAAAAGCAATTCTCCAATAACAATAAATACAATTCCCATAACAAGTGATAATAAAAGGTCACTTAATTCTGGAACAACTTTATAATAAAGAATCTGCCTGTATATCTTAATAATTGATGTCATGGGATTAAGGTTAAACATTGTAATCAGCCATTTACCAACATGTGCATTCTCAACAACATCAACTCCATACATTACAGGTGTAAGATACTGCAGTGCCATGACAATAATTCCAAGAATATATTGTAAATCTCTAAGATATACTGTTACTGATGCTACGATAAGTCCAACACCAAGGCAGAGAATATATTCAACTATCATAACAACAGGAAGGCATAATAACGCAACCGGATTAATTCCCCTTCCTGAAAAAATCAGGACAACAAATATAACAAGAAACGTAAGAAGCATATTCACAAATCCACTTGTTACAGTTGCAATAGGCAGTACTTCTCGTGGAAAATATATCTTTTTAACCATTTCTTTATCTCTTAAAACACTTGTCGAGCCATCCTGTACACTCGATGCAAAGAACATCCATGGTACAAGTGCAACAAATAAGAATATGTAATACTGCTCGTATTCCTGTTTCATAATAATAGAAAATACAAGTGTAAATACAACAAGCTGTAACAAAGGGTTTAAAAACGTCCAGAAAAATCCAAGAACTGATCCCTTATATCTTCCTCTCAAATCCTTTCGAACAAGACTTATTATCATTTCCCTGTATTCATATATTTCTTTAATCTGATTCATACTCTCTCCATTCTACTGATTAAAATGCCGCGTACATAAATCCACTGTTATCTGTTACATAACTAAGTATTATTATTGCAGCAAAAAATGCATAATATACTGCCCATCTTACTGGCAATGGCTTTAACGCAAGAGCTTCTCTTACATTAACTCCCATTTCTTTAATTATACTGACAATTAAAACAACTATACACCCGATTCCGATTATCACAAAATCTCTTGTCTCTAATCCAATTGCAGCAAATGTCTGTGCATTCACCTGTGCAAAGTCAAGATTTACAATAAACATCTTTAATGTAGTTATTGCGCTATGCATTCCACTGACACTTACATCAAATACCCATCCTATATTTATAAGTATAAATGTTCTTAATATCTGAAAAGCCTTCCATATCCTGCTTTCAGAATTAATATGAAACACCTTAAAACCTTTCTTATAAACAGGGGATAAAAGATTACTTAATGCAATTATAACACCATTATACAATCCATATACAATATATCTTGCCTCTGAACCATGCCATACACCAACAATAAAGAATATAAGCAGATTTGCAAAACATATTGGAAGCATTTTTCCAAGATGATCTCCTAAATGCTTCTTTCCCCATTTAGCAGCCTTATTAGACCACTTGGATAAAGAAAATGGATAGAATATGTAATCCTTCATCCATGTTCCCAGTGTAATATGCCATCTACGCCAGAATTCTCCTATGGATTTAGAAAAATATGGTTGTCTGAAGTTTTCGTCCATACGAACACCAAACATCTGCGCAGAACCGATAACTATATCAATTCCACCAGAAAAATCCATATATAACTGTACTGAATACATAAGAAGTCCTATTATTCTTATCATTCCATGAAACTGGTTGCTATCTGCAAATGCAGCATTTACAAATACTCCAGCCCTGTCTGCCATAATAAGTTTCTTAAAAATACCCCATCCTATTCTCTGGATTCCAAACTGGATATTCTTTAATGAATAGCTGTTTCCCTCAAAAAGAGTTGGTGCAAGTCTGTTATATCTTCCTATTGGTCCCTGCATTATCTGAGGAAAAAACGATACAAACAGTGCAAACTTAAAGAAATTTTTTTCGCATGCATATTTCCCCTGATATATATCAATTATATATGACATTGCCTGAAATGTAAAAAAAGATATTCCAATTGGAGCAACTATTGTAAATAATGAAAACTGTTTATGAGTTCCAACAGCTCTTAATATATAGTTAGCTCCACTTATAGCAAAACTACTATACTTTATTGCTGCAAGCATTCCAAAATTAAGCAATAATGCAATAACAAGATATATTCTTTTTTTATGCTTTATCTTATTCTTGTAACTTTTCTTTTCTTCTCTTGACAGCACCTGTTTATTCTGTGCCAGATACGCATCAGCTCCATTCTGGATACGTTCAAGCATGATTCCTAACAAATAAACCGTTATTGTCGTAAATAAAATAAACACTACTGCCTTAAGTCTATATGACAGATAATAAATATAACTCATAACGAGCAGAACTGTCCATCTATAATTTTTAGGAATCAGATAATAAAATACTAGTCCTATTAATAAAAACACAAAATATACTGTTGTTGTGAATGACATATCTATTCTCCTATACTCTGATACATCTTTTCATATGTATCATAAAAATAATCTGAAGTATCAAGCGTCTTTTTCTCATCCTCTTCAAGAACCTCTGCTAATACAGCTGAATATCTATAAGCAAGTTCGCCTCCCATATGTCCTTCTTTATCGATAAAATCTGTATCTTTAGTTTCTAACACTTCTTGTAAGCATAAGTTAAAATCATAATATCTGACACCAAGTTCATCAAATAAGAGTTCCAGCTTTCTGTAAGCCTCTTCTATTCCAAGTCTCTTTTTACTTGATGGTGTTATAGGTGATGTCACACAGACTAAGTCAATATTATTATCTTTGCAATATTTGACAAGTTTTCTAAAATATTTTTCCGGATAAGGATTAACATCTTGTTTTTCAATCCCCATCTGACCTTTGACATATTCCTCTCCAACTGGATTTCCTGCCGGAAGCGGTAATGCAAAGAATCCCTTACCTGTATATGGACCACCTGCATCACTTGTATCAAGTGAATATATATTGGCATCCTTATAGTCTTTCGACATTTTCTGTTTCACATTAGCTTTTATGTCTTCTAATTCGTATTTATATACAAATTTTTTAGTAAATGCATTTCTGAAATCCATCATATCTGTATTTTCAATCAGGTACTTCCATTTTACCGGTGAAGTCCACCTATACTGGTTATATAGAAACGGTTCAGCAAAACATCCTTCACCTAAATTTCCATACCAGTAGTTATAATCTATATCCAGTATAACTTTTTCCACATCGTTAGTTCTGTTAAGTTCCTGTATAAGATAATATGAATCTTTTATTGTTTCTCCTGGTATAGACATATTTAATACTCTGTCATCCGAATTTTTCTCAATAGCAGCCGGATCTATCGCACACCTCGCATGTGATGCACCAAGAATAAATACATTCTCATTATTCTCTTTAGAATCTGCTTGTCTGATTATATAATTAATATATCCCGTTTTTGCAAAAAGAAAATCTGATAATGCCACAATAACTACTAATCCTGCTATAAATATCAGACATTTTATATACGGCTTTAGCTTCTGTTGCATGATTACTCCTCCATCTATACATCTATACCATTATAAAAACATAATATCATTTACTCACTATATATATATTTTCTGCCTGTTGCTTTCAATGTATCTAAATCTCCCGCATATCCTTCCTGATAAAATTCCTCAAGAATTTCTTCATGTTCATACTCAAAATAAAGATATCTGCGCTTTCTTTCGTCTCCCTCTTTATAATCGAATACTTCCTCACCCGTTGCCCCATCAAGAAGTCTTGAAAAAGCTTCCTGTAAATCATCATAAGATATAGGGGCTTCTGACACTGTGTAATCATGACTTTCATTCTTTCCTTTTACAAAAAGAACTGGATGCTGTCTGTTTCTTGGTCCATAAGAAAGCCCATATCCATGATCTGCCATAACAATAATAACAGAATTATCATATACACCATTTTCTTTAAGTTTCTTAAGATATGCATCTGTCATTGTCATACATGCTTCTACATTCTGTGCATAAGTACCTTCTTCTATTCTGTTCATGTCTTTGTCAAAGACAAATGGAACATGTGCACCCCATATATGTATAAACTTAAATGTTTTATCATTAGTTGTTGTTAGTTCAGAATTTTTAGCTTCATCATAAAATGTTTCGTTATCATATGTATATGCCTTACAATCATCAGGATTAGCTCTGAAATCCTCAAAATCCTGAGCTCCTACCATGCAGAATCTCTTAAGTACAAATGGTGCATACTTATATCCGCTTATCTGTATTTCTCTCTTTAAAAATGTAACATATGAACTTATTCCTGTTTTATTCTTTATAATGTTACTGAATTTATACAGTTCCTCATCTGTTGTATATAATTCAGGCTCATAAAGAGACATTTTATAACCTTTCTGTGTTAACTTTGTTAGAAATGGTGAATTAGTATATGCATCTGCCGCATAATCCTCAAAAGGTCTCTCATTTTCATACCATATTCCTGATAAAATAAATGGAATTGATTGTTTGGTGAAAGTATATCCGCATACTGTATTATCATAATATGTAAAATCTTTCATTATTTCTGCATATTCAGGATGGTTTTGGGCAACCTCATTATATGTTCCACCTTCCATTGCATCCAACAGTAATATTATAAAATTGGTGTCTGAAGACATCTCAAATTCATCCTTGTCTGTAACAACCATTTCATAATCTTTATCAACCACCTTAGTTGTAAGAACTACAGTTACCATAGTAACAGCAATCATAAGGAACATGCATACTGATACTATACTTACTGCTTTTCTCATAATTACCGGCTTGAATTTTATTGAAAATGCTATAACTATTGCTGATATAACAACCCATACAACAATGGTTTTTATATCTTCAGATATATAATCCTTCCATACCGGCTGTGTACCATCTAATCCCGGAAGATTCTTAACAAGGAAATTCCCCTGAATATATGAACTTATAAATGCTATAAAATACATTGCAAGTCCAATATTATAAACCTTTGTATTTATTAAAAACATTATGCCTAATATAATAAGACTCACAATAAATAAAAGCACAAAAAGGCATGCCACAACCGGAATCAGCTGTTTTATCTCAAACCAGAACTGATCCTGATTGGAATAATATATCTCTATTGGTGCAAATACCATAAGCATAAAACTTGCTGCTAATGATACCAAAACAGCAGGAATAAAATCTTTTATATTCTTTTTTTCTTTCTTTTTATCCATTTTTACATCCTCATATATCACACTTAATACTTACTAAAAACATGTATTCCACATTCCTGCCATAAAAAAGTAAGACATTATACTTATTGATACAACTGTCATTACATTTTTATTAATCTTTGTCTGAACTCCGTCAACACCTATAAAATATGCTGTCGGAAACAGGATAGGCAGCAGATATCTCGGCTGACATCCTGCAATATAGTTGGCACCAACCTCCGTAAATGATACATATAAGGCCGTTGCTACTAAAACTATGCATACTGCGGCACTAAAGAAATAAGCGCCTCTTACACATGGTATTTTTATCTTTTTCTCATCCCTGTCAATATACATCAATACAGCCATTAACATCAAGGTTATAGTTGTTCCCATTCCATATCCCATGTATGCCATTGAAGTAATAAATTCTTCGGCATAGTCAAGATCAAGATATTCTTTAAGGAAATTTAACAGCGTTCCTGTATACTCACCCGGATTAGAAAGTATATATTTAATCTGTTCTGTAGAATTAACAGCGTCTCCCCCTCTTGTATCACCAGTTCCTGAGGAACCAATAAGCATAGGAAGCAGAAATGTCATCATAAGAAATACTGCTACACCTACAATTAATGTATAATATATCTTTCTTTGCTTTTTATCAACAAATTTATCCTTTGGCATGAATAAAAGAACAAACATTAATACAAAATATATTGCCTTTGGTGCTATTCCCAGCAAAAAGCAGATATTCATCATTATCATATTTCTATATTCTAATTTCTTATCCCTGTTCTGAAGTTCAGAAATAAAGAATGAATACCCAAGAGTTGTAAACCCTATTACCCAGTAATCATATGACATTGTCGATGCCATGAACATCGTTGTGGATGATAGTCCAATTACAGCCAGAAGAATCTTACCATTCTTTAGCTTTTTAATTGCAAAATACATTACTAAAACATAAGTGAATAATATTACCATTTTAGAAAGCATAAATGTATGGAAAAATGACAGTCCCAACGCCCTTCCCATAATTATGCCAGCTGCCGCCGGAATATATGCAACAAATTCTTTTCCTATCTCACTTCCAAATCTGATATCTGTTAATTTCAGTTCATATTGATATTCGACATTATTAAGAATTGCTTCGTATTCTTCCTCTGTTATTTCTCCCTGAGAATACAGATATGTTGCTGCCTGTGAATCATAAAATGAGCTTTCTGCATTATACTTGGTATTATCAAAGGCATCTGCTATTGAGACACTTCTTAAATAATGAGTTTCATCATCCCATGTTACAAGCAGATTTCTTGGAGAAACCATTATATAAGTAATTCCCATTATAAGAGCTGCTGCTGCAAATATAACCTCGACACGCTTATATGCAATCTTTCCACACAACACAATTGCAAATATAAGTATTCCTGCACCTATACAGAAATACATTCTATGATTTGAATAGCTGCCAGATATTCTGCTTAATATAAGTTTTTCTGATAAAACAGCTGCTATAATAATAACCACAAAAAGTGCTGTATATAACAGCACCTTTTTCCGGTTATCCTTTAATGCTTTAATCTGATTTATCTTATTGCTTATAAACATATCGATATAATCAGATACTGATTTAACATATGTAAGAAATAATGGCATTCCAATAACACCTGTCAGGCTTATTACTGCTACCATAACTTTGTTTTTCCATGTACTGAATTCCGTCCAGTACATAGCTCTGTTAAATAAAAATACTAATATCAGCATTATTATAAATGTCACTATCAGTTTTTTCTTTTTACTAATCACCTTAACCTCTGCCATTATATCCTCCGATGTTATTACATTCTAATCAACATTTATTTCTTCTTCAAATGGTCCGAATTCTAATATTTCTGATAAGTGATTCTTTCTTTCGCTTTCAGGTGGAATCACCATATAATCACCAAACATACGCTTTAAATATACATCATTATTCTTTGGTATCTTAACAACAATATCCTCAAAAGGACCTTCTGCAAGTGGAAATAAATCATCATATCTTATGGCCTGCTTTAACGGATGCATCTCTCCAAAGAAACATGATACCCACTCTGTCTTCTGTCCATTATATTTTGTTGCACTCTTTAAATATCTTTTGTTAATAAAATTTCTTGAAAAATGAGTCCACTTAAGAATTCTGTTAGCTATTATACAGATTGCACTTACAAGCTTTCTCTTCCATCCCTTTAGAAAAAGCACCGGTCTGTCAAACTCACGTAAAATTCGAAGCTTACTCCAGAAAAATACTGACATAGTCTGTCTTTTTCGTGCCCCTTTATCATCAGGAACATTATCAAACGGATAAATTGCCACATCTATTCCCATAGGAACATTAGCATCTCTAAAAACAAATGGTATATTCTTTGTTCCTTTTCTTGCAATTTCAGCATTATAAAATGGAAATGTTTTATAAGAATCTATGTCTAATACATTATATTTGTCACTATATTTTTCTCTTATTATCTTAATTATCTTGTCATAATCTTCCCTTAGCATTCCTATATCAATATCATCATCCCATGGAATAAACCCCTGATGTCGTTCTACACCAATAGCGCATCCGGCAAACAAGAAATACTGCAGATTATTTTCTTCACATATTTTTATAAAATCCTTAAAAACTGACAATTCTGACAGCTGTAATTTCCTAAGTATTTTAGGGTCATACTGTTTATTGCTATTCATTTTTTGTATTCCTCCTGGTCTGAATAATGATATACACTAACAATAATGCTGCCAGCAATGATACAAGTATCAGATATCCTAATGACGCTCCCATAAGTCCCATCCTGCCTGTCATAGTATCCATTATTAAAAATGATACCAGACATACTATGATATACAGAATTGTCATATATTTTTGCTTACGCATAATTGCAAGAACGTAATAAAAAATAATATTAATTGCATTAACTCCACCACACAATAATAATAATAGCAGTGTAAGTTTATATTCTTTAAGATTAACTCCGTACAGCCATGATAAAACCGGAATTCCTAATATATATGCTCCAACCTCACATACGAATGTAAATCCTGTTATTATTAAAATCATTTTGCTTATAATATGCCAGAAATTTTTATATTTCTTTTCATAATAATTAACTGCCATGGCAGTCTGCATCGGTTTAAATATTATTCCACTAAAAAGATTAATCACCATATTGGGCATAAAAACTGCAGTGTAATACAATTGTGCTTCATCACCAAGAACCCTGTCAACTGACAGCTTTGATGAATTAATAATATAAGTACTAAGAAATGTGCTGACTGCTAGTGGAATACACATTTTTACAAGTTCCCATAATCTTTTCATGTCCCCTGTCATTCTTACACTTACACGTTTAACAGCAATGCTGATATCAAGGAGTACAATCATTCCATATGCAACTACATTCATAATAATAAGTGACAATATAAGATTTTTGCTTACTGCAACAGCTATAACAAGAACCAGTATGCTGAAAAACACTCTGTAAAATTCAGACTTTCCTGAAATATCTATTCTGTCTTCCTTCTGAAATTCTCCTTCAAATGTATCTGCTATAGAATCCGATATCTTATATAAGCAGACAAGCAATATAATAATCACTTTCTGTATATCATAATTATTAAATACAACATAAACAATACTAGCCAGAAATGTTATTATACACATTAAAATTCTTAATGTCAGATAATACTTAAAAGAATATTCATTTCTTACATCTGTAACCTGAAATGTTCTTATTTCAAAATAAGCAATTGTAACAAGCCACTGTGCAATTGATAAACCCACTGAAAACATTCCAGCCTGTGTTTCTCCTAGTAAACGGCTTATTATGATTGTCATTACCAGTGTTGCTAAAGCAAAACAGGCTGTTCCCATAGTAAACCAGATATATTTATATTTATCATCCGGTTTTTTGTCAACACCCATTATTTTGTATATAAAATTCATTCAAACCTCTTAATCATTGAATTCAAGTTTATATGGATAGTGATTTTTTCTCTTTTCCACTGGTGGAAATTCCATATAGTTACCATACATTTTTCTCAACTTTTTATCTTCGCATGCTGGCAAAGGCATCTTGACATCCTCAAAATCATATATCTGTAAAGGAAATGCCTCTTCTTTAACCATTATGTGCCAATATGGATTAGTATCAAACAAAAATGCCATTCTCTTTGTTTCTTTATCATTATACATATTGGCTATCTCAAGACATTTTCCTGCAATCCATTTATGAGATATTCTGAACACAACCATTCCTGCATGGATAAGCCCCGTAACTGCATGTGTAAGCTTTGCCTTAAAGCCTTTATACGGAAGCACCGGAAATGCAACATGTCTTAATATAAGTACTTTGCTCCAGAACCATGCACGTTTTGCCTGTTTCTTTAATTCCTCATCACTGTCCGGAATATTATCATATGGATATATGTCAAGGAATATTCCTAATTCGCATTTCAGATTTTTCAATGGCTCTTCAACAAATTTAGTTCCCTTTAACATAAGTCTTGTCGTCATCAACGGATAATTTTCCATAGTCTCAACATTAGCTATAGTATATTTATCACTATAATCTCTTTTAAAGACTTCTATCATCTTGTTAAAATCTTTTCTTGGCAGGACAACATCAATATCATCATCCCATGGAATAAATCCTTTATGTCTTAATGCTCCAATTCCTGAACCTGCATCGCCAAACCATGTAAGATTATTCTCATCACATACCTTAATAAAATCCTTAAGTATTCCCAATTCGGTCTGCTGTACTTTTTTCAAAGTTGCTTCATCGTATTCCTTCATTGTTAATTATTCCCTTTTACTTGATATTATTTGACTTTTCACTGCTGCTGTATAACTTAGTCAGTATACGTGCTATACCAGATGGCCAGAACTTACGATACATTGCATAATCTTCTTCTGATCTTTTACTGTCATGTATTATCTTAGATGTTTCTGAATCTTCATGTATCCTGTGATATGTCAGAATCTTGTTACAGAATATGAATTCTCCATCTAATTGTGATATTCTTTCCTCTGCCTCCCAGTCTTCATTAGATCTGAAACCATTTAAGAACACCGGTTCCATAAGATTTGGTTTATAGTATGTTATAGATGGACAGCATATTGGAGATCCCATAGAAAGTACTCTTCTTCTTGCAAATCTGCTTCCCCACATTGACTTAGGTCTCAATATGAATAACATGATTCTCTTAATTCTCAATAATTTGTTGGATTCAACAATGTTTCCATCACGAATTTCTGCATAATCTGTAAAGAAAATTAATGGTCTTTTCGCATTTTTTGTATATGCCATAAGATTTTCCACATATGAAGGATTATACTTATCATCCTGGTGTGCAATAGTCACATAATCTGTTTCAGCTTTAGAATACGCAAAATTCCAGTCCTGTGTAATTCCATGTTCCCCATGATTGACATATACCTTTAGATTATATTTTGCTGCAATATCATCAATATACTTACTTGGTGTTGCTGTAGCTATCAATATATCAGACTTAACAGTCTGATTCATAAGAGATTGTATACACTCTTCAAGGTATGGACTCTCTTTATACGCACATATTGCAAATGTGTGATTAGTATTTATGTCCTTATTCATAACTATTTCCTTCCTTAGCTTACTTTTTCTCTGACATATTATTTCTGACAGCTATTTCTTCTGTAAGATTTCTTAATTTGTCTTCAAGAACTGATATCTTAATAGACATAACGAAAACCCTTAATATCAACAGAAAAATAACAACAACAAATACGAAATTAACATCTGCCTGAAATCCTAAAACATCTGCTCCCCATCCTGCAATTCCCGGAAACACACTTAATAACACAAGCACAAGTGCAAAAAATATCCAGAAAACAGTGTCATTAATATTCATCTGTGATTTTCTTAACTTTCTTGCAATATAAAAGCATGTAAGTATCGAAATAACTATTAAAACAACTTTTAAACTTAATGTCATACTTACAGCCCTCTCTTTCTAAACCACTGTACAAAAAGTATAGATGTGGTCATATTAAACATATACTTCATACTGTTTATTGGATTAAGATAACTTTCTCCAGCGATTCTGTCATTCATCTCAACCTGATATTCGCCAACCTTAGCCCCACATCTTGTAAGATATGCCACAGTATCTGGTTCCGGACCAAAATTCATGCTTGTAGCAAGTTTGTGAATCATTCTTCTGTTAAACATTCTCATTCCTGATGTTGGATCTTTTATTCTCTTATGGCATGTAACAAGTATACAGAATTCAATAAGCCTGCTTCCCAGCATCCTTGCGGTAAATGGCTTCTTCTCTGATGCAAATCTTGATCCTATGACAATATCAAGATTTTCCTTTTCAGCCATCTGCTCCATACCTTCTATGAACTGTGGATTATGCTGTCCATCCCCGTCAAACTGGATGGCATAGTCATAATCATTAACCAGTGCATACTTCATGCCAGCCTGAAATGCACCTGCCAGTCCAAGATTAACAGGAAGATCTACCAGATTATATCCATGTTCCCTGCATAATTTAGCAGTGTTATCTCTTGAGCCATCATTGATAACAACATAATCCAGCTGCCCATAGTTATTGATAAGATTATCAACCACTCTGACAATATTCTCTTCCTCATTATAAGCTGGAATAATAACCAGTACTCTTTTATCCATAAAATTCCTCTTTCTAATTAAAGATACTCATTCTTTCCTTCTTCACGAAGCTTTGCAAGCACCTGCTTGATTTCGCCTGCATTCTCTTTAGTTGTAATAAGAGTTGCATCTTTAGTATCAACAACTACGATATCTCTTAAACCAACTGTGGCAATAAGTTTTTCGCCACCTTCTATTACACAGCCCTTAGTATTAACTGCAACTACATTGCCGTTAATTACATTGCTGTTATCATCATTCTTCTTGATTCTTCCTACTGCAAGCCATGAGCCTACATCATCCCATCCGAAGTTGCCTGGAAGTGTGTAGATAGAATCTGCTTTCTCCATAATACCGTAGTCAACTGACTGTGACTCAAGATTAGGAAACTCTGCTTCAAGCACTGCATTTTCATCAGCTGTTCCAACTGCAGCCTTAATCTTTAATAATCCTTCATATGTGTCAGGCATGAACTTCTTAAAGCAGTCTAATATTGTAGATACCTTCCATACGAACATTCCACTGTTCCACAGATATGTTCCGTCAGCAAGGTATGATTTAGCTGTCTCAAGGTCTGGCTTCTCAACAAACTTCTCAACTGAATAAGCATTATTCTTCTTATCTGCCTGATTATACTTAATATAGCCATAGCCTGTCTCCGGATAATTCGGAGTAATACCTACTGTTACAAGGTTAGCACCCTCTTCTGCAATCTGAACTGCTTCTTTAAATGTATCTGCAAATACTTCATTATTCTTAATCAGATGGTCTGATGGAAGAACAATCATAACTGCATCATCATATTTGGTTGCAACATGAACTGCTCCAAGACCTACACATGGTGCTGTATTTCTTCCTATAGGCTCACATAAGATATTCTCCTCTGGAATACCAGGAAGCTGCTGCTTTACAAGTTCTCTGTAGTTCTTGTTAGTTGCAACATAAACGTCCTTAATATCAACCAATGGGCTGATTCGCTCAACTGTGAGCTGTATCATAGTCTTTCCGTCATCTGTAAGAGAAAGGAACTGCTTTGGCATATTAACACGACTCTTTGGCCAGAATCGTTCTCCCTTACCACCTGCCATAATAAGTGCTGTAGTCTTCATATAATCCTCCTTATTGTGCAATACTATCTTCATCTTCATCATTAATCACGATACACGCCTGTGCATCGTAATATTTACCATTAGCTCTGATAGCACATCTGTATGTGCCGCTTTCCATATCTGTTGTATCTATTCCACAAAAAAACGGTGCATAGTTAATATTCCTGTCTACATCTTTTCTTAAATGAAATACTCTGTCACATACTGACTGTGCCTTAATCCTATAACAATCCTGTTCATTCCACAGAAAAATTACGGGATTATAATACGCTTTATTTCCGTTATATGCAAATCCCCTAAACTGCATATCATCATGATATCCTGTTTCTGTCACCTTAACTGTAGGTGATACCTCAATATATCCGGCAGTCAGCTTTAATCTGTCAGCTTTCTGAGGTTTTCTGTATATTACAGAATATATCTCATCTCCAAATCTGTAGTTATTCTCCGTCTGCGTAAGAAGCGGACTATAGAAAGGGTCGTATTTCTCAAGTTCGGGATGTTTTTCATATACCATATCCCTTGCATGCATATTACGTCTGTTCTTCTCTTCATCAACCTCATCATCACCTCTTGAGAATGATTCATGATGGAAAAGAACCACATCATTTCTTAAAACATTGTAATATCCCTGTTCATACAGAGTCAGGCATATATCAACATCATTATGTGTCACTTCAAATGCTTCATCAAATCCACCAGCTTTATCGAATTTAGCCTTCTCAATCATAAAGCATGCTCCTGTAACACACAGGCAATCATAATCAGCGTAATTTCTGTGAGCCTTGATATTCTCATCATCTACTGCCTTCGCATACAGATGCGCAAAACAGCTTGATTCATAATTAATCACACCCACATGCTGGATATATGATGAGTCCGGATACAGAAGCTTTGCACCAACCGCGCCGGTACTTTCCTGCTTTGCCTGCCCGGCAAGTACTGAAAGCCAGTCTGTGTCTTCATAATCCTGTCCGATTATTTCAATGTCATCATTAAGAAATAATAACATGTTGCCAGTCGCTTTCTTTGCCCCTATATTACACATTTTAGAAAAATTAAAATCAAATCTTTCGTATGTGTACGAAGCATTTTCTCCAAATTCAGCTATCAGCTTTTTATATTCATTTCTGTTGTCTTCATCACTTCCATTATCAATAACAACAATTTCATATTTCGTGTATTTCGTATATTTTTTTATACTTTCAAGACAAACCTTAAGAATTTCCGGGTTATCTTTGGACGGAATAATGATGCTGACACAATCATCCTCAGAAAGAGGATAATGTATATGCTGAACAATTTTATTATGTTTATCAGTAACCACACATACATTTTTGTTCTTTAATTCAGGCAGAAAACATTTATAATCAGAAATATCTGATTTTTCTTTATAATCCGCCTTTTTATGGGCAAGAATCTGATGAATATGTCCAACATTCTCTGCTGAATTATCTGATAACAGGAACAATGAAGTCTTGTAACTGTCAAACTTACTATCAGAACCAAAATTATCTACAAACTCATTCATTCTATGAAGAAAAAACTGTCTTTTTACAGCAAACACATTGCCAATATAATTAAATGAAAGCAGTGTGTTCCATGAATAATCGGGTTTACAATCTGGATTTTCCCGTTTTCCATTGTCATTAATAGTATCTGAATCACTATAAATGTATTGTAGATTTCTGCCAGCTTTTTTCTGAATTAATATATAATGAGACACTTTTTTCTCATAATTCTCACACAATTCGTAATCATCACTGCACAATACAACATATTCTGTAGATACTTTTTCTACCGCTTCCATCACTTGCTTTACAGTATTATTTTCTTTAACAGACACTACCTGAACACATTGATTTTCTGATATGATGTTCTGTCTTGGTTCTACATTCTTTATATATAACTGATAAATTTTTTCATCAGTCATATTCTCACGCATTTTCTGCCATAACGCATACTTGAATGTAAGAAAACCCTCTCTATTGATTATCTCAAATGCTCTTGTTAAAAACATCAATTCTCTCCATGAATTTTCTTTAACCTCTCACTGACAATATCCGCAGAACGCTTATACGCCAGATGTTCCCTTGCATATTTCTGACCATTCCCAGCAATTCTTTCGTAGAAATCCTTATCCTCATAAAGCCTTCTCATATAGTCTGCTGCCTCATCAACATGTGCGTCAGCCCATACATTGCCCTTCTTGAACGGCTCATAGTCCTTATCAAGCTCTATCATGTCGTATCCGACCATGCATGCTGTATCACTGTTCATAAACTCTGTATTGCCCGACCAGTCAGTTGCAATAACAGGTGTACCAACATACATTGACTCAGCCATAACAAGTCCGAAGCCTTCTGAACGGTGAAGTGAAACATACACATCCACATCTGCAAGAAGTGTATTAACCTCACATCTTCCCATATGACCGCACATATAATAAATGTTGTCGCAGTCCTCTATTACAGAACCAATAATCTTTTCATCTTCTGCAGATAATTCTGCCTCACTTATCTTGATAACAAGTCCGACATCCTTGTATTTTTCTTTCATCTGTTTATCTTTGCAGAACGCTTCCTTAAATGCCTTAATAGCGGCAAGCGGATTCTTTCTTTCCATAACGCTTCCACTGTTATACATTACAAGGAATAAGAACTTATCTTCCGGAAGATTAAAATGCTTTCTATCAAACTTCACAGTATCCGTCTGCGGTGCAACACAGTGTGGGACTGTTATCACTGGCTTGTCTGTATATTTCTTCAAAGTATTCGTAACGAAATCCGACGGTGTCCAGACTTCATCAACAAGCTTGAATGCCGGAAGCCACTCTTCTGGAAATGTCTCCAGCTCCCATGCCCAGTATCCTATGTTATATCTGTAATCCCATACTTCTTTTCCAAGGCTTAAATATGCCACCATGAATTCACTTGCATTAACATGAATAATATTCACATCAAAAGGAAGCTCTTCTGTGAGTCTGTCATCATACGTATCATTGCTTCTTGAACCTCCTGGTGGGACAAAGAAATCTCTTATAACATGAGGTTCTTTATTCTCATCAAGCAGCCTGCACATAATTCTTGCGCTTTGTCCAAGTCCATTATCTCCCTTAATATTACCTATTATATTGGCACCACATTTGTATCTTCCTGCCTCATATTCCTCAATAGAATCTGCCGACAGCTTGTCTGTGGCATTATTAATTATTCCTGCTTTCATCTTACTTAAAAGCTTCATAGGAATAATCTTTGTCAGCACCGGTCTCAATGCTTCTCCCGTATTAAGAAAAAATTTTGATAAACCCATATAAACCTCAACATTCTATCTGTTATTCATCTGGCTGTTAATAAAGTCTCTCACCATACCACCAAGTCTTTCCGGTGTATACTTGTCCAACGCATGTCTGTATGCATTCTCATCAACAAGTCCAGAATTAATCTTCTTATCTATATTCTTCATTCCATTCGCAAGACTTATAACCTTATCATCATCATCACCGGCAAGACTGAATCTTTCCACACAGTCACCTACTACCTCGTCAAATATTTTAAGATTACTTGCAAGTATTGGCTTATTATGCTTCATTACCTCTAATATAGGCATTCCGAAGCCTTCTGCCATAGAAGGAAACACAAAGCATGAGCAGTTGTTATACAGGTCATATCTTGTAGTGTGTGATACATAACCAAGATAAGTAAGACCTTCAATCTCTGTAAGTGCAGTCTCAAGAAGCTGCTCAATATCATCCTCCTGCATCTTACCGGCAAGAATAAGAGGTCTTGTTCCGCCTTCTTCCCTGTATCTTCTGTACGCTTTAATAAGGATATCAACGCCCTTACGCTTCTCCATATTACCTACATACAAGAAATAATTCTCATCCTTAGGCGGTACATATCTTGTAAGCGGATTAGATATAATGTAGGCATTGCAGCTTGGAATCTTCTTAGCCTTTGGAAAATACATCTCTGTGTCGTCCTTAGTCTGCTCCGAATTATACAGAATCATATCTGTATGTCTTAAAGTCACGCCAAGATTAAACTTAAAATAATAGCTGTATATTTTCCCAAAGTATCTTACATACTGAATAGGAAACATATCGTGTATTGTGATAAGTGTCTTAAAGCTTCCACCGAGATTAATAGGAATAATCGAATTAACCTCCCAGAATATATCCGGCCTCACCTGCTTTAATTCTTTCTTAATAAATGCAAAATATGCATACACACCCGCACTTCTATATACAGGCTTTCCCCATTCAATAACCTTGATTCCTCTAGCCTCAAATCTCTTAATATATTCACTCTCTTTAACATCTGTAAAAAGAATCCATTCAAATTCATCATATGTTATGAGCTGTTCTAAGAAGTCATTAAGATACATGCCCACACCGCTTGGTCTGCTGCCTAAAGTTCTTGCATCAACAGCAATCTTTAATTTCTTCATAACTGTATTCTCTGCCCCCAATAAATAATCTTTCATTCTATCAGAGTATTTCCATAATATGCATGTTCAAACTACCCCTGTAACAAAACATGTTTCTTTTGATTTTACCATATTATAGATATAATTGCTATACATTATTTTCTACACACAAATACACCAGCCTCTTTGGTTATTGTCATAGGTTTCACAAGCTTTTTCTCTACATATTTTTTAAAATCTGTATACTTATCCACAAGGTACTCTTTCTGATTGCCATGACATGATAGTATATAATCTACCAGCGGTTCTGCTTCATCAACAACAAGCGCGTCTTTATAATCTCTTCTCTCAACATCTGAAAAATGTTTTTTTAATATCTTATCTCCATTATCAAGTCCGAATTTTTCAAAAAGCTTATCTGCTTCAAGTGCAATTCTCTTATCGTATCCCGACACAAGGCAGCTTATCTCCTGCATATGCCTGCTGCCATATGTACTGCACACAAGCACTCCTCCAGGCTTTAACACCCTCACAATTTCATCAAGTGCCTTATTGACATTTTTACAATAAAACAGCACATGATTAGCAATCACCAGATCATACGATTCATCTTTTGCCCCTGTCTTTTCGCATGAAACCACTCTGAACCTGAATGACACATCAATATCTCTTTCCTTCCAGCTCTCTGTTGCTTTTTTTATATTTCTTCTCGCATCACTTATCATGCCTTCTGATATATCTGTAAGCTCTATATATATGTTTTTTTTCTTCCCTGAAAATTCATTTCTCTTTCCTGTCATGGCAAGCTGACCTATATTGTCAACCCACAATGTTCCATCACCACACCCAATCTCAAGAATTCTCATCCCCTTAACAATACCACACTGCTCATATACCCACGGAAACCATCCCTGTTTATTAACTGAAAACCTGTTATGAAGATTAATTCTTGCAGATATATTTCCAGCATTAATGTACTGATTCTTCATGCTGTCTTCCATATTAGTAAGATGGATAATCTCCAGCATATTACTCCAGTCAACTCCTTTTCCCTCTTTAATAGAGTCTTCTGTTTCTTCAATAGCTTTACATACAAGCTGCATCTGTGCAATCTTGTCCTGTATCATTCGCTTTTGAAGTTCAAGTGAATTCTTTAGCACATGATAATCTGAATCACCAATTGTCATATTTCTTATATCGTCCAGTGTAAATCCAAGATATTTAAGCAATAATATCTGCTGTAACCTTGTAAAATCTGAATCCGTATAAAATCTCACTCCCTCATCAGTAAGAAGTGACGGCTTTAATATGTTCTGCTGGTCATAATATCTTATAGTCCTTACTGAAACATTTGATTTCTTCGCAAATTCGCCTGAAGAATAATACCCGTCTTTATGCATATATTACTCCTTGTAAAAATTTTTCAAAAAACACTTGAAGGTGACGTTACGTTATCTTTTATTATATACTTGACTTAAAAAATGTCTACTTGAAAATTAACATAACATTTTAACAAACAAGGAGGAACTTCAATTATGAAGGGTATTATTTTAGCTGGTGGTTCTGGCACACGCCTTTACCCACTCACAATGGTAACTAGTAAACAGCTTCTTCCAATCTATGATAAGCCAATGATTTATTATCCACTCTCAGTTCTTATGAGTGCTGGTATCAGAGATATTCTTATCATCTCTACACCACAGGATACTCCTAGATTCAAAGAGCTTTTAAAGGACGGAAGCCAGTTCGGTGTAAACCTTACTTACGCTGTACAGCCAAGCCCGGACGGACTTGCACAGGCATTTATTATCGGTGAGGAATTCATTGGCAATGACACTGTTGCCATGGTTCTTGGTGATAATATATTTGCAGGTCACGGTCTTAAGAAGAGACTTAAGGCAGCTGTTGAGAATGCTGAATCAGGAAAGGGGGCAACAGTATTTGGTTACTATGTTGATGATCCTGAAAGATTTGGTATTGTTGAATTTAATAATGAAGGAAAGGCTGTATCTATTGAAGAAAAGCCAGCACAGCCTAAGAGCAACTACTGTGTAACAGGTCTTTACTTCTACGACAACAAGGTTGTCGAGTACGCTAAGAACTTAAAACCATCTGCAAGAGGTGAGCTTGAGATTACTGATCTTAACCGTATCTACTTAGAGAAGGGTACTTTAAATGTAGAGCTTCTCGGTCAGGGATTTACATGGCTTGATACAGGAACACATGAAAGTCTTGTAGAAGCTACTAACTTTGTTAAGACTGTTGAGACTCATCAGCACAGAAAGATTGCATGTCTTGAAGAAATCGCTTACTTAAACGGCTGGATTAACAAAGATGACGTCCTCAAGGTATATGAAGTATTAAAGAAGAACCAGTATGGTCAGTACTTAAAGGATGTCTTAGACGGCAAATATGTCGACAAGCTTCATGAATAATTAAGTACATTTAGTTAAAACATTTTTCATATAAGAACACATTTTAAATATTAAGGAGATTAATTATGACAATTATTGTTACCGGTGGAGCCGGATTTATCGGAAGTAACTTTATATTTCACATGTTAAACAAATACCCAGACTACAGAATCATCTGTCTTGACTGCCTCACATATGCAGGTAATCTTTCAACTCTTGAGCCTGTTATGTCTAACCCTAACTTCAGATTCGTTAAGGAAAGCATCACAGACCGCGAAGCTGTTTACAAGCTTTTCGAAGAAGAGCATCCAGATATGGTTGTAAACTTCGCTGCTGAATCACACGTTGACCGTTCTATCGAGAACCCGGAAGTTTTCCTTACAACTAATATTCTTGGTACACAGGTTCTTATGGATGCCTGCAGAAAGTACGGTATTCAGAGATACCATCAGGTATCTACTGATGAAGTATACGGCGATCTTCCACTTGACAGACCTGACCTTTTCTTCACAGAAGAGACACCAATCCATACATCAAGCCCATACAGCTCATCAAAGGCTGGCGCAGACTTACTTGTTCTTGCTTACCACAGAACTTATGGACTTCCTGTTACTATTTCAAGATGCTCTAATAACTATGGACCATACCACTTCCCAGAGAAGCTTATCCCTCTTATGATTGCTAATGCTCTTAACGATAAGCCACTTCCAGTTTATGGCGAAGGTCTTAACGTTCGTGACTGGCTCTATGTTGAGGATCACTGCAAGGCTATCGACCTTATCATCCACAATGGACGTGTTGGTGAAGTATACAACGTTGGTGGACACAACGAGAAGAGAAATATTGATATCGTTAAGCTTATCTGCAAGGAGCTTGGCAAGCCTGAATCACTTATCGTTCATGTAGGTGACAGAAAGGGACATGATATGCGTTACGCTATCGACCCAACTAAGATTCACAATGAATTAGGATGGCTTCCAGAAACTAAGTTTGAAGATGGTATCAAGAAGACAATTCAGTGGTATCTTGATAATAAGGAATGGTGGGAGACAATCATTTCTGGCGAATATCAGAACTACTATGAGAAAATGTATAGCAACCGCTAATTAACACATTTATTCTGTAAGGAGATTTGACATGAAGATATTAGTTACCGGCGTTGGAGGTCAGCTTGGCCACGACGTTATGAATGAACTGATAGGCAGAGGTCATACAGGCGTTGGCAGCGACATCGCACCTGAATATTCAGGAGTTGCTGATGGAAGCGCTGTCACAACAGCCGAATATGTACCTATGGATATAACTGATGCTGCCCAGGTTTCTGAAGTTATCACTAAGGTTTCACCTGATGTTGTAATTCACTGCGCAGCATGGACAGCCGTTGACGCTGCTGAAGATAATGATAAGAAAGCCAAGGTTAAGGCTATCAATGCGGATGGTACTCAGAATATTGCCAATGTCTGCAAACAGCTTGACTGCAAGATGGTATACATCAGTACTGATTATGTATTTGATGGTCAGGGTGAAACACCTTGGGAACCAGACTGCAAGGACTACAAGCCTCTTAATGTATATGGAGAGACTAAGCTTGCCGGAGAACTTGCTGTTTCTAACACTCTTGATAAATACTTTATCGTGCGTATTGCATGGGTATTTGGTGTTAATGGAAAGAACTTTATTAAGACTATGCTTAATGTAGGAAAGACTCATGACGAGGTTCGTGTTGTCAACGACCAGATTGGTACACCAACTTACACATTAGATCTTGCAAGACTTCTTGTTGATATGGTTGAAACTGACAAATACGGTTATTACCATGCAACTAATGAAGGTGGATACATTTCATGGTATGACTTTACTAAGGAAATCTATGCACAGGCAGGTCTTTCTACTAAGGTTACACCTGTAACTACTGCTGAATACGGCATTTCTAAAGCTGCAAGACCTTTTAACAGCCGTTTAGATAAGAGCAAGCTTGTTGCCAATGGATTCACTCCACTGCCAACATGGCAGGATGCCCTTCACAGATTCTTGAAGGAAATCGGAGAAATCTAATTTTTATACAAGAAATCTAATTTTATATAAGGAGATTTTATCATGGGACAGATTACAATTGAAAAGAATGTCGCAGGTATCGAAGGACTTTGTGTCATCACTCCTGCTGTTCACGGCGATAACCGTGGATATTTTATGGAAACATACAGCCAGCGTGATATGGAAGAAGCTGGTATCAATATTAACTTTGTTCAGGACAACCAGTCTATGAGTACTAAGGGTGTTCTTCGTGGTCTTCACTTCCAGAAGCATTTCCCACAGACAAAGCTTGTAAGAGCTATCAAGGGAGCCGTTTTTGATGTAGCTGTTGATCTTCGTACAGACTCTGAAACTTATGGAAAGTGGTACGGAATCCTTCTCACAGAAGAGAATAAGAAGCAGTTCCTTATCCCTAAAGGATTTGCACATGGATTCCTCGTTCTTACTGATACAGCAGAATTCTGCTACAAGTGTGATGACTTCTATCATCCTAACGACGAGGGCGGTCTTGCATGGAATGACCCGGCAATCGGTATTGAATGGCCAGAGCTTACAGGCACTTACAATGGCTCAGCTTCAGGCGAAGGCTACGCTTTAAGCGATGGAACAAAGCTTAACTTAAGTGATAAGGACCAGCTTTGGGATACACTTGAGAACACATTTAAGTTTGACTAATTTCGAGATATTATATTTCTAGATTTTATCTTGCTTTTAGTGTATTTGTCTTACTTTCAAGGTATTTATCTGATTCTGGATATTTTTACCCGGTTATGAATACTTTTATCCGGTTTTCAGGGGAGATTAGCCGGTTTTTCGCACTACTATGCCGAAAGACCTACTAATCTCCTCTTTTTTATTTAATTAGTGCGCTTTTTCATCTCTTTTTCTGACTCTTCATATAGCATTCACCTACTAATCTACATATTTTTTACTTTTTTGTAGGTCTTTTCTTCTTTATTTTCCTGTCCTGGTTAAGAATCTGCTGTCGAAAAACCTACTGATAACACAGCTTGGCATAATTTCGTAGGCTTTCTCTCTTCCAACAACTTTCTTCCTGTTTTATTTCACCCACTATTCGTCAGACTTTACCTTGTTTCGTAGGCATCCCCTATCCTAGCAAAATTTTTTCTTATCATTTCACCATTTATATATATTTTTGATATTGTGTTTATCATAGTTATATTATATAGTATTAATATAATTACATAAGGAGGTTGATATATGAACCATATAGCCAATAACAGAATATTAAATGCAATGCTTTTATCACCTGATTTAACTATCAGTGCTGTTTCCAATCGTCAATCCGAACTTATTTTGCTTCTCAACACTATCAATTCAAGACTAAGTAATGCCCCTGACGGAACACTCCGCATTGCTAAGCGTGGCAACGCCCATCAATATTATCACAGAACAGATTCTACTGACAGAACAGGAACATACATAAAAAAGAAATCTAATCTTAATCTTGCGAAGAGTCTGGCTCAGAAGGAATATGATCTGAAAGTCAAGCATGAAATCCAACATGAACTTCATGCTATTGAAACTTTTCTTAAGAACTATTCTCCTGAACAGATTGAACATTTATACAATTCTCTTAATGAGATAAGACAGGAACTTATTACACCAGTCTATACACCTGCCGAAGATACATTGAATCTCTGGAATAATGTTCAATATAATTCTCTTGACATTCCTGATGATACTCCTGACTTCTACTCTGATAACGGAGAACAGGTGCGTTCTAAATCCGAATTAATAATCGCCAACAAACTAAAACAGCACAATATTCCATATAAGTATGAATATCCGCTTGTGCTTTCTACCGGGGTAACCGTCCATCCTGATTTTACCTGCCTCAATATTAATACCCGTCAGGAATTCATATGGGAACACTTCGGCATTATGGGAGATTCTGATTATATGAACAAAACATTAAAGAAGATTAACGATTACGCTAAATCCGGTTATGTATTAGGCAGGAACTTTATTGCCACCTTCGAATCTTCTTCTATTCCTCTCAATTCCAATACCGTTGATATTAATATTAATGAATATCTTTTATAGTCAATGAAGCTTTAATGGTGCAATTCTTTCACACAACACCTACTCAATTAACCAAAGTTGTTAATTGAGTAGATGTTTTTCGCTCCCCAAAAAATCAACTAACAACTTGAAAAGCACACTAATCTTAGTAATATATGCTATATAGTAGGTCTTTTTCCCACCATCTCATCTCCCAGCTAATAAATTCCAACGATTTTCTATAAAAAAGACCTACCAACATCCTTATAAAAAGCATGTTAGTAGGTCTTCTCTATTAATGTTCATTCGGATGATAAGTATCAACCACCTTCTTCAGTGATTCTCTTATATTACCAGTTTCTGAATAAGCTTCTTCCTTAAGCTTCTCAAGGTTATTAAAGAAATTCTCTTTATCAAACTCAATTGGTTTTCCAATGTGAATAAGCTTGTTGTCTGTCTCCTGAAGTCCTTCCTCTTTCATAAGAAGTTCCTCATATAATTTTTCTCCTGGTCTGAGTCCCGTATATTTAATCTCCATATCAACGCCAAGTGTATAACCTGACAATCTGATAAGGTTCTTTGCGAGGTCATCAATCTTAACAGGCTCACCCATATCAAGAATGAATATCTCTCCACCTTTGGCATATGCACCTGCCTGAAGAACAAGTGAAACCGCCTCTGGTATAGTCATGAAATATCTTATAATATTAGGATCTGTAACCGTAACCGGTCCGCCAGCCTCAATCTGTCTCTTAAAAAGAGGAATGACTGAGCCGTTACTTCCAAGTACATTACCGAATCTTACAGCAACGAAATCTGTCTTGGATATCCCGTTATATGTCTGAACAATCATCTCACAGATACGCTTTGTTGCTCCCATTACATTAGTTGGATTAACAGCCTTATCTGTACTTATCATAACAAACTTCTTAACCCCATACTTATCAGCCATCCTTGCAACATTCCATGTACCAACAACATTATTCTTAACAGCCTCATCAGGACTGACTTCCATAAGCGGTACATGCTTATGTGCTGCTGCATGATATACAATATCTGGCTTATACTGTGCAAATACGCTTTCAAGTCTTGAAACATTTCTTATCGAACCAATAAGAGTAACAACATTGGCATCAGGATAATTAATCTTTAATTCCTGCTGAATATCATAGGCATTATTCTCATATATATCAAATATAATGAGCTGCTTAGGCTTGTGACTTACAAGCTGGCGGCACAGCTCTGAACCAATAGAACCGCCACCACCTGTTACCATAATGACCTTATCCTTAACATAACCCATGATAGATTCAATATCTACTTCAATCGGGTCTCTTCCAAGAAGGTCAAGCACATCAACATTACGAATAGAATTAACATTAATCTCTCCATCTACCATCTGATATACACCTGGCAGAATCTTAAGAGTACAATCAGTCTCTTTACAAATGTTTAATATATCCCTTTTAACTTCATTAGATGCTGATGGAATTGCAAATATAATCTCATCAATATCATAAAGCTTTGCTGCTTCCTTAATCTTGTCCCTTGTTCCTATAACCTTGACGCCTCGTATGTATTTACCAACCTTGCGGCGGTCATCATCAATAATACATGCAATATTAGAATTGGCAAGATAGCTCGAATTCTGTATTTCTCTCATAATGACATTAGTTGCCTCTCCGGCACCAATAATCATTACATTGTTGGAAGTCTTAATATTTCTGTATTTGTTAAGAACAGTTCTTATCATTCTGTACATAAAACGACTTGCACATATTGCAATAATAAGGTATATTGCCGCATTAAAATAACAGCTTCTAGGAAGCATATTACCCATAATCTTATTACTTAAGAAATGCACTAATTCTACAATAATACACGCTTCAGCAATTCTGTACACCTCAGCTATACTCGCATACTGCCACAGACTGTGATAAAGTCTGAACATCCAGAATATAAGCAGAGACATTATCGTGTACGGAAGCACGTTCTCTACATAATTACTAATATACTGAGGTTCTATAGATACAATACCTACATCAAATCTCATAATAAGCGACAGATATACGCATGCATTCAGTAAAAATGTATCTGTTAAAAACAAGAAAAATCTTCTTACCAAAAGCTGTATTCTGTCCTTTTTAGTCTCACCCATCATCTGTTCCTCGTTTCTTTAGCAGGCTTTTTAGCAGCTAACCCACATACTGTACCAATTCCATAAGAAATATGCAACAGGAAAAATAAAAATGGCAGTGCAAAACATGTTTTATTGCGTTCCTTCTTAGCTCCTATTACTGCAACTACCGACATAACCACCGCCAACAGCCAGTATGCTCCCCACATAAGTCCTGTAAGTCCGTATACAATACGAGAAAAAAACGACTTCACATCAAGCAGCTTACATGACACACTTGCAACTGTTGTAACAATAATAGCCATGACAAAAGCCCACGGAACAAAATGATATACAGAAAGGCATCCTGGACATACCTTGCTTGTCTTTCCAATCCAGTATCCATTGCCATATTTCTGCTTAAGCATCTTAGGAAGTGAACTTCTTGTATGCTGGTACGATATTATATCCGGACAGAATCTTAATTTAAACCCTGCTTTTCTCATACGGTAATGAATTTCATTATCCTCAGTTCTTGCAAGAGACTCATTGTAATGTCCGATTTTTTCAAAAACTTCCCTTCTATATGCAGCATGGAACAGCGATTTCATATATATCTTTTCTTCCGTTCCATTCCCACCATTACGGTAAGGTGCTATGCTTGAGCCGAACATAGAACTCTCGGCAAGAAGAAGTGTATCCTTCCATGGTGTCTCTTCATCAACTATATTAGGTCGGACACCACCAACAACCATCTCGCCTTCTTCTAAAACCTTAACATTCTTGCTAACAAAATCTTCTGGAATATGTGCATGTGCATCAACTCTTATAACAGCTTCCCCTGTATAATTATCGAGCAGCACGTTCCATCCACACGGAAGCGTCTTCTTAGGATTGTCAAGCACGATTATCTGTCTTGCTCCCATCTTATTCTCATCAGCAAACTTCTGCATAACAGCCTTTGTTCCATCCGTGGATGCAGAATCAACAAGCACAACCTCCATAAGACTATGATCATAATCCTGCCTGCTTATGTCATCAAGAATATTCTTTATCGTATTCTCCTCGTTATATGCAATAACAGCAATTGTAATAAACATACTCTACCTACTTTTTAACAGTCATTCTTTCACTTCCAACTACTGATGTAAATGTATCCCACAATACAGCCGCATCAGCTTTCACGCCAAAATGTTTCATACTTTCAAGGTTATAACGCATTTTTGCCGGTAATACTTCATTCAGATATATATTATCTGTACTTTTTTCATCAACAGCCTCACCAAGAAGCTTATCCTCATCCTTATAAGCAATACTTGTCCTTGATGTAAGTCCTGCCGGCAAAAGAAGTGTCGCATACATCTCCTTAGTGTACTTCTTAACATACTTAGGAACTTCCGGTCTTGTTCCGACAAGAGTCATATCCCCTGCAAGTATATTAAAAAGCTGAGGAAACTCGTCCATTCTGTACTTTCGTAAAAATGCACCAACCTTAGTAATTCTTGAATCATTATCTACAGTCACTGCTGCCCCTAGCTTACTTGCATTGTCAACCATAGTCCTGAACTTGTATATACGAAAAATTCTTCCATACTGTGTTACTCTCGCCTGCCTGAAAAAAACAGGTCCCGGTGAATCAAGTCTGATTGCAAGTGCAATTATTCCCATTGGAATAATTAAAACTGCCAGCATAATACCAGCAACAATAACATCAAGCACTCTTTTCATCTCTAACCACATTCTGTGTTTCATAAGTATATTATAGTATTTTCTTACTTCCTTAGTTCTCATTTCATCAGGAAGAAGCTGCCATGGTCTTAACTCCATCGTAATCAATCCCCTTTTTGTTGTTGTATAACTAATGTCCGATTATTTCATTCTGTTAAACTGCTCTATTACATATTCTACCTGTTCATCAGTAAGACATGTATGAAGCGGCAGTGTAATCTCATTACGATACATATTATATGAATGTGGAAAATCCTTAATATCAAATCCCATGTTCTTATATGCCGTATGCATTGGAAGCGGCTTAAAATGTACATTAGTTGCAACACCTGCCTCAGCAAGTCTTGTAATCAGTTCATTACGCTCCTTAACATCCTTTCCAAGAAGCCTTACAAGATACAGATGACCACTTGAAGTATATTCATCTGTAAAATGCTTCATAATATCCACATCATCGGCTGCAATCCCTTGTGTATATCTCTCAATTATATCTCTTCTTCTCTTAAGAAGTCCCGGATATCTCTTAAGCTGTACAAGCCCAATAGAAGCCATAATATCAGTCATATTGCATTTGTAATAAGTTCCCTTGATATCATATTCCCATGCACCAAGCTTAGTCTTTGCAAGTGCATCCTTAGACTGTCCGTGAAGTGAGTAAAGCATTATCTGCTTATAGATATCCTCATCATCAACTCCCGGAATACTTCTCCATGTAAGAGCTCCGCCTTCTGCTGTTGTAAGGTTCTTGACTGCATGAAATGAAAAGCTTGTAAAGTCAGCCTTCATTCCACTCATAACACCACCCTCACTTGCTCCGAAACCATGTGCAGAATCAGCAACAATTGCAACTCTGCCAAGTGCCTCCTGAAGCGGTGTTGAAGCCTTAAATATATTCTTTTTACTCTCGACAATCTTTCTTATCCTGTCATAGTCAACCATAACACCACCTATATCTACAGGTATTACAGCCTTGGTACTCTCATTAATTGCAGCTTCAAGCGCTTCATAATCAAGGTGATATGTGTCCTTTTCAACATCAATAAGAACAAGCTTTGCATTAACATGCGCAACGACACTTGCAGATGCTGTATAAGTGTATGCAGGAACAATAACCTCATCGCCCTCACCGATTCCTAACAGACGGAGTGCTGTCTCTAAACATGCTGTAGCTGAATTGAGACATGCCGCCCTGTTACAGCCTACAAACTGAGCAATATTTCTTTCAAACTCTTTAGTTCTTGGACCTGTTGTAATCCATCCTGACCTTAAAGCCTCAGAAACTGCCTGAATCTCTTCCTCGGTTATATCTGGTGGTGAAAATGAAACATTCATAACTCTTATCTCCTTTTCGTACTCTACTTTGTAGATGACTTTGTTGTTGCAGGAGTGACTGTTGGAACCTGTACCTGTGTTGTAGTCTCCTGAGTACCTCCACTTATCATTTCTGGAAATGCATATGTCAGGTCTCCTGCTGTATTAGCAATTGATATTGTATAACTAACTGTATTATATCCATTCTGCGAAAGTGTAATCGTCTTCTTTCCAGATGATTTGTCAAATGAACATGGAACAGTTCCTATGTATTCACTATTAACATAAAGAACCGCTCCCTTAGGTGCTGTTACTGATACCTTATATCCACTTGTATTATCTGCCGCTGTACTTGTCGATGTACCTGATGAAGTCATATCGATAATCTTCGTAACATAGGCTGAATTAACATTTATAATCTCAGAATACTCCTGATAGTGATTGGCTACCAACTTAACTCTGTGAGTTCCATAAGAAAGTGACACTGGAGTAGAATAATCAACCTCAACACCATCAATGCTCATAACCGCGCCCTTCGGAGTAACTGAAAAATTAACAGCCCCCATCTTAACCGGATCACTTTGTACTTCAGAAAAATCAACTGATGTAGTCTCATCTTTAGCTATAGTCACTGTCTTACTTGCTGACAGGTTGCCATTACGTACATTAACCGTATGTGTTCCAACAGGTGCAGTCACCAGCATATCCTTTGTAACACCCAGTAATTGTTTATTACCTATGCTTACATAACCACCAACAAGTGCATCTACACCTGTAAGTTTAAGATATCCGTGTCCTGCAGTTACATTCACCGAATATACTTTCTCTCCAACGCCCCTGATAACCAGCTTATCCTGGTCAACGAGCTGTGCAATACTTATACGTTCTTCTCCTGAAAGCACAACTGTGTAACTTTCATATATCATATTGGAAGCCCCAATGCTTAACTTCCTTGAATTCTCATCTACGGTTATTCCTGAAACATCATATCTTACCCAGGCATCACTGTTTCCGTGTATCTTCACCGCCTTGCCCTTCTTATCCACATATACATCATATATTCCACCCATATCCATGGTAGAAGCTGCTTTTATCTTTCCGTAAGCATCCTGAATATCTGTACTGCCTGTATAAGGGACTTCATATTCTGTTCCTGTCTTTATATCTACAAACCGCATTCTGCCCGTGTCAGCATCTCTCAATGTAAGAACTCCTGTAAGTGTAGGATTCTCTCCATCACCCTTAATCTCCTTTGCGGCACCTGGTGCGGGGGTAATACTGCTTCCTGGTATCACCGCCCTGTCATTATTTCTGGAAAATGTGCATGCTGTCTGACTTACAATTAACACCATAAGCATACACACTGCAATTATTCTTTTCATAAGCATTCCTCGCAAATACTTTTTCCCTCGTATCATCAGATTTTATCACATACCACACATTTTATCAATTAATTCTCTTCTGCGCATATTCTGTTCAATAACAATCTTTAATTTATCTATATTCTTAGCAGGAACCCACGCCTTTCCTGCATTATAGTACTGATTTATAATCTTCCAGAATTTTTCTGGAAAGCTCAATAATGTCACAAGCATGTCAATATCATCATCTTCAAGCGGCTTTAATCTGTCGTATTCATCAACCAGTCTGTATGCCACATTAATATTCCAGTCATGCTTTTCCATAACCTTTCTTAAAAACTGGTAAAGATCTGCAACCTGACAGTCATTATGACATTTTTCAAAATTAGTCACTGCATTGCCGCCATTACCAACATCAAGAAACACATTATGATAATTATAGCTTCCATGCACAAGCTCATTAGTCTGTTCCATCCTGTCAAAGCGCTCATCAAAACGTTTTGAATTAATATTCCTGCTCGCTTCATCCGCTTCCCTGAAAAATGTATCAACCGCACCAAGCGCAATCTGTTCAAATTCATTTTTCTTTTTCTTGCCACGCATATAATTAGCTGCCTTTTTAATTTCTTTTGTATGTCTTTCCATATTGGTGCGTAACCCTGCTCCCCTGTCAAAATGTACAGCATTATGTACGATGCTTTCACTGGCCTTTAATTCTGACTCGGGCTGCTCATCTGCGGTCTCTGCAAGTGCCATACATTCCCATTGCTTTGTAATATTTGTATTTACATTATTCCTTAAATATCTTACACCATTAGACGAAACAACATTTAGACAAATATGAAGTCTTGCCAGAGTCCTTACCGCCTCCATCACGTCATTCACAGACTTGACATCACATTCCCTGCCTCCAAACCAGTTCTTCATTACATATCTGTGCCCATCATCTCCAACAGTAAAAAGCTCTCCATCCTGATTTCTCACATATGTATCCACATTTTCAAAGCCTGCATCACTAACTGCTTTTGTCACTGCCTCATCTCTCAGATAAAACCCATCATTTCTTGAACACTCGAGAAAAAGTCTGCACCCTCTGTCTGTAAAAAGAATTACTCCTCCACGACCTTTTACCATTTTATTAACCTGAATATCATAAAATCTAATACATTCCAATGATTTATCGTTCATATAATCCCCCATTTCCGCACTTAATACAGACGCCCTTTGCTCATACGCCTGCGTCTGCCTTATCTTATGACATTTATGGCTGCTATATTCCTTGGATTTAATGATACGACGAATTAAGAAAATCATAATCTTGATGAAAATGTAATTTTTTCTTATAATAGATAGATGTGAGCTTTTTTCACATTTATAATAAATATTATTATAGGGGGAAATCATGCCTGAAAACTTTCATATTGACATGCCGGAAGCTGTCAGGAACATTATACATACAATTGAAGAACACGGCTTCAAAGCATATGCCGTTGGCGGATGCATAAGAGACAGTATCCTTGGACGAAACCCAGATGACTGGGATATAACCACTTCTGCTGTTCCATCACAGATAAAAACTTTCTTTAAAAGAACTGTTGATACTGGAATCGCCCACGGAACCGTCACTATAATGATAGATAAAACCGGATACGAAGTTACAACCTACAGAATTGATGGCGAATACGAGGATGGCAGGCATCCGAAATCTGTAGAATTTTCAGACAGGCTTGTTGATGACCTGTGCCGCCGTGATTTTACGATAAATGCCATGGCATACAACGACACTGATGGATTTGTTGATGAATTTAACGGTCTTGATGATTTGGATGCAAAAATAATACGCTGCGTTGGTGAACCAGAATTAAGATTTACAGAGGACGCTCTGCGAATGATGCGTGCCATAAGATTTTCTGCACAGCTTGGCTTTACCATTGATGAAGCAACATGGAATGCAATTAAAAAGCTTGCCCCATCAATCAGCAAAATAAGCATGGAGCGTGTTCATGTAGAACTTGGAAAAACGCTTATGTCTGCACATCCCGATTATGTTGCAGAATATTCAGAAGCAGGACTTTTTGCCCCAATACTCCCGGTAATTGACAATGCTCTAAAGAGCCGCTACAAGCGCAAAATACTTGCAACATTACAACACACACCTGATAATATATACTTACGCTACGCTGCACTTTTCATAACTTCTACACCTGATGAAGCAGCTAAGACTCTCCGTGCACTTAAGCTGGATAACAAGACAGTTAACACAGTATCAAAGCTTGTTAAATTATCAAAGATGGATATAGAAGAAACTGAGCCGGCCGTTCGTACTGCCCTTAATAAGTATGGCAGAGATTTCCTGCCTCTGTGGCATGAGCTTATGATGGCTGTAATCCAGGCATCTGAAGACATCACAGGAATAAGTAATCCGGCGAAGGTAAAGCATCTTCTCACATTAAAGCGTCTTGGAACAGATATTCTTGCACGCGGTGACTGCTTTACAATAAAAGCCCTCGACATATCAGGCAATGACCTCATTGAATATGGTCTTCAGGGACACGAAATCGGTGAAACACTGAAATCCCTGCTTGATATCGTTATAGAGAACCCTAAGCTCAATGATAAAGCTACTCTTATTGCAATGATTGAACATATCAAATAATATAATCATAAAATAACCCTCACCGGCTGCCTTCTGGATACATATCAATTACATCGGCTTTGGTGAGGGATTCTTTTAATTAATTGCGAGTTTATTTTTAATTATATCAATGTTGTAATCAGGTGCAGCCGCAATCACTACATCATATATCGGCTTGATATCTGCCACTTCTTCCTCAAGTTCTGAGGCTATTGTCTCCAGAGTTTTTGATTTCTTTACCTTTTTTATAATCTGATTAATCATCATAGATTGTTCGCCCTCCGCAAATGCTTTTTCAGAAGCCTCCTTAGCAGCTTTCTCTACTATTTCCTGCGCCATTCCCTGTGCAACTTCCTGCGCATACTCCTCAGCCAACACTCTCCTGACTTCTTCCTCATCATAATCATATATACTCACTTCGACGACCTCCTCCCTGTGCTTTTCAAAGAAATCGACAAGTATATCCTCATCTATACATTCATCCATCGCCTCTGTTACTGCAATTCTGACATCGTCTCCTTCAACACCCATCTTGAATCTGACCTTATTAACAAATGTCATGTAATCACGCAGCGTTTTGCACTTATTAAGGATATGTA
>ENA-OPNW01000014-OPNW01000014.1-human-gut-metagenome-genome-assembly--contig:-NODE-14-length-140242-cov-15.967786_pt1 | contig 140242 bp, 197 predicted proteins | sample MGYA00241540_ERZ501777 | MGnify/ENA primary metagenome ERZ501777 (study PRJEB25962, sample SAMEA2042615) | human gut metagenome | biome: human gut; feature: human-associated habitat; material...
CTAGTGACCTGCTCTTTTGGTTATTTTTAATGGTAAAATTTGGAAGGGCGGCATTAGTTTTCTTGATAGTTATTTTCTTTAATGCCGCGATAAATTTCCTCAATATGTTTCCTAATTTCAGTGTTGTCTATATCAGCTAGGTCATCCGGCTTATTCTCAATTATATCATAGTCAACATAATAACCTATTGCTTTAATTAAAAAGCTGGGAATCTTAATTCCTTTTCGATTATAAGTGTAGTATTCTTGAAAATCTAAAAGTCCAAGCCCCTATAATAAAATTAAAGTTCTACGTATTTCTGCATTCATTGCGCTACTGCTATTTTTAAATCCCAATTCTGTTCTAATATCATCAAAAGTTACTGCCTTAACAGCCTGCGCATTAGCATTACAGATATCATTATAAGAAACACACCATAAATAAATTTTTAATTCAACTTCTGAACACTGCATATACTCATTTAAGAACTATAAGGTTTCCTCTGGAATAGGTGTCCAAGGAGAAGGCCGTCTGATATAATATACACCATTCTTTTCTTCTTTGTTTCTTTTCTTCCATATTGCCGCACCATATATTTGTGCTTCAATTCTTGCTTTTGCCTGCTCACTTTTTGCGGCTCTTGACTTAATCTTTTCTTGAATTTTATTCCAAGCTACAATATTCTCTTCCTCAGAAAGTTGCTTAATTTCTCCAGTATATTCTACCATTCCTGTTTGCTCTAATTGGTATAAATACTGCTTTGCCGCAGCATCAGTAATACCAGTAGCTTTTTTAATTTCTGTTAGACTTAGATTTTTCTATCTAAACATTCTGGTATTTTTAGGATAAGTAGCTAAGCCACTTAAACAGACTAAATAAGCGTAAAATTTTACTCCATATTTTAAGTCTTTGAAAATATTTCTCTCCTTCTATAGGGAAAAATCCTTATCTTCAATAATCAAATCCCCCATACCAATCTTTTCTTCCATTTCAATTTTTTCAGAAATTTCTTTTCTTATTTCTTTATTACAATTCCATTTCTTATTATATCCATTCGGGAACATTGTTCCAAATTTAATTATATAGTAGTCTTCCCAATAACTTAATTCTTCTTTTTCTACTTCTTTTAAAATTTCAAAATTAAAATTTTCAATTCCTTCTAGTTGAATTACCTCATCAATTAGCTATGATCCTTTTGAATGCTCATCTAGGCGCTTACCGCAATGGATTGATTGACCAATATAGGATTTTTTATTTAGTTTATTTTCGATTTTATAGATTCCAATCAATTTCTTTTCCTCCTTTTCTTTTTCTATTATTATTATACTACAATCTATTATTATTTTCAAGCCTTTTCTTTTTTTCTTTTCTCTTTTCTTCTCCTTCCTTTTTACTCACTACGTTCGTAAAAAGGTATTTCGTTACTCGCTATCGCTCGTAACTACATATATAGGAATAATCTCTAAATTATCTAAAATCTCTTCCTGCTAAATAAATCCTCTATTTCTAATTAGCGGCTTCAACCATCCTAATGTTAAATGCTATTCTCCACTTAATTCTTTAACTAAACAATTAATATAACCTTTTAAATTATGAGTACTAAAAAATTTACTTACTCCAAAAAGTAATAACTAATATCTGCCTTGATTATTGCCGCGGCACTTCTAATCAATTCTTTTTTTAATTTCTTTTTTCAATTTTCTCTCCTCTTTTCTCTCCCTTTTATTCGCTCCGCTCATAAAAGGTTACTCCATTACTCGCTATCGCTCGTAACTACGTTTTGGGAGCGTAGCTCAGCTCCCCGCAACTGCGTTGCTCCCCTGTCGCGGCTTGTCCATTCGCTGCGCTCATGGAGTCGCCACCTTTTAAGAAAAAAAATAAGAGCAACTATTCAAGCTACTCTTAAATCAAATATAAAGTATGTTGTGCAACCATTTTTTCAAATTTTTTCATACTCACTTTCTACAAAGAGAACACTAAATTTAAAATCATCTATCTTAAATGGTCTATTATATCTCTCTCTTAGCGGCAACAACCATCTATATGATGGTTTACTTGTTTCAATTGCTAATGCTTTTTTAATAATTAACTATGCTGTTTGCCGGCAATCATTTGAGAATACAATACGTTCTTCTCCATTAGAAAAAACAATTTTAAGTATTCCTCTTGCCGCCTTACCTACTTCCATATCTATTTTGTTTTTAATATCAATCTATTGTTGCTTTTTCTTTTGCCGCATCTCCTAGACTGTTACATAGTTTTTCATTTGTCTACACTCTCCTTTTTACTCGCGCTGCTCGTAAAAAGCTACTCCATTACTCACTGCGTTCGTAACTACGTATTAAAAAAAAGAGTAATTGAATTTCAACTACTCTTAAATCAAATATAAAGTATGTTGTGCAACCATTTTTTCAAATATTTTAAGCCGCGGCAGTTAATCATAGCCAATCTTCTAGAACTAACTTACCATCTTTACCTAATGGCTTTAAGCCGCGACCATTAAATATATCATTTGCCACACTATCTTCTCCAACTCTATAAATTTTTTGTAATGTTTCAAGCATCTCTTGAATTTTTTGTTCTTCCTCTAAAGCTTTTCTATTTTCCTCTGCTTCAAACATATGCTTATCAATCATTTCATCAATACTATTCTTTATAGAATTAAACTCTGGCCAAGTATTATAGTTATAAGTTCTCTTTTCACCACTAATAAAAGTAATTTTAATTTGAAGGGTTGTTACATCATAAGTAAAACTACTAACACCATTTAAATTGATTAAATCATTTTGAATTTTAAACCACATTATTATTCTCCTTTACAAAGAGCAAAAAAACATTTCTTCAACTGAATTAACTTCTTTTCCATTATCCATTTTATTAAAAGAATATTAGTTATTTATAAAGCTATTCATCAATCTCAAAATGAATTTTTGCAACTTCTATGCATGCCAGATACTCTTTTGCATATTTAGTATTGCCGTGTGTTTCTTTTACCTTATCCATAAATTCTTTCAGACTACCTTCGAAGCAGCCGCAACACACATAGACATCTCCATTTTTGGTTTTAAACATGATTGTATTTCTATTCTCGCTGCCGAATCCTTTAAAGCAAATGTAATCTGCATTACTGGAAATTTGTGCGTCGCAATGAATCCATATTGTACCATAGACTTGTGCATTACCTAAAACACGTGCGTTATCGGAAACTTCCGCATTATCACAAACACACGCATTACCAAAAACTCTTGCATCGCCATAAACATATGCGTTGCCATAAACACATACATCATCACAAATCCGTGCACTATCATAAATTTGTGCATTATCATAAACACATGCGTTACCACAAACATATGCGTTACAAGAAACCCGTGCATTATCATAAACACATGCGTTATCGAAAACCCACGCGATACCATCTTGTGATAAGTTTTCTTCTTTTTCGATATAGCCTCCTAAATCTCCAGCTTTGACATAGCCAAAGTCTTTAAGTGCCTTAATTTGATATAATTTCCGTCCAAAGCACGTTTTCGTATTTGTAGTCAACTCATATTTTTTCATTTATTTTCTCCTCTCTCATTTACTATAATAATTATACCATATTCCAAGAAAAAATACTATAGATATTTTGTAAATTTTTTATTAAGAGAGCCAAACCTCATTTATCCATTCATTCCAGTGAAGTGCCGCCTGCTTAAAACACCATGATAATTCTGCCTTTCCTTCTAACAAATTATAATGCCGGCACTTCAAACGAACCCATGAGCCGCTTGCATCGCGCCAATAATATAATTTTGGAGTGCGGCAACAAATAGGACAAGGCATTAAATTAAGTTCCAAACGTCTTGAACCTCCTTAAATATTCCTATAAACAAGAACACAAAATCCAACGAAAACCAAAAACATTAAAACATCAATAACCATTCAATCACTCCTCTTTAGCGTTGTAGTTTTCAATTTCTCCAACATCAATTCCAGTGATTTCTTTAAAAATTTTTCTGTTGAAATTTGGAATACCTAAAATAGCATCCTTATCTGTAGGGCGTAGGCTCTCCCACCATTCTTGGATACTCATCTTTGGTTTGATTACCTTTAAATATCCGTTAGTACTTTTTGCTTTTGGATTTGCTTCTTTTTCTTCTTCAGTCATATCTTTAAAAGCTATCCATTGTAGAGTTTCTGTTGGGATTCTATCAAGCAAGCGCTTTGCATCACTTTCTAACCAATCCTCATAAGTCCAATTAGATTTCTTATTAAAGAATGTAACCTTTTGCTCAATTGTATTAAAACAGCCGCTAGAATAATTTGTCTTATTCCAATCACCACTATTCCAACTACCATTATTCCAATTACCACTGTTTCCATAACCATTGTTCCAGTTACCAGTATTCCGATTACAAGAATTGTAGTTACCACTATTATAATCGCCAGTGTTTCCATAACCACTATTACAATCGCCAGCATTAAAGGTGCCAGTATTCCAATCACCAGTGTTACAATTGCCGCTGTTCCCACTACCGATATTACAAGTACCACTATTACAGCTACCGCTATTCCAACTACCACTATTCCAATTACCACTATTACAATTACTAGTGTTCCCCTTACCCGTACAATTTCTTCCAATGTTCACAAGTTCCAAGACTTCATGCCACGATAATTCTCTCACGATTTTTAACTTATCTGTACAGCATTTATTGTCTCTTTCCTTAACGTTACCATAAGCAATTACTTCTGCTACATGGTTGCTAGGATCAAAATTATAATAACAAAAACAATCTATTGCTTTTCTACAAAAGTGCATTCCTTGATAACAAACATCTAAGCTTACATTTTCTTCAAATGTTCCCGGACAAGTATACTGCTTATCTCTACAAGTCCAATTACTATTAAAAACTTTATAACCTTTTACAATTTTATCCATTCTTATTCTCCTTTTCTCCAATTTTTCGCGGCTTCTTCCGGAATTATAAAAGCAAATTCTGTATCACAGATTTTCTCTTTTCCGCAATAAGGACAATAAATCCAGAATTGTAATGGAACATGCTTTCCACAATTACTACAATAGCTTTCTCGTTTTAAGACCATGCTATTCGCCGGCTTAATTTCCATTTTTGAACCATCTTTAAAAATTAAATTACAAGAAATAATCTTGTCAACTTCCATTCAATCACCCTTTCTTCGCTTTCCATGCCGGCGCAACAATTACTTTACATTTTGGACATTGGTAATAATACTTAAAACTATAAGTAGGCTTATCGCAATTGATTTTAATTAGTTTAACATTACAATAATTACATTTCATTTATATTATCTCCTTTAATAATTCATTTTGTTCCAATTATTAAATACTTCTAGCTTAATTAATTCATCAGCAGAAAAATCCTCTGCCATTTCTTTCATTACATCAAGTACTTCGTATTCCTCATACCAATCTTCTTTATTAAAGATTTCTCCATTTGCAACAAATGAATATCTATCTGGAGCAAATTTAATTAAATTAAAACCAAATACTCTTGAAATAAGAAATAAATATTCATTACGAGGAAAACCACCTGCCACAAGAGAATCAACATCAAAAACAAAATTAAGTAAATGTTCTCTTAAACAGTCGCCGCAAATTACTTTTTCTCCATTAGTATAATACTGGTCTTTTTCTTCATGACATTCATCACAAACTAAAACCTCTCTGTTGTTGTTTCTACTACAACCAATACAGTGCTCACAGCCGCAGCAATCATTAACATTAATCCAACTCATTATCTTCTTCCTCCTCATCGTCTTTCGGGCCATAAGGAATAACTTCAATTGAGATTAACTTACCATCTTCTTGATAAACACCGCTTGCAATATCATTATCACTAATAGTAATTCGGTCTTCCCAGTGTTCACCTAATTTCTTTAATAGCTCTGCCGCGGCAAATTCATACCAAGTTCGTTCCTCAGTTCGATTAACTGTATTATCTACCGGATTAAAAATTGTTTTAACAAGAATTGCCTCCATTTTTTTAGAACCCCTTTCTCACTTTCTATAATAATTATACTATACTTTATAGTGAAAATCAAGCCTTTCTTTTTTCCTCTTCCTTTTCAAATTCAATTAAGATTTTCATAACGCAATTAATAAAAATTTTCTCCCATTAATAATTCTCCTGTCTTAGGTATTTCCAAATATCTTCTAGGTTAGTAAAAACTCCATTAATATCAATAATTGGAAATGGTTCCTTCTTTGTTATTACATCGAGTAGCGGATTATTAAAATCATCAGCAAGAGTACAGCCACTAGCTTCATATCTAATTTGACGAGCAATATCTAGGGCGGTAAACTTATAATCATTATAATTACTATTCTCATTTTCAAAATAGTCGTGCCGCAACTGATTAACTAGCATATGGAATTCATAGAACCTCATTCTACTGCCTCCTTTTCCTTCATAATATTGTAAATATCATTATAAAGTTCCCAAGTAGAATCACAATGATATTCTTCATTATGATACCAAAAATGAATATGTTTATTTCCAATAACTTGCTTGATAATACCAAACCTCTTTCCGAAAAAGGCTTCTTCAATTTTATTACCGTGTATTTCAGCAAATTCAGCGGCATCAATAATTACTCTATCGACAAAAGATTCATCGGAAGAATTGCCATTTTTGTAGATCTCCTTGTAACTATACCACATTTCTTCCATTCCTTTATAAGCTTCTCTCGCCGCACTAATAACTCTTTCAAAATTTTCAAACTCTTTATAATTCATTTAATTCTCCTCTCAATAATAGAAAAAGGGTTAAATTTTCTTAAAAACTTAACCCTTACAATCCTTTCTTTTAATTAGATTTCTTAGTCTTAGTGTTCTTTTCTACAAGATAATCATCGTATTCCTTCTTTGTCTTATCAAAATCAAACATTTCATAAGATTTAGATGCTGTCTTACGATTTGTGTATTCCTTAGCAGAAACATCAATTGTAACGCAGCCTTCATGCTCTCCTGTACCATCCTTAATGTTTCCAATTCTTACACCGATTGTATTCTTCTTCTTATCACGAACCATTGCGACATTATCATCGCCGTACTTTTCCTTCAGAAAGGAAATTACATCTTCCATTACGGTAGCCTTCATTGCTGCCTTAACCTTTGTCATTGTCATTTCAGTAGTAACAGTATAATCCATCATAATTATTTTCTCCTTTTCAATCAAAAATATATTCACATATCGGGCAAATTAGATTCCTATCCTTATCAGTTTCAATTTCTGGATAGTCGCATTCGTAAATTGGTTCTCCGCACTCAGGACAGTAAATACAATTATCATCTTCATCGCTATCAATATAAGCAATTGTATCGTATTCACTCATAATCGCATTTGCGAATTCTCTCCATTTCATTCTATTTCCTTCCTCTCTTTATTTACTATAATAATTATAGCATACTTTATAAGTAAAATCAATATTTTTAATTACCACGATTCATCATAGTAAACGTCTTCTGTTTCAAAATTAGTAGTCGAAAGGATTTCTTCTAGCTGACGCTTAGTAGATTCTAGCTGATTAAAATACCAGCTATCATAATTACAAGAACCAAAAAAGAATCCGGCTTCTGTTGGGAGCAATTCATCTGCTAGATAAGGATTATTAAGAACTGTAGTAACTGTATCCAGAAGTTCTTCAAGCTTTTCTTTTGGAACACGAACATTTTCTAGGCTATCTGATTTGGGGTCTTGCTCATATTCAAGATTTTCAACAAACCACTTTCTAATTTGATTTGCTTTTCTCCAGTATACATCTTCTTCATCTTCCCAGTCCCAAACTGGATTAGACTTCTTTCTTACTGTTAAAAACATATCCAAGCCCATTTAATATTACCTCTCTTTCATTTACTATAATAATTATACTATAGTTTATAGTAAAAATCAAGAATTTGAATTCTTCATTTCTTCGAATCTTCTTCTCCAAATAATATTTTCATCACGAGATGCAAATGTTTTTGCATTTAGAAAACAATTCGATTTTACAAAAAGATCAATTGAATCATCATCAACGTTGCAAATGCCATTACTATCAAAATCATAATTAGTATTAGATTCCTTTAGTGCACCTCTATCAAAACCACCTTTTTCATAAACCATTGTATAATACTCATTATTATCTGGCTGACGAATAACGATAAACCATTCACCAAGATTAGTTCTACCAATCCAACCATTCTGTGGCTCTGGCATTTTTCTAATCTTTTCTTCGTTCTCACAAATGAATCTTTCAATTATATCATTATCTTCATCAATATTATTATAATAATCAAGGGCAGTATCCTTCATCTTCTTATAAATAAAACCAATATGGGCTTGAAGAATATTATAAAAGTAAGCAATCTTCTTATGTAGATTTCTTACAGCCTTTCGGTAAGCAAGCTTCTTTGCAAAATCTACGTCATTATTGTCGCCAGTAACATATCTAGCATTACCAATGCCGCCGCGACAAACAGCGTCATAAGCCTTTTTAATCTCAGTAGATTGAGCAACGCCGCCACCGGGGTACTTGAAATTAATAAGAAAATCCATTGACGCAATGTGATTTGCCATAACTTGAATATAACACTGAATATTCTTACCGTCCTTAGTGATCTGATATGCGGGTTTCATAAAAATAAAATCCTTTGCCATATTTAAAACTCCTTTTCTCATTTACTATAATAATTATATCATATTTTATAATAGAAATCAATTATTTTACTAAATAATATAGCTATTTATAAAGCTATTCATCAATCTCAAAATGAATTTTAGCAGCTTCTATACATACAAGATATTCTTTTGCATATTTAGTGTTATTATGGGTTTCTTTTATCTTCTCTGAAAATTCTTTTAGATTGCCCGTAAAACATCCACATTTAACTATAATATTTCCGTTTCTAGTTCTGAACATGGTTGTATTTCTGCTCTTACTGCCAAATCCTTTGAAGCAAATATAATCTGCACTATCACAGATTAGTGCATTGTCAAGAATCTGTACATCACCAAAAACCCTTGCATTGCCAAGAACCTGTGCATCACAAAAAACTTTTGCGTTGTTATAAACTTTTACATTGTCGTAAACCCATGCATTGCCATACTGTGACAAATTTTCTTCCTTTTCGATATAGCCTCCAAAATCTCCGGCTTTGACATCGCCAAAGTCTTTAAGCGCTCTAATTTGAAACAGTTTGTGTCCGAGAAATTCTTTTATATTAGAAGTCATTTCATATTTTTTCATCTAATATCTCCTTTTTTATTTACTATAATAATTATATAATATTCTATAGTAAAAATCAATTACTACTATTTTCTTCCTTTACCTCTAGCGGCTCAAAGGTTCGATTAAACCATTCAAAAATTAGCTTCCCATCAGTAGGCTTCCTTAAACAAAAATTTTCCTTTTGAAAAGTCTTCCACCATGTTTCGATGGCACCATTATATGAACCCCAAAACGTATCAAACTCTTCCATTCTTTCCTTATCAAAAAGTTCATCAAAATATTTTTCTCTACTATCTCTGTCTTGATAGTTTTCACAATCATCATTATAATCTTCTTCTGAATAAAATTCCTTCATAAATTCAATCATATCATTATAAAACTTGACACTATTATCACTCATATCAGTTACCTTAATTACTACACTCATTTTATTTCTCCTTAATATTCAACAGTAAACTCTTTTACAAGACCGTAAAAGGCATCATAATCATAGCGAATAATCATCTTGCCGCCGACATTATTAGCGAACTTAATTGCATCTTCCTCATTAACAAAAATCTTTAGAAAATTACCATTCATTAGACATGCCCTCCTGAATTTTTCTTGCAAAATAAGTTTTGTTTTGTGTATAGCCGAGATAATCAAGTCCTTCTTCAATACTATCATAACTATGAACACCTAAGCCGCCGCATTTACCAGTAATAACACCATCAAAATAACGAATAAAATGGAAATCATCATCTCTTGTTGCGAAAACGATTCCATATTCGTCATCATTAAGTTCATCAAAAGAATTAACTTCTCTCATATCCGGAAAAGCAGCAAGCAGATGCATTTTACTTAACATGCCGATTGTTGTATCATCCCATTGCGGCTCGTAAAATGTTGTGTCATCGCCGCCATATTCATGACATTCATTAAGATAATTATTTAATCTCTTTTCATAGTCATTTACATCAGTGAAAAACCGATTTTCGTTCATTGTAAGGATTTCATCATCATCGTATTCATGCTCTTCATTATCGTAGTCATTAGCTTCATCTTCCAAGTTAGTAAGACTGGACATTGAAGCATGAGTAACGAGGGGACAAAGCCAATTGAAAGTATTTAATGCCCATCCGCCGCAATTAAAATCTTCTCTGTAAGTATTATTAATATTACGATAATTCGTTTTGTTCAATGGATCATCCATATAGCTAATAACATCACCATTTAAATTTTCAATATAAGCGACTCCCATAGATGTTTTCTCCTTTCAAAGAACCAAGAAGATTATTTCCTATCTCTCATTTACTATAATAATTATAACATAGTTTATAGTAAAAATCAAGTATTATTCAATATCCGACTCTACCAATTTAAAGTAAACTTCTGAATCAAGCTGAATCATCTTATAGCCATCATCTGTACAAGTATAATAAGCAGTGTAAGCATCATTCATTTCAGAAATAAAGTTATCTCTGTCACCATCTTCATTAAAATCTTCAAGCATCTGGAGAAAATACTTACCAATCTGAGCATTAAGATAGGTTTCAGCATCTTCGCTCTTCCTAAAAACCTTATACTTTTCATCATCAAGCATTTCACAAATTACAATATAAACTTTCATTTAATCCTCCTTATTCCCAAAAAGCATCAAACCATTTAACAAATAGTCGAAAGGCTTTTGCTTTCTTCTTTTCCATAATAATTTTTGTTCTTGTATCTGCCTGTAAGTCAAAATCGAATTTTGAACGTAAATAAAAACCAAGAGCAATATCGCCTAGAATTTTTTCCCATTTTTCACGAGAATCATCATCTGCCGCGATATTACAGTCCTCATCAAATTTACATAGTTTTGTGGGAGCACCTATAGTCTTTTCTTTTAAATAAAGGATATGAATTAAAATTTCATGAGCGAAATAATCATCTAAATTAAAACACTCATTAGAAATTCTTGTTTCAAAGTCTACTTTATCTTTTAGCTTGTATCCATAGAGTTCACAAGCTTCTTTATAAGTAGGTTCAATCTTTCTAATTTTATTAACTTTCATTATGCCGCCTCCTTAATTACATAGAATAAACTAAGAGCATAAAGTGGAATCATACAAAAGAATAGAATCATCTAATTTCTCCTTTTTCAATAACAGTCCAAGGTAAATTTTCAAAATCGTTTTTCTCAATTGGTAACAAAGAATACTCATAACTTTCAGCATAGTCTTGATAAGTAAAAGAATCGTAAAACATTTCCCATGCTTCATCAGCATCTGAATCAAATTCATCATCGTAATCCATTTCATTTGTTTCATAATCTTCTAAAGCAATATATTCCCATTTACTTAAATAATCATCTTTATAATCTGTAAGGAAAGTTTTTATAAGTTCAATATTCTCCGCCGCGAGATAATGGATTTCTCTAGTTCTTGCATAACAAGAATTACACTGACAATAACAATAAACCATAAAAGTCCTCCTTATGATGTATAATGCTTATAAATAAAATAGACAACGTAAAATATAAGTAAAATATATAAAGGAATTAAAACTTCAGCCCATGTCATATTTACCATACCAAGTAGTTTTTCAACAACAAAAACAGTTAAAATAAGCCTTGAGTTTTGAACAAATTTCTTTGCATTCTCACTCATTTCTATCTCTCCCACAATGCATGTAGAATTTTTCAATTTCATAATCTTCTGGAATGGACTGTTGTGAAACATAATCTTCTGCCGCAGCTTCAGTATCAAAAACTTCTTCAATATATCTGTTTCCTGTTCGATACGCTCCAGTATAAACATAAACAATGAAAATATCTTTCAGCATATTAGCACTCCTTTAATCCTCATAAAAGACAATTACTCTTCTTATTGAATTTCTTATAATTGCACTCATCAAAGTATCCCTATCAGCTGTAGGATTTACGACAACGCTTTCAAAAGTTTTTCCGCACAGATTATAATACCATTCACGGTCTTCCTCTGTAGCAAGATTATCAACAGCAAACCAATAAGCTTCTTCAATAGTATCAAAAAGCTTAGATTCAAATGTACCGTTCATTCTATAGTTAAGCCTATACATATTTAAATCTCCTTTTTCATTTACTATAATAATTATATCATACTTTATAGTAAAAATCAAACAAATTTTTATTAGCGGCATTGGTAATATTAGGAATTAAAAACAAGAGCAATAACAATCGTAACGTTCAAGAGTCTTATAACGAAACCATTGATTTGGCTTAATAATCTTATTTTTTAAAGTTCCACGAAAAGTCTGTCCTGCAAGCTCATAAGTAGACTGCTTTTTATTACTCTCAATATAAATAATTTTATCCATTACTTTATTAGTCATTTGATTAATTATTTCTCCAGTTCTTAAATTAATCCAATTGCAATCAAGTCCTCTTCCATTGCTCATTGCTCGCATATAATCTCCGTCATTAAAAACAACATTAAAATCGTTTTTATTTTGAGTAGGAATAATAATAAACCATCTTCCATTTTTGGTTAAGCCAATACTATTACCATCTCGACTAAGAGTTGGAAAATCCCATTCGTCATCATAATAACGATCAGTTAAATATAAAATTCTATTCTTAATTTCATCGAGTTCTTTTAGGTTCTTTTCACGAGAAGCATCAATACCATTAAAGACATAGTACATTTGACCTAGCAGTTCAGTATAAAAGTTATTTATTTCCTTTAAAAATTGCCGCCGCGCCTTCTTGTAGGCAATTTCTTTTGCCATTTCTACATTATCAGTATCTCCAGAATACTTTCTGGCTACTCCAATATAAGTCTTTTTAAGAAGTTCAATATATTTCTTATTTAGTGGATCCCATCTATTAGCAATGCCCTCTTGAAACCAAGAAATGTGGTTGATATAAAGAATATCTATTGGCCCATCAACTAAAGTAAGTTTACAAGTTATCTCTTTATCGGTAACAACAAACTCTGGCTCATTAAATTTAAATTTATAATTAAATCCCATTATAATATCTCTCCTTTTTAATCAATACTAATTGTAAATTCCGGCATTTTCTTATCTTCATATTCTTCATCAATAATTTGAAGCTGAGAAAGAACCGCACTACGTCCAGCAATCGCCGGCTCTAGGCAATACTTTTTAAACTTTTCTACATCAATATCTTCGACAGAAGTTACATAAGGAAAAAGTAGTTTTAAATATGCAGTTGCAATTCTTTTTACTGCCTCAACATTACGAGTATCTGCCCCTTTCTCTGGAATAAGCAATTCATCAATAATACAACGATAATAAAATTCATCTCTCAAAGAATGAAGAAGTTCAACTAAATAATTAGTAGAAATACCCCAACCATTCATCTTGCGACTTTCATTAAATCTGCCAATCTTTTTACCATCAATAATCATTGCAAATCTATCAATAAAAGCAGATTCACCCATCCACTTTGGCAAAGACTTAAACATATTGTACTTTGTTGAATCCATTCTATTGATGTCAATGTTACCAATCAAACTTAGTCCGGCATCTGCTGTTGTACAAAAGTCACCAACACGAATTTCGCCACTTTCAAGATAAGTTTTAAGAGCATTAGACATTTCTTCTGCATTATTTGTTTTAATAGACTGAACTTCATCAAAAGCAATCTGAGAATACTTTGTAAAATACCCGCCTTTCTTAGTGGTTAGATTATAGAATGCACTTGCACGAGAAATATTGCCACTAACAAGCCAATTATGCGGCGATAGCTGAGAATAGCAATAAGATTTTGCAGAACCTTTAATAGCTAATTCAATTGTATTCAAACGCTTTTCAACAAAAGGCAAAAATCTCTGAATAATAGTAAGTTTTTCTTCTTCTGTAAATCCTTCCGGATTAAAATTCAAGCCACTAAGAATAACATCAATCCATTCTTCTGTTGTAAATTGTCTTGCCGCTTCACGATATTCATTCAAATCATAAGTATAAGGACAGATTGGTTCAAAATCATCAAGAACAACAATGCCGCAATCATAAATAAGAGTAACAAGACCCCAACAACCATCTGGCGTAAGTAAATATTTCTTATGCTTAGAAACAGTAGACCAGTCTACTTGTGCTTCCTTTTTCTTTTTAGGAAAAGAATATTCCGGCAAAGAATAACAAATCATATCATTTGCATAATCAAATTCTACAACTACTTTCGTTAGAAGCTTAATATAACCTTTTTTAGAATGCCGCGCTTCAAGCAATCTGATATTCCATTCATTAGCTGGAAGTCTATATTCTTTTACATATTCACTTAACATATAAGCATTAAGTTTACCGTCCTTATCAGTAAATTTTTGAAGAAGCCAGCTTTTCAAATCTGAGTCCAAGTCTAAAAAACTCATTAAAGTTGCTGCTGTAGATGTCTTATTAACAGTACAAGTCGGAAATGCATTATAAATCTTTTCTTCAAAACTAGTCATAAAAAAAATTCCTTTCATTTCTCTCATTTACTATAATAATTATATCATAGTTTATAGAGAAAATCAAGGAAAATTTTACTGTTAATTTATAGAATCAATTATTGTTAAAAATAATTTCATATATTACGCAATTATGATAGTTACCTTCTCTATCTTTCAAAACATCTGTAAGAAAAATCTTTTTGCCGCCATAATGATAACAAAATTTATCATAATGATTTTCGACTGGATTGCCGCTAATCATATTATACTCAATTCTATGAACGTGACACTTCTTAATTAAATAATTCAATTCTCTTAGAACATCAATCCCAATAGTTGGATTTCCTCTATCAAAAGAGAATAATCCAAAATGACTAGCACATTTAGCAACATGATCGTAATTATAAGAAAAATAGCCAATCACTTCATTTTCATTATTAACAATAGCATATTGCCTGCAATTACCATATTCATCATTCTTCCAAATAGTTGGCTCACAAAAGCCTAAAGTTCCTGTATAATACATCATATCTTCATCATAACAATGTTGCTTAAATTTTTCCATTAATACTGTTTCATACGCTGCTGCAGGTCTTAACATTAAATATCAATCTCCTTTACAAACTTATTTTCATAAGTGGTATAATAAATATTTTTAAACCCATATTGTTCAATCATTGTTCTACAAATAGGACACGGTTTAGCTAGTCTAAAGTTTCCATTCTTCATTTTGGACACAATAACCAATTCTGCTTTTTTGAAATCATTGAAACCGCGTGGTAGTTTACCAATACAATCAATTTCAGCATGGAGCTTATCATAAACATAATCTTTATTAGCATCTTTTGTCCTAATTCTATAGTAATGTTGAATAGGTGAAGTTCTTTCGCTATTGACTCCAAAACAAAGAATCTTGTTTTTATAAATAACAAACGAAACCATTTTTGTTTTATTCTGATGATACGGAATAGGCGAGTAAATATCGTCATACAACGACGACAACTTTTTCAAAATCTTTTTATTCATTTATATCTCCTTTACGCAATAAAACCAATCAACACAAGCAAAGCAACCAATAAGATAGCATAGCCAATAAATAATGGCTTATAGCTATTGCGGCGAATAGATACATCTGTAAAAATATCAACAATAAATGTTCCTAACATCATTAAAATAAATAAAACGAATGCCAAAATTCCCATAGAATCACTCCTTTTCTTTTTCTATAATTATTATACTATATTTTATAGTAAAAGTAAAGGGGTAGTTATTCACTACCCCTTAAAATTAAATTCTCTTATAAACTACATGAGATTCAATAATTGGTTGAACCTCATAACAACTAGTTAAAACAATTTGATTTTCATTTAAATCATGCTCTATCTCAATTTTATAAAATCTCTGATTATGTCGGTAAATGTGATAATAATTATTATTCCACTTCCCGCCTTCAAATTTTTGAGAATTTTCAGAATAAGTTAAAATACCATATTGAATAATCTCTTCACATAGGTCTTTATTTCCTACTTTAATTCTAATTGTTTCTTTATTCACTAGTTTTTTCCTCTCTACAAAAACGTACTTCAAGCTTTAGCGGTGAAACAGGCATATCGTCCATAATTAGCGCCTTTTCATAACCATCTTCACTAGCTTCAAATAGCATATCCTCATAAACATCAGATAGAAAATCTGAAAGAGTGACTGGACAATGGCCAATCGAATTTCTTAGCTTATGCAAAAAGAACATATCTTCTGCGAAATAATCAATTAGCATCATGGTAAAATCTTTTCGATTATATAGTCTTTCCTCTGTAATCATTGTTCCTTCATCAGCATTCCAAATTTTTACATTAATATATCCACTTGCCATTATTAATCCTCCTCTCCATCTGGAATCCAACTAATTGTTACTCTAGTTCCATTATCTTCCCACATATCAAAATGAGCAGATTCATCATTGTCAATCTCTTCGGGAATATACTCATCAGCATAGTAATCAAGTTCTTCCTCATAAATTTGTTCAAAAATATCTGGATAACATTCGCGAAGAATATAGCTTTGATTAACCTCTCCAACGCCAATAATATGAACTTTTTCATTACAGTCATCAATCATATCAGCAATCATATCATTGAAACAGTAGTCATCAAGACCTTCTCTCAAATCTTCATAAAGCTTTGTACTCTGCAACCCATTTTTATAATAAGAAACAAATTTATACATACTTAATCCTCCACAAAGCAATCCAGTTCAGTTTCATACCATTCATCCGGATTAAAAATTTCTGGACAAACATCGAACCAATCCACAAAATAATCAATTAGAGTCATTACTTATCCTCCTTTTCAGAAATGTCATTTTTAATCTCACTCATTTTTCTTAACATTTCTTCCTCTCGCCGCGATGCCATTGAACCAATCTTCATTAGTGAATAAATCATTGCACCCATTCCAAGTCCTGTTGCCACCGCAACACAAATAATAGAAATCAAGATAGCTGTAGTCATTTATAATTTCCTCCTTTAAGTTTCTATAAATATTATATCATAGTTTGTAGCAAAAATCAAGCTTAACTAAAAATAACGAGTAGAATATTTCCAATTGTTAAAAGGCAACAAAGAATCATCGGGAAATCTTCTGAAATATCAAATTCTCCCATATGTGATCTTGCGGCTAAAATTCCTATAGTTACGATTAGCATAAAAAAGCTGATAATTAAAATAATAATACTAAGCATGTAAGTTCCTCCTTAATGGGCATAAATATCCGCACGATGAAGTAAATCAAGACACCATTCAAAAGATGGTTTGTTTAAATCATAATAATCAATAGAATCATTATGAAAAAATTGTTTTGTTTTTTTAATTTTATTTTCATCAAAATAATCCATGTGGTGATAAATTAAATTACTAATAAGAACCATCGTATTATCGTCATTGCTAAATTCACTACAGGATATAATATATGCTCCAACATTATGATGATTATAATAATGACAGATTCCATTCTTCTGAATTTGCGTCATTGGCTTTCCAATATCATGAAATTTCGTAGCAATATAAATATAAAACATGTAGTAATCAAAAGGTAGATTATATTCATTACAATAATTTCTAATATATTCTGCGGATTTTAACATATGATCGCCGATTGTTAATTTATGATGAGGATTACAATGACTAATATTTTGAGATTTCTTCCAAAGAAGTTCAATATCAAAGGGATAATTTCTAATAAACTTAATATAATTAAAGCCCTCTTGATATGCCGGCGGCTGATAATTGAACAACATTTTCTTGATTACTTCTTCTGGTACTTTTCTATCTCTTTTGTTATTATTTTCTAAGCACTTTTCATATGGCGTAGCAATAACAACAGCATAAAAAGCTACTATTCTCTTTACTGCATTTTTAATTTCTTTAATTAGATTAATTCTTCTTTTTCTGTTAATATTCGTAGCATTATAATAAACATTTTGTCCATTTTTTAATGCCGCAACAGTTCTTTTAAACATTTCATTAAAAATTTCATTATTATGCTTTTGGTCATTAATATCTCCAAAAAGTTCTTCTCTTAACTTATCGGAAGATACAACTATATCATTTTCCTTTTTATTAGAATTAATAAAATAATCCTTCCCAGAACCCGGCAAGCCTATCATAATATAGCATTTAGGAAATTTCATATTTTTTTCTCCTCTCAACAATCATAAAAACCACTATAGTCCATAAACATAACTCTATTATTTTTTACACACATATTGTGCATAGATAAATCATTAACATTGTACTTTTCAATAAAAGCACAGAACTTATCAAGGTCTGATTGACTATAATTCATTTGAAGAATTGCTCTTGCAGATATGGGTAATTGAGAATTAGCATATGTAGAAAAACTACTTTTAATCGATTCCTCTTTACCTTCGATATCCGGCTCTTTAAGATAAGTTTCGTCTGCCTTTTCTTGTAACTCTATTTCTGGAGTAATCATTCTACTTTTAAGGAAGAACTTATCAACACCTTCCTGTTTTGCTCTTTTATAAAGACTAACCTCTTTTACGCAATAGTTTTCTACTTCATAATACTCATAGTCACTTCCATAAAAACAACCAACAAAAGGTACTTTCAAAACACAATTATCAAGAAAGAACACAAGCTTAGAAGCTCCGTAGTTGTAGTCATAATCATAAATTTCATCAATTGGCATACCATAACCATTGCAAGGAAACTCATAGTCACAATCATTGTAAAAGATTTTACCCAAAGTATCATTTAAATTAATGATTTCTTCAATATCTGCTCTCATTTTTTTTCTTTTCTCCTTTCCTTTTCTATATTTATATTATATCATAGATAATAAAAAAAGTCAAGAAAAATTAACTTCTTGACTTCTACTAAATATTACCAAGGCATTGCCGCCCACTCTTCTACTTGTATTTCCAGAGGAAATTTTTTAAACTCATCGGATAACTGTTCTTCAGATAATATCCAAAATCCTTCTGAGTAATACCCAAAAGTTGGTTCATTTAAAAAATTGCATTTAATAATAACGATTTCATTAGCTTCTGGCATTTTCTCTTGTGGAGTGTACCATCTTACATAACTAATTCTCATTATAATTTCCTCCTTTCGACAAAATTCGACATTTTTTAGACATAAAAAGAGGGATTTAACCCTCTCGTTTTCAAAAGTTAAATTCCACTAAATAGCTTAAAAATATCGCCACTTGCAATTCTTTCAGACAGTTCCTTAATTACATCTTCACCAATATCAAAAGTAAAATTAGCTGTATCATTCTTATTCTTATTCTCACACTTTTCGCCGCAACTACATTTGCCAGCAGTCTGTGTAGAGTTGGAATAATTCTTCGATGATTGTCCAGAACTTGTCAGCGTACAAACATAAGTCTTAGAATCACTTAATCGATTATACTTATTGACTGCACTCTTTAGCTTTTCATAAGTCATCTTAATGGAGTTTTCCGCTTCAATAAGCTCCTTAATTTTATTATCTTCCTTTCGCTTCTTTTCATCAGCAATAATACAATTAGCCATATCAGTAATCACTGCATACTTCTTGTGACAAATTGGGCATTCATAACTTGGTTCCATAAATAGATTCCTCCTATTAATAATCATAATCTTCATCGTAATAATAATCGTCTTTTTCTTTTTGCTTTTGCTTCCTACGCTTATATTTATCCTTATCCTCTCGCCGAGTTCTTGGATCGATACCTCCCCAATCACCTCTTTTTTCTTTATCAATCTGTCTTTTATCCCTTTTAGACATCTTATCATAGGGAACAAAATCAGTTTCTCGGCGATGATTCTTGCGACTCAATTTAATTCCTCCTTTTCCTCATCTTTATAAATTTCTTCGAGAATTAGTTCAATAGGCATTTCCATTACATCCTCAATTTGTGTAAATAAATCAAAGCTACTAATGTTCATTTAATGAACTCCTTTCTCTCAATTTCTATAAATATTATACTATATTTAATCAGAAAAGTCAATGTTTTCACCGCGCTTGGGATTTAGAATTGTATAAACTAAATATTCGTTAAGATGCGGAATAAAAGCTTGGAATTTTTGAACTTGTTCTCTTGTTAAATAACAAGATTCTGAAAGTTCAGAACTCCATAGATTTAATCCCTCGCAATTTTGTAGATAATAGTCGTCTTGCCGACGACGAATCACGTATACCATAGTAATTCTCCTCTTCTAATGCTTGTTTCCATTCTTTTGAAGTCCACTTTGAAATTATATCATCTAACTTATATCCATCATAAAATTTAAATAAAATTGAACGAACAAAAGGCGACTTATCTTTATGAAGTAAAGAAAATTGCTTCTTATCTGGATAGAATGTTTGTTTCATCCATTCTTGGTTAGTAAAAGATTCAAGCATTCTTAGATGAACATAAACAAATCTCATTTTGTCTTCTAATAGAGCAAATTTTTCTTTATATTCTGGAAAGTATCCAATAACTTCATCTACTTCGCCGGCTAAAATAGTATTAATAATTCTTTTTTCAGACCAAACATTATTGTTTCTTAAATAGTGCTTTCTCAGATAGGATTCGGTTTTCATTTTTACTCGATTACCATAGCGATCTTGAACAACAATTCCTTCAACATTTTCAGTTTCCATTTTCTTAACAAGTTCTTGATAATCCTCTTTTGAATTAAAATCAAACCGTTTAGGCTTTTCGATTCCAATATTTTCATAAATATCTTCTTCAAAAGTTGTGTTACTACGAGTAAAAATATGATAAAGTTTTGGTTTTTCATAATCAATAACTACTTTATTTGCCTTAGAAACTAGTTCAAAGCAGTAAGTATTATAAATCTTTAGATTATTAAAATCCAATCCAGAGTTTTTCGCCGCGGCATCAAATAATACTCTAAAATTTGGATAAAGAATATCATTCAAATCGGCTTTATCAGCAGGACGACCGGAAGAAGTAGCTACTTGCCATTCGTTATTATAATAGAATACTGTAATCAAAGAACCATCAATTTTAAGAGTGGCAAAAGCTGAACGCCAATCAATTGCTGCGGCATTTGGTTCTTGATAATTAAAAAACTTATAGAAAGGATATGCTACTACGTATCCATTCTCATTTAAAATTAACCCTCTTGATTCTTGAACAATAGACAAAGATAAGTCAGACTTGGTAGTCTGATATTTAAATCCATATAATGGTAGGTTTTCCCATTTATAAATTTGTAAATAGTATGGTGCATTTGAGAGCTTTTCTTTCCAGTCAGTAGGATTATTATAGATAAACTTTTGAATATCTAAAATCATACTATCACTCCTTTACCAACTAATTTTCATTCCAGAAATTTCCTTTATATCCCCACGTTTATATAGGAATTCTACGCCAAATTTAAGCTTTTCCAAATAAGTTTTTAAACGAACATACTGCTCTTCTGTACATCGCTCCGATAGACTATAAATGATACTAAATTCTGCTTCTTTTGAAACATCATCAATCTTATCTATAATCCAATGCAGCATTTTACCAATTTCTTTATCTAATTCGGCGTGCATACTAACACTATGAAAATAATCAGCAGAGTTAAAGTTATCTAAATTCATTCTTATTTACACCCTTTCTTAATTTCTATAATAATTATACTATATTTTATTATAATTGTAAATACCTTTATTCCTCTAAATCTGCAAAAACTTCATAATATTTTTGTTTTAAACAATCTGGAATACGAAATAGATTTACTACCCAATTAGAAAAAAATTTTTTCGCTAAATCTTCATTTATTTCATTTAAATATAACTTAATTGTTGAAATATTTAAGCGACAGTATTCTGCTAATAGCACATCTGGCTGAAAAGTATAATTAGGGTGCAATAATACAGATGATTTTTCTGTAATTTTACCATTTTTATTAAACTTATAAGCTTTTAGAAAAATATCATTAAAAGAATGGATATTTTCATTATATATTTCATTGTTAATAGTATCATTTATATTAATATCATAAACAAAATAAAGATACTCTTTTTCTTTATCTAAATAATATTTTCCGATATAATCATTTGCTTGTTCATATAAGCAATCTACTTTATTTTTATTTTCTTTTAGAATAATATTGTCCAATTTCTTTTGGCATTCTTCAATTTCATAGAGAAGTAAACCTTTTTCGTTCATTTTACCCTCCTTAATTAACTAGATACCAATTTAGACCTTCTGTATTAAAAGTGATATTTGACTCAGAGTTATTAATTTTATATTCGGTCATTGACTCCTCACTTTTATTTTGATTCATTAACATTATTAGCGGCAATAGATTAGACTTATCCTCGGACTTAGACATCATCATATACATAAACATTGGATTATTAAAATCCATTTTACCACCATTCATCATCATCATAAGCATTAACATATCATTATTATTATCCTTATTATCCATCATCATAAGCATTGGAAGATTACCAAAGGGATTAGATGAAGTTGCGCTATTGCTAAAATTCTTAGTAAAATCAATAACCTTTGTATAGAAGTCAAATCCAAAGACAGACTTCTCCGGAATAATACCAACAATTTCCTTTGTTCTCGGCCGTGCTACTCGAATTTCCTTAGATTCAATAGATTGGACAATTACAAATTCACTATTATGAATAATAATATCTCCAATCTTGACATCTGACTTTGGTACAGGCATTACATAAATTGGAATATCAATAACCATTTCACTAACATTTGTAAATGTCATATCTAGATTATAGACTACATAATCATTATCTTCTGTTTGGAATGCGATACCATTAAAAGAATACTTAATAGCATTTGTATCCATTTTACCAAACTTAAAATTCTTCATTAGATTATTAAACATACTTTTTCCTCCATTTTTCTTTTTATTATCATTTTCTTCATAATTAATTTTTTCCATAGCTTTTACAAGGTCAGTATATGATGTAGCACAACAATTATGAATAGTTAGATATGGCGGCATAGAATTTATTGGAGTTTCTATATTTTCTTCATCTGGTAATACTATTTTTACTGGTTTTTCTTTTTCTGGCGTTTGTTCAAGAGAACTATTCTGTTTTTCTTCCTTAAAATAATTCGCTTCTATATATCTCCAGTTACATGCTTCTATTTTATAGTCTCCTGCTATATATGAAAATTGATTTCCTTCTGTATCTTTAAAAAACTTAATAGCATCAAGAACTTCGTCAATATTATTATATCTTTTAAATCCTCCAATTTCCTGTTCTATTAAATAATGATTATTGCTGTATGAAATAAATTTGTCATGCTCTAATAATACAGACAACTCATCATAAAAGACATAATCAATTTTCATGTCCATACCTTCTTGTGACGGAAGAAATTCTCTATTAAGAATTAAATAGGTATATAGAATGTTGTCAGGATAATATACTTTTCTTATTACAAAATTTCCAATTTTTAAAATTTCTTTATCAGAATTTTTAACATCTGTATAAAAATACGTTACTGAAGGTGTTTCCCATTTTATATCACTCCAGCACAATGCTTTAATCTTACATATCATTTTTCTTAATCACCTCTTTTAAATATTTCTCAACTTCAACCCAATTTTCATTCAAAATCTGACAAACCTTTGTAGCATCTTCTTTATTCTTGTAAACTGGATAAGTATACCCTTCTCTACCTCTTAAAGTTGCTCCATTAACACTACAAAACTTTAAATATTCAACATAACTATATCCTAATGTTCTCGCCGCCACAACATGAAGAGAACCATGATAACAAAAATTTGGTAACTTTTCAACTAAGCTAGTATCAAAATAAATAGAATAAATGTTTGGCTCACAAGTTTCTTCAACATAGAATCTATACATTAGAAATACTCCTTTTGAAATTTCTTTAGCTCGTCCCATTCTTCTTCTGTTAATCTACAAGCATCGCAAAAGTCGTCCATGATGCCTTTTATAAAGGCGCGACAACCTCGTGGCGGCGTAGAAAATTCAATTTTAGTTTCTTTTTGACTTTTATAATTCGGAATGATATATTTAGATACAGTTGAAGGAGAGATACCTAAAATTTCAGCAACTCTCTTCTTAACACCATACTCAATATATAGTTCATTTATCTGAACTTTCATTTCTTCAGTAATTCTCTTTGCCATTTAGATATTCTCTCCTTTCATTTACTATAATAATTATACTATAGTTTATAATAAAAATCAAGCATTTTTTAATTCTTCTTTTAGTGAATTTGTAACTAACTCTTCAAGAATGGAATCCATCTTTTCTGTAGTTTGTTTATTTTCACTTAAATCTAAGTCACTTTTATTAATAATAATATCTTTCATATTCTTAATACGTTTCATTGCTTCATCTGCTAACAATTTTACTTCATCAATACTATAAGTTCTTTCATAAGTCTTAATAGAAATTAAATATTCTCTGTCTTCATAAGAAGGAATAAGAATCTCCTTATATGTTCTTCTGCCCATTAGAAATTCAAAATAGTCACAAATAAAATATTGTAGCCGAAGTAAGTGATGAAGTTGTTTACTATCATAACCATATTTTTCAATTTTTTCTTTATTAGATGGATATTCATGGAATAAAGCATGATATTTTTGACAAGCCATTCCATAAATACACATTACATTGTTTAGCGGACTCCATCTTGCAATTTCTTCTCTCATTTCTCTTAAATCATAAAAAAGATTATCATTAAACAAATAATAATTTGTAAATAAGATTTCAAGAAAATTAATGTTTTGTTTCTTCCAACAATTAAACATATTCTGCGGATTTTTAACATCACAAAGTCCAAAGGGTAATTCAATTGTAGTAGAAACTTGTTTACCCTTAATAAAATCTTTAATTGTTGGCGCCACAATAGCTTTAAAATCATAATCAGATTCAGCAGTATTTAAATGATAATTATCACTACCATATAGTCCAATATAAAGCGGCTTATATCCTCTTTTTTTCAATTCATTTTCAGTATATCTTATATTTTCAATAGCTTGATCGACTCTAATCATTAATAAATCTCCTTTATATCATTATAAAAAATTCTGGTTTTATTATCAATAATTTTATCAATATGATAGTGCCCTAAATAATGGTAATCATACTGAAAAGTATTTAGAATTTGACTTAATCTTACGTCTGAAATAGTAGGTTTAAATCCCAATGAAGCACAAACATTCACGCCACCAGTATGAGTTAAAAGATAGTCAACTTTATTACTATATCTTTTTAAATTAAATTTTGCTTTTTGAATATCTTCTTCTGTAATTTGTTCCTCTGGCCACCATGAAATACTTTCTTTTCTTAGATTTTTATCTTGTGAATCTGCTCCATTGATTACTAAGCAAGTTTTTCCATTTAGATTATAAATATTTCCTGTTTGAGCAATAAATACAGATTCACAAGGATTCCATACTGGGCCGAAGAACTTTTCTACAGTAGGTAATTTTTTAATTGCATTGTAGTTACAATGATTTCCTAAGACCACGAATGTTGTCCAATTTCTATTTTTCCACCAATTTAACATTTTATCATCACGACAATCTCCACTCCAAATCGCTCCCCAATCTCCCAAAATAATAAGAATATCTTCTTTTGTTAATTCATTTCCAATTTTAAAATTAGTACTGTTTAGTTTATGAATATCTATATCTTGGTGAGTATCACCACAACAAAATAATCTTCCCATTAATTCACCTCTACCCATTCATAAGTTGTAACTGGTCTTTTCTCAACTTCATCTGCAACTTGACTTTCAAACTTATCTTCTTGATACTCTGTTAAACCTTTATAATAATAAATACTATAATAAGAGTCATTAATCTCATAGACTACAGTAATATATCTATACCATCTTCCTTCATCGCCGCCAATATGATCTACTTGTGGGAATACCTCTCCATAATAAATACACTGGACTTCATCAGCACTTAATTCTTCCCCATTTACAATCTTATTTTTAAGTTCCTTATAATCAAACATTCTCAATCTTTTTCTCCTTTAAAATATTATAATTGCCACTATTTGCAGCTTCTTTACTTAAATAGTAAGTTTTAACAACTGAGTAAGGATAAACTCTTGTAAGTGTTGGAATCATTGCCGCCGTAACAACCGGTCTACCATTCTCATCCCAAGGATCATAATCAATATCAGGATCGAGGTCGTCCGGCATTGAAAAATCTAGTCTTAAAGCACTGGAAGCTAAATTAAAAAGCATCATTGATACGCGAATATATCCATCTGTAGTATACTCATAATCAAGATTATTTTTTGGATAAAATTTATCGAGAAGCCAATTTACATCATCAATAGTAATTTCTGTTCTTTCGCCAAGAGTATTAAAATCAATCATATCTTAAATCTCCTTTTTTATTTACTATAATAATTATAGTATAATTTATATCTAAAATCAACAAAAGCGATAGTACTAACTAATACTATCGCTTTCTTTTATCTATTTATTATGCCCATTGGAACTGTGGTAGAGAAAGAATCTCAACCATAGCTGAATAAGCATCCTTTTCGATTAAAGTTTGTAGATGGCTAAATGTCGCCGCAGACTGACCACTAATAAAAGCTACATTGGGATTATATTTAGTAGATAGAAAAGTATCTCCTTTTCTACTCTCAACATTCCAGAGAATCAACTTTGGCATAATTAAACCAGCTTCTTTAAACTTTTGTTCCCACTTATCAGCAATAGAAAAACTATCATCTTTATAAGAATCAATTTCCATATCACTGATAACAATAAGTGCCTTAGGAACATCATTAGTCTTTACTGCAACCTTATAAATTGCTTCAAAACCAGCATCAAGATTAGTAGAATAACCCATTTCTGTCTTTGTCATTTTATTTACAATATCACTAATATTCTGACTATCTTCAATGGTAATAAAGCTAGGACGAGAAGAAAAAGACATATACATATTATGATATGTACCTTGATTATGCTGAGCAAAATAAATACCAAGTCCAATAGAAGTAGAAATGGGACGATAATTATCACAGAGCATAGAGCCGCTAACATCACACATGCATACTACTTCTTCATTATTTTTTAAATAATTTGGAAGAGCTTTCCATTGTTCGTTGAGAAGTTCATCGTCATATCCTGTACCAGTCCAATCATATAAATTGTTAAAAATAGGTCGAATAATATCATATGGAAATAGTGTCGCGGCATTAATTTTCTTTTCTCCACTAATAACAGATTCTCGATATTTAAACCACTTTTCTCCGCAATTCTTTGAAAAGGCGTTCATATACCGATTCATTGCTACAGAAGGAACGGTTTCAAAATCAATTAAATCCCATTTCTTAGCAGACATTAGCTTTTCAGTAACATTTAAATAACTGCGAAGTCCAGATAGAGTTTTACGATAATCCTTTTCAGAAATACCTGCAAAACGACAAAATTTCTTAGCCATTTTAACGGTTTCTTTTGAAGAGGTATTAACCGACGGCATCCACTTTGCAATAAGAGATACTGGCTTCTTTTCAACAAAAGAATTAATATCTTCTGTTATCTGCTTTAAACAATAAATCATCATCTTGTCTTCGCAAGGAGTATCGAAAAGACAGAATAGATCGTCCCATCTACCATTATTAACAATAGTAGTAAAATTTCGATTAACTTTCTGTGGATCAAGCTTGGCAAGAGTCTTTAGTAAAATCTTACCAACACGTCTTTCGCCGCAACCATCTTCACGAATATTACGAGAATAAAGAACAAGATTATCTGCTAATTCCTTATCCTCATCTCTTGCCGCCTTATACATTTCAATAATTTTATCTTCTGGAACAGAACGTAAGCCGCCAATTGTTGCAAATAAATTCAGCAAATCAGAACCAGTAGATGAAAAACACTTTCCACCATTTTCTGTAACGGTCTGACTTGCTGCTACCTTAAAAGCTTCTGAAAAATTCATAATAAAATCCTCCTTGACATTGCCTAATAGTATGTATGTTGCTGAAAATGTCAATAAACAAGACAGTCTAAATATCCCATAAATTTATCATGAAAAAATTTAGCTGTAACTGTCTTAATCGCAATTAGTTAAAACAGAGAATACCTCGTGAAGGTTTGCGATTTTAAATTCTCCATTTTATTAGGAGCATTTCTCTCTCCTAAAAGGAATTTCAACCTATAGCCGTTCATTTAAATTTAATCGCGTCTTTGCACGGGCGGCTGTGATATTATAGACGCTTTAATATCACCCATAAAATCTAAATAGATTGCGCAACCTACACCATTTTGCTCGTCAGCTAAAATGGATTTTAAATTTCTTTTCTTTTATTGTTTTGCACTGCTAGGCGAAAGAGAACACCGCAGGTCAGCAACAAAGGCTGAAAATCTTCTTTTTAACTTTTATGGGTAAGGTTGAAGCGGAGTACCGACCAAATAACAAGACAGCTTAAAAAAATAATAATCATTATTCAAAAAAATTAGCTGAAACTGTCTTCATTTATAATACCTATTAAATTATGATGATAGGCTCTATTCTTTTTAATATCCAAGACAACGGGAGGTGATAGGGTAAATAACCGTTTATACAACAATAAAGATACCAAAATAATCGCTGTAGTTGTCTTTCTAAACAAGACGATTTCATTTATAAATCTCATAAATCGGTAAGCAATAGAAAAAATAATCGCTGAACTCGTCTTTAAAAGAATTATTCTACATCTGGATAAAGATTCTTCTTAATCCGCCGCCACTTATTAATTAGCTTAATGTTCTGCATTTCCTTTACCATTAGCTTCTTAATCCGTAGATTGATTTCTTCAAGTGTGTAACGCTTTTCCATAATTTTTAAATCTCCTTTTCATTTACTATAAATATTATATCATAGATTATAATTAAAATCAATAATTAAGATTCCTCAACAACCTCAATTCCGTATTCCTTAGCACAAAGAACCTCAATGCGGCAACCTCGTGCATTTTCATATCCCTTTAGACAATAGATAATGTCTGCTTCAGATAGCTTACAAATTGATTGTCCAAGCCACCAAAGAGCAGGCAACTTCGTTTGCGGTGCATCTTCAAAGTAGGAATCAATGATATTAACTTCTTCATCATACTTATTTAGTACGAACTTTTTAATATCCTTAATCGCTGCAAAACGATTAGCTTTGATTTCATCTGATGTAAGGCCGCGCATTGGTTGTGAAATAAAAACATTCTTCATTCAAATTACTCCTTTTTAATTAAAAATTTTAAGTGGTACAAGCTAAGAGATTTGCACTCTCATGCTCTTAGAGCAATGAATTTTTATTACTATACTATATTCATCTTATTATAGTCTTGACTTAGACAGTTGATGCAAAGTCTTTGCACATAGATTTTAAAGCTTTGTTTCTTCCTCTATAAGTTTCTGTAAGAGCATGACAATTTGGACATAAGTAACGAAGATTAGACAATTCGTTATTTTTATTATCTCCATCAATATGATCAATTTCCAAAGCTATTTTTCCATTCTGCCAATGTCCATCACAGCCACAATTCACGCATTCGTATTTTAAAAGATGATGCCTTTCAACATAACCTCTCATAACTCTTTGGGTTACTGGACTGTTCTTAATAAACACCTCTTCTATGGTATATTTTTCCTTAGAATGAATTGAAGGAGTATCTTCTTTTGTAAGACCTTTGCTCCATCCCTATCCCTTAAAATGAGAAGTATCAATTCCAAATTCCTCAATCTTTTTCTTTATTGTCTACTGTGGACCGCCACCTTTTCGCCCAGCTTTGCGTGTAACTTCTGCATAAGAATAACTATCTTTGCATAATTCTTCTAATTGTTCTTTTGTATATTTCTACATATTCACTCACCTCACTCAAATATAATATTTTTAATATTTTACTTAAACTTTGCACAATATTCTTCATTTGCCTTTATCATTTTGACCAACTTTTATTCTTAAAGATCTTTCTAGAACACTCTCTATCAATAAGATAGCATTATAATACAATTCTATTAATAAAATATTTTATTATATTATATTATATCAAGTTCATCGTGTATACTGATTCCACCACGCTTGCTTATATTCCAATTTATTAAAAAAATTGGAAAAGTTTTTAAACTTATTGGAGGCAGATTCACGAGTCCAACGTGAAGCTTTAGGTAATGAGCCTAGTGAGTTAGCATTACTCCAATCTGCTATATAAGAGATATTTCTATCTCTTTAAAGATCATCATACATAGGGGCATACTGTCTAACATGATTATGAATAACAGTACCAATTTGTTTTTCATTGCCATCTACTTCTTTTAGATAAATATAAGTTTTATCTGTAGTAATAGCACCTCTACCCTTGGGAGAAGTAAAATTCTTTGCAATTTTTTCAAGATAAGGAATATCAAGAGTGTTTAATTCCATTCGTCCTTTTCCACTAATTAAAATAAATACTGGCATATTATTTTTAAATAATGGATTAGAATTAGCTAATGAACCATGCCATTTAACAATATATTCTTCGTGCTGAGAAGTTACAATTAAATGAGTTTTAACTAGCATTTTCTTATCTCCTTTCGATTTACTATAAATATTATATCATAGATTATACAAAGAAGCAAGAACTTTGAATCTTTTAAATTCAATTTCTTTTTCGGGCAGGGTTTTTAAATTCCAATTCGTTAATGCCTTGTCTTGCATTGAATCAATCTGCTGTTTATTTGCGCCGGCATTAATAAGTTTAGAACATAGAGTAATAATTTCTTCCTTGGTTGCTTGGACTTCATTAATAAAATCACTATATTCATACTTATTGACCGTTTCTCCCTGTGGAGCTGATTTTGGTTTAAATACTCCATCGGCAGTCATCTTTCTGCCGCATTCATTAACACATTTCACAGCAGCTTCTTTAGTTGAATATTCTCGATGACAAATACAGCACTTAAACATTTTTTACTTTCTCCTTTTTTCTAAATATTGGCGCGCCTTGTTGGATTTGAACCAACGGCTTATTGCTTAGAAGGCAATTACTCTATCCAACTGAGTTAAAGGCGCTTTTGGGGCAGGTAAAGGTAATCGAAACCTCATCTTTTGGTTGGAGGCCAAATATTCTGCCATTAAACTATACCTGCATTTAAGTAGATAAAACTACTTATTGGTGCCCCACCACGGTTATGCTCCGAGGTCTACTGCTTAAAAGGCAGTTGTTCTACTATTGAACTAGTGAGACAGAAAGAGTTCACAATTAAAAACTTTTAAACTTCTTTGTGAATAAGTTTTAAGCAAATTTATGGTAGCGTAGTCGAGTGCTGACCTCGTGTCTCTCTCTTTATTCGTTGATGTTTTAGTCTTTATTTAATACCTCTTGAATAACTTTTTCTGCGATATATTCTTTTGCGAATGTGATTCCTTTTACCTAACCATTTTTAGGTTTAGAAAATCTCATTATTTTATAACCACCTCGTGATGTATGACCTAATGGAATTAGAAAGCATTGATTATTTATATAAGTAGCAAAAAAATCAATTTCTTCTTCCGTATAAAATCTTGTATAATTTCCTTTTGTGTTAATTTGTGTGCTACAAGTTTTAAATTTATAAACTCCGTCTTCTACAAGATTAGAAGTTTTACATTGAATTTTATATAGTCTATGATTAATGTCTAATATGAAATCATATCTCGCATTATCTCCAATTGGAATACTTATATCATATCCCAATCCATGCAGGTAGGTTATACATTGAAGTTCGGTCTATGTGCCTAAATGTTTTCTATCCATTTTAAGCTTGACTAAAATTCGACAAATAAGGAGAGTGCACTAACCGTTGTGCTACTACGCTATAAAGAGAATTAATCTCTTTTTATATTCTATCTATATTAGCCAGCATTATCTGTTTCCGAAGCAAACCACGAGGAGGTTTAGATAATATTGCTTCTTGGGTGGGGAGGATTTGAACCCCCACGAAGGACCTCTCCTTCTCACCAAGTTTTAGGGACTTGTAACTCTACCGACTCGTTCACCACCCAATCTTTATGTTTACTCTTTTCAAGTAAATAAATTCAAGACGATTTCATTCCATTCTTATAAAAACATTTGCCGCAATCGTCTTTCTTAAACAATATTTACGAGGAATCCAAATAGGAGATAGATTCCTTTTTAATTATATCATATTTTAAGAATAAAGTCAATTATTCTCCTTCATTTTCCCCAATAAGTCTTTCCCAACATTCCGAACAAAGCGTTGCTTCTTCTTCGGTTGTCTTAAAAACCTTAGAGCATTCACTACAAACTCTCTCTACTTCTTGTTCCATTATAATCACTCCTTTTTAATCGTTCAAATCAGATTCAATTGTATCTACATAGTCAAGCTGATTATCATAACCATTCCGAATATTCTCTACACGAACTCTAGTTCCATAGAACCGATAATCACCATTTTCATCGATCATTCTTACAATATCATTTTGCTTAGGAACTCTCGCTCCTTTTACCAAATTAAAATCATAAGTCTTACCACGAAATACTTTATTCTTATCTTTGAATCTAATTGAAATAATCATTTAAATCGTCCTTTCTCTTTTGATTCTATAAATATTATACCATAGATTTTAAATAAAGTCAACTTTTAAATTAATCTTCAAGCTGGTAAGCCCACGCTTTATCCTTTGTTCTTAGAATATAAATCACACCAAGCTGAAATTTTTCTGGCTCTTTATTAACAATTTCAATCTTATGTTCAATACCATTCTCTCTATCAGCTTGCATATCTTCCATAAATTCCTTGCCGCGAAGCCATACGTGATGACTATTACTTTGCTTTAATTCCTCTCCTTCCTTTTTAAAATATGTAATTTTCATTAGAAACTTACTCTTAACTGGTCTTTCATCGTTCATTTTTATTCACTCCTTTTCTTTGATTCTATAAATATTATATCATAGGCTAGCAATAAAGTCAATTTTTTAGATTCATCTATCGCCGCGAAACTTTTAATCTATAGAATCATTTTACTATAATTAGTATATAATAATCCAAAAGAAAAGTCAAACAAAAAGAAAAGAGGAGCTATTGCCCCTCTTAACAATTATTAAACAGTAACAGTTGTTTCAGTCATATCATTAACATCTGCAACAGTTAGGTCTTCAGTTAGCTCAGTAAGCTTTGTCTTTATAGCATCGAGTTCTTTTTCAAGCATAGTTTCAATAGTTGTTCCATACTCGGTAGTAGACTTTTCCGCATCTAAATAGCAACCGAAATTATATTGCTTGCAACCAATTGAAATAAGAATTGGCTTATTTTTATTCTTTAACGCATCAAGCATTGCACGAATAGTTGCGCTCTTCTTCGCTAACTTAGCAATCTGTGCTTCCACAGAAGATTTTGGAGGACAGACTGGACCCGGCCATTCACCCGGATAAGGTGGAGGTGGCGGAGGACAATCTGGTCTCGGAGGCCAAGGCCAATAAGGTGGACAAGCATAGCCACCATCTGGATTAGTCGTAGTTGTATCTTGACAACCACAGTTGCAATTTTTGGAATCTGCCATATTAGCACCTCCCTCTGGTTTTTTGTAAAGCTCTTTATTACCAATCACATCGCCATAGGGCAATATAATCACCTCCTATAAAGAAAGGTAGAGAACAAAAATCCTCTACCTATAAAGTAAATATTTAGTTAATATCTCTTAAATAAATTCAATCTTATTCATGAATAGAAACATTATCATCTTCCGCTACATCAATAAAATCTTGAAATTTAAAATAAGCATCAGCATTTGTTTCAATCCAAGTATCATCATTCCACTCTGAAACCGCAAGTAACAAACCTAAATAAGATTTTCCATTCACTCTATAACTTCTATCTCTTGTAGTAATGTAAACATCTTCTGGAATAGTTTTTGAAATTTCAAGAAAAGCATCAATTCCTTGTTTACCCATAAGTACAACTTTGTTAAACATTTAATCTCCTCCATTTATTATCTCAATATATAACCATAAGAATGCTATTATAATAAAAATTATAATTAACTTCATTTCTTTTTCTCTTTTCTACCACAGCTAAATTTTTCTGGACAATAACCTAGCCGCTCACATCTAGGGGCAAAAATTCCCATATCAACAATTTGTTTCCATTCGTCTGAATAGATAGATAATCCCTCTTTAAGCTTTTTCATAAATTGTCTATATTCCCAAAATGCTCTACTACACTCTCGGACTTCTGCCATATCTACTAACGCTCTTAAATTTGTTCTATATACAAGTTTAGTTTCCATTCCGAGCGGCAATATCATTGAAGCATCTTCTTTTGGGATTCCAAAATTACCTATCATAGTTTGGTAAATGACATTAATATAATTCATAGCTTCTAAGTAATTTGTTTTTGCACTAGTATTATTTTCAATAGACTTCGGCATAATAAAATCAAATCCTTCTTTATCTACATATCTAGTAGAATCTTGAAGAACGGTTGGCGCGCCACCTAAATGTCTCATGAATTCTCTTGCAAACTTAACACTAAAACCTTCAATTGTTAAAAATACTTGCGGATATTCCATTACGCGGCCATGCCCACTATTAATACATTCAATTGCTCTTTTGATATTTTTCTCTGGAGAAGTTGTGTCAGCATTCCAACACGTGCCAGCTTCATATCCCATTAAATAAAGTGGATTTGTAGTAGTTTCAGATTGAATATAAACTCTTTGTTGCATTTTATTGCCTCCTTTCCTTTTTATTTTAATATATTATATTATATCATAACCAATAAAAAAAGTCAATAAAAAAGACAGGATTTTTACTCCTGTCCTTATCTTTAACAATAGTTCCTTATGCTTTATTTTTCGATTCTCTCTTTGTTTCCTCAATAATCGAGTTGCCAATTCAATTATCTATCTTTATGGCATAAGTTTTTTAACTTATACATTTGAAATTTGAGTGTTACCAATTACATGCAATATCAATTTGAGTTGGATTGCTCGCTGCAAAACCACCTGTATCTACTACTATCCCTGTTCCCAGTGAAGTTTCTACTAAAGTTCCTTTAGGGCGAGTATCTAAATCCGCAGCAACCATAATATAATCTCCAAAATATTTAACATTTCTACTATCTGTCCAAACTGGATACTCACTTTCAGAATATCCCAATCCTCTCATAACAGAAACGCATCCACCCATATTTAAATTATAATAAGTTTCTTTTCCACTTGGTCCATAATGAACACCTTTCGCCGCAGTAAGACAACCATTAGATGATGTCTTGGGAGAAGCATTCTGAACTTCTGGAACATATTGACTTGATTCATCAATACTATATTCATTAGAATAAGATTCTACTTGTTCAACTTCAACTGGTTCAGTATAAACAGTATCAATAATAACATCTGGATTACATACCTGACATGTTCTTCCTTCCTTTACATAATTTCCATCTACTCTTTCCATTGATTCATCTACATAAGTACAGTTGCTTCTGTGGATTCTTTTAGAATCTGGATTGAATACTAAGTATTCAAGAGTAGTAGTTGTTTCTGTCGCTTTCTCTGTTGTCGTTGTATTTGTCGTTGTAATAGAAGTAGTTGTTGTAGCTACTTGGGTACTCCCAGTTGCTACGGTCACTGGTGTTGCTACCATAGTTGTAGAAGTTGCCACCGAAAAAGTAGATACGTTATCTACTTTACTACATCCACACGTTAGACAAATAAGTCCTAGGAACATTGCTGCTCCAATAATTAATTTCTTCATTTAAAATTCCTCCTTAATTCAGCTTGCGCCTGTTAAAGCGGAACTATTGTTATTTAAAATCCTTTAATCTCTCAAAAATTTTTGGTAATTCTTCAAGTTTAATGGGGCCATAATCCCAAAACTTTGCTCCTATATTAAGAATATTATCTTGAATAACAGTATCCATATAGTTTTCTCTTACACAAATATATTCATGAGATTTTGGATTTTTGATCTTTTCTTCAAGTGGAAAATATACTCTATGATTATGCCCCTCATCATCTTTAAAGGTATAAGTACACGAGCAATTCCACACTTTGTCAATACCATATTTATGCCATCGACTTTTTTCAAAAAAATTGTTATAAGAATGCTGGACAATATAGATTTTTCCTTTTAATTGATTAATAATGCCGCGAATAGTGCTTCCTGTGCCGCGAGCAAAATTTCCAAAAACAAGAACCTTATCATCATCAGAAACTATAGAATTCCATTTATTAATTAAAGCAGTATTATATCTTTCTAATGAAGCTTCGTTTCCAGCATTATTAATATTATTAAAGGAAATATCTGAGATTATATAAATACTCATAGATAAATCCCTCCATAAATATTATGTAATGAAACTAGTATTTAACTATAAGAAAAGAAACTTACAATTAATTCATTGTCATCATTTAAAGTATACATATACCCGCGAACTTTAAATACTTCTTTTGGAAAGAATAGAAAATGAATATCACCGTTTTCTTCAATTAAATCCTTAATCTCATCTTTATCTATTTTATCATAATCTTCGATAGAAGTCAATATATCAAAAGCTAAATCAAAACACTGAAATTTATCAATTAATACAAGTCCTTGCCCATATTTAACAATAGGAACAGTTCCATTAGCTAATATTTTAACGTCTTTTAAATTCACGCCATTTGTTTCAGCATCTTTTAATACTAAAGCTAGCAAAGCATTAAACTGCGGCTTTTCTAGTCTAAATTTTCTAACATAGTAATATTCAAGAAAATCTCTCAAAACACTTGAAATGACTACAGTTTGTTCATCATCTTCATAAATAGTTAAATCTTCCATAGTATCACCTTAGAATTTTATAAGTTGTTTTTTAACTTGATCGGCTATCATATTTTGAGTCGTTTTTACGGTTTGAGCAGTGCCAGCACCGCGTCTGCGTTTAGCTATAGATGGACAGATATAAAGATTATTTTCTGCTCTTGTTACAGCAACATAACTAATTCTATTCTCTTCGTCATTATATGTTCTCATACCAACAACAACAACATTAGGAAACTCAAGACCTTTGGCGGCATGGATAGTTAAAACCTTTACTTTATTTTCACTAAGTAAGCCTTCCATTTCAACTAAGTCCAAATCTCCTCTTTTAAAAGTTAAATTTGGAATTCCCTGTTTATCAAGTCGCCGCTGTGCTTCTTCTAATTCTGCATTCGTTCTACATAAAATTGCCCATTTTCCATAATTATCCGTCCAAAGAATTTCATCTACAACTTCATTAAAACTAATATCATCATCAATGTAGCCAGCTACTGTTTTCGCTGCAACAGCCTTTGGCCCAACATTCTTAAATCTTTGAACAAATCTTTCAGCATAATCAATGATATTGGGCGGACAACGAAAATTCTTTGTTAAATAGTACTTCTTAAAGGAAGGATCATTATAGAAACGATAAAAGATTTCTGGATTAGAGCCTCTAAATGAATAGATAAGTTGTCTAAAATCTCCTACTAAAAAGAAATTATCATAATGAATTTTTTCCAAAACTTGGAGGTCTAAGTCACAAGTATCTTGACATTCGTCCATTAGTAAATATTTGACATGAGGATACATTCGTTCTGGAATTGCTGCCGCGCGAGAAAGAATTTCATCAAATTGCATATTTGCAAGATAGTTACTAGTATCAATACCGCAACCAATACAAATTTGGTTAGTATAGGAGTGAATAGTTCCAATGAACATTCCATAACAAATATCTCCTAATCTCTTTTTCATTTCTTCTGCGGCGTTATTAGTAAAAGTTAATGCTACAATTTCTTCTGGCTTTGCTTTCTTTTCTAAAATAATACGTCGAATTCTTTCTGTTAAAACTCTTGTTTTACCCATGCCAGCGCCGGACACGCAAATAATGTATGGATCGTCAGCATAAATAACTCTTTCCTGTTGCTTAGTGAATTTCATCAAACCATTCTCCTTTTTCTTTTGCTTCTACAGCCATCTTATCTACCAATTCGTTATATGAATTTCCAGAATGACCTTTAACTTTAATAAAAGTTACATTATCATTAAGTAGTTCCCAAATTTTCTTAATAATTGGTAGATTTTCAATTGGCTCATGTTTCTTTCCTCTTGTCCATCCATTCTTTTCCCAGCTATAAATCCAACCATTTTCTTTTAGCATATTAACACAATAAGCTGAATCACTATAAATTTCGATTTCTTCATTTGGGTAATTATTATTCCAATAAGATAATGCTAAATAAATTGCATGGAGTTCGCAATAATTGTTTGTTGTATTCTTAAAACCCCGTTTATATTCTGCAATAATTTTGTTTTCATCATTAATACATACCATTGCCGCGCCGCCATTACAACGAATCCATTCATTATTAATTTTTTTCATTGTACTTGCGCCATCTGTATAAAATTTTAGCATTTCTTAATCCTCCTTTGATTATGATTCTTCTACTAAAGTTGCAAAACGATATAATGATACATATCCTTTGAGAATACAAAATAATGTCTTCTCATCATATTTTAAATCTATAACCTTTTGGTATCTGGGAAAAGAATAGCCAGAATATTTTTCTTCTTTTCCAAGTCCAATTCCAACAAGCGCGCTCTCAGTTATATAAGAATTTATATATTCTTCCCAACTACAATCAAACTTTGCAACTCTAGCCTGTTGCAAATGGATATCTTGCATCTCATAGAAATTAATTCTAATATTTTGTTCTATTACTGTTATCATAAGTAATTAACCTCCCAAATGCCTTTGTCATTCTTAATATATACTTCATCTCTCTCAATAGCTTCCTTAAAAATAGACATAATCCATTCATATGCTTTCATCTTATTTTCTTTTCCATAAATCCAACCACCATTAATTGATGATCCCCACTCACCAAATCTTCCGACAATCAACATCCATATAACATGTTCTTCTGAATTTATCTCATGTTTCCAACGAAAACTTTCATCTGTCTTTGCGCTTTTCTTTATTTCTTCCGCTAAATTTAGTATTTCTGTTCCATATCCATTATACCAGCAAATACTACTGATAGCATTTTCAACACTACATTCACTCATCAACTCTACCTCCAATCTTTTTATTAATTTAATTATATCATAGCCAAAAAGAAAAGTCAAGGAAAAATACCTTGACTTAACTTTAATTATTGGCAGTCCCAACTAATATTTGAACAATTAATAAATGTTCTTGTTGTTTTTTCTTTTTCTTCTTCTGTGGTATCTGGATAAGCAGTTGCGGCTTCATAGTTATATCTATAAGAAGCAGTTACTAGTTTAGGACTACTTGTCTTAATTCTTGGCGCGTAGTTTCCGTCTGAACCTTGTTCTGGCGGTAAGTAAAGTAATTGAGTAGAACTAATTTCATCTGGCTCAACTTGCTTCTATAAATATTTAACATTTCTTAAATTACTGCAATTACCAAAAGCTTCGTTTCCAACAGACTATAGCTAGCTACAGTTTAGAAAACTAATTTTCTTTAGGCCAGCAGAATTTTGAAAAGCATAGTTGCCAATTTTCTTTAAACTTGCCGGCATATGAGAAAATCCATCAGAAGTAGCATTAATATTAAGCAAATTCAAGTTACTCATATTTGCAAAAGCATAATCTCCAATTTTTTCAAGTACAGAAGTTTCTAATTCTACTGTTCCAGAAATCAAAGAGCCATAGAAGCAATAATCTCCAATTTCTTTAATATTTGTAGACAAAACAATTTTATTTGCGTTTATAATATCTGCAAAATGTTCAAGTTTCGTCATTGTATTTGAAGTAATGATAGCATCAATATCACCATCTCTAAATACATAACTAACGCCGCTTGAAGTATCGGGAGATTTAATTGTTTCAATAGAGCAATCATTACCAATTGAAATATAATAGCCACCTTCTTTATAAATTGAATCATCTGTAAATATCTTTTGATTTGCTGTAGTTTCTCCGTTATAGTGAAATGATACTGCCTTTGAACCAGAAGTAATAACATAAGCAAGTCTTGCGCTATCACTTACAAATAAATAAAGTTTATTTGCTATTGCTTTATAAAAACCATTAGATAATTGTAATTGATATTTACCTGTGTCGCCGCCATGACGCTGGAATCCAATTATATCCGCTGTACCACCTAGGTAAACTTTATAACAAGTTTTTCCATTTATTTCGATTGTATCATTATTATACTACATTCCATCTTGTTTTTCAATATATACATAAATACCGTTCGAATCTTTTGAATAGTATTTTGTACTTCTATCTACTGTTTCACCCAATGCTTCGAGATAATTATAAGCATAGTCGTTTAAGGAATCTACGTTTAAAGATTCCCGATAAGACTGATTTAAATTACAGATTAAAACAAAAGAATCGGATGCGGTTCCTTGTGGAAATGAACCGGCATTACCAGAAGGTTTAACTGGAATTTTTTCACGAACATTTATTAAAATTGAATCTGTTAAGGAATCTAAGGTGGTTACTTTTAAGATAAAAGATTTGCCCGATTCTGATTCTGTAAAAGTATGTTTGTAACTCATTATCATCAACCGCCTGTATACTACCAGTTAATGCCTAATCCAGTATTAGTTTTAATTTTCTTCTAATCCTAAATTTCTTTTTGTCTTTTAGAAGTTGAAATAATACAATAATTATGATTTGTTATACCAGTTGTAGCATATGCTAAAAAATCTAACTAAACAGAGAAGCTATCCTTTTGAGCATTCCATTTATATATGTTTATATCTTCTGTATCCATTTTTCCTATTAATGTTTGAATAGTGGCTTTATCAAAAGGAATATAATCTCCTGTTGAATTTATAAGACCATATGAAGAAAAAATTTCTATAGGTCTTACTTTTCCATAAGTTCCTGAACCATATCTCCATAAAGGAGGCCCTTGACAGCGCCAATATGGGCCATATTTTTCATTTGTTACTTTCTTATAATAATTTCTGGGAGTCAATTCTGCAAAATTAATATTTTCTTCATCATCATATCCTAAAGTTGGTATTGTATAACCTCTTCTATTGTCCTCCCCTACTTTAATTGATGCATTCCAATTTACACTAGTCAACGTACCCAAAAATCCATCTACTAAAAAGTCTTCTCTATCAGTATGTCTTGTTATACAACTAGCTTTATTTTTATAGCCAAATTTATCATACCAATCTTTATTACTAGGTTCTTCTTCTCCCATTACACCATTTTCTGGGGCATTAAATCTAATAATCTAATTTATTAATGTAGATTCAAAATCTGATAAATTTGAAAAAGGATTAAAGAATGTTAAGCTAAGAGAGGTATTATGAGGGAAGCAATCTGTTTGTCCTTGTGAGCCATTTAATGCACCTAATATTCCTTCTGCACACGAAAAAGATCTCATGTTTGAGTAGTTGATTCTAATTTGAATTCTTCCTCCAGTTCTATCCCCAGAAGAAACAGTAATCCAATAATTATTTAAACTTTTAGGAATATAAGGCTATATATACTCGATTCTTACGCCACCTTGTTCTTGCATACCTTTTAAATTGCCTATTGCAGCTATTGCCTAAACATATAGTTGCTTTTTCTCCTCTTCGGTTTTTGCGCTGTTAAAATAATTTTCGAGAGAAGGATCTTCTTTTAATAAATCCTATATTTTTTTATCTCCTATATATTCATCTTCTTCTTCCAAAGAACATCTTTTTAAGCATTTTTGATTATTATCATCTTCACTTGCAAGTAAGATATCTCCACCACCAATGATAAAACCTTTTTTAGGGACAATTGATGAGGTAAGTGCCCAGTGAATATTTCCTCCTTTAAGATGCCCATCATAGCCATCCATTACATTGTTTATAATAGCGGTATAATGAGAATCATCAAATTGTATTCTCATTTCCTTTTTATAATGGTCAGCTTCTAGATATGCCCACGGAATAGAAGTTCCCATAGCTGATTTTATAAAATTATTACTAACAAAAGCTTTATATGCCAAACTATCCGATCTAGATAGTTGTGCCTAAACAGCATTTTCATAATTCTTTAGCCAAGGTGTATCAATACTAGCTTCTAAAGTGTCACCTAGCCCTAAATCGCTTGGCAGTAATTTTAGTATTCTTAATAAAGCTAGTACAAAATTATTGAAGCTTTCATTATTCTCATTTTTTAAAAATTTTGTATACAAATTAATTAAATTATCATAATCTTCGTTGTCGGCCTATCCAATATGCTCTTCTTTTATTCTTTCTAAAAAAAACTTTGCCGAGGCAAGATTAGTTACTAAATTATCATATACATCGTCAGTTGTAGTTGACATTTTATTTAAGAATTCATAAATAACTGCTGGTATCGTCCAAATTACAGAAACATTTTCGCCAACATTCGGGTCTTTTGTTTTATAGCTATTATCTGCGCTAGTTGAAAAATTAACTAAAGTTTTTAAGAAGTTTCTAGTCATATCTTTTTTAGAAACCCTAGAAGCCGTTATACTGGTATCATCATCTGGTATTAAATCCCAAGTACAAATTTTAGACGTACCTAGTTCATTAATAGCTAAATCTCTAAGTACAAAATTAAATCCCATAATATTAGAAAGAATTTCTGTTACGGGCTTCTTATTATTACCATCTCTTTCAATTTCAATTAAACCAATTTTTTGATCAGAAGTATCAATTGGTTCATTAAAAACAGGATTGCTGTATATTCCGTTTTCTTCAGTCATTGTATCCATTATTGTTCTATTAATATGAATATAAGCTTGATTAGATACTATCTTTTTGGCATACCAATAAGGACCATAAAATTCTTTTTTAGAAAAAACATATGGACTAGCCAAATCATATGCAATTGCATGGTCTGTATCTTTATCTTCAGTTTCCTTATGATAAATAATAACACACCCTATCTTATAACCAACGTCTTTTCCATAACATTCTTCTGCAAGTTTTTTATAAGGGCCATTCTTATTATTCATCCAAACACAGCATTCATATATCTAATCCTTTTTTCTCTTTAAATTCTATGTCAACTCTCCTACTTCCCACTCATATGAATTATCAATATTCTTTTTTGCTCTTATAGGGTAAAAAGATATGGAATTAATAGTAATAAGTTCGTTAGAATTTTCATCTTCACCTAACATACGTCTAAATTCCTTGCCTTTGTCTGTATAATTTGGATATATATTTAAATTAATTCTTACTTTTGTCTTTTGAGTTGCCTCTACTATTTTATTTATTCTATCATTAGTTTCAGATACTTTTTCTCCTAAACCATGTAAAGCTTCCCAAATTCTATATATATTATCCCATAACTATGCGATTTCTTTTAATATTCCTTTAATTAGTTCGTTTAGGGGACTATCTGGACTTAATAAATATTCACTGATTAACCCAATAGTTTGAGCAATAACCCAGAAATTTCTATTTAAATCCTCAATTTCAACTCTTCTTAAATACTTAGGCATTAACAGCCTTATATACTTTTCTGTATTTACCCCATCAGCTTTATTCTAAGTATGAGTATATTGCATCTATTTTTTATTCTTCAAAACAGATTCAATTTTATCATCACCACGAACACTTTCATATGTTTGACTATCAATATTTAAATCTGGTTTTACATAAGGCTCTTTAGAAAAATCAAAACCTGCATCAGAATTTATAGTATCCCCAATATCTCTTTGTCTGTCATCTGGATCACTAGGGATACGTTCTATCCAACTATTCCATAAATTTCTTACACTTTTATTCCAATAATGGTGTTGTTCTGTGTCATTAAACCAAGCATCAAACGAAAAAGAGGAAGGAGAATCGATGTCTGGATCTAATCCTATCGTACTATTTAATTCAGACTCTTTTAAACTTTTTTCTAGTTTTCTAAGAAAATCTTCAACATTCCATGTAGTACTATCTGCCATTATTATTCACCTCCGCCACTATTCTCCTTTTCATATTTAAATCTATCATATAATTCTTTAAACGAATCCCAACCATACATAGAAACAAAAGAAACGATAAAGCTACCTACTGCTCCATAAATTCCATTAATTACACTTACGCCGCCAAAAAGTAAAACAAAACCAATAGTTAAAATTAAAGAAATAATCATAACTAAAAGCTTAGTTGGAAATTTTTTAGGTAGTAAATTTTTTAAAACTTCTGTAATTAATGAAACAATAAAGGCTAGGCCGCCAACAGTTCCTAATAGTGTTCCAATTGAAATACCTAAAATAGATTCTATCATTATAAAATCACTCCTATATAAAAAGTGCTACTCATCGTAGCACTCTTCTATTAAACTTTAACAACTCTAATTTGAATTTTATCAATTGTTTTGTTAAATATTCCTGCATAATCTGATGTTCCAGTAACCCAAGGTAGATAAGCTGAATTACCTAGATAAGAAACTCTATACTGAACTTCATAGCCACTTACTCCCTCAAGCTTTAGTTGAATAGCATCAATAGCTCTGTTTTTAATTCCGGCACAACCAGAATTCCAGTCTTTTATATTGTAACCAGAAACCCAGCCTAGCCATTTTCCACTATGAGTATGAACACGATATTTTAGTGTTCCTTTACTAGCTTTTGCGGCAAGACCAGAAATACTTCTATTTTCTACGCCAGCATAATCAGAATCATTAACTACCGCAGGATACCATTTATTAGCATATACGCAATAAGTAATATTAGGTGCTGTGGTTGGTTTTGAAGCGCCGCCATTGGTATAGACTGCATTACCATTATTATCAAAAACAGTATAACCAGACTTACAAGCCTTCTTTGCATTTTCTAGGTTGGAATATGCTCCAATTTGAGATTTTGAATCTGCCCACGTCTTTCTTACTCGATACATTTGAGTAGAGGTTGGAACAGATGGAGCCTTAGAACCGTTTAATTGAGCAAGATAAGTTGCTACTTTTGATTTGAATTGTGCCCAATGAGGAAGAATGTAATAAGGACACATCTTCCAGCTATTATGTGCTGTATTTAAGTAATCATTTGTTCCCTTTTTTCCATCTCTAACATTAAGCCAGTGAGTGTGTGTTGTTAATCCTTCCTCAACACTAAGCCCATATTTATGAAGAAGCCATGCTGCTAACTTTGCGCAATTATCTTCTGACTTCTTACTAACTGAATCTGTAGAGTTTCTCATAATACACTCAATAGCAATAGTTTTTCTGTTGCCGGGGCCATTTCCGTCAGCAGCATGGAATCCACTAAGGGTTAGCGGAAGATTTTGCCATGCGCACTTATCATCTACATAATAGTGAACACGAACAGTCTTCATGTTACCATTTCGGGTAGCTCTGGTGTACTGTTCAGCAGGTGTAGTATTGGATGCTACATTAATCCAATCAGTGTTATGAATAGTTATAGCAATTGGTTTTGCTGGTAGATTAGCCGTTGGCATCATAATATTATTTGGGTTATGTTTTGTTAGTAAATACTCATTAACTTTAACTCCATTTATAATTGTTGTTTTATCTGGATTTAATGGCATTATTATCAACCTCCTTAATTTAAGTTATTAATCAATGCTTCTGCAATCCTTGTCTATTCGTCTGTTAAATTCTCATCTTTTGTAATTTCTTTAATTGCCCCTAAAATTATTTTAACCTTATTTTCACTCTTAGCTTTAAAATAGTAACTACATGTCGCCGCACCAAGTTCTGTGAAAATAGCAGGTACTAAATAAATTAAAGGCTCAATTGTTTCTAAGTTAATCATCTAATAAGTAGAAAAACCAACAATAAAGATTGTTAGAATTGTGATAATTAAAAGAAACAATTTTGATGTTTCAATCTTTTTCATTTCTTTCGCCTCCAAAGAAAAGTATAATGAGGCTTTTCTTCGTCAAATAATTTGTATCGTAGCCAATCATCTATAACGATTATTACGGCACTTAATAATATCCATATAAAAGTAAAGGGTAGACAAATCTACCCCATTACATTTAAGGGTAAATTGGAGTAATCCCATATACCCATATTAAATTGAATATTTGCTATAAGTCCCGTAATAAATTCTATTCCAGTTATTATACCGCCGCCTATAATTGATTGAATTTCTATTGGAGTTTCCCATTTGAAAACTTCATTTAGCATACCAACCATTAAAAATGCAAGACCACCAATGATAAACATTAGCCAATGACTGTAGCCGCGATAGAGTATCTCAATACTAATATATGCCGCACCACCAAACAGAAATAGAAATAAATACTTAAAGAACTTTTTTAGCATTTTATCAACCCGCAGTAATTGATTTTAGTACTGATTTATATTCATCTTTTAATTCAATTCCATAATAAACAGCTTTTACTTCATCCTCTGTTTCTAAAGCTAAAATTTGATGCTTCAATAGGTTAAAATAAGTTGTATGATAAATAACCCATTTAGTTGCATTTTGAACTAATCCGCACATTTCTTCTGGTGTAAATACTCTACAAACCTCTCCATCCGCATGATATGGAACTGATGCTCCAGATTGTGCAAGAGAATATAATGAAGTTAAGTTAATTTGGTCTGTAGTATTTAAACGATAGTGCTTTTCATTGTAATCAATACCATTAGTAATTGTAGTCTGACTAGCCGCTGACATTTCAGCAATTTTTCTTTCTTTTAGTTTTTCTAATGCATCTACTTCAAGGCTATCATCTTGTAGAGCATTAATATTATCTCTAATGCCCATTCTATCTGATAATAGCTTTGAAAAATCATAAGGAAGAACAGAACCTAGCATAAAGCTTTCAGTACATTTAAGAACTTTATAATCGGAATTATCTAATTGCTTTTTAAGAGTGTTAATTTTTTCTCGTAGAATTTTATTTTCCTCATTTACTTTTGCTTGATTTAGAAGAATATCAAAATTTTCATTAATGTATTCATTAACATTATCTTTCGCCGCAATAACTAGTTCATACTCGTTATAAGTATAAATACTATTCTTTTCTTCGATATTATCTCTTAATAATACCTTATAATAATAATTACTAACTTTATTAAGAGAATATTTTTCAACTAATTCATTTGACTGCTTAATCATTTATATCCCTCCTTAAAAGTTAATGTACTCTATCTTAATTAAATTAAAATTACTATTATCTGACTTTTTAAAACCATCAATATACATATAATAATTACCAGCAACAGATGCAGTATCAATTACAGTAACATCTTTCTGAGAATTAGCCCCAATATACGTTAAAGTAATTGTTTTAACATAATCTTCTGCTGCAATCTTCTCTGTTAACTGAGTAAGAATATCACTTTTTGTATTCCCTGTTGCAGTAAGAAAATGAATATTTAAAGTCTAATTCATCCAATTAGAAATGTTACAATTAAAAGTTAGTAAAAAATCTCCAGCAATTACTTCAAAAGGTTCTGTAAATAAAATACTTGTTTCTTTCTCTGATTCCGTCCAGTTGGTCATATAAATACCATATTTTTCATTTTCTCTACCTATAAAACTATTTTGAGAAGCAACGCCTCCCCAATGAGCAACTATATCATTAAGAGTCATCCAATCTAAATCTCCATCTTTAATATAACACTTATTACCCCAATTATTAAGAGTATCTTGTTGAGAAGTTGAAGTAGTAGTGTCTAGAATCGTTCCTTTTTTTACAGAGCCTCCGCTACCTTCAAAAGTGCCGGTAACACCAAAAATTTCTACACCTTTTTTAATATTTCCGGGAAGTAGATTAGGACTTCCTTTAAGAATTTGATTGCCGCTTAAATATTTTCCAAGTGGAATTGAAATATCTTCAATTGTTGGAATATACTCTTGCTCAGTTAAAGATTCTATAGTACCAGTAATCTTTTCTCCTTTTGCATATGCAGTTTTGTTTAGAAGAATATCTGATGAAGTTGCAGTTGCATCGGAGGTATTTAAGGAATCGGAAATAACTCTAATTTGTGAAATTTTTTTAGTTCCTTGATATACTGACATTTATTTCACCTCCATTAATCAATAAATCCGGTTGATAACCATTTAAACCAAACAGCCAACAATACCGACAGTAGTATAAATAGTTTCTTTCATGTGATTTCCTTCTTAGTTAGTCAATAAAACTAAAATGGCTGAATTAAATGTTAATCTACAAAAAATGTACAGTGGATATAGTACTCATTTGCTGTAGTAAAAAATCCTTGCGTTTTGCCAACGAAGCTGACTTTGCCGTTTGTGTCTATCGTGGTCAAAAAAGATGGTTGTGCTGAGCCATCAATAGCATTAAACTGTTGGATTTTTGCCGGCGGTCTGTATCCCTCTGGGAGTGTAAGCACTACTTTTGCTGACACGGATTCTGAAAAAGTAACGTATCCGCTTACAGACACGATCTTGCCCTGCTTGCGGTATCGGATAGTGCTGCTTTTGATGCCACTTGGAAATGTTGGGATAATCCAGCCGCTATCTGTAAGAGTCTCGGCGGTCGATACAACGCCACAGTTTTTATACGTAGCTTCCGTGCCATCGGCAGGCGGAGATGATGCAAAATCATCGGCAGTATGCGTTTCAAATTTCCATTTGTTGGAATTTTTCCCATTATAGAGTTGCTCTGCTAGGCAAGTGAATTGCCGTGTGCCGTAAATGGCTTTGATGTTATACCATATTTCGTACTGCATTCCGTCGCTTGTTCTTTTCGCAAAAGCTTTTATGTCATTTATTGATATTCTTTCCGGAAAATTAGTAATAATTTGTTTAACATTAAAATATTCAAATCCGTCATTGTTAATATTACTTCTGAAGTCTATTTCAAATAGTCCTACGCCTGAATTTCCGCTCGTTATAAGCATTACCATTGTGATTGTCGTATAGCCTATTGGTGCTACGCAATAAGCTACCCTTGCCCATGTCTTTCCGGCATTTGCCGTGCTCGTGCCATTGTATATATCCAAATTTTAGTTGACCCGTGCTTAAACAATCAGCTTTTTTTGCCGTACCGTCTTTGGCTAGGGCGTACCTAGTAAAGTTTACATTGTCCAGCAGCACTCGTCCGCCTTGCCACTCACCCTTGTTGGTGTTCAAATTCCACTGCAAATCTCCACCAAACAAAGGTGCAAAAATCGCCATACCCCAGCCACTACCATCGCCATAACCGTTTCGATGTCTGACTGAGATTAGATCATACCAATCATCTGCGGACGAAGTTTTGTAATTATATGTGCCTATATATGAACGCATAGTTGGCAACAAATCAACAAACTTTTTATCTGTAGTTATCTGCCCAGACGACACCGGTGTAAAGGTGTTAATGGCAGATGCTGGCTGCGTTCCAATCAAAATATCCCGTTTATTGGTCTGCATATCGATGCCACCAACCATCGCCCCGCCGGACAGTGGCAGATACTTCGACAAATCCATACCGTCTAATTTCTTCTTATCTGCCGCACTCATTAGACCATGCGTAGACTCTGTGGCATCACCATAAGTAGTATCAGTGAATTTTGCATTCGCAGGGACATCTGAATTGATGGAATGGGATATAGGTGTAGCGATACCATTTGCATCAACATAAACAGGTTTTGTAGTAGAACCAACCGCCGTGTTTGCACTATGTGTTACAGCCGTTGACTTGTCTTGCTTGCCGGAAATATCTTGATGTGCTGTGATAACCGTACCAAGATCAACTACGCCGCTAGTACCCTTGCTTGCACCATTCATTTTGATGCCTGTGATAGTACCAACGTTAGACGTTTTCGCATTCCATATAGCCTTCTCGCCTGTAGTAACCAACGATACATCCGTACCACCACTGACTGCTGATTTGCTAGTGTACGTAGTGTCTTTCGCACTGATGGTATTATCGGATATTGTAATATTAGTACCAGCAGTTAGTTTGTCTTGTTTACCGCTGATGTCCTGATGCTTTTGCAGTGCCGTGTCTGCCTTACTTAAACTAGACTAAACTGTAGCATCTAAATCACTTTTAGGTATTCCATTAGCAGACTTAACATAAAATTTATTCTTTATTTTATTCCAAAGAGTTTCTATGGTGTGCAAGGTAAATAATTTACTATCCTTTTCATATCACCTCATACTAAAATATCATTTAATTCAGCATCAGTTACTTCCGCAGGTCTATCAACTAAATCACTATAATTCCCAGTAAAAGCCACAACCTTTAAATCTTCTAAATATTTAGCAATTTTTCCTAATATTACGCCTAAGCTATCACCAGATTGAATGGGTTCTCTTGTTTCCGCTTTTGTAAACTGAACGATTGTATCCTCAAGATTATCATTTGTAATAATATAAGTCCAATCATCTTTCTTATCTGCAATTGCTTCATATTCTTCTTTAGTTCCATACCACACTTTGAATACATTTTCATTGTTATAGCCAAGACTTCCATTAATATCGCTTAACTTATCTAAAACTTCTTTATTTTCATGAGTATGACTATCACCATTTTTACCATTATAAACAGTAAAAGTAGAGCTAGTATTATCTGAGTAAGTAATAGTATAAGTATCTATTGCTCCCGCAAGCCCAGCAATATCTCCACCGGTGCTTGAAGTAAATTCAATTGAATTAATTCCTCTTCCGGCGCTGCCAACTAAAGTACTAATTGGAATTAAATTATTCCATTCTTCTGTTCCAACTGTTCTCCATTGAATATATGTTTCAGAAGTACCTAACTCAATATTCTTTCCATCAATACCCGGAAGACCCTATTCGCCTTTTTCGCCTTGAAGACCTTGTTCTCCTTTATCTCCTTGTTCGCCCTTATCACCTTTAAGTGCCGCGACAGCAATTAGATTTGTCCAAGCTAAATCTCCAACTACTCTCCATTGGATATAATCTCCATTTACAGCAATTTCAATTGACTTTCCAATTTCACCTTGTTCACCTTTTTCACCATTTGTACCATCAATACCGTCATTAATTTCAAAAGTATGCTCACCGGTAGAATCTGTAATAGTAACAGTTGTAACTTTATCTATCTTAGAAGTAGAAACTACTGGACTAAAACCAGACTCGCCTTGTATACCTTGTAGACCTTGCTTACCTTGCGGACCTTGTGGACCAATTACATTACCAATTTCATTGCTTGTACCATCGCTATATGTAATAGTCATAATACCAGAATCATTAATTGTAACTGTTGAAATTCCCCTGCCTGCTGGGCCTTGAATATTACCCGCATCATCAAAGCCATTAATAGCAGTTTCTTTTAAGCTATTAGTATAAATCCATAAATGACCATTAATTAAATAACAATCTCCTATTTTCTGACCTGTTGAAGGTAATTCAGAAGAATTATTTAATGAACCCTTAATATTAATTGAAGTTCCATCTGCGCCTTTTGCATTGCCGGCATCAATAGTAGAGCCGGAAGATAAGGTTAAAATTAGATGCCCATCATCATTAATTGATGCGGCAGTAATAGAGACACCCTATAAACCTCGCTCTCCTTTTAAGGATTCTACCCATTGAGTTTCAGTGCCGTCAAATCCTGTATCAAGAGCACTTTGATAAGCAGACTTGCCTTCTGCTCCATTCTCGCCTCTTTCTCCTTTATTACCAGTTTCTCCTTTTAATTCTACATAAGTATATTCAGATTCACTAGCTTTTTTAATGCCTAGCTTAGTTCCGAGCCAATTAAATTCTAAAGATTCTCCATCAGCACCCTTTAAAGAGTCTAAAGAAACTAGGTTAGTATAATTAAGTCCATTATCAATAGATACTTGAATATAATTAGATGAAACTCTGAAAATAGGAGTTATGCCATTTTTACCATTTTGTCCGTCTTTTCCGTTTGTACCATTTTCACCTTTTGCTCCATCTTTACCATTTTTACCATTCTGAACAATAAAAGTAGAAGTTGAGCCATCAGTATAAAGAATTTGATAAGTATCTTTTGCTCCGGCTTCACCGGGCTTAGTTCCTGTAGAACTTAAAATCCAAGATATTTCTTGTATTCCTCTACCATCTTGTCCAGTTCCTCCGCCAGAGGAATTAGATGTTCCAATAAAAGGATTAAAACTCATCTTATATCACCTCTTTATTAATATATACAATAAAAATTCTGCTATGAGCAGCCATTCGTCATATATAATTCATTAATATTTAAATAATATTCCCCTTCATAAGGAGAAATAAAATAGCCATTAGTAGGAACTACCATGTTATTTTGATTTAATTTAAACTGTGTTCCTTTCTCAGCTTCAAAACCTACAAAATGAAGTTTGAAATCTGGATTGTTATATCCTTCTTTTTGTAGTTGCTCATAAATTTTATCTACAATATTATCTGCTGGCCCAGCATCAATAGTAAATACTCTATAATTAGCAGCCATTACATTCCCTCCCTATAGTATTAAATAGTTCTTTTATTTCACCAACTTCCTTATAATTAGTATCAAATAGCATTAATTTTACAATATCATTCTCCCTAAAATGACCTTGTAATAAACCTATTAAACTTTTTGCATTTATAATAAAATCTTCGTTCTCTTTTGTTAAATAAATAGTTGTTTTATATTTATTTAATTCAAAATTTAAGTTAGCCGCAGTTCTTGCTACTATATCTCTTTGTATATGATATATAGTAGAATATTCATTAATTTCACTTTGCATTTCTTTCACTCCTTATTATATAGTATATAACACTTTATAAAAAATGTCAAATACTTTAGAATTAAATTTTAATTGTTGACTTTTCTTTTTGGTTTATATATAATATTATATATAGGAGGGATGAGAATGAATAATTCAATCAATTATTTACAATCAAATTTGGATTTTACAAGACAATTTTATAAGTTTCTTCTTAATAAAGAAGCTATAGAATATCAAACAAATTATTATATACAAAAAATAATGAATAATATAGTAAATCAAATAAAAAATAATGAAAATATTGAATATATTATTCTTGATTATAATGATGATATGTTAAGCTATATTAATCTATGTATTATTAATAATTGTTTATATTTTTTAAATACTAATTATAAATTATTAATATGGGGAAATATAAGAAAAACTAAAAAATATATATTTGATAGCAAACAATATAAAAAGATTAAAAATAGAGATTTAAAAAAATATACATCAAATAGTATTATTATCTCTAGTTTTAATCCTATCTATAAAGTCTCTGATTATTGGAAAAAATTCAGTAAATTCAAATTAGTAATTAAACCACTAGAGCATATGACTTATGAAGAAATTAGAACTTGCTTATTTTTTTATGAACCAAAAGATAATATTAAATATCTTAATGACTGTAGTAAATTCTTAAATAGTAAGAATGTTGAAAAATTTAAATATAATTATAAAATAGAAAATATTTATAAAAATAATTTATCAGAAATTATAGATTCATGTTCTCATTTTTTTATCTATATTTCAAAAAATGATACAGACGATATACTAAAAGAAAAAATTAGTAAAATTAATGAAAATAAAAATATTATTATTCTTTATATTATTGATGATGATATGGAAGAAGAAGATTTATTTAAAAATCCTATTTTCACAACTATAGAAAACCCAAGTCAAGAACCTAATAATTTTAATATATTTAAAAGGAGTGTATATGATGAAACTATTTGTAATTAATGGGCACAATCAAGTTGGTAAAGATACTTTTGTTAATATGATAAGTGATATTGCCGCCCAACATCAAAAAACAATAGTAAATTATTCTACTGTTGATTATGTTAAATATATTGCCGGACTATTTGGATGGGAAGGAGAAAAAGATAATAAAAGTAGAAAAATGCTTTCTCAATTAAAAGATATGCTAACAGAATGGAGAGATATTCCATATACTAAATGCTGTCAAGAAATTAGTTATTGGACTTATGGTAACGCCGTGGCAATGTTTATTCACTGTAGAGAACCGGAAGAAATTAAAAGATTCGTTAAAGATTATAATGCTACGACTATTTTAGTAGAAAGAAATAATGTAGAACAATGTCTATCTAATCACGCAGATAAAAATGTTCTTAATTATAATTATGATATTATAATTAATAATAGTCGCGGCTTGGCTGAACTAGAAGAAGAAGCAAAAATCTTTTATGATACTTTTATTAAGGATTGACTTTTATTATAATCTATGATATAATATTATTGTAAATGAAAGTGAGGTTAATAAAATGCAATCTATTTGTGGTATCTATAAAATTCAAAATAAGTATAATGGAAAATGCTATATAGGTAGGTCAATAAATATTCTTGGACGTTGGCAACAGCATATTGAACAAGGATATGAAACTACTGAATTAGAAGATTATTTTCACTTTGAACTTGCTCATCATACAGATTATTTTACTTTTGATATACTTGAAGTTTGCGGCGAAAGTGAACTTGATGAAAAGGAAAAATATTGGATTGACCAATTTAATTCAATCAAAGATGGCTATAATAAAGTACAAGCAGCAGTAATTAATTCTACTAATGCAAAAAAGAAAGCCTTAACTCAAAAACAAATTGTCGATAAAATTAACTCCCTAATCGGCAAACCTTTGACTAAGAGCGATAAGGCTGCATTAGTAGATTTCTTTGATTTAAGAGATACAAATGGAAGACAGCGTAAATGGCCCTCTATTAAAAAGATGATTATTAATAATGGACTTTCTGTTATTGAAACAAAAAGAAAAGATAAAAATGGACAGTTAATTAATTGTTCAATTATTTCTATTGATTGGAAGTAAAGGAGACTTGATAAATGATTATTGGAATTGATATTGATGGAACAATTAATAACCTTGGAGAAACAGTATTAAAAATTTATAATAGAGATAGCGGCGATAACCTACAAATGAAAGATATTAAAAAATATCATATTGAAAATTATGTCAAGCCGCAATATAAGGATAACTTTTATAAATATTTCTCATCGGGAGAAGTATGGCGGCAGATTGAATTTATTCCTAGATGCAAAGAATTTATCTCTAAGTTATTTAATGATGGACATACTATTTATTTTATTACAAAGACAGAGCCACGAAACTTCTTTAAAAAAGCTAGCTGGTTAGAGCGTAATTTTCCATATCTTGATATTCGGAAATGCTTTTTCAATTGCCCCAATAAGAAACTAATGAATATTGATGTTATGATTGATGACCACTTAGACAATCTAGGCGGTGCTCAAAAATTTAAAATTATTTTTGATTATCCTTATAATAGGGATTTTACTTTAAAAGATATGACTTATTTTCGTTGCTATAATTGGGAAGAAATCTATGGCGTTATTAATATGCTTAGTGGAAAAGCTTGATTTTTCTTTCTGTTTATAGTATAATTAAAGAAAATAAAGAAAGAGGTATTTAAATGGAAATTATTATTGATAAATATGATTTTTGGAATATGGAAGCCGCGAAATACTATTCTTTTCCAAAGAAATTTTCTGTAGCTGAAAAGAAAGAAAAAGCCAAATATATGTGTACTTGCGGCGAATACTATGGCAGTATTAAGGTTGATGGAGCATGGAATATGCTTATTAAAGATATGGAAGGCAATTTCCATTTAAGAAGTCGGACAGAATCAGTTAATGGCGGCTTTATGGATAAGGCAGAATGGATTCCACAAATTACTAAGGAATTATCTTATCTTCCAAATGGAACAGTTCTATTAGGAGAAATCTATTTGCCGAATAACGAAGGTAGTCGTAAGATTACATCAATTCTCAATTGTTTAAAAGATAAGTGCTTAGAACGACAAAAGAAAAGCCCATTACATTACTATGTTTTTGATATTATTGCCTATAATGGGGAATCTTGGCTAAAGAAGCCCTTTAAAGAGAGAATTAATCAAAAGATTATTCACTATGGAGAATATTGTTCCGAGGCTGTTTATTACTCTGGTGAAGAGCTTTGGAATTTATATGGCTCTGTTATTGCCGCAGGACGAGAAGGAATTGTTATTACACATCAAGACTATCCTTATTGCCCCGGAAAGAGAACAGCATGGAAAACTCTTAAACTAAAAAAGGAACTTCAAGATACTATTGACGCTTATGTAACTGGTAATTATCGTAAACCAACAATGGAATACAAAGGAAAAACAGCGCTTGAAGAATGGAATTACTGGGTTAATACTAAAACTGGGGAACGATTTACTTCTAATCAATTTAATTCTTATATCAATGGAGAACCAGTAGTGCCGGTCACAAAAATTTATGCTATGGGATGGGCTTCTGCAATTGAATTCGCAGTTAAGAGAAATGGAGAAGAATATTCTATTGGTTATATTTCTGGTATTCCAGATAAATTAAAAGAAGAAATTATCACAAAGCCAGAAGAATGGCGCGGAAAAGTTGCTGAATTAAATGCAATGGAAATTCAAGACGTTGATAATACTGGACATTATACATTGCGACATGGCGTAATTGTAAAATGGAGAGACGATAAAACAGAAGATGATTGTGATTTCTCTCAAATTAAGTAAGACTAAAAAACTATAAAATTTTTATTAAATTAATACATTATTTTGATAGGAGATAGAAGCGATTCTATCTCCTTTTATTTTATCTAAAGAGGTGAATAGTTAATGTATGATTGTAAGAATTTTATGACACCTATTAAATCTGATAAGCCATTGCCGCCAGATAAAAGTATTCATGTTAGATGCTTTACTTGTTCCAAATTTCCTGTATGTTCAATACGTTCTGATTATCTTAAAACGGCGCAATTAATTGAAAATATAGTAGGGAAACCAAAAGATGATTATGAGATAAATTGTTGTGCTCCATATCTTCCCCATTTTGATGGTACTCTAGTCGAAAAACCAGAAGAGTATCTACCAACAGAAATTACAAGTGAAAAAGATACAAAAGCAACACTGTTTAAACTAAAATATATAGATTCAAATAATTTTAATTTTGTTTATTTTGTTGATCCTTACTATATTATTTTCTCAGCAAAATATAATGAAGAAACAAAATTATTTAATATATCTGATGGAGTAGAGCCATATTATGGTGCAATCTTTAAAATAAATAGTAAACACAATGACGATATTCAATTGGGTTTAGCAACTCTTAAAGAAGATTTGGAAGCAAAAGAACCAGAAGAAAAAGATGTTATTAACGTCACTGCTTTTTCCGCTGAATTAAATTGTCAATTTTATGAATGGGAACGTGGCCTATCATATGAAGACGGATTAAGAAGAATGGTTGCACAATATCCAGACGGTATTAAATTAGATGATAATACTTATTACTATTTAGCTACATATCATATTGAACCTAAAAAAACTCCATGCTATCATCCGAATAACGGAAAAGTAGGTTTTATGCCAATGCCGTATCCAGTATTTATACCGCCTAAAAAATGTTGTAAACCACCAACAAGGGATGAGGTTAATGAGTTCTAAAGGAGAAAAGAAAATAGAAAGAATTTTATCTATTAATGGTTTCTCTTATAAAAAAGAGATTAGTTTTAATAATTTAAGAGGATTTAAACAACCTTTAAGATTTGATTTTGCTGTTTATAGAAATAATAAATTTCTTTTTCTTTTAGAGGTAGACGGTCAATAGCATTTTGAATATATTCCATATTTTCATAAAACAAAAGCAGGTTTTAGAAAAGAAATTATTATGGATGAAAAAAAGAATTCTTTTTGCCTTTTAAATAAAATACCTTTAATTAGAATACCTTATTGGGCATTAGAAGAATTAACGATAAGAGATATATTGACTAATAAGGATTTTATAGTAAAATCAAAACATCATTATTCCTACTTCAATAATGGAGGTGGAAATAAATGACAGAAATAATTTCATTATTACTAACTATTAGTGGAGTTTGCGGCGCAATAGTAACAATAATTGGTTGTGTGACTTTATTAGCAAAAAAACCAAAAAAATGGATTTAGAATTTAATAAGAGAAACAGAACTTGATTCTCAAAAGGAAATTAAAAATTTATTAAAGAATATTGATTCAAAAATTGCGGATAATAAAGATGGAACTTTAGCAAGTTTAAGACATTCTATTACAGACATATATGAAACTTATGAAGATAAATAGGAAATACCGCTCCATATAAAAAAGGATTTATGTTCTTTATATGAAAATTATATTAAGCTTGGTGGCAATAGTTATATTGTTGAACTATTTGATATAATGCATAATTGGAAAATAAAATAAGATTAAGGTCAAGAGATTAATTCTCTTGACTTTTTTATCTATTTATATTATAATATAAGTATGAATAAATAGAAGGAGGTAATTAAATGATTACTGTTATGAAACACGACAAGAGCGAAGAATTCAATTCTAATCGTATTAGAAATGCTATTATTCAAGCAGCGAATCAAATTTCTTATCCAAATTTTGATTTGATTGATTCTTTAACTAATAAAATCTGTAGATTAATTATGGATAAAAGTAAAGATAATCAAATTGAAGTCAAAGAAATTGAAAATACTGTAATGAGCGTTCTTTATAGTGATGCACCGGATATTGCCAGAGAATATTCAAGTTATAAAATGGATAAAGAAAGAATGGCTAAAAACCCAACTGAAATTGAAAAGGTTCTTTATTCTTTAGACGGAGTAAAAGAAGAAAATGCAAATAAAGATACTACATTAACACATATTAAAAATTCTTATTTAGCTGAAATTCCAAGTAAAGAAGCGATGAGAGCAGCATTACCAAAAGCAGCATTAGAGGCTCACGATCGCGGTGTTGTATATTTTCATGATATGGCTTATTCATTTAGAAGCATGGAAAACTGCCGTTTACTCAATCTAGATGAATTATTACAGAATGGCTTTGAACTAGGTGGCCGCTGGATTGAGAAACCAAAAAGCTTTTTAACTGCTTGTACTATCACCACACAAATTTTAAGTCATGTAACAGGCAATTCATATGGTGGGTGCACAATTAATTTATTACATTTAGCTAAATTTGTTGATATAAGTAGAAAGAAAATTGAAAAAGAAGTAGAAGATGAGATTAATTTAATGTTAGATGAAATTTCTGATACTTATGATTTTAATTATGAAAGAGTGAAAGCTGAGATTGTAAAGAAACGTTTACAAAAAGAAATCGAACAAGGAATGCAATGCTTTGATTACCAAAATTCAACATTGTGCAGTTCTGTCGGTCAAGCAGTATTTTTAACCGTTTCTGTATATTTAAACGAAGATTCTAATTATACTGATGACTTAATTTTAATTTTTAGAGAGATGTTAAAGCAAAGAATTAACGGAGTAAAGGATAAGAGTGGTGTCAAAGTAAATCCTAATTTTCCAAAAATCCTTTATTTCTTAGATGAGGATACTATGAAAGGCGGAAAATACTATGACATAACTAAATTATGTGCAGAATGTTCTGCTAAGAGATTAGTTCCAGATTATATGAGTGTAAAAAAACATATGGAATTAAAGGGTATTTGTACTCCAAGCATGGGCTGCCGCGCGTTGCTCTCTCCTTGGATAAATCCAAAAACTGGAAAATTGCAAGTATGGGGCCGAGGTAATTGTGGAGTACAATCTTTAAATTTGCCTTATATTGCAATGGAGAATAATAAAGAACATTCAGAAGAAATTTTATTTAAAAACTTAGACCACTATCTAAATATTGCTTATCAAGACATGTTATGGAGAATTAATCATGTAGCAAAAATTAAAGCTGGTTCTTGTCCTCTTCTTTGGGTTTATGGCGGAATGGCTAGACTGAATCCAGAAGACAATCTTGAGAAATTGGTATATGGTGGCTTTTATACTTGTACACTAGGATATAGTGGCTTATATGAATGTGTAAAGTACATCACTAATAAGAACCATTGGGAAGAAGGAGAAGGAAAAGAATTAGCTAATAAGATTTTAAACTATTTAAATGAAAAAAATAAAGAATTTGGAGATAAAATAAATGTAAGTATTGCATTATATGGAACTCCTGCTGAAGCTCTTACAGATAAATTTGCAAAAGCTTGTTTAAGGGATTTCGGACAAGTTGGAGATGGAACTCAAAGAACTTATTTAACCAATAGTTATCATATTCCTGTATTTCAGAAAATTGATGCTTTTAGTAAACTATCCAATGAAGCACAATTTAGTGATAAAACGCAGGGGGGCAGTATCTCCTATATAGAAGTTCCAAATCTTTCTAACAATATTGGTGCTATGCTTGAATTGATTGAACATATTGGTAATAATTGTCTATATGCTGAAATAAATAGTGAAGTTTCTCAATGTGAGAATCCGGATTGTCTATTTTCTGGATATGATTTTAAAAAAATTGTAAAAAATGGAGAAATTAGATGGCAATGTCCTAAGTGTGGAGAAATAGAGCGAGTTCGGACAAACTATCGTGTATGTGGATATTTGTCCACATTAAATCATCTGACCGAGGGCAGAGCAATGGATGTATTTGATAGAGTAAAACATTTAAATTAACGGAGGATATATGGACGAAGAACTTATTGATAAAATTAGAGAATATTATCTTGAACAGAATCATACTCAAGTAGAAACATTAAAATATTTTGATATTTCTAAATATAAATTGACAAAAATCATAAAAGAAAATAATTTATATAAAAGTAGCGAGTCTAAAAAGCAAAAATGCAAACAGGGCGCAAAAAGAACTAAAGAAGAACAAGAAAGAATTAATGAAAAAAGAAAGCAGACGTGTTTAGAAAGATATGGAGTTGAATATAGTTGGCAGGCAAAAGAAGTCAAGGATAAAATAGGCGACACATTAGAGAGAAGATATGGAACAAGAAATTTAAGGGAAATTGATGAAATAAACGAAAGAAGAAAGCAAACGTGCCTAGAAAGATATGGTGGAGAAACTCCTTTTCATAGTCAAGCGATTCAAGAAAAAGCAACGGACACATTGTGTGAACATTATGGACGTAGAAGTAGTACAACTCAATTGTCTGAAAAAGCAATAGAAGTTTTTAGTAGTGAGGAAAATTTTCGAGATTTTCTTCTAAGTATCCCAGAAGAAAAAAGAACTTTATATGAGATTGAAAAAAGATTGGAATATAGCGGCTCTTTATTCTATAAATATTATCATAAATATCATTTAGAAACTATTCCTTATAAATCTAGCAATCATTCAAGATATGAAGATGAGATATGTGATTTATTAAAAACAATGAATATAGATTTTGAAAAAGGAAATAGAAAAATTTTGCAAGGACAAGAAATAGATATTTATTTACCAAGTTATAAAATAGGAATTGAATTTAATGGAAACTATTGGCATGATGATGAACATCGTCCTAAAAACTATCATCAAGAAAAAAGTTTGAAAGCAAAAGAAAAAGAAATTTTTATTTATCATATTTGGGAAGATGAATGGAAAAATAAGGATAAAAGGGAAATTATTATTAGCCAATTAAAAAATTTAACAAATCAATCTAATAGAATTTATGCTAGAAATACAGAAATACGCCAAATTACAGCAAAAGACTGTCATATTTTTCTTGATGAAAATCATTTACAAGGCTTTCGAGCGGCATCTTTTTATTATGGTTTATATTATAAAGGAGAATTAGTCAGTTGTATGACATTTGGATATAATTTTTTAGGCCGGTCAAATGTAATGGAGCTTTTACGTTTTTGCAATAAAAAAAATATGACTGTAATTGGCGGAGCAAGTAAGCTTTTTAAGAAATTTTTAAAAGATAATCCAGAGATTAATGAAGTTATTTCTTATTGTAATATCTCAAAAGGAAAGGGAAATTTATACTATAATCTGGGAATGTCTTTTGTTAAAATTACAAAACCAAATTATCGTTGGGTTAATTTAAAAACAAATGAGTCTATTAGTCGATATGCGACACAAATGAAAGATGAAGATGTAATAATGAAAAATGAGGGGTATTTAAAGAATTATGATTGCGGTAATTATGAGTTCATTTGGAAAAAATAATTATACACCAAATGCAGGACGTTCGTCTGATATTTATAATCGAGTAAAGCATTTAAATTAACAACCTATAAAGGAGAGGTCTATTGACTTCTCCTTTTTTTTATGATATAATAAAAATAAAGAAATAAAAGGAGGGTATCTTAAATGGAAGAAAAGAAAATTAAAAAAGAAAGAAAGCCAGTTAAGAGAACAAAAAAGAATGTAATTAAAAATCTCGTAAAGGAAAACCAACGGATTCATGATTATAATAGTCCATTTGGTGTTCGTTTTTGGAATAAAATTCTACGAGATACTAAGCCTTTTGGCCATCGTCATAAGGTTTTTGATAAGAATATCCCAATTGTTATTGAGCGCGCGAATGAACGATGGTCAAAACAACTTGAAACTGAAACTGATCCAATTAAAATCTATGAATTAAAACAAATGCTTTATCAGATTAGTTTCTTTTTAACAGATGACTGGAAAGACTTTTTTGATGAAGATGCTAGACTAAAACCAGAACATAGAGAAATTCTTTGGTTAGAACGATGCGCCGGCGATGGTATGAAAGAATATTATGATGAACTTAAAGTAAAACGTAGACTTGCGGCAGAAGCAAAGCTAAAGGAGAAGAAAGAAAATGAATTACGCTGATATTATTTATTATGATACTGGGAATTCTCATGGTATTTCTACTACTTTATTCGTTAGTGGATGTGATATGAGTTGTCCTAAATGTCACAATCCACAAGCACAAGATTATAATTTCGGGAAACCATTTACTGAAAAAGAAGAGAAAGAGATTCTTGAATCTTTAAAAAATCCTTATATTGATTATTTTGTTTTAAGCGGCGGTCAACCATCAGCGGATAAAAATAAAGAAGTTTGTTTACAATTGTGTAAGAAGATTAAAGATGAAGTGCCGCGAATAAAGATTATTCTATATACTGGGCATAAAGTATTGGATATTGACTCTAGATTTTATGATTATTGTGATTATATTATTGATGGAGAATATAATCAAAGTAATGTTACTCCAACTCTTGATTTAAGAGGTAGCACAAATCAAAACTGTTGGGAAGTTATAAGGACGGTTTCGAGAGATAAAAGTAAAGAAGATAAAGACGTAGCGTATAAGGTAGCATATTTAAATAAAAATAATAATTATTTTAGAACTTCCGGTGAATCTTCTATAGATAAAGAGGATGCTGTATCCTATATAATTGTGGGAGATGAAATAGAGGAAAAATAATATAAAGATATAAAAGATTAAGAATTTTGGAAAATCGAGGTGGTTTTTATTAAAGGCGCAATAATAGGTGATATTATAGGTTCTATTTATGAATTCGATAATTATAAAGGAGATGTAGATAGTTTAGAATTATTCACTCCTTATAATTTCTTTACGGATGATACAATAACAACATTAGGAATATGTAAGGCTTAGTTAGAAAAAGAATATCCTACAGTAGTTGATTACGCAAGAAATCTATGGACTTTTTGTAGAAAATATCCAGATTTATCTTATGGAGCATCTTTTAATAAATGGTTACAACAAAATCCACCAAAGCCATATAATTCTTATGGAAATGGCGCGGCAATGAGAATATCTTCTATTCCATATTTTTATAAAGATAGTTCTAAAAAAGCTATTGATTAGACTTATTTAGCAACGTGGATTTCTCACAATCATTAGGAAAGCTATAATGCCGCAACGAGTGTGGTTAATACTATTTGGCTAATGATCAATAATAAGACTAATATTACTGAAATTAAAGATAAAATAGAATTTGTATATGGTGATTTACCACCAATTCAAAAAATTCAATTTAACGAAACTTGTCAAGAAACTATACCCATATGTTATTCTATACTTCTAAATAGTTCAAGTTTTGAAGATGCAATGCGTAAGTCTATTTATGTTGGCGGCGATACTGATACGATATGTGCAATTGTAGGTAGCATGGCAGAGCCTTTATTTGGCATTCCAAAAGAAATTGAAGATAAAATGTGGAATTATTTAGATAATGATATGAGAGAAATTGTTGAAAAATTTGGATAGGTGATAGGTTAAAATGATTCTTGATATAATTATTAAGATCGAAATAGTAATATTTTTAATAAGTTTACTTTGTGAAATATGTACAACATCATGTGTTGTAATTAGCGAAGAAGATGAATAAAGGAGGGAGCATTTTTGGTTTATGTTGGAGGAAAGAAAAAAATAAGTAAATTTATCTGTCCAATTATTTAGAAAGAGTTAGATAAAGGTATTTATGAAGCATATGTCGAACCCTTTGGTGGAGGTGGCAATATCATAGAAAATATAAAATTTAATAATAGAATTTTTTGTGATATTAATTAGTATTTAATTGCTTTCTATCAGGCATTAGTATCTGGATGGGAAATGCCAGAACCAAATAGTTTTGGGCCAGAACATTATAATGAAGTTAAAAAGTCTTTTAAGTTAAAGGATGATAAGTATCCCGATTACTATTATGGCTATATGATGTTTGTACCTAGTTATAATGGTAAAATGTGGGGAAGTTTTGCAAAAGATGGTAGTAGATTATATCAAAAGGAACATTATATATCTGTAATTGAACAATTGCCTAAAATTAAAGACTGTATTTTTATTTGTAATTCTTATCAAAATTTGAAGTTAGAAAATAGCTTAATTTATTGTGATATTCCTTATAAGAATAGTAAAAAGCAATATTATGATGAAATTTTTGATTATGAAGAATTTTATGATTGGTGTAGAGAAATGAGTAAATATAATAAGATTTATATTAGTGAAACTCAAATGCCAAAAGATTTTCAGATAGTTTGGGAGAAACCATATAAGAGAACTTTAGCTAATCAAACTAAAGGAATTGAAACTATTGAAAAACTATTTACAATTTAATTTAATTTTAAGTCAAGGTAAAAATAGCCTTGACTTTTTTTATTGGGTATGATATAATTAATATATAAAATAAAAGGAGGGAATCAAATGAGTTATGAAGCCAATGATATTGAAACTCTGGGCGCAGGAAAAGCATTCCGAGAGAAACTAGGAATGTATTTGACTGGTGAAAAACAAGAAGCTATTAATCTTGGATTACGTGAATTAATTGTAAATGTTCAAGATGAATATGAAGTTTATCCACTCCCAGATTCTTACTGTAAAATTACCTTAAATTCAAAAAATAGAACCATTTGTTGTGAAGATAATGCAAGAGGAATTCCAGTAGGACAAAGAGATGATGGAATTAACTCTCTTACTGCTGCATTTTTAATTCCGCATAGTGGTGGAAAACATAGAGGGCATTCTTATTCTTCTGCAATTGGTTGTAATGGAGAGGGAAATAAAATTGTCTGTCATACTGCTGAATGGTTAAAAGTAGAAGTAAAAAGAGACAATAATATTTATTATCAAAGTTTCCATTCAAATGATGATGGCGCGACTGCTGATGAAGATGTTAAAGTTATTGGAAGAACAACTGAAACTGGAACGAAAATCACTTATGTCCCAGATAAAAAAGTTTATGGAGATATCTTCATTGATGTAAAGCCTTTAAAAGAATTATTAAGAAATATTTGTTTGTTCTCAAAAGGATTACGATTTATTCTTGATAATGACGGAGAGGTAGAGGAATTTTATTCTAAAAATGGATTAATTGATGGTATCTCAAATAGTAATGCTATCTCAAAACCTTTTTCTTTCCATTATGAAACAGAGGACTGTAAAGTTGAATTAGCCCTTCAATGGGTAAAGAAAAAAGGTGAAATCAAAGGCTATGCTAATTCTTTATATGTAAAAGACGGTGGCAGATTCATTAGTGCTTTTAAATCTTCTTTAACAAGAACATTTAATTCTTTAGCTAAAGCTAAGTTTGAAGGAGAACGAATTAGAAATGTTTTAAGCGGTTTTGTTTCTGTTAAAGTAAAAGTAGGTCAATGGGCAAACCAGCAAAAAACTTCATTAGCTAATCCAGAAGCAGGAACCGCAACATCTGCGGCTATCACAGAATGTTTAAAGGAATATAGTCTAAAAAATCCAAAAGAATTTAATCAAATTGTCGCTCTTTTAATTCAAGACCAAAAAGCAGAAAAGGCGGCAGATAGAGCGAGAGAAGCCGTACTTAATCAGAATAAAAGTGTAGAAAAAGAATCTAAAAAGAAAACCGTTATGGGTAGTAAACTAAAGGATTGTAGAATCCACGATGAAAAATCAATCCTTTATATAGCAGAGGGAGATAGTGCTTTAGGTGCTTTTACTGCATCAAGAGATAGTACTTACGTCGCGGCGATGCCAATCAGAGGTAAAATTATTAATGCTTTAAAAAATCCGCTAGAGAAAGTTCTTGAAAATGAAGAAGTTCAAGATGTTGCAAAGGCTTGTGGCTGCGGAATATTAGATAAAGTAAAAGTTAATAATTTAAGATATGGTAAAATTGCTTTCGCGGCAGATGCCGATCCAGATGGTTTTGCGATTGTATGTTTACTTCTTGTCTTATTTTATGTCTTAATGCCAGAATTGATTAAAGAAGGAAAAATATATTGGGCGCAATTTCCATCTTATGAAATAACTATAAATAATAAACTTATGTTGGCATATAATGACGAAGAATTAGCAAATATTTTAGCTAAATATCCAAATGCAAAATACGATAAGAATAAAGGTTTAGGTGAAATGGATGCCCAAGCTTTTGCAGAAGCAGCGTATGGAGAAAATGCAAGATTAATTCAGTTTACAATGGACGATGTTGAAAGTGCAGCATACACACTTGAATTATTACTAGGAAAGAAAAATGAAGAACGTTCAGATTATATTTTTTCAAATGTAGATTTTAAAGCAGTAGAAGGAGAATAAGGAGTGAGTGAATGAAGATTATTTCTAAAGAGATTAAAGAAGCAGTGCCAGAGGCTTATTTACCTTTTAGTGCATATGTTATTCAGACTCGTGCGCTTCCAGATGCGAGAGACTTTTTGAAGAGTGGCGGCCGCTATATTTTGTGGTCACAATATTTTAATAAAAATACCTATGATAAAAACAGAAAAAAGGGAGCAGATATTGTAGGTGGAGTTATGCACTGGAATCCTCATGGAGATAGCGGAATCTGGGGTAATATTGTTAGATTCGCCAAACCTTTTTCTATGAGATATCCACTTGAAGATGCAAAAGGTAATGTGGGAACTATGACAGCAGGAGATGATTATGCCGCGCCCCGTTATCTTGAATTACGCAGTTCTGAACTTGCAGCGGAATTTACAAGATTAATTAAAAAAGATACAATTGATAAATGGAATATTAATTTTACTGGTGAAGATAAATATCCATCTGTTTTTCCGACTTTATTTCCAAATTTTGTTAATGGAAATACCGGAATAGGTGTTGGTTGTGTAAGTAGTATTCCTTCATTTAACTTAAAAGAAGCTATTAACTCTCTTAAAATTTTAGTTAAAAATCCAGATGCAGACTATGATGAGATTTATATTGCTCCAGATTTTCCAACAGGTGCAGTCATCATTAATGCTAATGAGGTTAAAGAATCTCTTAGAACCGGCCGTGGTAAAGCAGTAAAATTAAGAGCAGTATTAGAATATGATGATAAGGAAAATGCTATTGAAGTAAAAGAAATTCCTTACCAAGTATTTACAAATAGAATTATGGGAGAGATTGAATTAGCAATTGAAGAAAATAGACTTTCTGGAATAAAAAGTTATTATGATGGAACAGATAGAAGTTGTGGAAAGTATGGTACAAAAATCGTTATTTATTTAAATAAGGGTGTAAATGTTCAAAAGATTTGTCGGCAATTATATAAGGAAACATCCTTACAATCTTCTTTTACTATTTGTCAGCTAATGCTTGAAAATGGTGAAAAACCTAAAGAATACGGATTAAAAGAAATTATGCTTTCTTATTTAAATCATGCTATGTCATGCTTGAAGAAATCATATATTTATGATTATAAGAAGTTACAAAAAGCAATTTTAATTAATGAGGGGTATTTAGTTGCAATTGCTAATATTGATGACTTTGTAGCGCATATTAAAAATGCCAATGATGAACAAGAAGTTATCACTATTTTTAAAGAAAAGTATGGTCTATTAGAGGAGCAGTCTAAAGCAATTATTGAACTGAAGCTTAGAAGATTAATGAAATTAGAATCATTAAAAATTAACAAAGACCTAGAAAAACAAAGAGTTGAATTAAAGGCGTTGGATAATCTAATTAATAATAAAGAGGCTTTTGAGGAATCTTTTATTAAAGAATTAGATAGAATTGAAAATAAATGGGGAGATAATAGAAGAACAAAACTATTAAATCTTGATTTTTCTTCTGAAGAAGAAGATGCTGAGCCTATTGAAAAGAAAGAATTATTAATCTATTATACAAATCACAACAATATTTATACTCAGGAATCTACTACTCTCATGACTACTCGTCGTGGAAGAAAGGGTTCAAAAGTTAAACTAGGTAAAAACGAAGTTATTGTTCAAACTATTAATGACAATAATCTAAGTGAATTACTAGCTTTTACTAATACAGGAAAAATGTATTCTACTTATACTAGTGAATTACCAATTAATGCTAAAATTAATTGTAGTCAGCTATTTGAATTAGAAGATAATGAGTATATTACTACCTTAACAACAATGGAAAGGAAAGAAAAAGCTAAATACTTGATTTTTGTCACTAAAAATGGTATAATTAAGAAAACAAAAACTTCTGAATATCAGAAGAAAAGAGGCAAATCTTTAAAAGCTATTAATCTTAAAGACAATGATGAAGTTCTAAATGTATATCCTATGGATAATGAAAAAATTGGTTTCTTGACTTCTGATGGCAATTGTATTATAATTGAAACAGAAAATATTTCTCCAATTGGGCGTGCCGCTGCAGGAGTTAAAGGAATTAAACTCAATGATGGTGCGCAAGTAATTGATTCACAAATTATTGAAAATCAAGATAAATTTTTAATTGCAGTATCTAAAAAAGGCTATATTAAAAAAATGAATCTATCTGATATTGGTGTCGCTACTCGCGGCACTAAAGGCAAGAAGATTCAAAAGCTTGATGATGACGATATGACAGTTAAAATGTTGACTATTAATACAGATTGTGATATAATTATTAATACAAAAGGAAGAGTAATTAAAATTAATTCTTCTGAAATCTCTCTTTTGAGCAGAGATGCGGCTGGAACAAAATCAATGAATTTGGAAGAAAATGAACAAATTCAAGATATGTTAATTAGTTGACTTTAATTACAATCTATGATATAATATTTATAGATTCAAAGGAGGGAATGGTTTTGAGTTTAGAAAAGAAACGAGAAATTATTGTTAAGAATAAAAGTCCGGCATTAGCCGCGATAAATGGTTATTTAGATAAAATGTATTATTTTACAGATGAAATAACTGAAAAGAAAAAAGATATTAAAGATGAAAAAGCTAAAAAATTTATTTTATCTTTAATTGACGAAGAAAAGATTTATGAAAGAATAAGACGAAAATTAATAGATAATGAAGAATTGTCATTAATGGAAATTAATTATATTCGTTTAGCTTTTCTTTATTCAAAAGGCTGTTTAGAAGAGCAAATTAAAAATGCTCAAAAAGCAATCGAATTAATAAATGAAATAGACTCAGCAATTCTTGAAAAGTAGAAATGTTGACTATATTTCAAAAATATGATATAATAAATAAGTAATAAATAGCAAAGACCTGCTATTTAAATATATTTTAATTTTAAATTTTTACAGGAGTGATTTTATTATGACAGATAACGCAAAGAAGGTTCTATCTTATCTACAGGAAGCAGGTTCTGGTGCAAAGTTTACCGCTAAGGACGTTCAGGCAGCACTTGGTTTTGAAAAGGTTGGCGCAGTAGTTGGTACTGTATCTGGTCTAGCACGCAAGGGCCGCGCAGAATGGATTACCGAAACTGTTGTTGATGACGAAGGCAAGGAAAAGAAGGTTAAGTATTTTGCTCTAACTCCAGATGGCCTAGCATTTGATCCAGATGCAGCTACTGAGTAATTGAATTGAATTAAATTGAAAAAAAGAAATGGCTTGTGAATAACAAGTCATTTTTTAATACTAAAATTAATTAAAAATTTTAACTATCGGAGGAATTTATTTATGCTAGATATTGAAAAGGTACAGAGTGTTAATGAGGTTACTGTTATTGGTGTTCTAAAGGAACTTGATGTTGAGGAAAGAGAGACATCCGACGGTAGAAAGTATATTACGGCAACTGCAAGAGTTGGCGTTGACCAAGAAATTAATGGTGTTATGACAGAGAATATTGTTCCTGTTCGTTCTTTTTCAATGAGAAAGAAGTCAGATGGAACTGATAATAAGGCTTATGATAATATTCTTGCAATGAAGAATTTTATTTCTGAGGCCGCCGCAGAAGATTGCGCTCCAACAAGAGTTATGTTCAGCGGCAGAACTTGTAACATTAATGAAAATATTTATGTAAACCGCACAGGTAAGCTTGTGGATGGTATCTTCCAGATTGATTGTAATTTCCCCAACGAGGATAAACGAAATCTACCAGATGAAGCAACGTTTACTCTAACTGGTATCGTTGGTTCTATTAAGCCAGAATATAAGGATGATGAAGAGACTGGTAGAATTAAGGTTAAGCTTATTGTAGTAGGTTATCGTGGCAAGGCAAATGTAATTGAACTTGTCGCAGAAGCAGGCAATGCAGCTAATTTTGTAGAACAGAATTGGCATGAACAGGATACAGTGAGCCTAACAGGTGCAATTAATATGACTTATAAGGTTGAAGAAAAGAAAGTGGAACAGGCATTTGGTGCTCCAGTTATTGAACGTCATACAGTTTCTAAGAATGAACTAATTATTACTGGTGGCTCATTCCCACTAGATGAAGATAAGTCTTATGATTCTGGACAGGTAAAGGTAGCACTTGGAGAGCGTCAAGCAAGAATTAAGGAAATTGAAGACGCAGCAAAGGCTAAAAGTAAGCCAGCAGCTAAGAAGCCTTCTGCTAGTGATTTTGGCTTTTAAGCCAATTTCATTTTAAGTTAAATTTAGATTAAAATGAAAGGAGGAATCACTAAATGATTAATTTGCTTGAACTTGAACCACAAAAAATTAGTAGAGATATTCGAGGTAAATTTGCTCTTATTTACGGTGCGCCTAGATAACTGGGCTTCTATTTTGCAATAGAAAAAATGGAGTAAAAACGGGAAGGCTGAGATGCTAATCCGAGCGGAAGTCTATTATTAAAACAATAGACACGCGCAACGCATAGAAAAAATAACTTTAATAGGAGGTTTGTCCAAGTATGGAGGAACTGATCAAAGATTATCAAAATCTTTATACAATAAAGGAATTGTCTCAAAAATATCATATCGGACAAGATAAGGTTAGAAAAATTTTAAAAGAAGAGAATATTTATATTCGTACACCATCTGAAACTTTAATATTAAAAAAGAATAAAGGTTTTTCACTAAATCAAATTGAATCTATAGTAATTGATAATTATGTAAATAAAAAATTTGGACAATTAAAATCTGGAAAACAGTTCGGTTTATCGGCACAAACTGTAAAAAAGATATTATTAAAAAACAATATTAAAATTAGAGATTTACATGAATCAATTTGTATAGCAAATCAAACAAATGACAGAACGGTTCAACATTATGAAAAAAATCCTAATTTCTTTAAAAAAGAAAGTTCAGATATGGCTTGGCTTTTAGGTTTTCTTGCCTCTGATGGTAATGTTTCTAAAAATGGAAATAAGATAAGAATTGAGTTATCTATTGTAGATAAAGAAATTTTGGAAAAAATAAAAAAAGTAGTAGGAATTGAAAATCCTATTAGGATAAGAGAAGATAAAAGAGGTTTCGTATTTGCAAGTCTTGAATGGTCTTGTAGTGAACATAAAAAAGATTTAGAAAAATATAATATAGTTCCTAAAAAAACTTATATACTATCGCCGCCAACTAAACTTAATGAAAAATTTTATATTGACTATATAAGAGGATATTTTGATGGCGACGGAACTATAAATTTAAATTCTTCACATGGTCGGAAAAGTTTGCGATGGGGAATATGTGGAGCATCTAAACCAGTATTAGAATGGATTATTAAAGTTTTGGAAAATAAATATAATATTCCTGCGATTAATATTCATAAGGATAGTTCACACGAAAAAAATTTTTATTCATTCGTTTATAGTACAATTTCTACTCGAAAAATCTATAATATTCTTTATACAGAAAATTCTTTATTTCTAAAAAGAAAAAAAGAAAAATATGAGAAATTACTTTTAGAAGTTCCTATTAAAGAGTAAAATTCCACGAGACTCCAGCGTTAAAAACGTGAAAGGTATGCTGAACTTATCAGAAAGAAATGATAAGATATATAGAATAAAAAATCTATATGGTAACAAATTGGGTTGTGGGAAGACTACCCTAGCATCCAAATTTGAAAAAGCTTTAATTCTTTCATTTGAGCCGGGTTCTAATGGATTAAATAATACATATGTAGTTCCTATTAAAACTTGGCGAGAATGGAAACAGCTTTGTAATCAGCTAATTAGAGAAGAAGCACTAAAAGACAAATTCTATTCTCTAGCAATCGACACAGTTGATGAAGCTTATAAACTTTGTGAAAAGTGGCTTTGTCAAGAACATGGAGTAGATGATATTCGTTCTGTTGCCGCCTATGGTGGCGGATATAAAATGTTAGATGATGAATTTATGTCTACATTTAGAAGTCTGGCCTACGCCGGCTATGGTTTAAACTTTATTTCTCATGAAACTGAGAAAGCTTATACCGACGATAATGGAAAGGAATATAATAAAATTGTTCCTGCACTTCCAAATCGTCCATTCCTACTAATTAATAAGTTTGTAGATATTATTGCTTATATTCGTGATATTCCTGTTGAGGTGGGAGATACTATTGAACATAAACGTTTTATGTTCTTCAGAAGTGATGAAAGATTCTTAACGAAATCCCGCTTTAAATATATTGCTCCAAGGATTGAACTTGATTATAATGAATTTGTTAAGGCTATTCAAGATGCAATTGACAAGGAAATTGAAATGAGTGGCGGCGAAGCTACTGATGCCCCTAATCCATATAATATTCGTTCTTTTGATGAACTAATGGACGAAGCTAAAGAAATGTGGATTAAGGCAGATGGAAATAGAAAAGAAACTATTCTAAAAGTTCTTGAAGAAGAATTTGGAAAACCAACTAGATTCTCTGAGATTCTCCCAGAGCAGAGAAATGAACTTGAACAGGCACTAATTAAACTAATTGATTAATTTAAAATGGGAGAGCATTAAAATGCTCTCCTTTTTTATTTGGAGGAATTAAATGGAAAAATATATAGTTGATACAAATATACTTTTAGACTATCCACAAATTATTGATATTAAAGATGTTGAGATTATTATTCCAACTTGTGTTTTAAGAGAGTTAGACGGACTAAAAAGGAATCAGAATAACGATACGGCTTTTAACGCTCGCCGTGCCGCGGTCTGTATTTCAAGAAATATGGATAGTATTTCTTTTTATGATAGTGATAATTTAAATATCCCCGTTGATGACCAACTTCTAGTTATTGCTAAAGACAAGAACGCAACTCTTGTTACAAATGATGTTTATTTAAAAGTCAAAGCACAGATTAAAGGAATCAGTACTAAAGGATATTCACATTCAGACGATTATGATGGTGTTAATTATTGGTATTTAAGGAACAAAGATTGCGAGGAAGAATTTACTAAAATCTATGAGAGTGGTAATGTTCCAGAACAATTAGGATTGTTATATGAAAATCAATATATTATTGCTAAGAATTTAGATGCACCTTGTATTAATAATAATTTTAAAGAAGATTATGAAACTTATGGAGAACTTGTTTATCGTGATGGTAAGCTAAGGGGAATTAAGAATCCTCAGATTAAGAATAAATATATTGATTGCATTGTGCCGCGAAATTCTGAGCAGGCTTGTTTGTTTGATATTTTAAATAATAAAAATATTACTGTTGCCTATGCTGGAGGTAAATTTGGAACGGGTTATTGATTAGCTCCCTTATATAGTAATATATATTGAATAATAAATTTAATTGCTGGAAAACTGTTAAGGTAATCAGCAGCGAATATCATAAATGATAACGTTCAACGACTATTCCGCAAGGAAGTAGATTTTAAAAATCGAAACAGTTTATTTCTTAATAAAGAAAAAGATATAGTCTACTCCGACTATTAAATTAGTGTTAAAGTATCTCGAAAGAGACGGTAGAAAAGGAAATCGTTTATACTAAATAATTTTGCTTTACAAGAACTAGAAAAAGGTAATATTCAAAAAATTGTTTATGTTCCAAATAATTCTTTTGTCGAAAATACAATGGACATTGGGGCATTACCGGGTAGCACAAATTTGCTCGGCTAAAATTTAATGAATTGCGGGAAAATCTTTAAGAATAATATAACCAAACTATATTAGTAATAATATAGCGGCGAAGGTAATGACTAAGGTATGGTAAAATCATATTATTTAGATAATCCGCAGCGAAGTTTCTTAATTAAGAAAAACGTTCAACGACTATCGAAATTCTAAAAGAAAAGTAGAGTAAAATACTTGTTATTTGAAGTGTTAAAATTTTTTAATTAAGTTTAAAAAAATAAGATATAGTCTAATCTTTAGAAAGCAATCTAAAGATATGGAATTACTAGCTAAGATAGAAGGACAAATTGGCCCTCTTATTGATTTAGTCGGTATTGATAGGGTCCAAGATATGTTACAAAATGAAGAACTAGAAATTGTTCCAATGGGTTTTATCCGTGGCCGCAGTTTTCAAAATTCTATTTTAATTATAAATGAAGCACAAAATTTAACGGAAGATCATGTTAAGCTTTTAATTGCTCGTTGCGGCGAGGGTACAAGAATCTTTTTTGATGGAGATATTAAACAGGCAGATAGTCAGCTTTTTAGAAATAAAAATGGCCTAAAGCTTTTACTTGGATTAAGAAAATCTCCTATCTATTCTAAAATGTTTGCTACTATTAAACTTACAATGACTGAAAGAAGTAAAACTGCACAATGCGCAGAGTTTCTTGATGACCTTTCAAATAAAATGTAAATAAAAAGAATGGCCCAGAAATGGGTCATTTTTATTGACTTTTTTAATAAAATATGATATAATAACTATAGAAAATAAAAAGAAAGGTGATTAAATGGGAAAACTATCACAAGATATTATTAAACAAATTCCAATCTTATATGAAAAACTAAAAACTAAAACGGCTGTAGCAAAGGAATTAGGAATTTCAGTAACATCAGTAACAAAATACTTATTACAAGAAAATTCGATTCCCGGCGCAAAAGAACGAAAAAAAGCAGTAAAAATTACCCCAGAGATGGAAGAACAAATTAATCAACGCTATCAAGAGTGCGGTAATATGGCGCAGGTCGCAAGAGAACTTAACGTTTCTGTTGCGGCAGTTAGGAATCATTTATCAGAAGAAAGCAAAGAAAAATCTAAAAAGCTTTATGATGATCGAGATGCTTTATTCTTTTATATTTATAGAAAATTTGGAGCAGAAGATGAGGAAAATCCTGTAAGCGAATGGAATTTAATTCAAATGAATAAGTTTAGAGAACAAGGAATGCCTTATCGCGGTCAATTGTTAACATTAAAATATTATTATGATATTAAACATCATAAAGTGAAAGATGAATATAAAACTATTGGTATAATTCCTTATATTTGGGCTGAGGCTGCGGCTTATTATAAAAAGCAAGAAAAGCTTCAAGAACAAATTTCAAAAGAGATTGAAGAACAACTTGCAAGAGATAGAGTAGAAATTTCCTTTAAACCTTCTGATTATATGAAAAAAAATCGTAGGAAAAAGAAGAAAATTGATATTAAGAATTTGGAGGTAGAAAATGAATGATTCAAATTGATAGACATACTATAATCCAAGTTCTTGGCGGCTTAATGAATCATCCCGATTTGTTAAATGAAACAGACAAGTATAATTTAGCGCCAGAAGATTTTCCAAACTCTCTTGATAAGTATGGTTTTTCAGCTATATATAATCTATATGCTGATGGTGCAAATAAAATTCATGCAGTTGATGTGATTAGTTTATTACAAGAAAATTTAGTAGCAAAAAATTTAATTGAAAAAGAAAATGGTGTAACATTCTTTCAAGATTGCGAAGTTAATAGTGACGAGGGAAATTTTAATTTTTATTATAATAGATTAAAAAAATTAAATTTATTAAGAGAAATTCAATTAACTGGTCGCGATACAAATGATATTTTTTGTGAAAATCCTTTAGATGATAATTATGTAGAAATTAATGAAAAATTCCAGAAAATGAGTGTAAATGATATAGTTAATATTCTAAAAAGTGAAGTTGCTAATTTTGAAAATAAATATTCTTATAATAATCTTGTTGAAGAAAGTTATGCCGCTGATGATATTCTTGAATTAATTGATGAATGGCGAAAGACTCCTGAGATTGGTTATCAATTGCAAGGAGATATTTTTAATACTGTCTGTCGCGGCGGCAGGCGTGGAAAGTTATATCTACGATCTGCACCGAGTTCAGGGGGTAAAAGCCGTCAAATGGTTGGAGATGCATGTAATATAGCTTATCCTATTCGTTATGATAGAAATAAAGGAGAATGGGTTTCTACTGGTAGCTGTGAAAAAGTTTTATATATAATGACAGAGCAAGACCCAGAAGAAATTAAAACGATGATTTTGGCTTATTTAACAGGATATAATGAAGAAATTTTTCTTTATGGTACTTATGGTGAAGAAGAAATGCCAAGAATAAAAATTGCGGCAGATATAATGGAAAAATTTAAAGACAATATGCTTTTTGCAAGAATTCCAGACCCTTGTAGTTCTGTTGTTAAAAACTTATTTAGAAAATATTCAATTCAGTTTGGTGTTAATATTTTCTTTTATGACTATATTTTCTCTTCGCCAGCTATGCTTAGTGAATATAGAGATTTAGGATTACAAGAACACGTTTGTTTAAGAATGTTTACTACTACTTTAAAAAATCTAGCAATTGAATTAGATGCTTTTATTATGACATCTACACAAACAAATTCTGAGGACGATCCCAAAGGCGGTTTTAGAGATTTCAGAAACCTAGAAGGAAGTAAAGCAATTAGAAATCTAGTTGATTTAGGCTGTATCTTTGCCAGAGTTACGCCAGATGAATTGCAGTTAATTTCTAAATTTGTTGATAACTTTGGATTAAAACCTAACATAGTAACTGATGTTTATAAAAACCGTAGAGGTCGCTGGACAAATATTCGTATTTGGTCTTATTATGATTACGGAACTTGTAGAAAACAAGATTTATTTGTTACTTCGGCAACAATGAAAGAAAAATTAGAAGATTTTGTTATTATGGACTTTAAGAATCAAGATGAGCAAGATTTTTCAGATTTGCTTGCGTTATATAATAATGGAGAAATTAAAGAAAAAGTTTATGAAGAGTACTATATGCCGGCCGATGAAACAAATGAATTGGTGTCTGATTTAGAAGAGGCTTTTGGCGATAGAGAAGAACGAGAAAAATTCTATAAAGATAAGGCTTTTGGTGATTTAATATAATGAGTGAAATTACATTACAAGAATTAAATGATTCGTTAACACCAGAAAGAGTTATTCAATTAGTTCTGTCTCTTGGGGCAGATAGGTATGAAGAAAAAAGTGATTATATAGTTTTCCCTTCGCTTTGCCATAATATCAACGTAGAAGATGCTAGTATGAAGCTTTATTATTATAAAGCCAACAAATTATTCCATTGTTATAGTGGTTGCGGCGAAAGTTTTAATATTTTTGGATTGTTTGAGCGTAGGTACAACACATTAGGAATAGAATATAATTTTTATCAAGATATAGTTTTAAAAATTGCAGATGGTATAGTTACAAAGAAAAAAGATAACGGATTCTATTTCCCTTACGAATCTCAATATGACAAATTTAAAATACAAGTTCCTCAGATTAGTTTTCGTGTTTATAATCCAAACTTTTTAAATATCTTTTCTAATTATATGCCACAAGAATGGTTAGATGAAGGGATTTCAGAAGAATCTTTACGCCTTTATAATATACGATATTGTATTTCTCAAAATAAGATTGTAATTCCTCATTATAATAAAAATGGAGAATTAATTGGTATTCGTGGCCGCGCGCTTAATGATGAAGATATAGAGATTGGTAAATATATGCCAATAACAATTGAAGGACATTGCTATGCTCATTCATTAGGATATAATCTTTATGGTCTAAATTTAGTTAAAGATAATTTAAAAAAATATAAAACGGCAATAGTTGTTGAAGGAGAAAAAAGTTGTATGTTATATGACTCAATGTTTGGTCATGACAAAAATATTTGTGTTGCGGCTTGTGGAAGTCAATTACATAATTATCAAGTTCAACTACTATTAAATTATGGTGTTGAAAAAATTATAGTAGCCTTTGATAAAGAAGGCGAAGATTGGAAAGAAAAAGAAAAATATTTTAATAAATTAAACAAAATGTGTAGTAAATATAAAAATCTTTGTGAGATTGGATTTATTTATGATAATCAAAATTTATTAAAATTAAAAGACAGTCCGTTAGACGAAGGAAAAGAAACTTTTATAAAATTATTTAATAAGGTGGTTTATGTAAAATGAAGTATGTTCGTAGAACAAGTTATGATATCAAAGACAATTTTATCCCAAATCTTTTAAAAGATAGAGGAATTATTAATGAAGATAATGAAGAAATATATTTTCACCCGACAAAAGAAGTTGAATTAAATTCTTGTCAGCTTGATAATATTGATGCTGGAATTAAACTTTTAGAAAAGAATTTAAATAATAAAATTTTAATTATTGTTGATTCAGATTTTGATGGTTTTTCAAGTGCTGCATTAATGTATAATTATTTAAAAGCTATCAAAAATAATATTGATATTGACTATCTTTTGCCGCAAGGTAAAGAGCATGGATTCCAAATGAAAATGGAATATTTAATGGAATCTAAAAGATGTGATTTAATTATTATTCCAGATGCCGGCAGTAGCGACCACGATGAAATGAAACAGTTAAGAGATTTTGGTTACGAGATTTTGTGTTTAGATCACCACATTTTTGACTATTATGATGAAAATGCTGTTGTAATTAATAATCAAGGTGGAAATTATCCCAATCGTTCATTAAGCGGTGTAGGTGTAGTTTATAAGTTTATTGAGGCTTATGATAGTAAAATGAATTTAGAATCTAATTTAGAACAATACTTGGATTTAGTGGCTTGCGGCGAAACTGGCGACATGATGGATATGAATACTTTAGAAAATAGATATTATCTTAAAGGGCTAAAACATTTTGTTAATTCCGGATTGAGAGGTCTAATTAAACAACAAGCTTATCCTCTCTTTACTATGAAGGCAGAAGAAATTACAGAAGATTTTTTAAATAATTGTAGTCTAACTCAAATTCAAGTTGCTTTCTATATTGTTCCACTTATTAATGCTTTAATTAGAATTGGTTCTGATTCAGAAAAGGATATTCTTTTTAGAGCCTTTATTAATGGGGACGAGGAAGTACCTTCTACTAAAAGAGGTCATAAAGGAGAGTATGAAACGATTGCAGAACAGGCAGCGAGAACTTGCTCAAATGCTAGAACAAGACAAAATAAAGAAAAAGATAAAGCTATTGAATTATTAGATATTCAGATTATTGAAAATTGTTTAGATGATAATAAAATTTTGATTTTGAATGCTGATGAATTAGATACTCCAAATACTCTAACTGGACTTGTAGCAATGGGTGTCGCGGCAAAATATAAAAAGCCTGTAATGTTGGGTAGAATTAATAGTAATGGTGAATTCAAGGGTTCAATTAGAGGAAGAGGAGAATCAGAATTAAAAGATTTTAGACAATTGTTGTTAGATAGTAATTTAATGGATTATGTTCAGGGTTAATACGATGGCCCGTAATACCTTTATCACTTATCAGTGAGGTCATTTTTGGCTAACGAGGAACGCTAAGTTTAGAAATAAATATGCCAATCTCGTGGAAAGAACTGTTGTTAATCTGTAACGACTATCCCTTCGGGGAGTACAATTATTATTGATACATAATTGGAAATGGGATTCTATTGAAAAATAGTAAGAAATAGTCTGGGCCTTAGAGAAATCTAAGGATTATCCGCATGCAAATGCTGCTGGTTATTCTATTAAAGAAAAAAATATTGAAAAACTTCTTAATTATGCAAATAATAAACTAGAAAATATAGACTTTCATCAAGGTCTTTATGAAATAGATTTTAGTTTAAATGGAAATAGTCCAAAACTTGGACAATTGATTTTAGATATTGACAAGTATAAAGATGTTTTTGGTCAAAATAATGATGAACCAGTTGTTTTAATTGAAAATGTTCCAGTTGAAAATCTAAAATTAGTAGGAGCAGATAAAACTACTATCAATTTTAAATTTAATGAAATCGAATATGTTAAATTTAAAGATCAAGAACTAGCTGATACTTTATTGAATAATAAAAATTCAACAGTTAATATTATTGGTCGCGCATCAATGCACGAATGGTTAGGAAGAAAAACTCCACAAATTCAAATTATTGATATGGAGTTCTGTAATGATAAGATGGCAGATTTTTAAGGAGGAATCATAATGGAACTATTAAAGAGAACAGAAGAATATCGTGTTGAAACAGAACAGGAAGCGGAAAATTTTATTCGAGATACGAAAGATGCCGCAAATGAAAAAGGATATGAATTAATTTCTTATAGTGCCACGCATAAAGTTAAGAAAGATGATGATTATTATTTATTAAAGCTTGTTAAGTCATATATTTAAGTAAGGGAGTCAAGCGATTTTGCTTGACTTTTTTTATTATTTATGATATAATTAATATAGAAAAGGAAAAAGGAGGGAAGGATTATGAGTTTAAACAATATTGCTCGTATGGATACTCACTCACACAGTGAATATTCAAATATCCGCTTACTTTGACTCAATTAATAAGATCCCAGATATGTTAATAACAGCAAATAATCTTGGTATGAAAGGTATCGTTTTAACAGACCATGAATGCTTATCTGGCCACTTAAAATGGTTACAAGCGGAAGAAAATTTAAAAGAAAAAAATATTCTTCCAAATGATTTTAAAGCTGGATTAGGTAATGAAATTTATCTGGTAAAGGATAGACATAATATAGAAAAATATTGGCACTATATTTTAATTGCAAAAAATAATATGGGGCACAGAGCATTAAGAGAATTAAGTTCTAAAGCGTGGTATTATGGTTATTCATCACGAGGAATGATGAGAGTTCCGACTCAAATAAATGAACTAGAAGATATTGTGAAAAAATATCCAAATAGTTTAATAGCAACAAATGCCTGTATTGGTGGATTTCTTGGTAATAGAGTCCTTGCTTTAGTAAAAGCAGAAAATAAAAAAAATATAGATGAAAATGAAATCTATTCTTTAAAAAAAGACATTAATGATTTTATCTTATGGAATAAGAATCTTTTTGGGGACGATTTTTATTTAGAAATTGCAGCAGGCCAATCGAATGAGCAGAGAAAATTTAATGAACGTATAAAGAATATTTGTAATGCTTATAAATTAAAAATGATAATTGGTTCAGATGCTCATTATTTAACAGCAAAAGAAAGACCTTTACACAAAGCTTATCTAAATTCAAAAGAAGGAGAGCGTGAGGTTGACCAATTTTATTGGGATGCACATATGATGGATAATGATGAGGCATATGAGAATTTAAAAGATTTTTATAGTGAAGATGAATTTATTCAAATCTGTAATAATTCTATGGAGATTTATAATAAAATTGAAGGATATAACTTATATCATAAACCAATTATCCCAGAAGTTTCAGTAAAAAATTATCCTATGAATGTTTCATATAATATTGAATTTAATAATTATCCAGTTATTAAAACGTTGTTAAATGGAAATTCACAAGAAAGATATTGGATAAATCAATGTTTAGAAGGATTAATTGATAAAAAATTGATTAATGAAATTTATCTTAATAGATTAGAAACAGAAGCAAGAGTAATTTCAATTATTGGCGAGAAATTAGAAGATTGTTTATTTAAATATTTTAATACTTTTCAGCATTTTATTGATTTGTTCTGGAGATGCGGCTCTATTGTTGGACCCGGAAGAGGAAGTAGCGTATGTTTTCTTTCCAACTATTTAATGGGTATTACTCAATTAGACCCAGTAGAATGGGAATTGCCCTATTTTAGATTTTTAAATGAGGAAAGAGTTGAACTGCCTAAACAATATATTGGGCAGTATAAAATAGGTGAACGTATTCAGCGGTGTGCTTAATATTATATTAAGTGCTAACGGTAGAAGCAAAATAAGGCAATGCACGAAACAGCTTCGTAAGAGAGTCTACGGCCCAGCAATGGGTAGCAGATAATACCGTGTCAAGCTTAATCATCTTTATACTATGAATATAGAGGTGATAAATATTTTCAAAGTTTATTGTATAACTAATTTAATAAATAATAAAAAATATATTGGAATTACTTCTCGAAATATTAATATTCGATTTCAAGAACATTGCACTCATAGACAAACCTTAATTTATGATGCAGTTCAAAAATATGGGAAAGAAAATTTTAAAATTGAAATATTAGAAAATAATATTCAAAAATCAGATATTGATAAAAGAGAGAGGTATTTTATAAAATTTTATAATACTTTGGTTCCTAATGGATATAATCTTTCTACTGGCGGAATTAGTAATAAAGATTTAAACGAAGAGACAAGAAAAAGATTGTCCGAAATGAACATGGGTATTAAAAATCCTCGATGTAAAAAATATATATTACAAATAGATAAAGATACTAAAGAAATTTTAAATAGATTTGGTTCTGCAAGAGAAGCGGCGAGATTTCTTGGAAATGAATCAAAAAATGTTAGTATTAATTATTGCTTAAGAGGAAAAACAAAAACTGCTTATGGTTATATATGGAAATATGAAGATGATTAAGAAGATGTAACGACTAAATTGGAATTATTTATTCCTAAGAGGAATGGAGATGAATACCATTCCGTAGTGCCTATTCTGACTGATGTCAGAAAGAGATAGTCTATTCCCCTAATCAAATATCGGGAAACCGAGGGTGCAAAGGATATCGACATTGATTTAAGTCCGTCAAAAAGAAAAAAAATATTTGAAGAAATTAGAAAAGAAAGAGGAGAATTAAACTTAATTCAAGTAGCAACATTTGGAACAGAAGGTACTCGTCAAGCTATTGCAAGCGCGGGAAGAGGATATCGCAGCGAGGAATATCCAGATGGACTCGATACTGAAACCACTCAATATCTAAGTAGTTTAATTCCGCAAGAACGTGGCTTTTTACCTTCAATTCATGAAGTAATTTATGGTGATGAATCAAAAGGGAAAAAACCTATCCAAGCATTTATCGATGAAGTTAATAAGTATCCGGGCCTTTTAGAAATTATAGAAGGAATTGAAGGACTAGTTTGCAGAAGAGGAGAACACGCAAGTGGTGTTATGTTATATAATAATTCTCCTTTTGAAACAAATGCAATTATGAGAAGTCCAAATGGAGATTTAACTACTCAATTTGAACTTCATGATAGTGATAAAATGGGTGATACTAAGTTTGATACTTTGGTAACTGAAATCTGTGATAAAATTACTATTTGTATTGAATTGCTGCAAAAAGAGAATATTATTGATAAAAGTCTGTCTTTAAGAGAAGTCTATAATCAATATCTTCATCCAGCAGTTTTAAATACAAAAGACCAGAGATTATGGGATGCATTAAGCAATGGAGAAGTTTTAGATGTTTTCCAATTTAGTACTGGAGTGGGATTAGATGCTGCAAAAACTATTAAGCCAAAAAATCCAACACAATTAACATCTGCTAATTGCTTAATGCGTCTAATGGGTGAAAAAGGAAAAGAACGGCCATTAGATAGATATTGTCGTTTAAAAAATGATATGTCTTTATGGTACAAAGAAGTTCAGGATAGAGGATTAACACAAGAAGAAATAAAAATTCTTGAACCTTACTATTTACCTAATTTTGGAGTGCCGGCGAGTCAAGAAGATCTAATGCTGGTTTGTATGGATAAACGAATCGCACATTTTACTCTAAAAGAAGCCAATGCCGCCAGAAAAATAGTGGCTTAATTCTGGGTCACTTTAAATCGGGCAAAATCGGTAAACACTAAAAATAATTAATAAAATAAGTATAATAATTCTTTTAAAAGGAGGTGAAATTAAAATGAACTTTGATATTAATATAGCAAAAGAAATATTCTATAAAAATGCAGTCCTAAGAAAAAGCTATAAAGAATTATCTCAGGAATATAATTTACACCCAAATACTATTTGTAAAAAAATGAAAAAGTTTAAAAAAACTTTTGGCATGACTAATAATGAAAAATATTGTTTACAAACTTATTTAAGATTCTTTTATGGAGAAGAAATCAAAAATAAATACTTATCAGGGGCTACAACTGCTGAATTGGCAAAACAATATTGGACTACTGACGACCACTTAATTGCAAGAGTATTACGAGATTTAAATGTAGAAGTAAGACCATGCGGGCGCACAAGTAAAACAAATCAATCTTTGTTTGAAGAAATAAACAATGAAATTGAAGCATATACTTTAGGATTAATTACATCTGATGGGAATGTTGGGAAAGATGGAACAATTAGAATTTTTTTAACTGAAACAGATAGTTATATTTTAGAAGAGATAAACTCAAAACTTCTAAATGGAACTGGCAATTTTAATATTGATGTAAAGAAAAATGCTCGGCCAGTTGCTCGTCTTGGTTTTTGTGGCAAGAAAATATGTGAAAATTTAGTCAAGTATGGTGTAGTTCCTGCTAAATCAGATTCTCTTTCAGAAATATATGTACTCCCAAAAAATTTAATGAATCATTATATAAGAGGGTTATTCGATGGAGATGGAGTTGCTTCAAAACAAAGGGATTCTATTAGAATTGGTTTCTGTGCAAAAAAACGAGAATTTGTTGAATCTTATCAATCTTTTTTATGTGAAAAATTGCATATGAGAAAAAATAAAATTTTTGACACTGGAGGATGTTTTCAGTGCTCTTGGAGTGCAAAAACGGATATTAAAAAATTTTATGATTATATCTATAAAGATGCAACAATTTTTTTAGGAAGAAAAAGAAATAAAATATATACTTATTTAATTAAATAATTCATGTCAATACCGAGATAAAGAATAATTTAAAAGTTATTGCTCATTGTAACGCATAGCAATTGAACCTATACTCTATATGAGATAGAATATAATATTGCCACGAGTGTCCGATAATAAAAAAAATGTATGCTGAACTTATAGGAAACTATAAGAATTAAAGGATAAAAAGCCTTTAAGATAACAAAATTGAAGAAAGATATAAAAAAAGTACCAGAGTTAAAAGAGAAATTTTTAAAACAATGCCCAAATGAAATTTTTGGTCAATATGTGTGGGAAACAGTTATGGAGCCTCAGATGTCTTATTCATTCGCAAAGCCACATGGACTTGCTTATTCATTTGTTGGAATACAGACTTTGTATTTAGCTACAAATTTTCCATCTGTATTTTGGAATTGCGCCTGTCTAATAGTTAAAGCAGGTGGGGCAGAATTATTAAATTTAAATGTAAACGATGAAGATGAAAACGAAGAAGAAAATGAAAAAAAGAAAAATAAAAATGCTAATTATGGTAAAATAAGTACAGCGATTGGTGAATGTATTACTAAAAATATACAAGTTCTTCCTCCCGACATAAATAAATCTCAATTAATTTTTTATCCAGATATAAAAACAAATTCAATTATTTATGGCTTAAAAGGATTATCAAGAATTGGTGATAATATTATTATTCAAATTATGCAAAACAGACCTTATAATTCAATTGAAGATTTTTTATCAAAAGTGAAAGTCAACAAAATTCAAATGATTAACTTAATTAAGTCTGGAAGTTTTGATAATTTATATCCTAATATAAGTAGAAAGGAAATTATGTATAATTATCTGGAATTAATAGCAGATAAAAAGAAAAGAATTACACTTCAAAATATGCAAATGTTAATAACAAAAAAGTTAATTCCAGATTATTTAAATCAACAAGTTAAAATATTTAATTTTAATAAATATTTAAAAAAGAATAAACAAGATAAATATTATTTATTAGACAATATTTCTTTTAATTTTTATAGTTCTAATTATGATACTGATAATCTTGAAGATGTTGTAATTAAAGAAGAAGAACAGAGTGCAAAGATTGAACAAAAAATGTGGGATAATATTTATAAAAAAGAAATGAATCCAATTAGAGAATGGATGAAAGAAAATCAACAGGAAATATTAAATAATCTTAATAGAATATTAATTGATGAAGTTGCTGAAAAATACGCGGAAGGAAATATTTCTAAATGGGAAATGGATAGTTTAAGTTTTTATTATCATGAACATGAACTAAATAAATTAAAAACATCAATTTATGAAATTTCTGATTATACAAAATTAAACCCAGAACCAAAAGTTAAAAACAGATATGAAACAAAAGACAATAAAACAATTTCAATATATGAATTATATCGAATCGCTGGAACAGTTATTGATAAAGATAAAAATAAAAGCTCTGTAACATTATTAACACCAAGTGGAGTGGTAAATGTAAAAATTTGGAAAAATCAATATGCAAAATGGGATAAACAAATTTCTCAAAGAGATATTGATGGAAAAAAACACGTTCTTGAAAAATCTTGGTTCACTAGAGGAACAAAGCTTATTATTACTGGTATTCGCCGCGGCGATAGCTTCATTCCAAAGAAATATAAAAATACAGAATGGCCATTATTTGAAAAAATTAATAAATTAAGCGAAAATGGATTTATACTTGATTCAAGTACAGAAAGAATTGAAATTGAGGAGGATTGATACTTATGGCGAGCATCGCCTTATTTGACATAGATTTTTGGTATGGTAGAAAACAATATCCTAATCTTGAATTAATGAAAGTTTTTAATTACTACTATTCTCAAAATCATATTGTTGTTTTCACAAAACCCAATCAAGACTTAGAACGATTTAATAAAATATTCTACTTTTTTGAAAATACGAATATTCAAATTCCAAAGAGTCTTTTTATTTCAAACGATAAATCACAATGTTATGGTTGCGGATTTTATAATTCTTTTAGACCGTTGATTAATCCAATTAATGATTCGCCGCCATCATTTATTCCATATGATTTAGAAGAAGATAAAATAAAAGATTTAAAGAATTATAATAAAATTAAGAGAAGTTCCTTAATAAGACTTGAAAATAAAGATTTTACTAATTTTGATTCTAATAAAAGACATATTTATTTAGTGGACCATGATGTTCTCTATCAAAATGATATTGAATCCTTTATTAAAGAATATAATAAGTTTAATTTAAATTGTTATTATCCTTTAAATATCTATTCAGAAGATAAACTAGATAGAATAAATCAATATTCTCAATACTTTAAGGGAAATCGTTATAATTTACTTTTTAATTATACTAAAGAAACATTTGATAAATATGGAAGTTGTAATTACATCTTTAATTTCAACGATTTCACAACGAAAGATAACCGAATAAAATTTATTAAAAGTATTCTATATTTAAAAGCAAAAGGATTAAAGCCATATTTTAATAAATTCAACAAAATTCCCGCTGAGTTAGAGCCAATTTTTAAATGGTACAATTCTGGATTACAAGAGTCGTATTACTCTTATATTTCCGATAAGCCAGAATTAATTACACAATTTAATTTAAATTTTAAAAACGATTCTGATTACAGATTACTATTAAAACAGAATCCAAAAACTCTTAATTGTTTGACTTTTACTATATGATATGATATAATATTAATATAATAAAAGAGAGGTGAAAAGTGATGACTAAAGAGGAATTAATTAAACGAAAAATGGAAATCCTCCAAGAATGGGAGGATAATATTAATAAGTTTGTTTATGACCCAAATATAGAAAAAGAATATAAAGAAATTTGTGAGCAAATTGAACAAATGGAGGACAATGATTAATGGAAGAACAAGAAATTCTATCATTTTTTAACAAAGATGGAACAATAAAAAACAAAGACGAAATAGTTCAACAAGTTGAAGATATTTATGATGCTATCAAAGAAGAAGAGGATTTAAATAAAGAAAATTCCTATTTCTCTAAGATTACTAATCCAGAAACCTCGATTGATACTGCTAGTTCTTTAGAAACATTTGATTTTATGAATCGAACATTATTCTTAACTGAAGAAATTACAGCAGAAACAGGACCACAGTTTTTTGAAGCTATTAGATTTTTCAACAAGTGTGATGAAATAGATCGAATCCCAGTAGAAGAAAGAAATCCAATTAAAATTATTATTGATACTCCCGGTGGCGATCTATGTGCTACATTATCAATAATTGATTCAATTAAACTTTCAAAGACTCCTGTATGGACAATTACTACTGGCTGTGGTTATAGCGGCGGATTTTTTATTGGAATTTGTGGTCACAAAAGATTTGGATTTCCTAATAGTTCATATTTATTTCACCAAGGAGCTTGTAGTTGGGCATCTGATGCTCATAAATTTCAACAGCAAGCAAAATTCTATGAAAAGACTTTAGATACTCTAAGAGAAATTACATTAAAGAATACTGAAATTACAGATAGTGATTATGAAAAATATAAAAGTGGCGATTGGTGGCTAACAGCAAAAGAAGCTATAAATAAAGGTATTATTGACGAAATTTCAACAGAACTAGTTTAAGGAGGATTTTAAATATGAGTGATTTTATTAATAAGCTAAAGGAAAGCGATTCAACTAGTGCAGATATGTTTGCTCCTTTTGAGGAACTATTAAATCTGCCAGATGAGGAATTTGATAAGACTTATCCATCCTTTAAGGGCGAACTTGAAAAGCTACTTGCCGGCCCAGAGATTGATAAGATTATCTATGATAGTGCTAAGACCGCAGGTCATGCAGATATCGAAAAGGAAAAAGAAGCATTGGAAGAAATGCTCAAAGAAATTGCAGATGATGATTCTCTTTCTGAAAATAAAAAAGATTTATTAATTACAATTTTTAAGACAACTATTAATCGCGGCTTTACGTATATGGCTAATCCAAGAGAAAGAATTGGTGTTAAGATTCTTAAAATGAATGATGATGCAGTAATTCCAAGTTATGCTCATGATACTGATGCTGGTGCAGATGTTTATTCTTGTGAAGATATTACAATTCAATCCGGCGAAACAAAGCTAGTTCATACTGGTTTAAAATTTGAAATTCCTTCTGGTTATGAAATTCAAGTTAGACCAAGAAGTGGCAATTCACTAAAAACAAAGATTAGAATTGCTAATACCCCCGGAACGATTGATTCAGGTTATCGCGGCGAACTTGGCGTTATTATAGATAACATTGGAACAGAACCAATTAATATTACTAAGGGCTTTAAGATTGCTCAAATTCTAATTGCTCCTACTCCTATGATGGAATTTACAGTAGTAGATAAGCTTGTTGATTCAGATCGTGGAGAGGGCGGCTATGGCTCTACAGATAAGAGTTGATTAAATGGCTCGTTTAAAATATGAAGATATTCAAAAAGAAATTCAACTAGAGGGATGGATTCTACAGTCTAAAGAGTATGTTAATTTAAAAACAGACTTAGAATTAATTTGTCCGAATGGTCATTTAAATGTTTTTTCACTTGAATAGTGGCGGCGACATAAAAGTTGTCCAATATGCGAAAATAATAAATATGCCAATGTTGATACTAAGTCTGTAAAAAAGAATGGTTATCGAGTATTAGCATTTGATTAGGCGAGTATTACGAGTGGTTGGTCTGTTTTTGATGATAAAGAACTTGTTAAATATGGAAAATGGACATCAGACGGAACTCATTCAACAGAAAGAATTTCTTTAACAAAAGGCTGGTTTGCTTCTATGATTCAAAAATGGAAACCAGATGAAGTAGTTCTTGAAGATATTCAATTACAAAAGTTTGGAGAGCAGGAAGCAGTAGTCACTTATAAAAAACTTGCTCATTTACAAGGTGTTTTAAAAAATTATTGTTATGAATCTGGTATACCTTACAAAGTGGTTTCTCCTTCAACATGGAGAACATTCTCGGATATAAAAGGAAAAAAAAGACAAGATAAGAAAAAGAATGCTTAGTTAAAAGTAAAAAAACTTTATGATATTTAGGTAACACAAGATGAAGCAGATGCAGTATTAATTGGAGCATGGGCTGCGAATGATCACGATAGAAATAAAATAATCAAGTTCTAAAAAAGGAGAGTAGTTAAAATCTACTCTCCTTTCTTTTTATACCTTATAAATGCACCAGAAATTCTAGTCTGAGCAATCAAAAGTATCATATAATATTGAATCGATAACGCAAGTAATATGTTCTGGCATTGTAATTAAATAAGTTCCTTTTAGTTTTAAATTCTAAAAGTCCTTTATCGTATGAATTTTTCTTCTATTTAAATAGAATCGTTCAAAATTATCTAATAGATAATTATTTAAAAACTCAATCTCGGAAAAAGTAATTCCTTCTCTTCTTGCAAATTCAGAAAGTTCACAATATGTTTCATCCCAAGAGCGATTTGTGGCTAATGAAATTGCTCTTACTGCACAGTCTGAAACATTGCGGCCTAATGGATTTGCATTGTAATATTTAAACATCTTAAATATTTTTCATCTTATTTAAATGTTTTCTAATAACTTCTTTTTCCTGAGATGTTTCTGCATAATCGGATAGCTCTTCTACAAAATTGCAGATAGCGCCCATAATCATTTCCATTCCTTCTACAAGTCTATCTGGCTTTTGAAATATTGATTCTGCGAGTTTAGTTAAATTTTCATTATCTCCATTTTTTGCATAACCTATTAATTCATTAATAGTTGGATCATTAATATTGTTATTTTTTATCATTGACATAACTAGTTCTTCTGGATTCCTTCCTTTTAGTAAACTAATCATTTCCATTGGGTTCATCATAGTTTCCATTCACCTTCTTTTTGAATTTTTCCTAATACACCTTCTATATTAGTCACTTGATTCTCTAATTTATTAAAACGACTGTCATAGTTTTCAAAATGTTTTAATATCTATTCATCTTGGTTAGCTACTTGTTTTTGTTGCGGCTCTTGTTTTTTCACTGGTTCTGGGGTACTTCCATCATAGGGAATAATTCTGTAAGCCCAGAACATAGGATTACCATTCTACATTGTTTTTATATACATAAACCCTTCATTTAAACATAAAGCTACTGAAATCCCCGCTCCTGTAGGAACGTTAGCGACTTCAAGAGTTGAATTTATATTGTAAACATTTCCTTGTGGTTGAGGAAACAAAGGCTGCACATTTTGTGTTTGAAAAGGCATTACCGCCATCTATTGATTCTATTGATAAGGCGGCATCGTTTGATTATTTTGTGGACTTGGATTTTGTCCAAAATTATATGCCATAATTAAATCACCTCACGAATTATTTTTCTAACATATAAATAGTGATTTCTTAGTAAAAATTGTCGTATAAAAAGAAAACAGCCCGAAAATTTTCTACTTTTTAAACAAAAGTTTATTTCGGACTGTTATTAATTTTTATTAATTTTTAATAAAAGGTTCTAATAATTCTAACTAATCTAAAGTTAGGTTTAATTCTTCTAATTCGTCTAAAGAAAGATATATATCTGGAACTTGTACTTCACACTAATTTATTTGTTTTATTACTTCTTGACATTCATTAATCTTTCCTTCCTTAATTTTAAAACCGCCTTGATTATTCATTTTAATATTCCCATTTTCATCTTTTTCAAAAAAATCTTGACAGTTTAAACTAATCTACTCTTGATAGATAATTCTCTCTTCTTCTATTGCTTTTTTAATTTTTATAAACTTATATTGTGTCCTTACATTAAATTTTTTTGAATTTAAAACTTCAAAAATAGATGTTAATGCCAAAGCATTTTCTCTTTTTAAAAGCAATATTACCAACCTCCATTTAAGAATTTTTTAGTACTATCTCTTCTTTTATTCATTCCTTGATAGGTATAGACTTTAGAACCGCCATACATTTTTTTACAGACTTCTATTGCACCAGAAGTTTCTAGTGATTGCCCCGGATAAGATGAATTACCTACTCCTCTTTCTACTACTACCTAAAATAATTCACACTAATAAATAGCTTCTCCTTTTCCACTATCTAAGCCTTTTTTCTGAGCATATTCTAAATACAAGCTCTTCCATTTTGGAATACTAACACAGTTAAGTTCTCCTTCTCCAAAAAGATAATCAATTGTAGCAATAGCTAATTGTTCATCTGTCTAATATGCAGTATTATTAAATATTTTGGAAATAAAAACCTAATCATTTGTTTGATATAGACCACAATAACCTAGTGAATTTTTTGCTCTTGGATTTAGCCCCGACTCTGTATATAGATTTCCCATAATTCCTGCAACAATCGGTGTATAATCTGTAATATTTGGTAATACTTTTTTTAGATTAATCGTAATTTGATTAGCAATTGTACCGCCAATTGATTCCAAACCGCTAGGGTATTTCAAGTTAGAAGTGGTAGCGCTTGGCTCTAAATAAGTAGCTGGTGTAGCTATAACTTCCCAACAACGACCTACAGAATTTGAGCCTAATTGATTAGACCAAATTTTAATCGCGGCTCTCTACTCATCAGACCAACTATCCCAATTGCCTCTCGCCTCTAATAATGTATCTTTGCCATATGCGCCGTTTTTAATATAGCAGAAGTCAAGATGTAAATGTGCTCCATCTGCCTAAGAGCCATCAACATACCCAATTATATCTCCTTGTTTAACATGATCGCCAACTGAAAAAGGAAACTTATTTATATGATAATATCTAATTACTAAACCATCATGAGCACCCTTCCAATAATCTCCTTCAACTAATATATCACAACTAGTATAGTTTGGGTTTGTTCTATCTGGCCCTGCTTTTTTAACAGTTCCATTTGTCATTGCGCGAACCGGAGTACCATCTGGAACTCCAAAGTCAAGCTTTCCCATTCCATGACCTGAACGAGTTTTTGCTCCATGTATCTTTTCTCCAGTATTAGTATTATATACATCAGCATCTAAAGGAAATAAATACTTTAATCCCATTTTATCACCTCTATTATGTTCTATTTACATCGTCTTCATCAATATAATAACCAGAAGTTCCTACATCTCCAGTTGTAGTAGTGCTTGAACCAGTAGATGTTCCAATCTGATTACTCCATGCAATGATATTATCTATAACAGACTTTAACGATGTTTTTGTACAAATTAACTCTCCAGATTCACCTTTTGCGGCATAATAAAATTCAGACCAATCACACCATATTTGACCGTTATTTGACATTAAAATTTTTGGATTAGTAATTCTAACTTCATCTGGCATATATTGCATTCCAGAAATATTTAATTCTCTACCATAATAATCAGATACTTCTCCACCTATATATAATACACCATTTTTTAATACACTAAGAATATTATGACATTTATATGATGAATCTTCTTCACCGGCTGCGGCAATCATAAATGTTCTTTCAGCACCAGATAATATAGAGGTTTGGCGTTCTGCCCATTCTTCATCTGAAAGTTCTGAGGTGTATTTCTAAGATAGGGTAGACGTTTTGTCATTATAGTCTTTATTATTCTAATCAAGAGCTTTTTTATTATTAAGGAAAACACCTATTTCAGAAGCAGAAAAATCAGTATTTATTGAACCTACAGAGACATCATCTACTACATCTCTATTACACCAATAACTTAATTCATTGCCGTTTTGGTATACATATAAAGGTTTTGTAACAGAGTGTCCTTGTAAATCAATATAATCTATATTCACGTATTGAATATTACTATTTGAACTAATAGTAATAGATTCGCTTTCATTTTCATATGCTAGAGTATAACTTTGAACAGGAATTAAAGATTTACCATAGCTGTTTTCTTTGGTTGAATAAGTTCCAATAAAATTATTGGTTGAATAATTATTATTCAAAACAGCACTATTTGAAAAATTAGAACTTAATGTATTAATAACATTATCGCCATTTAATAAACTTTCTATAAAATCTTTCATATTAACTGTTAAATCTCCTAGATTAACAGAATCAGAAACATTTAAAAGATTAAAATTAAATTCAATAATATTTAAAGTACAAGTCTGATTTTGAGAATTAATAGTTGGTGTAATATAGTAAATAGTATTATCATTTAAGTTGCTAGTATAAGTATAATATTTATTACCATTCTCTGCAATCTCCTACATTGTCATTTTAAAAGTTCTATTTCCGGTAATATCTACTGCCATAGGCTATTCATTGGTAATTTCATTTTTTATAGAAACTATCATATTTGTGTACTGATTCCACTCATATTCATATACGCTTGTGGTCTTAAAGGCCATTCTATGCGAAAGAGTAATTAAAGAATTATGAATTTGGGAAGTCCTTCTTAATGCCCCATCGTCAAGAATCTTATTTGTAACAAACATTTCACCTGTAAGAGATAATCTTGCTGTATAATCAGATTTGCTATCCTAACTATAATTAGAACGAGTTTCTGTTTTAAAAATAGGCTTTCCACTATCATTATATAAATAAAAACCAACATTCTAATTAGTTAAAGGTAATTCTTCCTTATAATTTCCTGTTGTATTTGTATCTTCACCGCTTTTAAACTCATATCCCGCACGAAGTCTTATATTATTGTTTTCAATTAAGCTTAGACCATATCTATTAAATCTAGCAAAATCAACTAATCCATCAGTACTTGTTGCTGGACTTCTGTAAGCATTGATTCCATCTTTGTCCCAAAGAAAATAAATATAATCTCCATCTACTATCTGAACTTTTGATGCATCTAAATTACCAAACTTAGCATAATCAAGATTAATGCCATTTGGGCCTACACCATAATCCCAAGTTTCGCCGCCATCCTTAGAAAAATAAACTCCTTCTCCTGTTATTTTATATTGACTCGCGGCATTATTTATGTCATTACCTTCTGTTCCAGACTCATCTAACTTTATATTATCTTTAGGAGTATCAAGTAAAGTTAAATCTCCAATATCTAAAGTATTCTGTAGAGTATCTGTTTCTATATATTGTTTAGCTGAAAAATTAGATGCTCTTTTATAGATATTTTCATTAAAAGTTAATGACTAAACAGAAGCGCTAATAGTTTGAAATAGGTCATCAAATTTTGATGTATAATTTTGAACATTAATTGTATTATTAGTTGGAATATCTAGGTCATATTCGATTCCAGAAACAATAACTTTTTCTCTATTAGGTAATCCAGTTTTTTTATTAATTCCAAAGAAATCAATATCTTCAATAAAAGTTGTATCAGCTAGATCAAAACTATAATCATCAGAATACTCAGGTAAAGCTTCTAAGTCTACTACAGAGATAGAGTAAGATATTTGTGGTTCACAGGAATCATCTAATACCTAAACGCCAGCCCAATAATATTCATTATCATCTAAGTAATTACTATCTGTAAAAGTACCTTCTTTGATATAAGGTTCATACTTCTTATAAAATTGTTCACTTAAATCATTAATTTTATTAAGGACTTTCGCTCTTTCTCTTTTCCAATATAAAACTTCATTATATAATTTTCTATATTTTCCTAAGCCTCCATTAACCTCATAAATTTTTGTATCAACTATTTCCTTTTTAAAATTATTCCAGTGAGTAAAAGGCGGCTTATAATCTTCATCATTAAAGCCTTCCATCATTAGCCGCATAAATAATTCTCCCTTGCAATATTTAGTTCTATATTTGTTATACATATCTTTTAAGCCTGGAATCTTTTCATTCTATAAAGAATAATCTTTACTGTAATCTAAATTATAAAAAGTATAAATTGTCTTTTCTGGATCGTCTAATGCTGGACTACCAACTGGAATACAGAAATAATTTCCAGTAAAGAATAGTTGTTCTATTAAGCCCCATAAAATAGTTGATTGTTCTCTATATTTGGTTACGTAATTTTTATAAGTATCTGATGTTGTATATTTTACTTTTGTTGTTATTTTTGTACTGGAGTTAGAAGTTGTCTTTGTGTAAGTTGATTTATATTGGTACATCGTCTAACCTATTTTCTTTCGTTCTTCAAGGGCAGTTGTTATTCCTTCAATAGAAACAGTATTCTATGCTTCTAATTCAGTTAATGCCTATCCTGTCATTGTAATAATTAAATTAGAATATTTATCGTACAATTTATTATATTCTCCAATTCTAGGTAAAAATGCAAAATCTCCTGTTTTTAAACCATAAATATCTTTTTGTAACTAAACTTTATCTAAAGTACCTATTTTTGCATAATAAGAGAAATCTAATATATATGAATTTTTTCCAATATTATCAGTAGCTGTTTGAATTGAACAAACTCCTGTTTTTGAAGATTCGCAATCCACATTTTCAACATATAATTTAGTTGTAATAGATGATGAATCTAATGTTCTATTAATAGAAGATAAATTCTTCTCATATCTAAAACCTAATTTATTTGTCTTTCCTTTTTCAGTCATAAAGAAAACGTGTTTTTTCATATATCCGTTTTCATCTAAAATAATTTTTCCATCATTATCATGTTCAATATAAAAGCATGGATAGATTTTAAATACTTCGCTTAATTCTTGAATTAAATTAAATCTATTTGATTTTTCTTGTTGTAGAGTTCTAATTCTTCTTGGATGCTTTTCAGTCTAGAATCTATATGGACAATAACCATTCTTTTGATAGATACACTCAACTGCTGGTAAATCATTATCTAATGTTCTAGCTTTACAGTCGCACCAATTATTTTCATAGGTTGCTAGTTCTGGACAATAATACTTACATTGCAGTAAATCAATAGTTGATGTAATCACTTCTAAGTCATCTTCTGTATAAAGAGTCGAATCGTATCCTCCCTATTCCTTATCAATATAGTCTTTTATTTTAAAGGAATCCTTATATTGCCATCTTCCAGATTTTTTCTTTATTTCATCTGTAGAATCACTTGTCCAGACAGGAGCTTTAATAGCTTCAACGAAATACTTCTATTCATTATAAGTTTCTCCAAGTGTTACATCACTTTCTTGCAATAAATCACTAGAATGAATTAAATTACAATAAATTTCATTCCCAAAATTATGATCTCCATCTACATTAAGTTTTGCGGCACTTTTTTTATCTCCGCAGAAAATATCTATATTGCGGCCAGTATATTTATAGGTAAAATAGTTATCTTTATATGACATAATCCTTGAAGTTTCTGAATCATCATGAGGATCTCTTTCTTCCGCTCTAACTGTAGTATAATTTTCTTGAATAAAGTCGTGCCCTCTCGTATAAGCTTCAAATAATTCTAAATTATAGAGATTTAATGCTTTTTGCTCTTGCTTTGCAGTCAAATCAATACTATACTTTTCGTTTAAAATATTTTTTAAGATGGCAGAATTGTCGTCAATAAAATTATTAAAATTTATTTTGTTTGTTTCCTCATAAACACCCCTTTCTCTATTATAAGCATAATAAATAAAGCTATAATTTTTTCTTTTATTTTTATCAAGTGAAAAATATGTTGATAAACTTATTCTATTTTTGTTTTTATCATAAATTCTTACAAGAGATAATAAAATCTATCTTTGGTCATCAAAACCACCACTAACAAAACTTTCAGAAATATTTATTGCTTTATCCAATTGTTCAGCCAATCTATCTAAGTCTATTTCAAAAGTTTTTGTTCTTATCATTGGTTTAATAACTTCTAAGTTCTTAGTGCCGCCATAATTATCTTTATTTTTCATATTTAATGTCAAGTAATGTTCAACTTTATGATTGTCTTTATTTTCTCCTTTAGGAGGAATTAAGTTAACTTTCCAATTACTAAAATCCTAAATATAATTTTTACTTATGGACACGGCAGAGGCACTCCAGTCCACTTCTAGCGGTGAAATAGGAACTTGATAATCAGACATTGTTCCACCAGTTAAACTACTACTACTACCATCTCCAATAGTACCACTACTGCCCGATTTATAAACTTTATAATGTTGAGCATCATCTGAATTTTTACCGCCATCACTGGTTAATACATAAATGTTATAATATCCAACTAAAGAAGCGGCATCAGATGTTATTGATGATAAACTTACTCTTGCATAATTTTTAACATTATTATTTACGCCTATAAAGGAATTAGAAGCTTCATATACTGAAACGGTTTTTCCATCTTCATTTCTTTTATAATAACCTGCATTTAAAAAGAATCCCTCTGGTTCGCTATAATCCTTTTTGCCTATTTCGCTCATATAAAGCTATTTACTAATAGAAATATTTGAATCTATCCGCTAACTTTTACTGTTTTCAAGCGTTTTTAATTTATTTAATCTTTTTAATTGACCTAAATCATGACAATATGCAATTCCAACTCTAGATGAATATTGAGATTCTCTAGTCGGGACTCTATAAATACACCAAAAGGTATAGCTAGAATTTGTTGTTACAAATGAATTAAAACTATCCTAATCAAAGAATTTTCTCGCAGCCTAACATATTATCTAAGGAGCAGAAGCCTGAAAACGATTATTAGACCATCCAGCAGGTGGATTAATCTCTAGAATATGAAAATAAGTTGCTTCTCTTTTTAGAAGTAATAACTCTTTCCTTTCATAAATACCATGTATCGTTTTTGTTGCTCCTTTGGTTGCAAAGATAATACATTGATTTTGTCCAAGTGTTGATTTTTTATTATTATAACTAACTGTTACAGTTTCAGTTCCTACCGCACCATAATATCCTATTCCGATATAGCCCGCCGGAATAGCGCCACTAGTATATAGTCCTTGAATACCAGATTGATAATTTCTTATATCATCATTATATAAATCTATATAACCTAAAGACATTATTCCACCTCCTTTTATCTCTTATCTAAATAAACTATGCCACAAAAAATATTATTTTGAAAATATAGATAAGGAATACTTTTATCTTCGTTACTATTTTTTAAAAATACTCCACAACAAGCAGGATTATTTGCATCTGTAGTATCTGCCCAATTATTATATTTACTTATTAGATAAGAGTCTTTCCAAACTAAATTTCCACTACAGTTAATATCAAAATCTCCTGTTTTTTTATCATATCCAATTAAATTTAAAAATTCTTCATCACAAGTAGAAGTCGTAACAGGAATTAATTTTATTGGAATATTATCATAATAATAAGGGTTTTTATTAGTTTGTAAGGTATCGCAGACATTAAAAACAACTCCATTATTCATAGATTCTTCATATTTTTCTACTTGAATGCTATTAAAAATAATTTCTAGTGGGCCAGATTCAGTTTTTATTGCTATATAAGGATTTTCAATTGTTCTGTTTGCTTTAAACAATAGAAAAGCATCATCTTCTATAGAATAATCTCCATTTTTTGTATTACTCCAAGACCATTTCTTACTATTGTCTGCCGCTTTGGTTAAATTATGATACCATTTTTCCTTTAATGCAGTGGCATTGAATTGTTTATCTTTTTTAGGAACAAAGCATAAAGATGGTTGAGAATTAAACAGTTTTGAGAAACTTATATAATTTTTATTCTCATCATCAATGCCCTAAATTGAATAGTTGCCATTTAAATCAATCGCACCAGCACCAATTACTATTTTATCTAAGTCATCGTTAATTTTTTGATTAAACTCTTTATCATAAACAATATATTCATCTATCCAAGACAATATAATTGAATTAGTAAGTTGTTCTGTAGTATCTGCCTAATAACTAGAAACAAAGTTATCTGAAAGTTGATAAGAATTTAAATGCCAATAAAGATAGAATTTTAAGAATTTTACATCGCTATATGTATAGGAGTATTCTCCATTGTCATTTTTTGTTGGCTTAATAGCTATAGACGAAATTTTCTAATAGTTTTTTATTTTATTATTTTTATCATAAATAGATATTAATCCTGCCAGTTTCCCGTTATTCCATTTCTCAAAATTAACTTGCTCTTCATTATTAACAACTAGATTATTTTTAGTCCATATCATTACATTTTCGCCGCCAAATAGAATGCTATTTATTAAAGAATCTATTGTCTTAATTTTTTCGCCGCGGACAGTGTCTCCACTTGAAGGATAGCGCTTAATTATTTCATAAAATAGAGTTATCTCATTTTGACCGCTTGCACTTAAATTAATTCCAATAGTCTTTAATTTTTCAGAACATTTCTGAGCGTTTTCTTCTGAAAAGCAATCAAAAAGTTTTTTATAATCGTACATCATCTACTTATATTCTTTCGCTGCAGTATTCGCTTCTTGTTCAGTGGCTAAATTGTCTATCTTATCTAAATTTCTATAAGATATAGTTGCTCCTGTAATCTTAATATCTCCAGTTTTAATTCTAATTGCATAAATTTTATCTTTTTCTATCTTTTTTTCTTGGCTAATAATACCAAAATTTAAAGCATAATCTGTAGAAGTAGTTCCTTCTTTAGAGAAATCTATAGTTTTATTTATACAAGGACTTAGTAATTCTAAGTAATAATCACTTATAGATTCATCGTCTATATTTCCATCTAAATCATAATCGTCTATTGAAACTTCTTTCGTTTCTGTTAGAGAAGTAGTTTTCTAAATAGTTGATTTTACAGAAATAGTTAATAAAGTTGATGCTGAACCAGTACCAGTATCTTTATCATTGTTTTTATTCTAAACTTTAGTTTCCCAGCCATTTGTACTTGTAATTTTAGTACCATTTTCGACTAGATTTCTTGATAAGGTAGGTAAAATCTGACGAGTATCAGTTTTTGAACATACTCGATAATCTTCTCCATTTTTAATTCTTTTTGAAAGCTCTGTTTCTGAATATAAATCTTCGTCCACACAATATTCATTAGCTTTATTATTGTAAACTGTTACAAACATATCTGCATTTTTATTATATTCTGTTCTGTCTGTTACAGAAATTTTTCTAGCCTGATTAATCTCTAAATCCTTTATAGTATCTAAGTAACCATCATAATAAACTGGATACCAATTAAAATTATCAATTGTTGAAGAGGAAGGTGTCGCGCCGTAAGTATAAGCAATTTTATTATCACTATCTTCTTTTATATTATATTTTTCAGATTTTTTTAATGTAGATGATAAAGGTTGTTTCCAATATAAATATCCTTTTTTAGAATAATCTTTTTTAGATAAATTTTCTTTTAATAAATTATTCCATTCTTCAATAGGAATTATATAATGGTATTCATTATTTGCAAGAATCCCACCTTCGTCAATATTATATTCATCGCCTTCTTTTAAAAAGATAAATTGAATAAAACCGCTAGGATTTTCAGATATAGGTTGTAGAGCATATCCCCTATCTACGCCGCCATAATATCCATATAGTGCCGGCTCTTCAACTGCTTTATATGAATCTTCATAAACAGTTCCTAAAATCATAGATAAATCTGTTATAGGAACATAAATATAATTACCCTCTAAACTAACCATTTTTTTTGAATCTAATAGCTTCTTACCATTGTCTTTATAGTAATTGTCCCAAAATAGTTGGTGTTCTCTTGCTAAGTCGTCTCCTAACTCAATTATTCTTTTTTCATTAGTATAGATATTTTCAATAGTTAGAAGTTTTTCAACAAAATCCTTCTTATTTGAAATTTTATTCCATTCTAAACCATCTTTATCCAATATCTTTTTTAAATAATCCTTTGGCTATCCATTGTCATCTAATAAAAGAGTGTAATCTACTTCTAAATCAATAGGATAACCAATAATTTTTCCACCAAACTATTCAAGTGGAATCCTATAAAATCGTTGCTCTTTAAATTCTGTAAAATCACCAATATTATGCTCTGGAGTATAATCCCAGACACTATCATCTAGGATTTCCTCCATAAAATCCCCAACTTCTGCAACGCTATTATTTAACTCATCGGCAAATTCTATTTCATAGCCAGTCCTAGAGAGTTCATTAATAAAACTATCTTCACATTCATAGCTATACATAATAGCCTTATATTTTTTTTCTTCTGTAATTTTTTTAATATAAAATTCATACCATTCTCCGCGATATTTTAATTTTAATTTAGTTTCATTTAGAAGATAATCAACAAATTCGTTGTGAACAAATTCTCCTTTTTCGTTATCATAGAATTTAGAAGGCATTTGGAATGTCAATGTATTTGTACCTTTAATTTCTCTTTTTAATTTTATCCCAGTCGCGCGGCCCTCATAGGTCATATCATTCGCGCCAATAATCATTCCTTTTTTCTCAATCTGTTTTCCAGAAGAATCAAGTTCTTCCGTCCACACACTTAATTCATATTCTTTTTTAAGAATACTCATTTCCTTTTATCACCTCTCTTAATAGAACAATGGTGTATATTTAATCTAGGCTTTATTAAGTATATCAGCGTATCCCCAATATAATGGCGGAAAATGTTCCCATAAATAGTTACAAGCATACCACCACCATTCTTCGATTTTACCTGTACACCCCATTTTATTCCATGTTTCAACTTTTGCTGCGGCTCTCCAAAAAGCATGAATAGTTTTTAGCAATCCGTATTCAAGATTTTGTTCTCTAGTTTTATAAAGTTCAAAAGCAAAATTATCATTACCTTCTGCGGCAGCGATTTGGGAATCAAAAATATGACGAAAATTAAGAAGTTCAATATAATCAGTCGTTGTATCTGATTCATCTAATTTTCCGATTTGAATTAAATAGCTTTTCGCCGCCATTTCGTAGACTTTATCAAAAACACTTTGAATATCTTTCTGTTTACCATTTTCACCGCCATATCCCCAATCAAAAGGACGAGCATCTAACCAGCGTTTTCCTCCCCAATTATCTTCATCACAAACAGGAGTTACCTCAATCATAGACCAACCGGGTGGTATCTTAAACCAATGTCCTTGCTTAATATTTTCATTATAAATATTTTTTGTTGGTTTATAATTATAAAAATTGGATAATGTTTCCTTTTTAGACATATTAAATTCTGGGTTATTTACATTATACAACATTCTTTTGTCTGTGTCAAGATATAGAGTTGGTTTTGTTATATTATCAGTCGAAATTTCAAAGTAATCTTCTGTTAGATATTGTGGCATTATATTTAAATTAAAGTCAAATTGACCATAATACAAGTCTTTATTTTTACGAATATACTCTGGTGGATTATGAATATAATCATAAATAAAATCATCGAGAGTATAACTAGTATCGTCTTTAAAAACTTTTAGTTTTCCATATTGATTAAGAATAGCTTCTTTTAAAGTTTTCCAATATAATTCATTTTTTTCTTCATCGGTTATACATAAATTATAGAGTTCATCATATCTATCAGCTAGTTTAATTCCATCTTCAAAATCAAGCATTGGTGCACCATCGTCACCTGTTAAAAGAGAAGATTGCCAATAAAATAATTTAATGAAATGTCCTAATCTTTCCTTCGGAATAGGCTCTACAATATAAGCATGTTTAGGATGATGGTTTCCAATAGGTATATATTCATAAGTAGATGAGCCATCATTTTCATTTAGCTCTAATTTTAATTTCTTAAAATATCTTTTTCCGTATTTAAAATCTTTATTTTCCTTAGTTTCACAAGTCCTTAATCCAGTCCAATCAACTGCTTCTGGTATTGTTAATCTTTGAACATTAAAACGTCTAATTTGGAAGTGATTACCACGAGACATCCAAAATGTTCTTTCATTATTATCTAGTTTAATCTCAAAATCAACAGGCAAATCACCCGGATTATAAACTAAAAGTCTACTACCAATTAAAGCATTTGCTTGATTAAAACCAGTATCCATATTATAATAATCAAGCTTACTATATTGCGGCATATAGATTAGTTCTTGGTCATAATCTAAAGTTGGTGTTGTTAAAAGTTTTGCTGTGCTTTGCCATAAAGGAATATTATCCCAATATCTTCTAACATCTATAATACTTTTTTCACCATCTGGAGTATTAAAATATAACTCTCCTGCTTGTACTTGTTGAATTGTTGGATAACCACCTTTCCAAGGCGTTTCCATATTATTTTCAACATTATAATAATCTTTAGTGTATTTATTATAAATAATTTGTTTTTTCTTTTCATATGGATTTTCAAAAATGGCTGATTCCTTTATTACTTTTTCTGGTGGAGTTTTTAAATAATAATCCGCCGCCCTAACAATATATTTATTAAAACAATAAGCGTAAGGAAAATAACAAATAAAATTAAGTGTTCCTTCTCCTTTGTAAACTCTTTCTCCTGTATCTTTGTCTCTAAAACAAATATAATTAAATTCTGGTTTAGATTTTAATTTTGCTTTATATGTTTTATATGGTAATTCATCAAATACCAAGTCTTGCGGCTTATCAGTAGAAAAGATTTGACTAATTTTTCTAAAATCTTTTTCACTAATTGAGTCAAAGGCCACATTACAATCTATTTCTCTGTCTTTATAAAGCTAACCAAAGTAATATGTTCCATCACCACCGGGAACTTCTTCTGTATAGTCAGTAGGTTCTGGTAAAAGATTTTTAGTATATCTATCACTAGAACTTACAACAACTAAATGAAGGTCTTTGGTATAGTAATTTCCAAACCTAAAATCAGTATAGTCCATTTTATCACACTCCTTTATATAAAGTAAAAAGGAAGAGGTTTTAAACTCTTCCTTTTCGTTTTAACTCAAAGTCTTAAAACTCCTATAAAATAGGTACTTAATGACTTAAAAAGTTATAATGTTTTATTTTCTTAGAATAACTGAATTACCAGTTTTATTATATGCGTCAAGAATATTTTGTTTAACCCTTTCTGTTGCTTGGTCTACGTCATAATCACTTGAAATTGAATCTACATTTACAGTTACTTCAATATTTGGAGAAACAACATTAGAAGAAGATTCGTAAGTGGATTTTGATGGAGTAGAGAAATTAGAAAGTAGAATATTCATTATATCCATCATTTGACGAATGTTTTCAGTGTCTGTTGCAGATAGAAATGCCTCTGGCTTTGTTTTTGTTCCATCTACCCATGCCGGACCAGTGTAGTCAACAAGACCACCGGTGGCATACTTGGAACCTCTACGCAAATGATCTGTTGCATCATTCGTTGACCAATAATGAATACCATATGTTCCACTCCAAGTTTTATTAAAGTCATCTCCTTTTTCCAAAACCTATATTTTTTGTTTTTGTCCATATCCATTATCTATACATTTATTTACTAATGATTTTGCATCATTAGAATAATATACTTTCCCCTTTCCTACTTGTACTGCATATTTATAATTTTTATAATTTTCACTTAATGACTATCCAATAACAACCGTCTCTTTTTTATTCTATATATTATTTTTATTATTAATGCTGCTTTTATTTTTTCCCATGTCTGCTATCTTTCTCGTTTCTATAGTAGATGAATAATCCGCACTTGGTGTTTTATTCTATGGACCCGGACCATTTGTTGTTGTTACACCAAAAAAGTCTTTAATAAGAGTTCCTAATTTTGAAAAATTATCTAAATTCTCATTGGTTAGACTATCTAATAAGTTCTTAGCTGAATCAACTAAATTATTAAATTTCGGGTCTAAATCCTCTAAAGATAAATTAGCTAAATCTAATGCTTCTTTAGTCTTGGTAACTTCATCTTTTGCGTCAGAAACTTCTCTTTGTGCATCTCTTACTGCTTGTTTAGCATCTTCAATTCCGTCTTTTGCATTTGCTACTGCTTCTTGTGCATCTAATAAAGACTATTGAGCATCTAATTGAGCATCAGAAATTTCTTTCTAAACTTTAGCAGAATCTCTTTCAATTGCTCCTGTTGCACCTTCGGAAGTTGTTGTGATAATATTCAATACTTCATTTGCTGTAGTTTGTGTTGCATTTTGAATTTCTTGTGTTTGAGAAGCTAAATAACTAACCAAAACTTTACTCTAATCTTCCCAGTCAGCCATTTGAACGGCTTGTTTGTCTACTGACATATTCTAGAAATCTGGATCATTAGCTGCCATCCAACCAATATAATCTTCTGAGGTTGTAAAAGTTTTTAATATCTCATTAGCTTGTTTAGACCAATTCGTATCGTCGATAATAGCTTCTTTTAATTCTATTTCAGTATCTCTAAGTTCCTATTGAGTCTCTTGTAAAGATTTCATGTTGTCAATAATATTATCAACAGCATCATCTAATAAATTCTATTGGTCATCTTTAATTTCTTCCTCTAATGATAATGCTTCTTTCCTATTTGCGCCAGACGTATCTCTCTACATTAAAGATAATTTTTTCTATTTCTAAGCTAAATCTTCATAGTCATTTTCTATATCACGGAGTTTTCTTTGTTTATCGATAGCATCTTGTAAGGCATCTAAATAATCATCATCTGCTTCTTTTAATTGATTATACTTATCTTTCTAAGTACTAACTTCTTCTTCTGCTTGTTTTTTTAAAACATCAGCAACATTATCTTCAAGAGATACATAATTCTTATACAAATCCTTCAGTTTGTCTTGATATTCTTTTCGAGTATCATAAATTTCTTTTTCACCATCTGCAACTGCATCTACATATTCATTAACTTTTTGAATTTGTTCTCCGATAAAGTCTTTTTCTGCATCTGGCATTTTTGCATCTTCTAAAAAGCTAATATCTGGTGCTAATTTTCCAAAATCATCAATAGTAAAGTATTGACTATATTTCTCTTGTAAGAATTTAGTTCCTTCATCTGCTAATTTCTAATTTAATTGATTTCTTGCTTCCGTTGTCGCAATAGTATCATGAATAGCAGAAGCATAATCATTCCATGCTTGTGCAGATTCTCCAACAACAGTAGAATTTTCAATTAATTCAGCATTCTTTTCTAATAATTTATTTAAACTTTCTAATTGCTGCTCATAATTATATAAATCATCTAAATTAGAATCATAGAACTTACTACCATTATATGCCACATCTAAATCTTCTTGCGCCTTTTTTTCATCTCTTAAAGCCTTAGCCAAATCAGTATGAGATTTCTTTTCGTCTCTAATTGCCTTATTTAAGCTTCTTTTTGCTTTTGCCAAATTATCTACTGCTTTATCATAGTCTTTTTGAGCTTCTTCTGCATCTCCAAACATATCCTATAGACCTTGTTTTGTTAATGCAGCTTCAGCAGTAACATATTTTTCACTATTATCTATAACATCTTGTAGATTTTCTCTATATTCTTCAGCATCTTTCGCGCCAGAATCAAGAAAATCTTTTAATACAGCAGGATCAAGACCTAATCTTTTAATCATATCTTGATTTTTACCAATATAATCAGCAGAAGTTAATCCAGAATCCTTAAATTTTGTAAGAATAGGATTATACATTGACGCGCCTTTTTTATCGAAAGCTGTAGCATAAGCCGGCATTTGAGCAATTTGAGAAATTTGGTTTTCTAAGTTTTTTAGTGCGTCTTGTGCCATTTTTTTGGGAATATCTTTAGTATCTAGTTGTAATTCTCCATTTTTATCAAAACTAATACTATCAAATGCGCCCTACATTAAAGCTATCATAGAATCAGTATCCATACTATCAGATGCCCATTTTTCCATAGCTTCAGTTAAGTCTTTATTTGAAGTAATATTGGCTTGAATTGATTCTGCATATTGATCAAATGCAGTTTTTAATGCATTTATATTTGAAAGAGAATGAATAATTGCATTTGTGCCATTTTGAATATATTCGCTATAAAGATTAGCAGCGTCGTTAGCGGACAGACCTACTTCTTTTAGCTTATCTACAAAAGCAGATTTATTAGCTAATAACGCAGAGAACCCTTGTGTGAAATCTATTTGACTTAATACCTCTGCAATTTTAGATTGCTATTCTCCGGTAAATTTGCTTAACGAAGTTTGAATAGCCTATGCAACTTTCTCTTGCTCCGGAGGAGTTAAATTCATAGACTATAAAGTATTAACAAGACTTTCTTTTGCACCTTGAGACCAGTTTTCATAATCTTTATCATTTGGAAAAATTGATTGAAGTGCTTTATTTAATTTTTCATGTTGTTTCGTTGGTGAGGTTTCATCATCCTTTTCAAATTTATCAATACCTTTTATAAATTCTTCTGTTCCTTCAATTTTCTTTGCTCTTTCTTTAAGATTATTAGCAATGTTTGTATATTCATCTAAAGTTAGCTAGTCTACTTTACTTTGTAAATCCTACCATTCTTTAACTAAATTTTGATATTGTTCATTTTTAGATAGCTTTTTTGCCTTTTCATTAATATCTTGTAATTCCTGATATTGGTCAGCATATGCTGCTAATGCATCAGCTATTGCTGCAAAAGCAGTATTATCTCCAGATTTAATTTTTTTATACCACTGTTCATCAGCACCAACATAATCTAAGACATTTCGTATTTCTTCTGGCAATTCTGACCAATCTAGTCTCTGATGTCCTTTTTTGTTGGGATTATCTAAACTTTCTAAATTAAAACCATATATACCTTCTAAATCCTTATCTTCAAAAATCTATTTTGCATGTGACCAGCCTTTATTACTATTATCAAAATTTTTATTAATATCAAAATTAATATTTTTAAAATTAGATGTATCAAAGCCTTCCGCAATTATATTAGCAGTCTAAGTAGTAATCTAAAAATCTTCGCTTGACATATTCTAAAATAAACTACTAATAGTGTCTTTATAAGAATCTTGTATCTATTTATCAAAATTCTCAAAATTTAAGCTGGCGATAGCATCAGACATTTTTTCAATCTATTCTGTACTTGTTCCTACTACATCATATAAATCCTGAAAAGAATCAATGGAATCATCATTGAAAATTTCTTTCATTTTAGACAAAATCTAAGTTTGCTATTCCTCAACTAATGATTCTCCTTCTGTTACAACCTGCTTAATAAAATCTTCTTCACTATTTTTCCAAAAGCCAGCATATCCACTATAAAGTTCTGCTAAATTAGATTTTCCATTACCATATGCCTAGTCTATAAAAGTACTTGGGCCTTGTCCACTTAATGCTTCGCTAAGATTACTTAAATTAGCAACAATTCTATCAGATGTACTCTATGCTAAAGACCAGTTATTAGCATTTGCAAGACCACTACCAACAATTTTATTTATATTTTCTTCTCTTTCTTTTTCGTACTAATTTTTTAACGCTTCAATAGCATTAGTATTAATTACAATAGCCTTTGTGTTTTCATCATAAGATGAAACAACACTAGGATAATTCTCATTTAAATCATCAATTGCGTTATCTAACTTTTCTTGATTTTCATCAGTTAAAAAAGCATTTCCATAATATTTATTATAAGTATCTATATCTTCCTGTAATTTTTTAGCACTAGAAACATTTGATTTAGTATCTTTAACAGCTTCGCTTTGTTCTGTTGCTAGTTCATTATTTGTATCCTTTACTTTTTGAAGCCTTTCTAGTTCCGCTTTTTCTGTTTCTTTAATTTGTTTTATTTCATTTTCTCTCATTTTATAGAGAGCTACACCAACCACAGCAATAGCAGCAACAGCAATACCTACTGGACCTGTTAATGCTCCAATAATTTCTGGTGCAAAGGCCGCAATAATTTCTGGAATTACAGATGCTCCTACACTTATAATGGTTGAAGTAAGAGTAGTTGTTAAATCTTGTCCTGTTAATATAGAAGTAAATAAAGTTGTAATTGCTGGAGCGATTGAATTAGCAAGACCAGCTTTCATCGCATTACCAAATCTACTACCGCTAACTTTTCCAGAATCTCCACCATTATTGGGTTCATTCGGAGTATCTGGCAGCTCTGGTGTTGGATTTCCACTAGCAGAAGCCTTTACTGAATTATACCATAAAGTCGCGGCCTATTGAATAGTGGATTTAAATCCTGTGCCTGCTTGATCAACCTTTCCTTCAAAAGTATTTGCATTATTTACATTTCTACCTGTTTTATTTTTCCATTCTTTAGATACATTAACAAAAGCATTTCTATAACTATCAATGATTCCTTTAGCGCCAGATTTACCAATTGTTAAACCAATTGTTGCTAGAGCAGTAAAATCTACTGCTTTTAAATCTGATAACTTATTAGCTAAATTAGTTACTAAATCTACCGCTTTTTTTAAGAAATCACTTTTTAAGAAACTCTATCTTAAAGATTCCCAAGCAGTTCTTAGTGAATTTACTTTATATTCTAATGTATCTGTATATTTTGCAAATTGTTCGTCTGATTTACCTGCGGAATTCTATGCAGTTTCTACTAATTCCATAGTTCTATCATAGTTTTCCATTAACTTTGTTTTAAGAATAAATTGCTAATTCATTCCTCATTAAGACTTATAGTTACCTATAAGAAAAGGTCATATCTTATTAGTTAATTACTAACTAAAATTTCCGCTTCGGAATGCATATTCCTACAAACTTTCGTTTTGACCGTCGAACGTTGTCTTTTAAGACCTTCGCTGCTGATTGTCCATATAGGAGTTTCCAGCAATTCAAAAATTGTCGCCTTAAATTAAGCGATAACCAATATATTAAATTATTTCCATTAAAAATAATTAACTAAATAAATAGTTCTCTATTTTATTTTTTATATATAGAGTGTAGATTATATCTTTATCCATTTAAGGATAGCTACTACTTCGCATTATTTAATGCTACTTCTTTTCAGAATAATCGTTGAACGTTTTTATTTCGCTGCTAATTATCTTATTAATTAAGACTTTTCAGCAATTCAATAGCTTTTCAATAACCATTACTGGTTAAGGCGGCCTAATCTTGACCGGCTTTGTTGTCTACTACCCGATCTATAATATTATAGATTAGACTATATCTTCACATTCATTGTGCTTTCTGCTTCGATTTTAAATAAATCTACTTCTTTTCAGAATAGTCGTTGAACCTTTTACTATTAAAGTAATTAGGCTGCGGATTGCGTTTATAATACGATTTTACCATACCTTAGTCATTACCCTCGCCACACAGTATATTTCTATCTATGCTTGGTTGTATTATATTAAAGTGTCTCCGCAATTCAAAAAGTTTTAAGCGACCCGTATATTAAGCCGCTATAGTTGCTATATATCTCTATGAATTACGATCTAAAGTATTCCATTTAGAACTTAATTCCAAAAATACGTCATCCAAATCTCTAAACTGTCCACTAGCATCTTTAATTGAAATACCAACAGATTTTAGAGCAGTATCTACTTTGTTGTAATCTAAATCATCAAATTCTGAATCGACTGTTCCAGCCACGTTTTCTTTTAGTTCGGTAAAGCGGGCTATGTTTTAATACCATCTCTTTCGAGATACTTTAACACCAAATTTAAATGGTTGGAATAGACTATATCTTCATTATTATTAATAATGTCTCCCATTTTAAACCTAAAGGTTTTACTCCGTTACATTCATCACGGATAGTCGTTGAACTTCTTGCTTAGAGATTTTCTTCCAAATAAAATTTTTAATAGTTTTACATTTTCCATTAACAGCATTACTAATTGATCCAGTTGATACTCCAATGTCTTTTGCCGCAGCACTTTGACTCGGAAAAATAACAATTAAATTATTATTTAAATCATATTCTGGCATCTACCATCAGAATAAATATAGTAATCAAATGTAATACCATCTAAAATTATTTGTTTTTTCATTTATAAACCTCCTTAGCAATTTAGCTGCTGATTGTCCAATCCTATATATATATATTACCATATATTATAAAATTTTACAATATATCAACCTTTTCAAGTTGTTTTGGTTTAATAGGCTCTAAGGAGTTCCCAGCAATTAGAGAGATTTATAGACAACCATAATATTCAATTGTCTTTAGTGCGGTACCAATGTTTTCCACGTATGTTCGAATAGGTCGTTAATCTATTCCGCCACAAAGGCTGCTATAGGTTTCCCTATAAGGTCAGACTATATCTTCTTCTCTAAGAGAAGCGCATTACTTCGGCCCCACTTGGTAGCCTAACGGAGCTAATCCCGATAGTCGTTGAACCTGTTTCCATCACATAGATGGGACTTGGCTGCGAATTGCCCAATCCATTGCTTTTTTACTGTACCGAGGTAATTATTCTCGCCGCCGCATTATTACTAATACGGTTTAGTAGCAAAGGCTCTAAGGGGTTCCTCGTCAATTCAATGCATTTCACATAATAATTACTTATTATGCGCCCTCAAAATTGTTAATGAATATTTTTTATTCATAACTGTTTTTTGTTTTCTATTAATTGCTTGTCTCAAAAGTCTTGGATTAATATCTGTATATATTTTTAGACTTTTCTTGAGTCAATTATTTAAATTTTAATAGAAGGAGCTTCTTGCGTCGTTTCACCTACCTACCGTCTCTTTCAAGATACTTTAACACTAATTTAATAGTCGGAGTAGACTATACCATTATCCTCAATAGGATACTGCTTGGTAGTCGTTGAGGGCACTAAACTCTAAATATTTCTCATATTTTCTATCGAGATAAATGGTAGCGTTTTTATACATAAAATATAAGAAAAATCAAGTTTATTCCCTGCGGATTGTCCAATCCTTTAACTTTTTACCATACCTTAATGATTAGTTAAGCCATTATATAATAATTTGGTATTAAAGGCTCTTAGGAGTTCCCCGCATATTCGCAGTTCAATATAATATTACTATTATAAGGGACTAAAATTAATCATTTGCGCCAAGAATGCTGATGTTGTCTCAAAGGCCATACCAGCACTCGAAGCAATCGACGCTGTTTTACTCATAGCGTAAGCAATACCATTTACATCTGCCGCCGCTTTTGCTGCAAGTTCGCTATATACATCGGTAATATGACTACCCTAATCCATTTCCATATGGAATCCGCGCAAAGCACTCGTCATTTGCTCTGTTGCAGTTTCAAAATCTGCACCGGCTAGAGTAGCAAGTTTCATTGTTGATTCAGTTAATTTTAAGGATTCTGTAGTGTCTAACAATGTTTTCCATTAAAAAAGTTACTTTTTAATGCGTTTATAACTGCTTTATTTTTCAATAAAGTTAAGACTATATCTTACCTAAAAGGTCATTCTACTTCGGATTACTTAATCCTACTTCCCTTTGAAAAGGAATAGTCGTTGAACGATTTTATTCGCTGCTGATTAGCATTTTAAAGCCTTCCAGCAATTCAAAATGTTTTAGAGCTTAGATATTAAACAAATTCCAAGAAATATCCACAACTAGTTCTGCTCCTTTCCGCTGCACTAGAAATTGCTCGATAAGTTACATTCATTTCTTTCGCTGCACGAGTACAACTTGGATATTCTTTTATAAAATTATGCTATAAATCAAATTGAGCAATTCTTTCTTAATAGTTGTTTAAATATTAAGGCATTTTTAACTTTATTTTGTTTAATAGATTAATCCATCCATATAAAAAATGAATTATTTACCCTACTGATAGAATAATGCACTAGACTTAATTACGTCTTCCGTAGATTGTCCTAATTTCTAGGCCATTTCAGAATACTAATCATAGCTAGACCACATTTCTTTTACTGAGTAATCAGTGACCATTGCAATTGATGCAAAAGCCTAATCAAGATTCTTTGTATCTTCCCATGTCTAGTTAATAACTTTTCTTAATCCACCAAAAATTGCTCCAATAGATAAATAAGTTGTTAAAGTATCTTTAAGTCTATCAAAAGAATTAATTAAGTTATCCGTCTCTTGTTTTTCAGCTTTAGCATCATCTATGTAATTCTAATCTTGTTCTCTTTGTAAATCTCCTGTTGAAATTAAGTCACTATTAGCTTCATTTAAAGCTTCTCTTCTCGAAGTTAATTCTTGTGTAGATTTAGCAACTCGTTCTGTCCATTTTGCAGTATCTTCATTAATTACTTCTTGTTCAGCATTAATATTGGGAGCATTTTCGCCAACAATACGTCTTGCATTTTTTATTGATTCCTGCTGTTCTACAACATCTTGCTTGTCCTCTAAATCAGCTTGAATATCTTTTTCACTAGATTCTTTTAATTTTTCTATAGCATTATTAGCAGATGTTTCCATTGCAGTAATCAATTCCATAAGTTTTGAATCTGCTACATCCCATTGAGTTAAAACTTTACTAATATCTTTCTCAATTTGTTTTCCAGCTTCAATAGAATTCTGTGCTGCATCTATCTATTCTTGTATTTTTGCATTTTCAGCATTTACAGCAAGCATTCTTTCTTTTTCTTGTTTCTATTCTTCTAAATTAGATTTTGCCTAAGCTACAGTAGCAGTTTTACCATAACCAAGTTCTGCCATTCTTTCATTCGTAGCAGCTTTAATTTTAGAATCTTTTATTACTACATTCTGTCTTGCTTTTTCTAATTCGCTTTGAGAAGCAACTACGTTTTGCTTTAAAGAAGAAATTCTTTGTTTAATACTTGATTTTCTTTTATCACCTTTTGATAGCCCACTTTCAAAAGATTGGAGTTTTAATAAAGCTTCTTCATAAGCTTTCTTCGCCGCAACAACTTCATCTGAACTTTCAATTAAAGTTTGAGTTATTTCTTTTGTTACTTGCGGCTATAGTTTTTGATATTCTATGGCTTTTTTTAGTTGATTCTCAGCTGCGGCAATTCGTTTATCTTGTTCTCCTAATTTTCCTTCGCTATATTTACTTCCTTTCTATTGATTAAGACTTTCAATTTGTTTTTGATAAGCTTCTCTCTCTTTCCTTATTTCTTCTAACTGTCTTTTTAAGTCTTCTGGACTGTTATAAGACTATTGATATTTATCTAATCTAGCTTTTGTAGTAAAATAATCATTTTTTTGTTTAGTAGTGCCATATGCATCAATTCGTTCTCCTAAAGTAGAAGACTAAATCTAGCTTACGTCATCAGCTAATTGTTTTTGTCTTTGTTTAATTTTTTTATCAATTTCGTCATATTTTTCATCTAAATTTTTTAAATAAGCGTCTGCTTGCTAATTGAAAGCTTCTTCATTTAGAACAGATTCAATAAGATTATTTTTTTCTGTAGAATTTATCTTTTTACCTAATTTATCTGAAACTTCTGATTTAAAATTAGATATTTTAGATTGTAATTCTTTTAATCTTGTTTCTAATGCATTTCCTTCTTGCTTTAACGATTCAGATATTCCTAAGTCGAATTTGAAATTATCTGAATTAATCATTCGGCTAGTAGTAGCGCTAAATGTTGATAATGTTTTATAGAAATTATTCATTGCCGCCTAAGCATCTTTAAGTGAAGCATCTGTACCTAAAGATTTAGACATTGCTTGCTAGTAAACTTTTGAAGCTTGAACAAGTTTATCATATTCTTTTTCTACTGCTTTATAAGATGATAAATCTAAACCTTTTTTTAATTCAGCATTCATTTTTTCTGCTTTATTAATAACATCAGTAATATTAAGTTTAGCAACAATACTTTCTACATGAGTATTTTTTGTATTACTCATTTCTTTTATTTCACCTCTTTAAATAAATTAAGTTTAACTAAATTAATTGATAATCCCTTCATTTTTACTTTCATAGTATTATTACCATGTAATTCATCAATTTTGTATTCAGATAAATATTGACTAGTAGAAATAATTGAATTATTTAAATCCTATTCATCTTTGAAAAAATAGTTAATGCTATCTTTTACTTTAGAAATTTTAAAATCAAAAAGAGAATCTTTATTAATATTATTAGCTTCGTGAGCATTTTCAATAACTTTAGAATAAATTACAGATAATGGAAAAATCTAATTATTCAATTGAAAAAATAAGTTTGAAATATTCTGGTCAAAATGATCTTCTACACGTAAAAATGAAGCGAAGTTCTCCCAAGTATAGCTTTTCATATAATCTAATGCACTAATTCCTGCCATTTTTTGTAAAAACTTTCTATTTGTATAAGCCCATTTCATTATTTTTATTTCTTCTTCTGAATAATATTTTTTAATATATGGACTACTTAAATCTAAAAAATCATTAGTTTTATATAAAGTTATCGAGTTATCGTTTGTTATATAATGTTTTACATTCACACTGTATGCTATAGTATTCTTATTTTCCGGATTGTCCTTATTACCTTGAACTAATATATCAGTTGCACTTTGTCCATAATTAACACCTTTTATTTTAGAATATAGATTACCAATCATCTATCCATTAAAAGCAAGTGCAGCAGAAAGTTCACCAAGAAGACCGGAAATATAGGCGTTTGAATTTGCTGCCTTAAAAGTTCTCACAATATCTGATGAATTTGATAAAAATTTTTTAAAATTATTTTCTACACCCTTTCCTTGAATATATCTTAATGCACACGTTTTAAGATATCTCATTGTATTATGATCTAAGGTTAAAGTTCCTAAACCTTTTAAATTTAGAATATAATTTCCTGAACTCCCCTCTGGAGGAGAAAAACTTTTAATTACTTTACTAAAAACTTCTATTGTTTTTTCTATTAATTCATTTCTATATTGCCTATCTATTTTATTCTCTTTACTTATATTTTTTTGATTTTTATATAACTCATTTTCCGCACCTTCTAAATATATTTCTAAAGCATATTCATTACTTGCTCCCATAAGCTAAATGCTTGTTTTTTTATCTTCTTCTCTTTTAACTTTATTATTATACTCAATCATCATCTCTCTCAATTCATCTCTTATCTTTTTTGAAAAAGTTGATGCAGCTATTTTATAACTAGAAGAATAATTAAATTTTTTAGAAACAGTATTAATAGTTTCAAGACCCTTTATTTGTTGATTTGTTATAGTATTAAATTCTTTTATAAAACTCTATAAATTTTTCTAAAAAAAACTATTTATTGTCTTAAACATTTTTTTATCTATATCTCTTGATAAAGTCTATCCCTATATATTTAACAAATTATGGCGGCTAAAGATTTCTCTATTTGAAGCTTTTAATTTATTATAAAATTCTACGCTTCTTATTAATAAAGAAAAACAATCAACTGGTTTCATTTTTTTTATTTTATTTGGAAAATCTGAATCAATTTTTAAAAAAACCCTTGTCCATAATTTTACCTTTTCTTTATCTGTTAATTTCCTATAATCTTCGTGTAAATGCATAATAGATATTTCTTTGTCTTCTGCTTTTTTCTTTTTTTCCTTTAAATAATTTTCAATCTATTTTTTTTGCTAGTTCTTGTTTTTGGTTTTAAAAGATGGGATCATTGAATTATATTCCTCTTTAATTATTTCCTATCCTTCATAATAATTATCATTATTTTTTGCCGGTGATTCTAAATAAAAATATTTTATCCTATATTTTTTATTTCTTATATCTTTCATACCAGATGCCCAAGGAACTACTTTGCCTTTTACAATATTAATAACTCTTCACCTCCATAAATAAAATAAAGCGATATTCCATTCTTGAAACACCGCTTAAATATAATCTCCTGTCAATTCTTTATCCAAAAAAGTTATCTAACAAACCTATTGTTTTTCTCTCCGAATATTCTCATCCGGATAGCCAGTAAAATAAAAATCACTAACAACAGCTTCATCACAATTTTTACCAAGCCGCAACGACAAACTTGATGATAACTTAATTTTCGGTATCTCCAATATTGCAGTCGAGACTTCTCCACTCTTTTCATCTTTTACACTCATTTTTCCATCTAATCTTAAAAATCCATTAAATAGTCTATTTCCCACTTGAATCGTCTTTATTTCACTATCATAATTAAAAGTATAATCTACCATTACAGAATGATAATTCTATCTAAAGAAAATTCTATTCTAGTAAATTTCAAATTCATGGATTCTTAGTCCTGTATCACCATCATAGCAAAAAATATATTTTTCTTTACTTGGTGGCAATGGCTTTAACATCAATTCTGGTCGTCGCCCCATTGGCAATGGCTCATTACAAGGATTGCCTTGAATACCCATTCTATCAATACAATGATTAGGACAATACTTTAAATCAATATAACAATAATCCTCATCGTCAATAGTTTTCAAAATCTCCCGATAGTTAACTGATTTATTCTTCTAAGATTCAATATTTGAATTACTTAAAATAGACCAACCAATAGGAGATAAAATACCATGAGTTATACCAAAATTAATTTCCTTATCTGTTTCCCAATTGATTAATGCCGGATTATGATAGCCGCCCTTTGCAGATACATTAGTTTTATTTTCGGTAATCTACGCAAGTTCAGCAGTCTTAAAAACTAGAATAGCTTCATTCATATCATATTTTTTTCCAGCAATATCAACTGGATTATTTAATCGAATAGTCACATCGTATAATTCTTTTACTCCAATATTACGATAATCTAACAATAACTTCACCTCCTTTAAATTCTAGTATTAAAGTAATAAATATAATAAAATCTATAATAAAATAAGGCAGCCGCGAACGACTACCTTATTAAACTTATTAATAAATTTCACTATTATCAACATCAACAGATTCAAGCATTTCAATATTTGTAGGAGTATAAGTATATTTAGAACGTTGTGGAACAATTCTAGTGCCGCCTTCATATTTATCCTCTTCTACATCTATTTGTCTAAATTCCATCATAATATCATTAGGTGGAGTTAATACATCAATACTCATAGAAAATGTCGTTGGATCGCCTTCTGCTTCAAGTGTAACATTAGTATCACTAGAAACATTTGCTTTAAATATCGTAAATTGATAACGTTGGTCTTTTCCAGTCTTTTGTTCTCTAATATAGGTTTCTCCAACAATTTTATAATTATCTGGAAAAGTATCTGCATCTATTACTAGAGTTTTACCTAGAATACCGTCATCTTCATCTTCCTTATATTTAACAGTTCTAGTCCATTTATAATAAACTGTTCCAATTTTAATCTTGAAAATATCAGTCTGTTTATCATAAACTCTTACTTTTACCTTAATATTTTGAATAGTCATTTGGTTTTTTGAAGTATCAGTTGAATTTAAAATATCAAATCTAACGCCAATGTCCTATCCACCATTATTTATAGACTCCATAGTAAGAATTTCATAATCATCATAATTGCTTAATCCTTGACGAATTTTTTGGTCTAATTCTTCACAGTGCTATAACTCCCAAAAATCTTTCCAAAAATCTTTTAAATTTAATCCCAAATTATTAAGTCTGTTTTGATATTCTTGATTAGTTTCTTCTTTTAGTTTTTGTGGAATTTTATTTAGAACATTAGTTGGTAAATTAGAAAAATACCATGTTTTATTTAAACCAATATCTATAATTTTATCTTCTTTTACAGTTCCTATAAAGCCATTATTCACAGGTAATAGAGGTAACATCGTTTTTGCATCATAAAAAATAGTATAAGAAGAAGTTCTATCATCAGCATAATATCTAAATAGATTTTCTCTCTATTTTTGGGCACTAATAGCTAAACCATTTCTATCTTTTACAATACATTTTTCCATTCTGTCAATAACTTCTAAATCATGAATATCTGTTTTAATATATCCAATTTTATCAAGAGTATCAATTTGTGTCATAATCTTTTGAATAACTTCCGTCGGCATTCCACCATTATATTCTCCATTGGTATCGGAAATTTCTTGCTTGCGTTTGAAATACTTCTTTACCAAAGTAATTCTATTTTCTTCAATATTTTTCTTATCCTATGATACTAAATCAGAAGGATAAGTATACTTTGTACTATTACTATTTCCACTACCAGAATCTAGTCCGATTAATTCTGCTGCTTTAAAGACCACTTCCCATTCTCCGTCAGTCATCGCGGGAGAAGGATAAGCCTTAATAGAATAATGTAGAAGACCATATTTATTAGCCAAATTACATTTAACAATCGCATTTGTATAATCAGACAATTTAGATTCAAGCATTCCTCCCCATATCATGCTCATACTCGCAGGAGAAAATAAAGCATCTTCTAAATTTAAAACTATATCTTTACCAAAATTCCAAGTAATAAGTTTCTTATTACCATAACCGCCTCGCGCATCAACTTTTTCTGCGGTCTTTTCAATTGTAGATACCTTTAAAGTATCTAAATATAAAACAGGGGTATAAAATACTTCATCGCCAATTTCGTTAATACTATAAAATACGACATCAGCAACTTCTTTTATACCATATTTTTGAAACAGGTTCATTTTCTCACCTCTCTATTAATTTAACACTATATTGAGAATCTGGAAGATTTTTTATTGTGGTAGTTCCATTCTCTTGATAAATCTTTCCATTTTCTTTATATTCAGCAGGATTTGAAATAACCCCATTAGTATATTTTCTTAATTTATATTGTTTATTATTTGTAGTACTCTATCTTACAACTAATTTACTTTTATCACCATTCGCGGCTAAAGCAGATTCAATATATTCTCCAACTTCATAGTAACTACCAGAAGCAGGGGAGATTATCTTAATGCTTGATTTTTTCAAATCTTCTATATACTCTTTTTGATAAGTAATCTTATCGTTAATCAGACCCAATAGTAGGGTCTTCTGTCACCACCTCAGCTTTAGGAGTTACATTAGTACTACCGCTAACATATCCATCATATTTAGCTTCCTCAACGCTATACTGAGTTAGTTTCATCATAACACCATCTTCTCTACGAAGAACTTTGAGCGTCATGTTAAATGTGGTGGGGTCTCCATCTGCTTGTAATGTTAAATTATTTTCAGCGCCCATTTTACATAGCGGAATTTCAAATTGATATCTATGGTCTTTACCAGTTTTTCTACTACGAGAGAATGTTTCTCCTACAAGTCTATAAGTTCCGGGGAAATGAACTGCATCAACAATAATCTGATGACCAAGAGAAGTGTTTTCAATTGCCCTTGATCTTGTCCATTTATAATAAATTTCATGCTGTTTAATTACTCTTAATTCGCCGGTAATAGTTTGACCGTTGCGGCGAGTAAACTCATCTGTATTTGGTTCATAAGGCTGCATTGTTTTTGGGTCAATAAATACAGATAACTCGCATTGTGAATATTTTTGTAGATAACGATAATTAGCATGTAAATCATTAGATTTTGTATTAATAACAAAAGTTTGACTAGCTTTGCATTTTTCCATTCTATCTAAATAATAAACATTATTTAGAGCATGATCAATTTGATAAATAGCTTCTTCCGGTGGAATTATTTGTTTATTCATCTCATCACTTAAAACGAAGTTATAATTAGTATCAGCAACTTCCTTTTGAAGAGTTAATGCACCAGTTTGGCTACCTGAGGCTGCGATGCCCCATTCTTCTGTTTCTATATTATATCCAAGCATTTTATTCTCAATACGACATCTTTTACCATTCTTTCCAACAATTTTATAATTTGCGCCTTCCCAAAAATAAGTGTTTGCTGGTCTTGAAAAGCCTCTATAGCTTTCAACTTCAAGTGTCGCGGCAGTAGGCTCACCCGTTCTTTTATCAGTTAATGTACCATATAATTTAATATGCTTACTACCATGCTTTCCTGCCCAATTCATACCTTGACTTGCTGGACTATATAAAGCATCTTCAAGAGTAACAGTAATTTCCTTACCATAGTCCCAAATTATCAAGTCTGGATTACCTAATCCGCCTCTTGCAGAAACCTGTTCAGCAGTTTGTTCTACAGTAGAAACCTTTAAAGTATCAAAATATAATACAGGAACATATACTTCATCGTCATTTTCATCTAATTCAATAGAATATAAAGTAACATCAGCAACTTCTTTAATACCATATTGGTCGAAAATATTCATTTTTCTCCCTCCTTTTACTCACTCAATACTTCTGTTGAGCCATCTTTTTCTACATAATAACCTTCCGGTGTAGATTCCATTTTCGTTGCTACTTCATAAGATGTTAATTCCATCATTACGCCACTAGTTGGCTTAGCAACTTCTACGTCCAAATTGAATGTAGTTGGATCGCCCTCAGCTTCTAACGTTAACGTCTAATCGGACTTAATCTTACATAGTGGGAATTTTAATTGCATTCTCTCATCTTCACCAGTATCGCGGCTTCTAATATAGGTTTCACCTACAATCATATACATACCGGGGAATTGTCCTGCTGTAACTGTGATTCTTTGAGACTTTAGCTTTTTCTTTTCAGGTGCAATAGTTAAAGATTTTATATAGTACGGCTCACCTTGATTGAACCAATAATCATCTTCATAAGGAGTCATTGTTTTTGGATTTACATAAGCCCAAAGTTTTCCTTCCTTTTGTTTTGCTTCTTCTGATTCGTCAAGAGAAATAGACCATTCAGCGCCTGGGTTATCAGAAGATTCATTATCTTTTGGTTTATAAGAGGCAGATTTAATATAAAGAATATCATTTTCATATTTAGTTAGAATGAAATAGATTAGTTCATTAATACTAGAAAATCTTAACCACATATCTAAACCCTTGAATTGTTCTACATTTACATACTTATTTTCTTTTCCAGCACTTGTATCCATTAATGCGGTTTTTCCAAGATAAGCTAAATATCTATCATCATTTGTAACTCTAATTTTTAAATAAGAAGCTGTTTTTAGAGATTCTAGTGTAGTATAGTCATCACTTGTAACCGCTGCCGCAGTATCACTCTTATCAATGATAATTGCTGCTTTTGGCTTTTCTAAAGTTAATCCTTCAGCCGGATTAATTTTATAACAAATTTCATATTTAAAATCATCTTTTGAAGAGGAAGGAGATTTAACTGTAATTGTTTGTTTATCTGCAATTTTATAAGACTTACCATAAATATCAAAAAATTTATTAGGAATTTGAGAAATAGATTTAATATTAGATTCAATTGCAAGTCTCCATTTATATGTTCTATTATTAACATATCCAAAACCATTTACTTCTGTACCATCCACAATACTAGATTTAGAAAGAATTGTCTTTTCATTTCCTTCATCATTTAAAAGATTATCATCTTTCATGTGAGGAAGTAAATAGCTAATATTTCTTCTATCTCCCCTTGGATAAAATGCTTTTTCCATTCTTGAAAGTCTCTCTACTGGGTGTTTATCATTAAAAGTAATTCCCATATCATGGTTTACATGACCATCTTTCCAATCAGAACTTAATACGCCGCCCCAGCATAAACCCAAAGAAGCAGGAGTGCAAAGTGCATCTTCAAGAGTAACATTAATCTGTTTACCATAATCCCAGCAAATTAAACGAGCATTACCAAGACCGCCTTGCGCCCAAACATTTTCAGCAGTTTTTTCAGCAGAAGAAATTTTTAATGTGTCTAAATATAGTGCCGGCACATAGTAAACATCTCCACTACCATCTTTTTTCTTATGAATACTATAAATAGTAACATCAGCAACTTCTTTAATACCATATTGGTCAAAAATACCCAAAATCATTCACCTCACATATTACTAAGAAAAATGGCTATTGAATTAAATAGTTCAATAGCCAATAATTCTTTTCTATTATATCATCAATATTCAGTTGCACCGATATAAGTTGTATCGTCCTCTGAATCTGCATTAACCTTAAACATTTCAGCATCGTCAAGTAGATTTAGGTTTTCAGTGTCCTTAACCATAGTAGAACCATCGTTCTCCTCAGTATTATCAACTACATCATACTGAACGAGTTTCATCATAATTCCATCGTCTGGACGAAGAACTGTTAATGACATATCAAAGACCGTTGGATCTCCTTCTGCTTCGAGTGTAATGGTAACTTCGCTTCCCATTTTCATTTATCTTAACTTTATATTTCTATAAAGATGAGACTATATCTTTATCCTTGTCGGATAGAAAACATTTCAATACTTTTGTATTTACTCCCCTTTGGGATAGTCGTTGAACTTTAAAGGCTTATAATAATTTATATCAAGAATTGGCTCATAAGTAAAAATCATTCCATTAACTCTTTTTCTTCCTTGTTTTTTATTTGCACATTGTTTTACTGTTCCGATAACAAGACCATAATATCGGTCAGCATTCCTTGCGCTTTCAAATTCTTTTACTAAATTACCATATTCATCAAACTAATAGACCTGTTTTTTACACATTGTTTTAAATTTAGGTAGCTCTCCTTCAAAACTCCAATAATATCCTTTACAAGAAATTTTCTTGCCATGAACACATTGACTTAAGAGAGAAATACTACAATGTAATTCTTTCGCTGCTGCTGTTATTGAATCATAAGTCTTAATTAACTATTTTTCTTTTGAATATTGGCATATTTTTTTAGAAACATCTGGGCGCTCGCCTCCCCCTTCCTAAATATTATAACCCTTTTCTCTATTAGTAGAATCATAATACATAATCCAATATTTTTCCTTTTCATTTAAAAGACTATTTTCACATTCCTCTATTATATCTACCTTAAAATTTTCAAAACCATATTTTTTTATTGCAGCATAAAAAATAACGCATTGTTTATAACCAGAGCCATTCTTATCTTTTGCTCTTTCTTGTATAGTTCTTTTAGTTTGTCCGATATAAACTTTCCCAGATGGGCTTGTATATTTATAAATAATTCCCATCATATTACCTCCTTTAATAGCTGCTGATTTTCCAATCCAATAAATTTTTAAAACATTCACGATTAATATTACTATTTGCGTTGTAGTTTTATTGGCTCTAAGGAATTTCCAGCAATTAGATTTCTCTTACCTTAATTATTACTAATTAAGCGACCAAAAATTGTTTAGCCTGTGGAATGATAAACATAAATCTCTCATCCTCACCAGTTGTCTTACTTCTTGCAAAAGTATCGCCAACAACTTTGTAAGTGCCGGGGAACTTCTCAGCAGAAATTTCAATTGTATTACCAATACTATTATTCTCATAAGCAATAGAACGAGTCCACTTTAAGAATAGTTCACCCTCAGCAATTGGAGTACCATCTTGATATGGCTTCATGGTAGAAGGATCAATAAATACTGCCTGTGCAGTCATATCTCCTTCGGAAGGTAGACCCTTACTATTACCAGCCGGTACGATAAATGAACGCTTAGCAATTACTTTTTCCATTCTATCAATATGCTTAGTATCCTTTACACCATTAACGAAGTTAGTGCCTTCATTGCCTAGCATAGCGCTCATAGAAGCAGGAGTATAAAGAGCATCTTGTAGAGTTAGAGTAATATTCTTACCATAATCCCAACCAATTAGATTAGCGTTACCCTTACCACCAGTTGCGTATACTTCCTCTGCGGTCTGTTCAATAGTAGAAACCTTTAGAGTATCTAGGAATAGAACAGGTGTATAATGTAGAACGTTCTTCTTAATCTTACGAATAGCTAGTTTAGAAACTGTGCAAGTTGCTTCAAAAGTTTCATCATTAACTGTAACTGGAACAGTATGAATTAAACCATTTTCAACAATTCTCTTGCAGTGTTCATCAGAAGGATATCCCTTGCGGCTTACTACCCAACCAATTGCATCTGTCTTACGATAACCACAACGATTAGTTACAAAAATTAGGCCCTTCTTACCAATTACTACTAGCGCTAGATGTTCTACACCAGCAAAAATCTTATCTTGATAATAAACTGTATTGCCCTTCTTATCTACAAAGTAGAAGATACCGTCCTTATCAGAGGAAAGTTTCTTAGAGTTCTTATTAGTTAGAATGTATAGAAAAGCACCTGCAGCCATATCCATTTCGCCATCTACACGAACATAAATTGCACGATTAGAAGATTTTCCATTAGTAGTAGTAACAGCTAGATCGTCAATAACTTCTTCATTAGTATAAGTTAGCTTAGTAAGAGCATCAAGAACACTCTGTAGAGAATAATTGCTTGTTACATTATCGCCAGCACTATAATTATACTTATTTTCTTCATATTCTGTATCAGCCTTGCCAGCTTCTGGAGCTACATTGCCACTGTACTTATCATTAACCTTATACCCGCCATGAATCTTTAGAATACCCTTTAGACCATTCTCACTTTCGTTGTCAATAACAAGCTTCTTCTGCTTTAGAGCATCAATTGCATCATTAATACTGTCATGTTCTGCTTTACCCCACATTTCAGAGTTAGCAATCGCTTGGTCTACGCCGCTTAGCTTTTCTGCCCAAGCAGTATAAGTATTATCTGAGGTAAAGAAGTCAACTTCGCCAGAACCTTCTGCTCCCTTAGTATAAGAACCACCAAGATATGCTGGATTGAAATAACCCATTTCATCTTCTACAATTAACTCAGCATAATCAGAATATTGTACATCATATGCCTTAGCGGCAATAGTGGCAGTTAGAGAAGAAATGGTAGTCATTACGTCTTCTGCATCATATAGATTTTCAGTAAACTTACCAGCTAGTCCAACTACAACCATTTTAGAATCAGAGCCGGGAGTTTCAAAGAAATTGTCATTAAACTCTATGTCACCAAAATAAGTATCTGCACCATCAAAATGATAACGAGCACCAGCGCGAGTTAGTAGATTCTGATTCTTTGCATATAGCATTAGAACCTGCTCTGGATAAGAATATTCATGAGTACCAGAGTTTGCTGGAGAACCGTCTTTATTTACAGTATATTTTACTGTTGCAGTATAAGTCCATTCTGTTCCACTAAGGTTTGCTACTGGAGAAACTTGTTCCTCTCCATTGGTAGTAGAATTCTTATCAATAGTTGTGTCGCTCGCTTTCTCAACAATTGCAGTAACTGTTAATTTTGCATTCTCTGGATTAGTAGACGTCTTGTAAACAACAGTTTTTGTTTTTTCTTCTGTACTATCATCACAGTTATAATTAGTATGAGTCAGAAGTTCAGCATCAGTAAATACATAAGCCTCAAATCCTTCCTCTGCGCCAACACCAGTTCCATCATTTGGATAAACTGTTTTTAATTCAACAGCGCCCTTTAGAATGGAAGCCGCGGTAATTTTACGCTGAGACTCATAAGTTTCTTTTTGTCTGTCAATACGATAAAAGGTAACGTCTGCGACTTCCTTTATACCATACTTTTCAAAAAGATTTTTTTCAGCAGCCATTTATCTTACCTCCTTTAATCTTTTTCGAGGTTTTCACCCCAATATTTTGTTTTCATTTTTTTGGAATCTGCTCCTGCACATATCATCTGTATATCCTAATCCCACTTTTCCTTTGCTTGATGCCGCTTTATTAATCTATAAAATGCAAACAAAGTACAATTAAGATAATCTATCCCAAAGACTTCTGCCATTTCCATAGACTCAGTAAAAGTCTATATTTCACCTTTTTTCTCCTATTGCTTCTTTTTAGCAGCATCTCTCATTTCTCTTTTTAATCTGAACTTACGAGCAATTTCAGATTCGTTTTCTGGAGGGGGCTCTTTGACTGGTCTTGCATTTTGAATACAAAGAACTTCTTGAAAATCAGAAAAATTACTATCAGTAATTAATCTTTTTTCCTCTGGTGGGCCAATCAATACAGAATTTATTTTTGGGAGCAATAAAATATCTTCCGCTATAAAAGTAGTAAAGCAATTTCTTAATTCTAAATAAAATGAGTCATCTAATTGTGCACTCTATAATAAATATTCTAGAGGCTTTGGTATTTCTTCTGGATTTGGTTGTTTTCCTGTCTTTTCTTTAATAATCTTAATAATATCTGCTTCGGTCAATAATAAAAGAGCTAACCTTTTTTCATATTCCTATCTACCCATAGTTAAAATTTCTTTTATTGTTAGCGGCTAAATTTTAGTTATATTTCTAAAATTATATGCCGCATTAATAAAAGTTTGCTCTTTAACATAATTCTATTCATCACGAGAAAGCATTTATATAAAACCTCATAGTATGAGCACTCATTTCTTCTGTTAAAGTAGATAGTTCAAAACCCTCATATCTTATCTCTCCTAAGCCATTTATACGAGTATCTTGCAAAGATTTCCTTATTTCACTCATAATAGCATAAGGCCGCAAATCATCACCAGTTATTCTCCACTCTTTAAAAGGACAGTAAACATTTATTACAAAAGACAAATTTTCATTGTCTGAATTAGAAGAATTAATATCTCCAGAATCATAAAAAAGAATTATTTTACTTTCAGTAGTCTGTTCATCATCTCTTAATAGTGGAACTACCCTAATATTTTTTTGAAATAACTCCATTCCATTTATTTGTTCTGGATGTTTATCTTTATTTAATGGATCTAAATCTGTATTTACTAATAGCCTACAAAGATTTTCATTTTTAAATAATTTCTTACAAATCTTTATAAGGTTTCTGCCATGTTCCTATCCATATTTAACACTAGAATCCATTGTATTCACCTCATCGATTTATTAAGAAGAAATTATCTTCTTCACTTACTGGAATATCCTTTGAAGAGACAGGCTCAGCGGCATGAGTTAATCTTTCAGATATAGTAGTATAAGAAACATTTTTAATACTAATATTATCTTTACCTTGAATCTCCCATCCTCTATTTTCATAATTAAAATATACATCTTTTTTTAGAAAATCAAAATCTCTAGTTATAAAGATTCCGCTTTTATTTGGTTCTCTATAATCATTAGTTCCAAATTTAAAATAATCAGTAACAAGTTGAGATGTTGAATTAATAAATTTAACGGGTACTACAAATTGTGTATCTCCATATTCATTTGTAATATTTATTTCACTATCTAAGCAAATGACTTTATAAGTATAATAACCATTTGAAAGGTTATCTTCAACAAAAAGTATTAACCATTTCTTATTCAATTCTTCATTTTTAATTTTCTAATAAATGCATAATATATCTCCAGTATTCAATTTTTTAGTCTTTGTAGAAATTAACAAATTAGAAATTAATTCACTTTCATTCCATTTATTTGGCTGTAATGAGCCAATCAATTGCGTCGGCTCTTCGTTTATTTGATAAATCTGTGATTGGTACATTGTCTTCTTTAAGAATAACTTATCAAACTCTTTTTCTTTTCGAGTCTTAGTTCTTTCCTGCTGATTATGTCCATCAATATTCATTCTCTTTAAGTAGACTTCTGTAAAATAACTCATTATACATCAACTCTATCAAATAAATTCATACATTCAAATATTGTTTTTCTATAATATTTAAATGAAAGATAGCGGCAAGCATTAAGTTTATTTAAAAGAGTGTAATACTCGATAGTCTTTGATTCATCTTGATACCCCAGAAGCTCAATTAAAATAGTATCAAGAAATTTTTCCCATTCTCCATCTTTTTCTCTTTCTCTTAATAAACCATAAAGCCGCTTTTTCATTTTTTCTTTATAAGCTTCCTTTACACTATCCATATTATCGCCGCCATCTATTATGCTTTCCAGCGAGATTACGATAATGAAAAGGTCGTTTGGCAACAGAACGATAATAAATAGCTTGAAGTTCTTCTGCTTCTGTTTGAACTTGTTTTCTAAGTTCAATAAAAGTTGATAATAACTTAGCTTGGGAAAAATCAGATTCGTCATATTGTGTCTTAATATTTTCCCAAGAATCAATTGTTCTTTTCAACCATTCCCATTTCATATAAGTAGCTAATATCTGAACTTCTTCATTAGAAAAAGATTCATCTTTAAAACATTGCTTCTCTTCATCTATATCAAGCCCGCAACGCGGGAATTTAAAATAAACTATGGAGGCATCTAAAAAACTTCTCCAATCTTGAATGAACCATTTTAAGTCATCTTCACTATAACAATGTGCCCAATCATCCTCATTAACTTTTGCTAGAAAAGCATCATAAACAGTCATTAATTCAACCATTTATTATCACCTCAATCTTTTCTATCTGCCTTTGCTAAATCTCTATTTAATGCTACTGCTTTTAGAATATCAATTCCAGTAATATCTTTTAGTAGACTACATTTTTCAGCATCTAAAACTTCATTTGCAATAGCATAATTAACAAGAGCATTAATCTGAGCATCGTTGTATTTCTTTAGTTCTCCTTTAAAAGTAGTAATTGGATACTTAATTAGCATATCTTTAATCTTATCATCTGTTAGAACCCTAATATTTTCCGGCTCTGTTGCTCCATATGGTTCAAGGCCAAGGTCAATTTTATCCTGCATACTATCAATATAAAGATAACCGCGTTCTAGCATCTTACTAAAACCCTCATCATAAATCATTTGTTGAACAGTGTCAAAGGGGAGTGGAATAATCTGCCCTTTTTTTGTCCACTTTCTTTTAACCCCATATTCTGGTTTATTTAAACCAATTGTTTTATTAACCATATTTTGTAAATTTACCATTCTTGTTGCCATAATTAAATTCCTCCTTTTAACTCAAAAAAAGGCAAGTGAGTTAAACTCACTCACCCTTTTTCCATTGTAACTTTTATCTATATTTAAATTATCTCAATTAGTCACCAATTGGATACTTAGTTGGATAATTACTAGTATCTGCAAGAGTAGTATTCTCATATACACACCAGTTGTGGTTTGTTAGAATAGCTACACCAACCTTCTTATATGCTTCAATTTCCATATTGCGGTCACGGCCCTTGAAATCGTCAACCTGAGTTGGTCCTTCAAATACAACCTTAACAACCTTTTCGCCGCCAGTTGGGAAAATATAAGCTAGAGCAGGATTCATCTGAGTTACTTCATTAGTTTCGTCAGTATAAGACTGAGGAATCTGAACGATTGGATTGCCACGGAAAGAAGTAATATAACCAGTTCTTGCAATAGAATCAATATCACTTGGACTATAGACTGGAGTTGCACCAGCATAACCGGGAGTACCATTAAAGATTGGTAGACCAATTGCATCTGGACCCATAGCTGCTACGAACTCTGGAGTAGCAAAGATTGTTGCGCCGCCGCCATAAGAACGAGCAATTGCACATAGTTCTTGCATTGCATCTGCATCGAAGCCTGCACCAACATATACATTCTTAGCTGGACGGTCTTCTGCATTAACAGATGCGATTAGAGCCTTCTGGATTTCGCCCATAATTGCTTCCTGTAGACCTTCTAGTAGAATTTCAGCAGATTCAGAAATATCTTCATCACCACAAATATAACGCTCGAAGTCAATATAAGCAGCGCCACCAATTGCATGACCGCCAACTTCAAATGTATCCTTATCTAGTCTGAAGGATTCGTATGCGCCACTTAGACCAACTTGGGTAATAAACTGCTTAGCCCGCTGTCTACCACGCTTACGAACGAACTGTGCCTTCTGGCCATTAGCTACAGTCTTAATTTCAGCAAAAGAACCCATAAAGTCTTCTACGTACTTTGGTAGAACTTCATCATAAGATTCCTGCATAATTTCAAAAATATCATATTTATTTCTACGATAAGAGTTATAATCGCTTGCTAGTTCATGTAGAGCCTGAGAAGCAGCGCCCTTAACGTCACTTACAGAATACTTAGTAGGATCTGGTGTGGTCTTTTTAAATGCACAAACTACTAGATTCTTAATAGATTCTCTATCAAATGCCATATTTATCAACCTCCCTTAATTACTTTGTTGGCTTATTAATTACTTCAAACATGAAGGACTTAGTGCCATCTGCGTTTGTATAAGCCTTTACTACGCGAGTATAAACTTCGCCTAGTGCATCTGCTACTGCCGCACCTAGAACTAGCTTACCATCAGAACCTTCTACTACATAGGCATAGACATCAGTACCAGCCTCTAGAGCCTTCTTAACATCTGCATACATAATGTCAGAATCAAACTTTGGATTTGCAGTAGTAAATACTGTAGAAGCAGTAGTTTCCCAACCAACAGTATTGGTAGTAAATCTCATGCCCGGCTCTACAAAGCCAATACGAGGTAGGAATTCGCCACAAATCATGCAGAAATTTCTACGACCGGGAGTAAACTGATTATAATTTTTTTCAGTAGAGTAGTTAATACCCATTGGATAACCCTTATCACTTAGTGCCTTAGTCGGAACAGTAGCAATATGATTAGCCTTATCTACAGTTAGAAATGCACCAACTTCGCCATAAATCATCTTCTTCTCTGCTTCAGCAGGAGTCATCGGAAAATGGGAAGCAAATTTCTTATCATCTAGGAAGCACTGTGCTTCAATCATACCAGCACGAGTGAACCATACTTGGTTTGGCTCTAGCTGGCCAAAACCCTTACAATCAAAAAACTTAATTGCCATTACTTATTACCTCCATTCTTATAATTCTCTAATAGTCTCATCATTCCGGTATTAGTCTTAGAAGTCTGAGAATCATTTTTATAAATATAATCAGGCTCAGAACTATTCTTAGAGAACATAGTGGAGTCTGACTTATATGCTGTAGTACAAACTTCCTTCTCAAAATCTTCCACACTATATTTATCAAAAGATTCCTTAAAGGATTTAATCTGTTCATCATTTAGATGAATAGAAAATTCAGAAAGAATTGCTTCCTTCTTTTCATTTTCAACAGTCTTTTTAAATTCTGCAAGACTATCGCGTTCAGTAATAATGTCTGTTTTTTCAGTTTCTAATACAGACTTTTCAGATTTTAGAGCCTCAATTTCAGCAGAAAATGTAGAAATTTCGTTCTCTTTTTCACTAATCTTGGCTTCAAGGTCTGCTTTCTCAGTAGAATATGTACTAATAGTAGATTCCATTTCAGCAATCTTAGCATCCTTATCTGCGATAGTGGACTCAAATTCTGTTTTTTCAGCCGCATAAGTCTCTGCCGCAGTAGTCATTTCAGCAATTTTTTCATTAACAGCTTCATAAGTGCCAATAGACTTCATGGCTTCAAGAGCATTATATTCAGTTTCAGTTACATCTACAATATAAACGTCTACTTTTTCACCAATAGTAACAGAATCATTTTCCTTTGTATAATAAACTCGACTATATTTACCAGATTCTCTATCAAAACAAAGAGCATAATCATCATAAATGTCAAGAATACTATAATCAAGTTTCCATTCGCCTTCTTCGTTATAATTAGGATTCAGTGCAGTAAAAATACAATCCCATTTTTCGCTATCAGAAAGTCTGAATAGTTCTTTATTCATTTCCATCTTTTTCTCCTCCTTCTTACTAAAATTTTTAATATAATCAAGTAATTCATTCGCGCCTTTACATAGGCTATAAAATGCAGAACCTTCAAAACACGGCTCTGTAGTATCTCCAAGAACCTGTAATCCTAGTAGACTACCTTTTAAGAAATGATAATATGGTTGTCCATCATCTGGAGAAAATCGCCATTCTCCTTCAAGAGTATTACGATAAATTTCCATTGATTGACTTTTTGTTGGAATTAATTTAGCTTCAGAATAAAGAGAAGTAAATAAATATACATCGCAACAAGCATATTCTCTTTCTACTCCATCATTATCCAAATGCTTTTCCCAACTAAAATTAGGAGATTCCGGCACTACACCATAAATTCTACCGTCAGAATTATCATTACCGTGGTCCTCATAGTCTTCCTGTGCGTAATCAAAAATACCTTTAATCGGCGTATAAGGAAGAGATTGAATTAATTGATTTGCAAAGTCTTCTGTAATAAAAGTGCGGTTTCTGTTCATGCCCTTATAAAAAATTCGGACTCTACATTTAGAAAGCACATCATTAACTTTTTCTATTGTTCCATAAGTTGTAACATCAAGTCTCAGAAGATTCGCTGGAAGTTGTGTTTGAATCGTTTGACCCATTATTATTTTCCACCTCCCGCTTTGCCGTTATCGTTGTAATAGATGACGTTTGGGAAGATGCGCTAGAATCTTTTGTTGTTTTTCCAGACTGAGTATACGCAGATTGTAGCGGTTTTAAGATTTTTTCAAGAGATAGTAAATCATTTTCAAGATTCTTTAAGTCAATTAAACTATTTTGGTCTAAACCTGTAGATAATACTGGCGTTAAGAAGCAATAACCAAACGCAGCCAAATCCTTCTGTTTAGTAGTATATTCATCACTATTATAATGACTAATAGGGAGAATAGTTAATTTAAATTTAACTTTTTTAGTCGAATAGTTATAGTTAATAATTGCAGTAAAGAAACTTGCAAATTTATTTCCCAAAATCATCATCAATGATAAGTCGTTTTTCAAAGAAAAATCTAAACCAGAATCAGTTGTGGCACTAAATAATTCTTTGGATACTCCGGCAGATTCATAAATTAAATCTTGAACATCTTCAACTTCTGTTTTTTCGTCATCATCACTACTTAAATCAAGTAAGTCAACATCTGCATAAGTTGTTAAAATATCAACATCTCGATTATCTTGTAGCATTTCTATTGCACCGGCATGCATTTCTTCTGCTTCGTCTGGTTCAAAAACTAATTTCATTCCATCATGAGGAATTTTTTGAACTAAGATTCGCTTTAAAGCTTGTAAATTTCTTTTTTTATCTATCTCTTTATAGTCATCTAAATCATCAAGTAATGGAATTAAGTCTAAGAAAAAAGGCTTTTCATCAAAGAACTTAAAATAAACACCTATTTCTGCCGGAAGAAAAATCCAACAATCTTTATTTTTATGTTTATAGTCATAATAACCCTTTTGAACAACTTTTGGATAAGTCCCTAAAATTTCTTTTCTTAATTCATCGTCAGTAATAGTATCAAAAAATTTCATACTAAATTCTACAATATCTACTTCATCTCGATTCTTATAGCGGCTTCGACAATATTCAAAAGGCAAGTCTTGAATTGCTACTCTATCATTCTCATTATAAATTAAACCATAATATGCTCCTTTAACAAGAATATCTCTAGCAAATAATGCACAGCGCTTTTCAATTTGAAAATCAGAACAAAAACTTGATGCTTTATAATAAGCCGCGGCATTCTTTTTGTCTTTAATTGAATCATTAGCATTTTTTAAATGCGGCGATAGTACCCATGAATAAGTTAAGAAAGTTGCATAGTGTAGAATAATTCTTTTATAAAGACCACTAATAGAAAAGAAAAATTCAGACAATTCTGCTCTTTGAACAGCATCACCAAATTCAACAATTCTAATTATTTCATCTTTAGAATATCTATGATTTCTACGACGAACTTCTCTTGCATCACTCTTAACATAGGCCGCATTTGAAGATGCAATCATATCTTTAAAAGCTTTTTTAAAAACAGTAATATCTCTTTTATTGACTTGCTCCATTTATTATGCACCTCCTTTTCTAAAAAATGATAATTTCCTATTTAGCCCCCTATTCCTTCTATGAGAAAGATATTCAGTTTCCATTTGAACAACTCTATAAACAGCCATTTCGAGGGCAGAAAACTTATCTTTTCCCATTCTTTTATTTATTTGTTCTACTGCTATCTGATTATTGACACCAGTAGGTTTTTGTTTTAAATTCATTATTTCGTTAATTAAAATAGATGTTAATTCGTGTGGCATTAATCTTTGAATTCTTTGCTCAGGCCGTAATCTTTGACCTTTTTTAGTAGATAAAAGCTTAACTTTAGCATCTTGTTCTGAAATTAAGAAGTTAATACTACCAGAATAAACTTTTGAATATAAATTAGAATGCATTTCACTATTTAATGCACCATTTGCCTTAATACCAAAAAGAATTTTGGAACAATTTTTTGGTTGATGAGTAAATAAATCTTCATAATTTTGGAATCCATATGCCGGCAACATAATGCCGCGTTCATTATCCCAAGTTTCTTTTACCATATCATCACCAAAAGGTTGGCCGATACCATTAATATCAATAACCACTTCTCTTGGATTAAATTTTTCAATTAAACGCTTTAACTCTACTACTTGAACGTCAAAGGTTTTTTGCTCACTTGTTATACCTAAAACATAGAGATTAACTAGTGTGCAGTGCCAATTATCTCCTGTTGGATAAACTTTTAGTACTACACAAACAGTTTGACACCCTACACGGGCAATATCCACTCCAAAAATGTAGAATGCGTCAGTTCCTTCTCTAATATTTTCATGTGTTTCGGGATTAACAATACATCTATGTTTTAAAAATTTATCATAATCAAACCAAGCTTCATTAGAACTACCAACAAAGCGGCTCATATATTCTTTAGCAAAAGAACTCTCGCTAAATGTTGGAGATGTTTTAATCTCATTTAAAAAGTCTTTTGGTAAAAGACCGTGCATTACAGGTATTCTATAATCGCAGCCGAAAATAAAAGCCTTTTTTGGGTTAATTATTGATAATTCAAGCATTTCGATTGCTTTATCATAACAATAAGTGTTTTTATCACTAGCAGATGACATCCACAGTTGAACTTGATGAGGTTCGTATGGATTTAAGTCACCCATTTTTGTTTTTCTTGATACGTTTAAAAGAGGTAGGACAATATTATTAATATCATCGGGGTTATGATCTCTAACTTCATCAATTAATCCCATAGCGCGGCGGCCGCCACGTTGAGAATTGAGAGCGCTTACAACATCAAAAATACTTCCATTTCTAAATGTTAATTTAACGTAGTCCCCACCGAAATTACCTTCTCCTACAATTTCTTTTTTAAGTAATGGAAATAAATCCCAAATTTCTATTATTTTCTCACGAGCGATCTTAGCTGACTAGGCCTTTCCCGGTCAATTATATTTTAAAGAACTCATTACTTTTCTTTATTCTTATTATTTCTAATAAGTTTAGACTATATCATTATCTTTTTATAAGATATTTATTATTTCAAATCATTTGATTTTACACTTAAAGTTAGTCGTTGAGCCAAAATTTCATTAATAGAACTTAGGTCTTTATAAGATATATAAAAAATATCATATCCTTCTTCATTTGCAGTTTTAAATTTCCTCTAATCTATTTCTTTCTGGATTAGAAGCTATTTTTCTCCTCCAAACTTTTCTACAGCTTCATAATGCTGTCTACCTTGAAACTCTATTAATAAATTATAATCTGGAAGATAAAAATCAAAAGGAGCTTTTCTCAAAGAAGCTAATCTTTTCTATTCTTCAAAAGTAATTCCTTCTTTTTCCAAAAAATCTTTAATTTTTCTTTCTCCTTTTGAAGTAATTTTAATACATGGACAATGACTATGATAAAGTAAATCTCTCGGACAACACTTAAAAATCTTTCCACAAGAATGCTTTATTAAAGCTTTCCTCGCCCATCCACAGTAAGAATCTTTTAAGATTGTGTATTCTTCACTTAAATTTTCATCTAGTCGCTTCTAAGCATCTTCTAAAGGTAATTTTGTTCTAAACTTATTTCCTTTATTAGTTCCTGCGCAATATCGACAAAAATTTTTCCTACCCGGATTAAAAAGATTTGTTAACTATGCGAGTTCTATGATATTATTACACACATTACATTTTATAACTATAGGTTCTGAACATATTGAAAAACTAACAATTTCATAATCTTTATCGCCATATTTATCCTGTATTTTCTATCTAATTTTTTCTTCCGTCATATAAGTACCTCCTTTGGTTGCTGATTTTCCATTAATAGCTTTTAGGTATTGTCCATGAGCCAATCATTAATTTTTTTCTGTTTTCACAACATTCATATTTAGGATTTTTAATATTGTAGTATTAATGATGTTAGGATGTTCCAGCAATTAAATAAATTTTCTATATTATCTCACAATAATAAGGCGCAATTTTCGCGCATATGAAAAGCTTAATCCCCGGCCTAAAAATGCAAGCAAGATATAAAGCAAGAATTGAGATAAAAGATTTACTGAATGCTCTTGGTGCAATAACTAATAAACGTCCGAACCGCATACAAAGCCTTAGAAATAATCTCTAATAGTAGAACAAGTTAAACTAAGAATCTTTTCTTTTAATAACATCTAAATACATATCTGGATAATTAATAAAATATTCACACCATTGTTCATAAAGTTCTCTATTTTCTTCAATACGTTTTTTAGTTATGACTGCACCTTTCTCCATTTCAATTCCGTCTCTGAAAAACTTTGTCTAAACAGTTCTTACAACCGAACTTGCTACTTCATAAATCATAGATGGTGATTGTATCGTTTCCATATAATCACCTCATTAAATATCAATTTTAAATTCTTCTTCTAATTGTTTTTTATTTTGTTCATCCATATATTCTCTGAACTCTTTTTCATTAAAGTCATCGCCTTCAAGTTCAGCGGCAACCTTCAAGTTTTGAATGCGTTGCTCAATCTCCTCGGCAATACCAGTTTCATTAACATATAGATAACGAACAAACTATTGCATATTCTTTTCTGTCTAATCAACTTCATCTCTAACTGCCTAATAAATTCTAGGTTTAAAGCCTGTCTTTTCAAGGTAAGCATAGACTTCACCAGAAGAATCAAATTCATCAGCATCTTTTACATCTTTAGGAGTAAAATTAGAAATTTTAGTTAAATCATCATATGCTTTTAAAAATTTAGCAATATCAGGGTCGCCTGCTCTTACTTTTTCCTCAATTAAAAGAGAAATCATACACAACTTCATTGCTTGGTCTTCGTTTAAGGCGCCAACAACATTTTGGGAATTAAGCAGTCCCTTATGTAAATTTTCTAGGTATTCTAACTGCTCATCATCATATTCGCGGCCCCATTTAGCATGAAGTTTCTAAATCTTATCTTCTCTAATTTCTGGAATCACGTTTTCAAGCTAATTCTATTCCTAAAGCTACTCATATACTTTATTATATTGCCGCCAATTTAGGTCACTATACTAAGAAGCTCTAAACATAGCCATATAGATACTTAAAGCATCCTTACCACGCTCTTTAACTTTATTCCACTCCCCCGGTATAAAAGGAACATCAGCCCACTAGCAAATCTAATCAACAATATTCCACTAATCGTCTAAGGGTGCGGCCGCAATCATCTAATTTAAACAATCGCGGCAAATAGGTAAAGTTCCTTCAAACATCGGAGAGTTAGTAGCAATAAAATTAGCAATAGTTTTTTCTTCCTTACATTTACTACAAATTTTCTTTGCCATTTTTATCACCTTTATCAAAATCTCTATTATTTAAACTAATATCTTTTGCCAATTTTAAAAGTTCTTTCCTAATCTTTCTATTTTTCGCGGCGAAAGCTTCAACAATATTAACAATGTATTCATTAAAATCTTCCTCTTCTTGGACTTGAAGTATTGCGGCAAAACCAATTAAATCCGAAAGTTGAAAAGTAGTCAAATACTTAATTAGTTTTTCTTCCATTAGCTTTCTCCTCCTTTTTCTTTTCTCTAATCATTTTATCACATTTCTTACAGCGGCCAGTAAGTCCATCAATAGAACGTGCTTTTCTAACAAAGTTTCTTGGATCCCTTAGCAATTCTTTCTAGCAAGAAGAGCAAACTTTCCAAGCTTTATCATAGTCCTTACATAAAAACTCGTCATAATTAAGTTCAGCGGCCGCGGCAATAAGTTCGCAGCATTTATTCCAAATAGTGCTAACATAATTCTCTTGATGATATATTCCTAATGATTCTTGTAAGTGATTAGAAATAGTCTAATTAGAAAGCCGAAGTTTTTTATCTTCAACAATTAGTCTTTGTTGCTCACTCAAGTTTGCTTTGTCAATATAAAAATCAAGAGTCCAAAGTAAATTATTAATTAAAGAATCTGGAATTTTTTCAACAGATAGTTTTAAATCCCAATAATTAAGGACTAACTAGTAAATATGTTCTGTATTAGTAAAGTCTATGTAATAACGTTGTTTTTTATCTGGAAGTGCGGCCGCAACTCTTTTATCCTATCTAGGATTCATAAAATCATAATCATGCTCTCCATTCATTAAGCCGCGAGGATAAACACAATAATTTAAATGATATTCTGAATCTGGAGTAAAATACTATGCTTTATTTAAAGAATGGGGAATTGTTGGGAAAGCACTATCCATTAAAGGATATTGTTTTCTTTTCATCTCAATTAATTCATGCTTTAAAAAATAAATACCTTTTGGTGTTAAAGTAGGAGTAGAATCTTCTTTATCCTTAGCACCGGTGTTCTAATCATAAATATTCTATAGATAATCAATTTCTTCCCATAACTCTTTCATGCCCTTAACATCTTTTACTTTATCTCTATTAATTTCCGGCTTAGCCTTTTTATAAATATATTTACCTTGAATTAACTGATTTTCATTAAAAGTTGGAGATTCCAATAAGGCCTCTAAAGAAACAGGCTAATTCTTTTTATAAGAAGAGAATTTAGTATCAACTTTAGATATTAAACCTTTATCAAATTGACTTCTATCATCTTCATCTTTACCATAGAGAATATAGTTAGAAATAGCTTCTAATTCTTTTTTTGATAGACCTGTCAAATCTTGAGATTTAATATAATCGCAACGATCTTTTGAATAATATATGTCGAAATTAAGATTATATGGCAAATTTTCTCACCTCCTTTTGATATTAAGTATACAACAAATTCAGACAAAAGTCAATTTCTGAACTTCTTTTTTTTAAAATTTACTACCTTTTTAAAATTCACTACCTTTTTAAAATTCACTACCTTTTTAAAATTCACTACCTTTTTAAAATTCAC
>ENA-OPNW01000031-OPNW01000031.1-human-gut-metagenome-genome-assembly--contig:-NODE-31-length-98751-cov-17.776445_pt1 | contig 98751 bp, 91 predicted proteins | sample MGYA00241540_ERZ501777 | MGnify/ENA primary metagenome ERZ501777 (study PRJEB25962, sample SAMEA2042615) | human gut metagenome | biome: human gut; feature: human-associated habitat; material: faeces...
TTGTTCAAATACATTCTTGTAACACCAGCAAGGTATTTGCAGTCGTTAAGCCTTGCATTCGGTATGTCATGTCTAATCACATCAATGATTTGTTGTGGGTTAATGGTAGACTTTGCTTTTCTTATAACCCTTCTTGCCTTGCTTATGTTTTTTGGTTCTTTTGACATGGTTAATAATGCTTTAATTGTGTATGGTTGTATTATATAGAAAACATCGCAATCTCGTCAACCACTTTCCACAATAGCCTATTTATTGGTTGCTTTTTTTGACATTTTCTCAACTGCTGATTTACATAACTGCCTTACTCTTTCCGATGTGCAGTTCATCATTGTACCGACAACGCCAAGAGAACACTCTATACCATTTTCAAGGCCATAGAACAATGTTATTGCTTTCTTTTCATTTGGAGTGAGTCCTATCATGAGTCTATCCAAAAGTTCTTTATTGCAATCACTAATGATTTTCCCCAGATAATCATTGTGTGAACATGTTTTGTTTGAATATTCGACATATGATTGGGCGTCAGAGAATTCTCCACCTTTAGGGTTGAAAGAATCAATATAGACATACTCAACACTTATAGTGTCTTCCTTATCGTTTATTTTCTTTTTCGGATTTCTTTCATTATACTCTGACAAGACTTCATCATCAGTTGGCATTCTGTTTTCTTTCTGTATGAAATCAGAGACAATCGTAGAAATCTTATTGTCTGTCTTTGAACGATTGGCCTGTTGTACCATTGATGAATAATTTGTCTTGAAAAGATTTATTTCTCTTCTTATATGGAACAATGCGAATTTCTGAAACGAAGATGCCTTGCCTACATCAAACTTGTTTATTGCATTAAGAAGGCCAATGTTACCCTCTTCAATCAAATCCATAAGACTGTCGTTCACACCACAATACTGTCTTGCCATTGCAGTGACAAGTTTGGCATTGTGGTTGAACAGTTTGGTTCTGGCATATTCACGTTCCAATGAAGAACCGTGCTTGAACAGCCTGAACAATTCGACAGTTTCTTCCTGTGATAATACTGGATACTTGCGTATGTCGTTATAGTACATTGTAAGGATTTCATCACGTACAAGAAAAGGTTTCTGTGTTTTTGTAAGTGTGATAGTCTTTGTTCTTTCCATAATCTTATTTCTTTTGTTTTATTTTTTCTTTTGCAAAGTTAATTATAGATTTTGACATACGCAAGTATTCCAATAAAAAAAAATCAAGCATTAACAATTATTAACATTTATGTTGTTTTTTCGCTTCAATATTACAATTGTCTTGTTTTCTCCTTCGTCTTTTGGCATTGATTCTGGCACAGCGATATCATCAAGCATTGTGATGAATTTGTATATTGACTTTTTGTTTTCATCCCTTCTTGCCTTCTCCCTTCCTTTCATTGTAAGGACAACCTTCACCTTTGAACCTTCCATTATGAATTTGGCAGCATTCTTTGCCTTTGTCTTCATGTCGTTATCGGCAATCGAGACAGACAACTGTATTTCCTTCAAGGCTTTTGCATTGTGCTGTTGCTTCTTTGCATTCTTCTTCAATTCATATAGCATCTTTGAATAGTCTGCAATCTTTACAACTGGAGGCTTTGCAGATGGGCTTATTTCAACAAGGTCAAGTTCAAGTTCCTTTGCAAGCTCCCTTGCTTTTGAAATGTGCACAACTTCATTTGAACCGTCTGGTGAAATCAATCTTACCATTGGGGAGCCTTCTATGAAAATCTCCCCGTTAACCCTATATGAGGGTTTGTTGTTGCTTTTCCTGTTAATGTTTGACATTATTCGTTATCTTCGTTGTTTTCTTCTTCGTCAATTGCTGTATATACATCCATCCATGTACTGTCGTCTGGTATCTCAACATCAACACCAAAGACATCTTTCCATGCACTTATAACTATTTCTCTATTGTTTGACGGCGCATTGAGCTTTGCGAAATTGAACCTATTGTAGTCAGCAATGCCCCACTTGTACGATTTCTTGTATGTTTCCAGTATATCCTTAACCTTGTCTGATGAATCTTCACCGATAACATCCTTCAACATTGGAATGGTCTCATAATGCTTTACATTCTTTCCATTAGACCATTCTGTAGGACTATATACTGTCTTGGCTCCTGGTTCTTCAAAAAGCATCTTTATAAGACTACCAAGGCAGTCTTCCCAGTACATCCTAATGTTATATGCATCTAGTCTGTTATCCCAAATCTCATTCATAACATTCTCTGGGATGTAATAGAAATCCATAGGCCATACATATTCGCCATTTGAGTGTGTATCGTCATTTTCCATTTCGGAATAAGATGTTAATGGCTTCGGCATCGAAAGGCTATACAAATAGTCAAGAGTTGCAAGTGAATTTTCATCAACTATCGACGACCTTCTCTTGTAATCATACAATATTTTATTATCTTCCATAAATTTATACGCTTTTGTTATTCTTCTCTTTTCCAAATCTCTTCAGTGTCAATACACTTGTATTTACCAGGCTTTATGCCACCCTTCAATACCATTTGGTGTATAAGCACCTCAATGTCATATATATTATCTACAATGTAATGGTGTACGGAAAGCATGTATTCCTCTGTTTCGTCTGGGAATGCAGCACCGTTTTCATCATCCTCAGTGTTCGGTATTGCCAAATGCGAAAGACCAAGGGCAAATGCAATGTCCTCAAGTTTGCCAGACAGGATATATGGATTTACCTTGTCAATACTAACCTTGTTGTTCTCATCATCATCTTCAAACCTAATCAGATTTATAAGTTTGAGATGGTCTTCTGTCAATTCAAGTCTTTTTATCATATTTCTTTCTTTTTGTTCCGTATTTTTCAATCATGTATTCGTCAGATTCTCTTCTTTTGATTTCCCTATATGATTCCTGTCTATATCTATACACATCAATATCAACATCTCTCATCACCTTTTTAATGATGTCAAGCACAGTGTTCTCGTCACCGTTTCCATCATATTTGGTACAACCTATCAATGTGGTGGCTACTTTCTTCCCTCTGTATAGAATGTTGCAAAGTCTTAGACATTTTTCAAGACCTTCATAGTCAAGATATAAATCCGAATTTCCCTTGAAATTATAGCCAAATGATATATATAGCAACGTAATCAACGGACTGTCATTTGTGTCACATTCAAGTATTGTGCCTACCTTGCTGATATCCGCATATTTTGTTGAATTGTTCATTTTCTTTACAATCGGATATTTTTTTGCAATGTCGTACTGAAACCCGTTTCTCATGGTTTGATAACAGTTCGTTCCGACAAGTATCACATCATAACAGCCAACATTTCCAATCAATGGTGTGTCTTCTATTATATTGACCATCATTTAATTTCCTTAATCGCCTTGATTTGTGAATCAGATAAAGACTTTGGCATTTTGATGTGTATCCTACATATAAGGTTTCCTACATATGTGTCAGAATATCTTGGAAGACCCTTTCCTTTACACGTTACAATAGAATCCTCTTCAGAGCATTTTGGTATCTCAACATCAAAATATTTTCCATCAAGTCCCTTTACAGACATCTTGCATCCAGTAATTGCATCAAATACATTAACATCTATTGTGGTCAAGACATCATCACCTCGCCTTTCAAATCTTCCATGTATCTCTTTCAGAACAATGTAAAGGTCTCCACTCTTTCCATCGGCAGAAGCAACCTCGTTTCCTTTTCCACGTTTTACAAAAGTCATTCCTTCTGCAATTCCTTTTCCTAACTTGAAAGATTCTTCTTCTACGACTTCCCTAAGACCAGTTCCATTGCATGATTTGCATGGATTCTTTATCTCTTCGCCACTTCCTCCGCAATACGGACAGGTCTGCTCCATTGTCATCCATCCGTTCGACTGAACAATCCTTCCATGGCCTCCACAATGACTGCATTTCACTTTCTTTCCGTTTTTGCCAATGCCAGTTCCATTACACTTATTGCAGCGTACATGTCTCCTATATCTCACTTTCTTTGTCGTTCCGTTCAATGCTTCTTCAAGCGTAAACGTTACGGTTCCGCTGACATCATCACCAACTTCCTGCGTATCCATACCATCACCAAAACCGAACCCAAAAGAATGTCTGAATTGTCTAAGTATCTCATCAATGTCTGAAGGCCCAGAAAAAGAGAAACCACTCATCGGGTTGTCATATTCATCCCTCTTATTAAGCAAAGTATCATATGCCTCTGCAACATCCTTGAATTTCTCTTCAGCATCCTTGTCTCCTGGATTTCTGTCTGGGTGATATTTAAGGCTTAACTTTCTGAAATTCCTCTTCAATATCTTGTTGAATTCATCACCTTTTAACTTTTTCTCGTCTTCAGTGATTCCCAAAATCTTATAATAATCCTTCTTGTTTTCCATATTTAATAAAATCTACAGCAAAGGTACAAAAAAACAATGACCAATACAAATATATTTGCATTTTTTAACAAAAAAATGTGGAGTTGCAATTAAAGCAACCCCACATTTCTATATTCCAAAATTTACTTCACTTCCTCAAAATCAGTGTCGCTTTTCTTATCAGATGCGTTTGTTTGTTTTGTGAAAAAATCGAATGGATTGCTGCTGTTTGCATTTGGCTGTCCACTCTGATATACTTTCTGTATTATCGGAGTCCATTTTTCTTTCAACTCGGACTCGTGCTTCTCAACATCACCAACATTCCTTTCAGATACTGCCTTCTTCAGTTTCTCAATGAGTTGCTTGATTTCGTCCTTGTCGGAGTCACTTATCTTGTCCTTCATATCTTCCATTGATTTTTCAATTGAGAATGCAAAACTGTCGGCTGAATTTATTGTGTCAGCATCTTTCTTCAACTTCTTGTCGGTTTCAGCATTTGCATCAGCCTCAGCCTTCATCTTGTCAATTTCTTCCTTTGTAAGATTAGATGAGGACTCAATTCTGATGGTATTCGGCTTATTGAGGGCCTTATCCACGGCAGAAACAGTAAGTATTCCATTTGCATCAATATCAAAAGATACCTCAATCTGGTTCATTCCCTTTGGACTTGGTGTAAGTTCAATGTTGAACTGCCCGAGAAGTTTGTTCTGATATGCCATAGGCCTGTTTCCAGAGAACACCATGATTGACGCCTCTGGTTGCATATCCTGTGCATTGCTGAATGTCATTGTCTTCTTGCATGGTATTGTAGTGTTTGACTCCACAAGTGTCGTAAGAACGTTTCCTACGGTCTCAATACCAAGATTCAATGGTGTCACATCGAGCAGAACAACATCTCCTACATTCTCGTTTCCTGCAAGAATTGCACCCTGTATTGCAGCGCCGATTGCAACAGCCTCATCTGGATTTACTGCATGTGAAGGGGCCTTTCCGAAAAACTCCTCTACCGCTTTCTGTATAGCAGGAATTCTCGTTGAACCACCAACAAGTATAACCTCATCAATGTCCTTTGTTGAAAGACCAGCAGCCTTCAAGGCCGATTTGCATGGTTCAATCGTGCGCTTTATGATATCAGCAATCAGTGACTCGAACTTTGCACGCCCAAGTGTTTTTACAAGGTGCTTTGGAACTCCGTCAACAGCTGTTATGTATGGAAGGTTTATTTCTGTACTTAAAGATGAAGAAAGTTCAATCTTCGCCTTTTCAGCAGCCTCCTTAAATCTCTGCATTGCCATATGGTCCTTTGACAGGTCTACACCCTCTTCTTTCTTGAATTCGTCAACAAGCCAGTTCACAACTCTCTCGTCTACGTCAGAACCACCAAGATGTGTGTCTCCGTCAGAAGAAAGTACTTCAAATACACCACCACCAAAATTAAGGATTGAAATGTCCATTGTGCCTCCTCCAAAGTCATATACAGCAACATTCATATCCTTGTCAGACTTGTCAATTCCATAGGCCAATGCTGCTGCTGTAGGCTCATTTATAATCCTAAGACATTCCATGCCAGCAATCTCAACTGCATTCTTTGTTGCATTTCTCTGAACATCATTGAAATATGCAGGAACTGTCACAACACACTTCTTGACCTCTCCACCAATATAATCTTCAGCAGTCTGTTTCATCTTTTGAAGATACATTGCAGAAATTTCTTCTGGGGAATATTTCTTGTCGTTTATTACAATTCTTGGGAGGCCGTTTTCATCAACCACGTCATACGAAACCCTGTTTATCTCAGACTTACATTCATCGTATTTGTTTCCCATAAGTCTCTTCACTTCATACACAGTGGTCTTTGGATTTGTCACTGCCTGACGCTTTGCACCGTCGCCTATCTTCCTTTCACCGTTTTTGTCAAAACTTACCATGGATGGCGTAGTTCTTCGTCCCTCACTATTGGTAATGACAACAGGAGAAGTACCTTCAAATACAGCCGTTGAAAGCGTTGAGGTACCTAAGTCAATTCCTATTACTTTTTCCATTGAAAAATATATGTTTTTGTTTATTATTCTTTATTTTGCAATATAAGTGCAACAATCGTGCCAAACAAAAAAATCTTGGCAGTTTCCTGTCAAGATTTCCAACCAAAATGTCAACTATTTAGTCCTGCTCAACAAACATGCTCTCGCTAACCTCAAATCCTTTAATCCAAGCGTCTACTATGTTATTGACCATTTTTTCGTCATCTACATTAAGCGATTTTGCAAATTTCAAACCTGCGTTTCTCTTGAAAGAATTACTAATAATACTCATTTCTTTATTTTTTTTTTTAATTAAACCTTGTTTTCAATAATTTTTACCTCGGTTAGGTATTCCTGCCGTAATTTATGGTTGTTCAACATATACTCAAACAGTCCAGTTGAATACGTATCACACAAACCACCATTAAAGTAATACATACCCCTAAACTCATCAAGTTGAGAACCTTCTGGTATACTTCCCTTGTCAGTCTTATATTCTTTTGTAAAAATAAATCTACGCTGTTTGTTTAAATCCATAGCAAATTATATTAATGTTATTAACAATGCAAATATACCAAAACAATTTTGTATATGCAAACAAATTTCTTATTTTTTTAAAAAAGAGATATACAAAAATGTTAAAAGATGGTTATGGATATGTCTATCTTCTAAAGGAAGATGGAGACAATGTAATGTATAAGATTGGAGTTACAAAATCACCAAAGATAGAAGATAGAATAAAAAAACTACAGACTGGTAATGGAAATAGGATAGTATTGATTGATTGTTTCCTAACAAACAAACCATTCAAACTTGAAAAGATGCTCCATACTAAATACAGCACAAGCAGAGAAGAAGGGGAGTGGTTCCTAATGGAAAAGGTTGATGTTGAATCATTTGCAGAAAACTGCAAGAAATTTCAAGCGATAATAGACTCGTTGGAAGAAAATCCTTTCTTTTAAGCATTCTCACTGCGACTTTTGCGTTCTGCAATTTTTTCCCTTATTAGTTTTTTCTGCAACTGTGAGGCTATTATATTTCCATGACACCTCAACGGATAACAGAAACACCCGAGAGTTATATCTTCTCCGTTCTTGTATTTCTCATATATTTCATTGAAAGCATTAGTCAGGTCTTCATATCCTGGCTGTCCATATGCTGCATTGAAGTATTTCTCATATGCATCTATTGCCTCGTCTCTTGTCTTGAATGACAACTTTGCAAGTGAAGACTTCTTTCCATTATGCGTGAATGGGTTTGACAATGGATTTCCACTTCTTGACCTACCAATATAATAATAGTTCTTCACATTTGAACAATCGGTAGTGTGTATATTTACAATGTTTATTTTTCCTGACATAATTGTACCTTTATAAAAAAAAGCAGAAATTCCTAAGAATTATCCGCTCTTTTAAATTTATCTAACAACTTTTCTTATTATCCTTTTTGGCGTTATATGCCTTTGTACTGGTGTCTTCGGTACCTTTTGTTTGATTTGTCTTACTACATTTCGCTTACTACAATTACAGGCCATGGTGTATTCGTTTTCCTATAAATATAGGAAGCATATCATTTTTTTCTTGACTTGATTACCGAATCTGCCCACTTGTTGTCTATAATCTGCTGTCCCTTCATCCATAAATCACCATTACTGCACATCTTTTCAACATCCTCGATTGAATTTCCACTGTTCTTTGACAAAATCTCATAAAGGTCATTTTTCACAGATTCCATTTCCTTCAATGCAATTGTGCTGTCTGTGTATTTTGAATATCCGAAACTGCTTGATGGCTGATGTATCATGAATCTCGAATATGGAAGAACAAAACGCTTTCCTTTTGTTCCGCTTGATGATATTACAGCTGCCATTGATGCAGCAAGACCAAGCACAGTGGTAGATATGTCTGATGAGACAAAATCCATCACGGAAACAAGTTCAAGCCCAGAATAGCAGTCACCTCCACCAGAATTTATGTATAGGTTAATGTCTGAATCATCTACAGAGTCAAGATAAAGCAACTGAGCACTTATTACATCCATACTGTCAGATGTCACGTCATCACTTAGAAACACAATTCTGTCTTGTATGAGTCTTGAAAATACATTCATTTCAACTGCCCTCATTGCGCTGCTGCGCTCTTCAATAACAGTTGGAAAAACTTGGTTCTCAAGAGAGTCAACGGCACCTCTTGAGACGCCGTTGCTCAATGCAAATTTCCTAAAATCCCTTTGAATATCAAGCATACAAAAATATTTTAAATTACTTGTGCTTCTTCGCTTTCTTCTCTTCTGCCTTTCTCATCTTTTCCTCCTTCTCCTGTTCCTCAATCTGTTGCAAAAGCAATGAACATGTTTCAAGAGTGTTGTCATATTTGTCAAGATACTCGTTTCCATTTGAATCCTTGGAATGCCTCATATTGAAAAGGTCTGCATATGGCCTGTTATCAATTACAATACGTTCCTTTTCAGTATCATATGATACAACAGAGAACAAGCCCCTCAACAGAAGAATCTTGTCAACATCAGACAATTTGTCCCATGCGTCCTCATAAACAACAAGTGTAATCACATCCTGTTCACGAATAAGATACTCTGTAGTTGCACTTACCTTTGACAACTTCAATATCTGTCTTGCCTTCGATGTGCTAATTACTTTCAGGCGAACTCCTATTTTCGATGCATCTGTTTGCTCCCACTCGTTTGTGATGAATTCATAAGCATCATCACTTGTCTTGAATAATTTTGCCATTTCTAAAAAACTATATTTGATTAAACAATGCAAATATACCAAAACAAAACAAAAACAACAATAGTAGAATATGCAAAAATATAAAATTGACGTATATTTATAAGAAAAGTCAAAACATAATGGTAAGAGATAACATAGATTATGTCATTACAGAAACCGTGGATTCTTATCTTTCAAGAAACCTAATCTTTGAGAAAAGAAAGAAAAAGAAAAACAACAAGGATTCCAAGAAGAATGATGACGACGAAAAAGACACCAAGGCATTCAAGAAAAAGGCAATAAAGGCAAGGGGTGGACTTAGGAAGGATTTTGATGTATATGACGACAAGATATACAACAAGAACGTGAACGACATGGAGCAGTCAGACATCAAGAAACTCCTTAAAGGTGGTTATATGAACGTAAAGAAAGTAGCTGAAAGACTCTATCCAGACCACACGCCAGAAGGCGCACAGTCTCAATTGAACAAAAAACTTAACGGAGACTTGTCAGATTCTGGCTCAAGATATAAATTGAAAACAAAGGAGTTGAGAAGACTTATGGCTATTTTGACAAATATTTTGTAAAAAAAGAAAGGGATTTGAAATGACACAAGCAAAAAACATATTGAAGTTCCTTTGCAAGCTCGAAGGATACAAGACAGCGATAAAGAATGCACATTTCTCTGCATCGAACATGTCAGAGCATAAACTGTTTGACGATATATACAAAACGATAGCAGACAGTCAAGATGAAATAGGAGAGATATGTCAAGGAATTTACGGACAATTCTCAAAGGGCTCCATAAAGAGTGAAAAATACAAACTCTATTCATCAAAAAAGTTCCTTAGTGACATCACGGCTGAAACATCTTCATTCCATAAGTCACTCAAGGGGCAGAGTCTCGTAGGGCTTAAAAGCGTTGTTGAAAACCTTCTCGCAGCCATGAACAAATACTCGTATCTCTTGAAACTGTGTCTTAAAGAGGACTTCAAAAGAAACTACAGAAGAAAGTTGAACGAAGACTTTGAAACAGATGATGGAATAATATCCGATGCCGTGTCTGCAATAGAAATGTCAGATGGAAATATTGAATTCAATGAGTGGGCAGATGCATATAGAGACGATGACATTGATTATCTAATCGGCGTATGGAATGCTGCATGTGATGAATCTGGTTATGAATATCTGAAAGAAAATACGGTCAGCATAACTGGAAAGGAACTTGCCGAAACAATAAACGAAGCAGTTTCAAATGTCATTGGTAGGATTCTTAGAAGATAGAATCATTAACAAAAACACAAAAAAAAAATGAGCATTGGAAATTCCAATGCTCAACCATTTTCTTTCTTATCAATAATCTCTTTGACCAAATCAATTCCCGACTGCAAAAATTCCTTAAAAGAAATCTCTTCAAGACAATTATCTTTGTATTTTGCGAAATCCACACTAAATGTATTATCAATGATAATTTTATTGCTTGGCATTATTTCTATAGCTTTGATTTCTCCACGCAAATAATCGACAGAATATGGTTGAACAAATGCCAATAAACTACCATTAGATATCCATCTGAAATATCTTCCAGATATTGTCTCAAACAATTCAAGCAGTTCTGTACCGCAACGATTTGTTGACTTATTTATTATTATTTTCTTCATTATCAATTTGACTTAAAAATTTCCTATTATTCTTGATGTTGTTCTTTCTAATTCCATTCAGAATTTCTGACACTACGTCATTGTCAAATACTGAAAGACAATCAACTTTCTTCTTGAGCGATTTTTTGAATACATAGAAAGTTGAAGTATAAGACCTACTATGTTCTTGGTTCTTAACTTTTCCACTTATCAGTCTGCTCTTTGCTACAAGGAAGAATGAGTCAATACAATCAAAGCCAATACTTTCAGCGAACATCCACGTTATTTCTGGAGTGTTGATAGTTTTGCCAGCATTTATGCTTCTTTGACATTTGAGAACAAGTATTCCATTATCTGAAAGCACTCTGTAACATTCTTTCAAGAAGTGGTAATATGTTTTGATTAAGTCTTCTTTGCAGCTGAATGCTGAAAACCTGTTTGAAATGATATTGCTATTCTCCTTGAACTTGTTCATTGAAGGACCTTTTGCAACAACAAACGGAAGGTCAACATTACAGCTTTTGACAGACATGTCTCCGAGTGGAAATTTGCCCATTTCTTCAATCTTGACCACATCATCGTTGAGAGGGTATACGTCCATCTTGTATTTCGGTTGAGGTATTGTTATACTCTCTTTCTCACCTTTATCGTTGGTATACGAAAATTCACCATAGAACTTTCCCTTTGAATACGTTGGGTCAAGTTCAAATCCTTGTCCATTGTTATGTAGTTTGATTATGTCTGATAGTATCTTGTGCTGATTTGTTCCAACATTCTTTATAACCGATTTGACCATTTTCTTGCTTTAATTTCTGCAAATGTACCAAAAAGTTTTAGAACAAACAACAATCTTTGATTATAATATTATATATTAATTATTTTAATTTATATTTTAAATATATTTAATATAATTTATTAATAAATAATATAAATTTACTTTGAATTATATTTATTCTAGATTATATATTATATATAATATTATTAATAATAAACATATATATTAAATTTAAAATTAAATATATTATTTTAAATAAATTCTAGTATATAATCAAAAGATAGATTTTAAGTTTGTTTGGAAATGGGTTGTATTGAAAGGATATCTAAGGCATATGATTTATTGAAGGGTTACAAAGGGAATAATGGTTATATAATTGATTTGAAGAACAAGGTTTATGCGTATAAGTCAATTACATTGAATGATTTTCAAGCGGATTTCATTATTGAAAACTATGATTTTGAGCCAAGGTTCATTGGTAAAATTGTCAAGATAGCCGACTGGTGGGGTGAAAAGAAGAAAAAGGAACTTGGTTTTGAATTCACACCAAAGGTAATGGAGATTGGTTATTACATGGGACAGGCTGACGGTGTATATGTGTTATATTCAAGATTCAGAAGGTCACAAGAGAATGGGATACTTACATTTTGCAGAAAAGAGGCCATATTGACCGATTTTCTTATTGGTGATTATCATGATGTCAACATTGATTTTGAAAGATATGACAGGCTTGCTTCAAGGGTTGATTCTTCAAGAAAGATAACTGAAGAGCAAAAAGAGGGTGTAAAGTTCCTCTTGTCAAGGAAGAAGTGTATTCTTGCGGATGACATGGGGTTTGGTAAAATGGAACCATTAGATTCGTTAATACCAACACCTAATGGATTTGTAATGATGGGTGACATTTCAAAGGGGGATGTTGTTTTTGACAAGTTCGGAAATGAGACCATTGTATTGAATACATATAGGCATAAGGACAAAGATATATACAGAGTTACATTCAATGATGGTTCTTCGTGTGAGTGTGGAATGGAGCATCTGTGGGAAGTAAGGCGCGAAGGTGGTGAATGGGAAACTATGCAGCTTTGTGAAATAGATGAACTTGGGATTTATACGGATAACGGAGATTTCAGGTTTGAGATACCTATGACAAAGCCCGTACAGTATAGAAGTATAAAATATGCCATAGAACCGTATGCGGTCGGCAAAAACCTGTCAAAGTGTTTTAGTAAGAGTATTGTACATGATTGCGATGATGCATTTGACTTATCTGGAATAGAAGCATATAAGATTGGCAGTGTTTCACAGAGGATGGATATCCTACGAGGAATATCAAAAGACATAGGACACGGAAAGTTATCTTTGGTCTGTATTTCAAAATATCTTGCTGATAGCGTTTCTGAGATTGTGAATTCACTTGGAGGAACTGCGCATACCGTCGATTTACTCGATTGTTTCATGATTTTTATAGAATTGTATTTTTCAACCGAGAGCAACCAATGTAGGAGATACATCAATTCCATAGTCTACTCAAGGAAAAGTGACGCACAGTGTCTTGCAGTGGATGCTGAAACACATACATATCTAACAGGAAAGAACTATATTGTAACACACAACACGCTTACACTTAGTGTTGCAGCCATTGAGGGCAATTTCGATTCTGTAATCATAATGTGCCCTGCTTCAATAAAGACAAATTGGAAAAGTGAATTGTCTTATTACGTGGACGAGAAGTACATTTCAATAGTTGACGGATTCAGTGACAAGAAGAAAGGTGAGCTTGAGGATTTTCTTGGGTATGGTCATAACAAATCTGGCAAGAGCAGAGAGGAACTTATCGACGAAGCAAAGAGTTGCGGAAAGTGGCAGGACAACAGATTTGTCATCGTGAATTTCGATATAATAGACGAATTCTATAATGTAGGAAGTAGAGTCAGAAACCTCACTGAAGACATGATTGAAAGGAGTCCGATGCTTAAATACATCATCAATAGAAAGTCTCTCTTGATAATAGACGAGGCCCATAAGCTGTCAAACAAGGACTCAATTAGATACAAGGTAATTCAAGGATTGATAAAGAGGGGAAAACCAGACAGCATATATCTTTCAACTGGAACCCCGATAACGAACAATCCACAGAATCTGTATAACGTGTTGAAACTTATAGGACATCCGATAACGGACAACTATAATGCATACATGAATAGATATTGCAATGCAAGGAAAATATGCCACCCGAAGGACAAGGCGAAGAGGAATGCGATTTCAAATAAGTACATATCTTCTTTGGGAAAAAGGAACTGGTATGAACTTACTGACAAAGAGAAGTCAAACTTGCAGTCAATGATAGAGGGGAGATGTAGGATGATGACAATTGCAAACGGAGAATCAAACCTTGATGAGTTGAAGGAGAAGATATCTTCAGTATACCTAAGAAGGGTAAAGGATGACATAGATGGACTTGTGAAGAAACATATACATGAGATGTTCTATGATATGGAACCGTCGCAGAAGTCTGAGTATGACAGATTATGGTCTGAATATGAAGAGGCCAAGAAGAAGGAGGATGCTGACAAGGAAATAAACAAGGACCTTCTTGAAGGTGCTGTGTACAGAAAGTACATATCAAACATAATGGTACCACACACAGAGGAAATAGTTGATAAGTTACTGAAAAGAGGTGAGAAGGTTGTCATAGTGTGCTGTTATGACGAAGAACTATATACACTAAAAGACTATTATGGCGACAAGGCTGTGATATACAACGGAAAAATGGGACTTAAGCAGAAGGATGCAGCAATAGAGGAATTTTACAAGAATCCGAACGTAATGGTTTTCATTGGAAATATAATAAGTGCTGGTGTTGGAATCAATATTGTAAATGCAAGATATATGGTGTTCAACAATTTCGACTATGTACCAGGAAACAACCAACAGATGATGGATAGGATATGGAGAAGGACACAGAAAAGGGAGTGCCATATCATATTCCAAATATTCAATGATACCCAATACGAGAAGATTTGGAATACTGTGCTGAAGAAGGATTTTATAATCAATCAGATAATAAAGAAAGAATCGGATAAGCAATGAACAAGGATTATATATACAACCCAACAGAGGATACGACTGACCCATTTGATGGTAGTTTTGACAACTCTGGAGTAAACAGCGGTGAATTTGATGATACATATGACTATGACGATGATGACCTATGTCTTGGGTTTGTGAGAAATGTAGGTGTTGAAAGTGGAGGGTTGAATGTGTATGAATTGATATTCACGGCATTCAAGGATGAATTTTGGGGGGTAAATTTTGAATTCATGCCATCTGGAATATGTAATGGGGTTGAACCAGACAGCAAGTATGTGCAGAAGGTGGTCACAATAAAGACAACAATCAATTTCGACTTGATACAGGATTCTGGCAGTTTTTCGATGCAGGATGCCCTTGACGGTATCGTTGCCATTGCATGGCAAAGTCTTGTAGGGCTTGATTCATACCCAGAAGACGGAAGGCTGTATTTCATGTTCGGTGAAAGTTATGATGAGGTAGAGAGAAAACTTGCCATAAAGAGAATACTTATCAATTGATTTCTCTAATGTTGCTTGCTTTGTGGTATTTATTGGAAAAGTGATTTTGAAATGCCTAATATACAATTCAATACAAAGCAACAGAGAAGGGTCCCAATAACAAGAAACGGACTTTTTTACGATAGAGAACAGTTCAATTTCGATATGGAACTTGGAAGAGAGTATGTCGAGGGAGACATGGGACAGCGTGTGATACTTTATAGCGTGAATTTACCAAAGTCAAACCAGGACAAACTATACGGTGAGATAGAGAAGGACAAAATTGTGTGTGACCCTCCAGTTGAGATACCATGTGTGTATGAGATTGAAGATGCCGAACTTAAAGGATATGACAAGACCAAGAATTTAGGGACATACCAGAAACTTGGAAAACTGCATTTCCATGTCTATCAAAGCACTCTCGATGAAATCGGTGTGGACATAAAGACTGGTGATTATATTGGCGTACAGATTGATGAAAGACATTGTGCATATTGGTCTGTTGAGAATGATGGACGTGACAATTATAGCAATAAACACCTTGCTTTCGGAACAATCCCGTATTATAGGTCGATAACATGCAGACCAGCTGATGAATTTAATATTTAATTGATTTTATAATGCAACGACCAAAACATATATACAGACCGTTCAAGAACAGAAATATATCGATAGGGAAGGAAAGAAGGCTGAATTTTGTAAAGAGAGTTCTTGAAAATCAGGCAAATTTCCCAAAAACTGTTACATATGAAGATATTGACAAGTGTGTGTTTGATTTTGTCGACAAGTGTTTTTGTCTTGAATTGAATGGAAAACGGTTCCCTACATACAAACTATTCTCAAATCAGAGGATAAGTGAGTATGGACAGAATTGGAAGGAAGTTGATGACAAGGGAAACATAGAGATAAACTTCAAGACACTGACAAGGGACAACAACCCACAGAAGGGCACAATGTACGGCGATAGCTTCAACATACCTACGGAAATACTCTATCCGATATTCAGGAATGTGACATATGATGACAATGGAGACGAGATAATCGAACAGTATTCAATGAAACAGCCTTATGTCGTTGACCTGTTATATACTATAACCGTATTCACAAGTTCATATAAGATATTAAACGAGATGAACGAAAAAGTCCTTGCGGAATTTAAGGGTTTTGAGAAGTATGTATTTCCGAACGGATATTCAATGCCAATGACGCTTGATTCCATTGAAGACGAGAGTGAATACCAGATTGATGATAGGAAATATTATGCACAGTCATACAAGATAAAGCTGCTTGGGTATCTGATAAGACAGGAAGATTACGTTGTACAGAAGGTTCCGTCAAGAAAGAACATGTCATTTGTAGCAGGCATCAATTCAAGAAAAAAAAGAAAGGTTGAAAAATTCAAGACAGAAGAAATGTTTGACAAGAACAACATAAATGTGCAGACTTCTGTCGGATGTGACAGTGCCAAGATTGAAAACATTGAAGTTGAGGTTCCGTTTGACGAACAGGTATGTAAGGTTGACAATAGTGTTGAATTCGAGGAACATGAAGGAAAACAGGAGTGTTGGGCTGGTACTGAAGATTCAATATACGTAAACAGGAAAGTTGTGATTACAATCAATTTTACAGAATGTAGCAAAGTATGTGAATTCGAACTTGATACCACACTTGAAATGGAAACTATTGAACTTAACAATATAAAGACATATGAAATATGCTTGAATTCTGAAATTGTTGATGTAGAGAATTCAGACGTCACATTCAATGACGGTGACACGGTAAAGGTTTCATGTACGTTGAAGAACGAGACAAAGGATGCAAGAATAAGGCTTGTATGCTATGACCCAAGCACAATAATCGACAGAAATATTGAAAATACGACTGAAAACATAACGATTTGACTTAAAAAGCCGACGAGTATCTAAATATTTGCTTGTTGGCTTTTGTTTTTGAATTTCGCAAGATATTTATATTAAAAAATGTATTAATTTTTGTAAAAAAAATACATTATACAAAAAGTAAATAAATAAATAAAACAAATTATAATAATGGCAGAATCTACAAATAGAATCCACGTATCGCCTGGTGTATACATGTCTGAGACCGTGGATATGAAGGCAGCTGCAAACAGTTTGGGTATCACTAAACTCGCCGTAGTTGGTGAAACCTTGAAGGGTCCTGCGTTCCAACCATATTGGATTACGTCACAAAAGGAGTTTTCAAGCGTGTTTGGTGGTACGAGCGCAAAGAAATTTATCGGTTCAAAGTATCCGAAGTATGAATTACCCTACATTGCAAAGGACTATCTCACAAAGAGCAGCCAGCTTTGTGTTGTGAGGACGCTTGGTTTTAGCGGTTATAATGCTGGCCCTGCATGGATGATTACTGGTTCAAAAGATGGAGAAGACGAAAAGGTAATTGCAGTTCTCCGTTCAAGAGGAACATACAAGTATAGACCAGAATATGCGACAAGTGATAAAAACAATTGTCAATGTCAGAGCGCATTTGATTCTATAACATATGATGTCGGAGAAAAGGGTGAGGTTGTAGCATGCAATGCGCCAAAGTCATATAACATGGACGCCGTCTGTCTTTCTCAATACGTATCAATGTCATCAAACAACACATGTGATGAGTACAGCCTCAGTGCTGGAACAGATAGCACTAAGGAGTATTTTGATGCATCATACGGCAATCTCGGACGCTTCACTATAAAGTGCATTGTCGGTGCATCAAACGAGAAAGTAAGTAAAATTAAGTCTGATGAAGAAAAAAAGAATGGTGTTGTAAGCATTCCTGTTTCACTTAACCCCTCTGATAAGGATTATATTTTGAATGTGCTTGGTAGTTCAAATGATGATGGCGACCAGCCTCTGTTTGTAGAGTCTTTGTATGATGTTGCATGGAAAGACCTGGTATCACAGGGATATGATAGAATCTCAAAGGAACTTGCCACATATAATGTAGGCTTTGTCGCTGACTATAATGGAATTAATGCAGTAAACGGCCTTCTTTCAAAACATGAGGAAGAGCTCACGAAGAAGGATTTGGGTAAGAGAGTTCTTTACGGAAAGGCATACAGCCCAGAAAACATTAAGTGCCATCTTTTCGAGTATAGTACTGATGAGCATACTGATTCTATCGAAGACTGCAAGGAAGGTCATATCTACACTGTTGCAATGTATACGGACAAGAACGGAAAGAAACATTATGTATACAAGGCTTACAGCAATAGTTCCATGACTGGTCTCACAGAAGATGATAAAATCCGTGTAGAAGACAGACTCCGCACAGAGCATGAGACAAACGAAAGCAACAGAAGAGGCTCTATTGTATATAACTACAGTGACGGACTGTATTACAAGTTGGCTGCAATTGGAGAAAGAAAGGTGAGAGATGGGGAAGCAAGTAAGGAAGTAGGCGATGTAACGTTCTCGAAAGCAAAGACAGGTTTTACCATAAATGTTGCAAAAACGGTCGTAACGGGCACTGGTAGCACTGAAGAATCTGAAGAGTCTGGGAAGGAATTTGCACTTGTTATTGCAGACAAGACCTATGTTTTCAATCTTTTCGATGCAGATGCAAGTAGCGTAAGCCAAGATGCAAAACAAATTGAAAAGAATGTTGATGGTAGTTGGACCGTGATACAGGGCAAAAAATACAGACTCGAGATTGCTGATGGAAATACACCTATGGACAATTATGAAATTCACTATAAGATTTTTGAGACTGGAGACGACGGTGCCAATAGTGAACTGAAACAGATTACATGCGACGTAAACAACTACAAGTCAGCATATAGATATTCTTCAACTCCTTGGGTAGTTTCAAATGCGAAGGGTGACGGAAAGAAGATTGAACTGAATAGAATGTTTAGATTCCACACCATATCTGACGGTTCGAATTCATTGAACGAAGTAAAGGTTTCGATAGAGAATATACGCCCAGACCTCGGTCAGTTTGACGTGGTTGTACGTTCTTATGATGACAGTGATGCTTTGTCGGTTGTTCTTGAGCGTTTCCCAAGGTGCACAATGTCACATGGCAAGAAATATATCGGCTATATGATTGGTACCATTGACGGACAATACGAGAGCAAGTCAAAGTACATGACCGTTGAGGTTATGGATTCTGTTTCCGCAGAGAATTCTGTTCCATGTGGTTTCCTCGGTTATCCCATTCCAAGATATGACGGAGAGACAATAGCAGGTGGAAACAAGGTGAATGCTTCAATGGCCGACATCAGATACAACCTCAATTATGACGAGGATAAACCAATGCGAAAGCAGTATTTCGGTATTTCAGACATTACTGGTTATGATTATGATTATTTCTCGTTCAAGGGTAACATGGCAACACTTGAAGACCCTAACTATGTGAGTCATGGCTTCCATCTTGATTGCCGAGTAAGCAAAGAGTCATACAGTGGCAAGGAAGGAATGCCAAGCATAAGTGTTGACGGCGAGAGTGGATATGTGTTTGATAGTGTAAGTGTAAACGCACGTACATCAAACATGACAAACATGCCAATAATTACAACCGAAGACGGAATGGTTGGAAGCATTTATGAGGACGTCAAGCTAAGGAAGTTCACAATGGTGTTTGCACAGGGCTTTGACGGTTGGGATATCTACCGTGAGCAGAGAAGCAACACTGACGATTTCTCTTGTGCCAACTATAAGGGCTATATCAACAGGAATGACGGTGTAGGTTATTCATTCGACACTCTCACTACAGAGAATGAAATCGAGGGAGCAGCAATAACAAGTGACTACTACAGTACCCTTGCAGGTGTGTCATTGCTCAAGAACCCAGAAGAGGTTGATATAAACCTCCTTGCAACTCCAGGTATTGACATGGTAAACAACACAAAGCTCGTAAGTGAAATTTTCGATATTCTTGAAGACCGTGCAGACACCCTTTACATTGTAACCACACCAGACAAGGAATTAGGCGCAGGTGACTATGCTGATGAGATGCAGATTGTTGATGAAACTGTTTTCAGTGTCACTGACAGTGGCCTCCACAGCGGATATGCAGCCACATACTATCCTTGGGTGAAGATTGAGGACAATGGTGAATATCTCTATATCCCAGCAACAAGGGATGTCGTTAGGAACATGGCAGAATCTGACAATAGCAATACTACGATGAACCTTGCCCCTGCTGGTCTTACAAGAGGTAGGGTGAATGCAATACGTGCAAGGAAAAACCTCAAGATTGCAGAGTCGGATGAACTCTACGAGGCTTCAATCAACCCAGTACGTACATATGCCCATGAAGGACTTGTCATTATGGGACAGAAGACACTTAGGGAAACTGATGACCTTCTCTCAAGGATTGACGTTAGACGCTGTGTGCTCAGAATGAGGAAGCTAATTGCAATCGGCACTCTCGGACTTATATTTGAGCCAAACGACTCATCTACCGTTAAGTCATTCAGGAGTATCATCAGCGGAATTATGTCTGGCTTTGTGGCCAATAGGGCAATAAGCAACTGGCATATGGATGTTGACGAATCTGAGGAGGCAAGGGATAGGCTTGAAATCAATGCGACAATATACATAAAGCCAATAAGGGCACTTGAGTACATCGGAATCAATTTCGTTGTCACAAACAAGGGTGTATACTTTGAAGACTAAGCAACGAACAGACTATATGGAGAACCAGGGATTTGCAATGAATCTCTGGTTTTTTCTTGCTGTTTGCATATTTATTATATATAATATCGTTTGATTGTTAAAACCACATGAAAGAATATTACAGATATGTCAAGAAATGGCAGGATTTGGCCATAAGAATGAATGAAGCCATGCAGAAGGATGATTTCAGACTTGCAGATAGGCTCATAAAAGAATCCAATGAGACATATGAGAAATACAAGGAATGCTCTAGCTATCCGAAAAAGAACAACGAATTGAGTTTCGGTGAGTTGAACTACATGCTTGAGAGTGAACTTCCGAAACTGTTCACAAAGGATAGGAAGGCACTGAAAGAATGCGTGAAACTCATAAAGGAAGACAAGAATCTGCTTTCACAGTTCAAATTCATAGATTCACTTAGGAGATATTCCTGTGACGGTGACGCAAAAGCATATGTGATGGAATCCGTAGAACTTGCAAAGAAGAATATTGATAGTAATACAGTAAAAGAATCGGTAAACAAATTTGGTAAGTTGCTTGCAAAACATGAAATAGGTGGAATCGTGATTGACGAGGATACTGCATCCTATTTCAGGAACTGCGAAAAGGTGCTTACAGAAGACAAGAAACTGACGAACCTCACGGAATACACGAATGCAGTGAATTCGATAGCAGACTACGTTGGAAACCATAAGGCATCTGTCGTGGAGGATAAAGACTCCATAGAAAAGATGACAGAGGACCTTGAAATGAAGATGGGTTCACTCACTGAAGAGGAGCAGTCTATTGTAAAGGACATAATAGATTTCAAGAAGCCAAGAGTCGAGGAAAACCAGAGGAAACTATTTGGCAAGTTCAAGAACGAGTGTATGGAGACGATTTCAAGGCTTATGACAGAGGCTGAGAGTGAAGATGATAAGGATATGCTCAGAGGCCTTGAAAAGCAGATAGATGACAAGGAATACTGCAAGGATACAATTGTAAAGGATATTGCACAAATGCTTGAGATAAAAGATATACTTTTGGAGAAATAAATAACCGAAAAGTTTTGTCTTTGCACTTGAATTTCCTTATATTTTAGTGAAAAGATGTAAAAGGAAATGACAAAGAGAAGTGTCTTGCAGATAACCGATGACCTAAAGATTAACAGAGGACTTGTTGTGAAACTGAAGTTCTTCAACGTTGATGACCCACGTGTCGTTGAAATAATGTTCAGCCTGTTCGCAATACCGAAAGAAGAACTCACCTTGGAGGAATATGAGAAGTCAATCTCTGCAATAGAGAGGAAATGCGTTGCAGAATTCAGAAAATATGTAAGGTCAAACGGTGAAATATTGCAGAATAGGATGATAAGCGACTTCAATTTCACTTCGGCAAACCTGAAGAAGAACTACAACAAGTATGTTTCATTCTCCATATTCGTAAGACAAAGCGGAATCCTTCCAATGAACAAGATTAAAACGAAAATAAGGGAATCAATAAAGGAAATGTCTTCAAATGTGGCAAAGTGCTTCTCTGAAAACGGATTTGCATGCTCGAAAAAGAAAAAGTAGCATCAACTAAATCTATCGATTATATATAGAAATGGACAGGAGAATATCTTGTCCATTTTTTGTTTTCTATTTTTTTTTCAAATATTTTCATTGCCCAAGTGGCAATATTTTGGTATATTTGCACCGTACAGTTTAATTTAAAATAGATAGTATATAATGTTCAATGTAAAAACAATGACTTACGGTTATGACGATATATCAATTCGTCCATCAGATAGGAGTTTTGTTAGACACCGTTCACAGTGCGTTACCATGAAAGGCAACAACCTGCCGATATTTACAGCACCTATGAGTACCGTAATAGATGAAAGAAACTACTCAATATTCTCAAAGAACCATATCATCCCTATATTGCCGAGAAACATTGATATGGAAACAAGAAACGAGTATCTTCTTGACGGAAAATGGGTCGCATATTCACTTTCAGAATTTGACAGTATGATAAGAAAGAATGACAGATTCGACAATACTGTACATGTGCTTATAGATATTGCAAACGGAAATATGGATGCCATATTCAGACTCTGTGAGATAGCCAAGAAGAAGTATGGAAAGGACGGAATTGTGCTTATGACAGGAAACATAGCCAACCCAGAGACATACAAATACTGCTGCAATGCTGGAATTGATTTCGTTAGATGTGGGGTAGGAGGAGGATGTGGCTGCCTTACAACAAGCAACACTGGCATCCACTATGGTATTGTGAACCTTCTTAGTGAAATATATGAAATGAAGAAGTCATATGAACCAAGTGGTGACATTGCCTGCGTGACTAAAGTTATTGCGGATGGTGGAATAAGAAACTACACGGATGTGATAAAGGCACTTGCATTAGGTGCTGACTATGTAATGATAGGAAGTGTACTTTCAAGGCTTGTTGAAAGCTGTGCCAAGACATATGCATATGACAAGAACGGAAAGACCGTGTATATTGACACGTTGAAGAATGGGACATCTGTAAGAGAATGTGAAGATGGATTCACAATTACTGATTCAAAGGGAATATATGGGTATGACAGACTTTACAAGATATTCTATGGCATGGCATCAAAGAAGGGACAGGAAGACCTTTTCGGAAAAAAGAAGGGAACAAGCGAAGGCACAGAGAAGCACCTTGAATGTACGACAAATATTGACAAGTGGACAAAGAACATGAATGACTACCTTTCCTCGGCAATGTCATATTGCGACATAGACAATATAAATGACTTCAATCCAGACAATGTGGACACATTCATAATGAGCCCGAATCTTATAAACAGTATAAACAAATAAACATGCTACATACATCGGATATTGAGAAAAGGCTGAAGAATTGCCCAGAACCAGATGAGGTAAAGGAAATGCGTGAGAAGATTATAAGTGCATTTTCAAACCTTGAATTCTTCGAGGGACCACACAAATATATTCTACACGGAAAAGACGGAAAAGACACAGAGCTACCATCAGTATCAAGCATAGTTCAGAAGTTCGAGCCACATGTAGATTGGGATGCAATAAGGATAAACAAGGCGAAGAAGGAAGGAATAGACCCAGAAGAACTCAAAAGACAATGGAAGCAGACCAATATCACTTCAACAAGTAACGGGTCTAAGACACACCTTTTCGGAGAGTCATGTATGTACATGTTTCAAGGTAAATATGACCTTATTGACAATGAGGTCTCACATTATCAGTTTGAGGACGGCTTTCTAATACCTTATGGAGGCAAGGAGATAGCAGCATCCAAATTCTATGAAGACCTTCTTCCAAATTATAGTGTGTGGCCAGTAATACCAGAAGCGAAGATATACACTGGATACAATGACACACTTTCATTGAATGAACAGTATTGTGGGACTTTTGACCTATTGTTTGCTGCAAGGGGAAAGGATGGAGTGATAAGGCCGTTCATGGCTGACTGGAAGACAAATAAGTCGCTTGTGAGTGATTATAACAGAGCCCATGGTAAGATGATGCTGCCACCATTTGAAAACCTCGTAGACGAGCCCCTAAGCCACTATACGATACAATTGTCATTGTATGCCATGGGACTTGAACAACTTGGATATGAAATGACGCATAGAATTATCATATGGCTTAAAGAAGACGGCACATATGAAAAAATACCAGTAAAGGATGTCAGGTCTTTATTGAAGAAAGTATTATAAAAAAAAAAATAAATTAGAGCATTATGGAAGAAAGGGAAGTGAAAGACATCGTTGAAGATGCTGTTGACGTTGTAGAGGAAACATATTCCGATAACGCAAAGACCGCAAGCGAAGATTAGAGAGAAAAAAAAATAAATCCAGGCATGTTTGTGTGCCTGGATTTATTTGTATATGCTGTTCATGTCTTAAGAAAGATGGATATTGAAAATTCTCATTTCTCCTTGATTTTCACTGTAGCCACTTGGAAATACTGTTAAAAGATACTGTCCGTTGCTGAAATTGTGGCATATTCTTCTATCTTCACTATCCATATATGTGAAATTAAACTTGCTTTGAAGCATTTCAACAAGGTCACGGAACATTACACTGTTTCTTTTTGGGTGGCCACCAGCCAACTGCACAATAGCCTTCCAAATCTTGTTCTCCAAGGCATCCCTACGCTCTGAGTCATCATCCCAATCATCATCAAAATCACCACCCAAGGAATCTACAAAGCCATTGTATGAATAATCTTCTTTCAATATATTCTTTACGGATTCCTTAATTAGTCTATAAAGGTCCGATTCTGTCAACCTAATCTTTTTCATATTCTATATTGTTTTTTGTATATATAAATATTACGAAAAAGCTATTTATCGGTATATTAATAAACATAAATCAATATAATAGAAGTTAAGAACTACATGGACGGCAAGTCAAAATACGTTAAAGAAATGACTGGCAATAACAATACAAGGCAAAAAAAGAGAGACAAGAGTCATCCATTTTGACTTTCTTGTCTCTTTTTCTATCGTATGCCTTCTTTGATTTGTGGACTCTGTTAATTGAAATCCATCTCCCTCCGTTTCTTTCCAATTCAAGTTCTCTATTCAGTTTTCTTTGAATTTTGAGATAATCGTCTCCGATTACAATTGGTTTGATTTTTCTTTTCTTTTTCACGTTATTGAATTTGTTTTTTCCATACATATTTGAATAGGCCACAATCCCATATTCTATGAAAGCCGAGTTTGTCGCACATTTCCTTTTCTGTCATGGACAATGGCAAGGCATATTCTTTTGACAACCTGTTCTTTCTGAAATTGAATTTGTGGACTCTTTTATTCCCCACGACATACCTATAATCTGGCTTCAATGTTTTTTCAAGAACAAATCCCAGCCTAACATATATATTGTCTTCAGAATTCAATGTCCATCTTCTGTCTGCAAATGACTTTATTTCAATTGGATTGTATTTCTGTACAAAATAAGAAAATATCTTTCCGCATACTCCATGGCATAAATATCCGTTCATCGTTGCCATTCTTACAAGCTCATAACAATTGCTTCCATTTTTCTTGAATATACATGAGCCTACAAGCTCTCCTTCAAAAAATGCACCGATTATAATACTTCCGCCAGAGAATCCCTGTATGTGGTTTACTTCAAAGAATTGCCTTGCTGTTGATGGCTCAATTTCTTCAATCAAGCACTTGTGTCCACGTACTTTCTTTATTGGTTTGTCCTTGTGTAAATGATGTCTTATTTTTGACAGAACTATTTCCTTGTGTTCCAACCATTCATCCTCGAATATCTGAATCAGTTTTATTCCTTTCTTGTTGCACTCTTCAAGTTTTGAAAGATGGTATTCACTTCCTCTTGCAAATTCTTCAGTATGCCAATGTAGACCATTGAATTCTATTGCAATTTTCTCGTTTGGTACATATATGTCTATTTCCTTTCCTCCAAGTATGCCATGATTTCTTTGTATTACAGAATCATTTCCAACCAACGACTTAACGAATGACAGTATTTCGTCTTCTGGTCTTGAAATAAGCCCAGCACATTTTGGGCAAGCGTTTCTATAGATATGGTCATTTGGGTTTTGTCTGTAATCTCCGTGTATCGGACATGTAATTATAACTTTTCCGTCTTCATCACGATGCTTAGTATCTGTCTTTTCATAAGAATATCTTCCGTTATGGGTGATATTTGCCCTTTCAACGAAATGTTCTTTTGTCATGAGATTTCTTCTTACATTGTCCTCACGAAGACATTCAGGACATTGTTTGTGATGTGCAAGGTGTTTGTATGCAACCTGTGTGAATTCAATTCCATGTTTCCTGCATATAAGTGTTACCTTTTCATTTCTATTTACATATTCAGTCTTTGAATAGTCAAATGCGTCATTACCCCATATCTGCTTTGATTCGGCTATGAAGTCTTCTGATGTCTTTGAGAATTTGGAATGCATGGTTTCTTTGAAACACTCCCTACAACCACCGTCAACTCTACTCAAATGATGGTCTGGAGTGTCATTGAACCAGCCATGTCTATTGCACAGTATCCGTATCTTATTCTTTGAATTTGTGTATGTATCAATCTCATATTCGAACCTTCCACCGAATTTCATACTTGCTTTTTCCAAAAATGCCCTTTTCTGCCAATCAATGTTGTTTCTCATTGCATTTGATTCATATGGGCACACGAAACCTTCTGCAAATTCGGAAGGTATTCTTTCAAACCATCCGTGTTCCCTGCAATGAATCATCATAGGAGTATCCTTATCAACCCATGTTGATTCGTCAAGCGTATATTTGCCCGAATATTTTCCAGTATATGTCCTTGAAATGAAATCCTTGAAATCATCAAGAGACATATTTTCCTTTCCATATACTTTTTTTTTCATGAATTGAAATATTTGTCGTTTGCAAATATACTAAAAAAAAAAATAAATCAAAACAATATTTATATATAAATAACGAAGAATTCAACATTAAACACATCACATATGAGAAGAATGAGTGAATTAGACAAGGCACTTAGGCGGTTCAGCATCGCATCAAGAATCCTCAAGGAAGATTACGGCATGTCACGTGATACAGACTACGGTGACGAGTACGGATATGATGAAACTGACAATGAAGACGCCCCAGACTACGATGGCTATGACGTAAAAAGCGGTGATGACGAGAAGACAGATGAAGACCTTTCAAATACAGACGAGCGCATCTCACAGATAAGGGAAATCGCATTAGGTGGATTACAGGATTATGCACATGACGTTGACGGTGAGGCATATCAGTTCTACAAGAAAATATGGCTCATGTGTGACAAGGCTGTCTCTGAAAAAGATAGTGCTTCTGGAAACGGCGGAGTCTAATTTCAGTTCGTGATATTTATTAAGTGAACGAAAAAAAAGCTGTCTTGATTGATGTTGAGATGGTTAAATCAAGGTTCCATAAACGGAATCATAAGTTGAACGTAAATAATTTTTTATAATCAGATAATAAAATGGCAGATTTACTTTTGAATGCCCCTATGCAATATGAACCGTTGAGGCAAAATAGGTTCATACTGCGCTTTCCCTCCGACCTCGGAATCCAGGAATGGTGGGTTGCAACAGCACAAAGACCGAAGATTAATATAAGCAAGGAGGAAATACCTTTCATTAACACGTCCACCTATGTAGCAGGCAGATACACATGGAGTGCATTGCAGATTACTCTGAGAGACCCAATCGGTCCTTCAGCATCACAGGCTGTAATGGAATGGGTTCGTCTGCATGCAGAGTCAGTAACAGGCCGCATGGGATATGCAGCAGGATATATGAGAGACCTTGAGCTTGAAATGCTTGACCCAACTGGAACGGTCGTTTCCAAGTGGATTCTCAAGAACTGCATGCTTGGTGACAATACTGATTTCGGTAGTTTGGCTTATAACACAAGTGCTCTTGCCGAGATTACCTTGTCAATACAGCCACAATATTGTATTCTTTGCTATTAAGCAGATGTATTTGCAACATAATATATAAAAAATCAATGGTCATACAAAAGTATGGCCTATTTTTTTGGCTTTTTAGTGAATAAAATGTATATTTTAGAAGAATAATCAGCATGAAACAGGTAGTTAGGAAACAGACCCATAAACCAGCAAAAAAGAAGAAGACGAAGAGGAATTTGAGTTCAGATGATAGGATTCCAAGGCTTTCAAGGCCAACGAAAGAGAAGAGAAAGCATCCAGAATTCGGCACATCCAAACTTGAACAGGATTTTGCAAGGGATTTTCTTGACAGACTTGGCGTCAAATACATATGGCAGTTCGAGGCTATTGAAATAAAGAGGTTTTTCGATTATTATTGCTATGAGGAGAACCTTATAATAGAGGTGAACGGCTCATATTGGCACGGTGACAGTAGGATATACGAGGAAAAGGACCTAAATAGGACGCAGAAAAGGAGACAGAAAGTTGACGAATACAAGTACAATTGGGCTGCATTGCATGGTATACCAATCCTTTACATATGGGAGAAGGACATACGTGAAAACCCTTCAATGGTCATGTCCGTCCTAAAAAGCAAGCTGAAATTACAGGGAGAAAAGGCCCTGATTAACAAAGAGAAGAAAAAGAGACATGTCAATACTATTGACAGGATTCTGAAAGAAAAGAAAGAATAAATTATACATGGTTTTTAAGATGTTTATTCCATATCAGGCAAATGATTCTCAATCATGTGATATGGAGGGGTATTACAAGGGAGAGGGTGACTACATTGAAGCATTGAGAAAAGAGGAAGAGGAAAACGGCTCTTTGGTATTCAATGCAATGGCATCGAACACACTGTCATCAAACAACATTTTCGGAATGAGTAGAGGACATGAGGCAGTACCTGAGATAAAAATCGACTATACGAAGTCAGAATGTACGTTATATTCGCCAGACGGAGCAATTCCAGAGACGGTTGACAGTATGATTGACAAATTCGTCTCACAAAATGAATTTTTGGTTACGGTGCAGTTCAACATTTCTACAATGGAGGGTGAATTTGAGGAAGAACTGTCATCGTGGGAAAGGGAAACTTCTAACATCCTTTCATATGCGAAGGAAATGGGTGAAAAATGGATTGACACAAACATACCAAGGAGAGACCTTAGGCTTTCATTCATAAATAAGTCTGGCAATGAGGTTACATTTCAGTTGGAAGGCAGTGAAATAGAAGAAAAACTCTCAAAAATGCGTTATATATTCTATGTAAGCAAAATGCAGCTCGTTAAATAAAAAAAAATAAAGAAGAAAAATGGCAAAAACAGGTAAAAAAAAGAAAGATGAAGAGAGGAAGCAACTTCTAATATTAAAAGCTACATATCAGATGCAGTTAAAAACCAGGGATGAGTCTTTGCTTAAGGGTAAGGAAGAGTCTGTTGAAAGGATTGACATGCTGATAAACGAAACTCTTTCACAAATGTCGAAAATTGACCCAGAATTCACAAAGAAATGTGTTTCTGACGAAAAAAAGAAGAATGAGCACATGGACCTATCATCTGCAATCATAAATGACTCTGACGGAAAGAACATATTCGACGAGCTTTCAAGGATTAGAGATGAAAACAAGGACAACCTTGATATGGAAGAGCTTGCAAAGAGTGATTCAGATGCTTTTTACAAGAAGTTTTCTGAAGACACTGACCTTTATGCCCTTGCGGACAGCACAAATGAAGATTTTAGGCATAAATTGGAGGAAGCGAGCAATGAAATCAATATGGACGAGTCAATGTATAACAATATTGACCCGAATGCACAGTATGACATTATACCCCTCCCAAGCAGAGGTGAGTGCTACAAGAATAAGATTGACAGAATACCAGTTGCATACCTTACGGCATCCGATGAAAATCTTATAACATCGCCAAATCTATATGAATCTGGTTCAATCATAAACATATTGTTGAAGAAAAAGATATTGAACAAGGACATCGATGTGGATTCGCTTGTTTCTGGTGATGTTGATGCAATTATGGTGTTCTTGAGGGGAACAAGTTATGGAAATAATTTTCCGATTACGGCCACAGACCCTAAGAGTGGAAAGAAGATTGATACGGATGTAGACCTTTCAAAACTCAAGTATAGGCAGTTCACATTGAAGGGAGATGAAAACGGATATTTTGACTTTACATTGCCAAGGACAAAGAATAGGCTTAAATTCAAATTCCTTACAAAGAAGGATGAAAAACTGCTTCAGAAACTGAACAAGAACGAGAATGGAAACATAATTTCATTTGATGTCAGTGATGCCATACAGAAGATTAAGAATGCATTGCAGTCGGACAAGAACATGTCAGACGCCAACAGAAATATGGTCATTGATGCAAACAACAAACTGAAGAAATGGCTTGACAGTATGGGCGGTGGAAAAGACGGTATGCCTTATACGAAAACCGTGACAAACACAATGGAAATGCAGATTGTTAGTATAAACGGTAACACTGATAGGGATTACATACACAACACGGTAATGAATATGCCAGCAAGTGATTCACTTGCATTCAGACGTTATGTGTATGACAACCAACCAGGCGTTAACTTTGAAGTTGAAGTTGAAAGGCCCGAGTCAATGGGAGGTGGCTCGTTCAAGTGCTTTCTTGAATGGGACGATTATGTTTTCTGGCATATCTCCTAACTTTGCACAGGCACTGAGAGAAGAACTGTTTGGATGCTTCAAGTATATACACATCCCATACTCTGAACTCATGAACATGCCGACGAAGGACAGGAAATACTACATAAAAAGACACAATGAGGTCACAAAGGAGGAGAATTCACACAGCAACGGAATCGAACTTGGCGGTGATGCAATAAACAATGTGGCTGACATGGCAATGCATAGGAACTGATTTGCTATTTTTATTATATAAACAAAAACGGCTGCCTACCTTCAATAATGTTGGTAGACAGCCAATTTTTCTTTCTGACAGTTCCAATTAATGGACGGTAGGGCCGTAAATCATTACCTTTATAATAGTCCATATGATGACCGCTGCACATGCACCAAGAGGTACAAAAAAGAAAATCTTCAACCATAAAGGCATTGGATAGTACGTGCCAGGATTTACGATTCCGCTCTCCCACATATCATACTCAAACCATGTGTCATTATTCAGACGACGATAATATTTTCTACCCATAGAATTTTATATATATATTGTTAGACGTTGAAAATATACCATAATCTTTAAGAATGGGCAAGCAAAAATTGTTAAAAATACTCAAAATAATATTTATAGAGTGTGACGGAAAGACGCTTTCACAGCAGTGGTTTTCAATGAAAACCGTTGATATTATATAGAATAGAGCAGAAATGGCGGAAAAAAAATACGAAGAAACAATAATTGACCTGGTCAAACGGATGAACAAAATGTTTGACAAGGAAGGTGACAGGCTTGAAAGGTACGAGGATAGATACAAGAAGGCCATGAAAGACGGTGCGACCAAAGAATATTTGGATGCACTTAATGACGCCATACTCAAAATGAGCGATTCAATTGAATCACAGAAGGAATACACGTCGAAGTTCTATGAAGAAATGGTCAAAACCGCTGGTGGAAGGAGAGACCTTGATGAAAACATGCTTGCTGACGTATTAAAGTTCAGGGAGGAGTTCGTCAAGGCTACCGAGCACATGGAGAAGTTGAAAAGCTCATACAAGAACACAAAAAGGAACAAGGCTGAGAAACTGAGGCTTTCAAATGAGATTGACAAACTCTCCAAGGCAATTGATGCCAATAGGGCTGGAATAATAGCCAAATACGGAAAGGGAAGTTATGCGGACAAGGCTACCAAGGGGTTCAAGAAAGGAACAAAGGAATACAAAGAACTTCTCGAAGTATTGAACAAGAGACTTGCTTCAATATCGGTAGATTACCGCAAGATAAACGAGGAAGAGAAGAGGAGCAACGAGATACTTGAAAAGAACCTTAGGGTGTGGAATGCAATTAAGGCTGTAGGCTCAGAGGTATTCAAGCAGGTCAAGGACGGAGCACAGATGTGGCTAAAATACAATGCACAGGCAATAGCTTCGTCAAAAAGACTTGGTATAACCACAAAGGACGGTGCAAGGGCGTACACGCAGTACCTCATGGCCACCTCAAAGGAGCTTTCAAGGAACTTCGCCATTACTGCGGACCAGGCAATGAAGATGCAGGATGCGTTTTCAAAGGCAACTGGTAAGGCATCACTCCTTTCAAAGTCACAGATTGAAGACATTGCAGCCACATCAAAGATAATCGGTGATGAGACCGTATCGAGCGCCATTGAGATGATGGACAATATGGGCTCTACATCACAGCAGGCTACAGAACTTCTTGACAAGAACTACGCCAGGGCTGCAAATAGTGGTCTGGATACGGTAAAGGCAAGTGAGGCTTTCGTAAAGAACATGTCACTCGCCAACAAGCTCACGTTCAGGAACGGAGTGGATGGTATATCCAAGATGACCATATACTCGCAGAAAATCAAGATGGACTTGCAGGAAGTCGCAAGCGTGGCAGACAAGTTCAGTTCGATTGAAGGTGCAATTGAAGGTTCTGCAAAACTACAGGTTCTTGGAGGAAGTGGAGCCATGTTCGGCGGAAACCCCATGCAGATGATGTATGAGGCATTGTCAGACCCAGAAGCGTTGTTCAAGCGCATGAGTGACATGTTCGGAACACAGGCCGTGTTTGATAGGAAGACTGGTGAGGCGAGAATTGACCCGATACAGCTTCAGATTATGCGTGAGCAGGCAAAGGCCATTGGAATGAACCCAGACACCGCCGTACAGACTGCAAAGGCACAGGCAAAGAACAAGGACATCGAATCCTATGCAAAGAGGCTTGTTGACAGATACGGAAAAGACTCCGAGGAACTTTCATCTATAGAGAACAAGGCACAGTTCAACAAGGATACTGGGCAGTGGCAGATTACGTTTCAGGACGAGACTGGCGAGACGCACGAGAATGTTGATGTCAAGACTCTGACAGAGAGTCAGATGAGGTCAATCATGAAGGATAGGATGGACCCAGTCGAGGATATAAGGGGAAATGTAAGGAAGATAGCGATAGCCCTTATAGGAACGGAGGAAAGATGGAAGTCGATGCAGGACCAATGGAAGACTTCAAAGGCCCAATTGCTGAACAGTCCGATGGAAGGTATCGACACCGCACTTACTGGCATCAATAATGAAAACCCATTCAATGATGGTTCTATAATGACCGCATTGGGAATCGGCGCTCTTGGAGTCGGCGCAGGAGTCACTGCATATAGCGCACAGTCACTTAGGTCATTAGGCAAACAGATTCTTTCAGGAAGAGGCATTGGGTCGTCTGGTGGGCCAGGAAGTGTAGGCTCTGGTGTTAATCCTCCTGTTGATACTGGTGGGGGCACCACTACGGGAACTCCGAGAACAGGAGGTGGGGCTGCTTCAAATGGCAGCAAATTCGCAAGGTATAGAAAACTTGTAAAACTGAAGAACTCCAAGATTGGAAAATTTGCATCAAAACCAGGAAGGGTGGCAAAACTTGGTTCCGTTATAAGTGTCGCCGCTGGAGCATATACAATGTATGATGGTATAACTCGTGCAAATGAGGATTATGATGTAAATGCAGGTGCTACAAGAGGACTTTTTGATAGGGGTGTCATTTCTGAAGGAGAAGCAAAGCAGAGAGACATATATGCCAAGAATCAGAGGACTGGAAAGAGGTCTGAGGCCATTGGAGAAGGCCTTGGCGTCGCTGGTGGTGGTATAGTTGGTGCCAAATTGGGTGCAACCATAGGTAGTGTAATAGCCCCAGGAATAGGTACTGCAATAGGTGGTGCCATAGGTGGAATTGCAGGTGGTATTTATGGTGCATATGCAGGCAAGAAGGCTGGAGGTGCAGTAGGAAAGGAATTTCAAGACCATAGCGAGGACGATGCCATTGCGAAGGAAATTGAAAAGATAGACGATTCCAATACAAAGGAAAACCTGAGAAGGATTGTTCTTCCAGTTGAAAGCATAGATTATAATGTGGCATTTATTGCAAGACAGCTTGGAAATGTCAATGCGACGGCAGCAAGAAACAATGTATACTTGACACAGGAGGGAATGATGTATGCCTCTGAGATTGGGGCAGACAAAGTTGAAGGAAAGTACATTGAAGCAAGTGTTGTGAATGAGCCTAATGCAAATTCGCAACAGGGCTATTCGAGGGAACCAGTCGAAGGAAGCATATCCTTGAAGGTTAGTGGTTCGATAGACCTTAACGGAGGTGCAAAGATGACTGCAAATGACATAAAGAAACTTATAGAGGGAAACCAGGCATTGCAGCGCGAGATTATCGACATAATAACCAGTGGCCTTAATAGAAACGGAAACGCTGGAAGAAATGCCAATGAGAACTGGTACAATAGGAACAAGACATCATATGGGCTTAACCAAATGGCATAAAAAGTAGTTTTAGTTGCTTTGCACCAACTTGTTTTGAAATATGTTTCTTAATCGTTAATTATTATTAATTATAGGGTATTACATGGGTTTGTTTTACGATACTATCATAAATAACGTCGCTACAAGTCTGGCGACATACAATCTTGGTTCGTGGCAGTTTTTCTTTGATGAAGCTGCGAACGAACTTAGCAGTCTTGTGACATATTGTACACATGGGCCGAAAAAGGTGAGTCTGCTCAAGAACAACTATCCGTACATTAACAGAAGTGTAAACAGCATTTCCTCGTCTAAAGGGTTTTCATTTTACGGCGAAGACGGTGAGATTGACAGACCTATAACAAAACCCATACTTGTAGACCCGAGCAGCGAACGTGGTAATGACATAAACGATAGGTTCAACCCTAAAGTTGATAGTGTGAATGTCTTTTCAAAGGATGTTGCTTCTGACAAGACAAAGCATGCTGTATATGATGAAAAGACCGTACTCCCAACATACCACGAAGACTATAGTGGAAATCCATATTCAGAGTATGAAGAAATAGAGAATGTATCAGATTTATCATCTTTGCTCATGAAGACGAACAGATGGTTCAAAAATGTGAAGGATGATTACATATCAAAAAGATTTAAGACAATACACGCTGGTTTCTTCACTAGCTCTCCTGATGATGGTTTTGTCGGTGCATCGGCAATCGATACAGAATATGGCATGTCACATGGAAGGAACTTGAAGAAGGCAGAGAAGAGTTATGACAATGGCTATCTGAATCCGTATTGTAGGGTTTGGACATGGCACCATCAATACAAGAATGTCGTGAAAGACACAATAAGGCCGTTTGTTGACGATGACGGTTCCTCCGCAACGATGGAATATCTTGACGATATGAAAGGATGGTCGAAATTAAGAAGTATCAGTAGTAGTGGCTTTGAATCTGGGGGAAAGAGGCTGTCAAAGTATGGCACAATGTTTGGTGCTGACGGTAAAACCAACGGATTCGTGAGCATAACACCAGACAATGAGGCGAAAAATCCAACTGACATGCTGAGGCATTGCATGTTTTCAATAGAGAATCTTGCATGGAAAGGAATGTTCTGCGATTATGGTGACAGTGATGAGGAAAATGTACTATCACCAGAACAGAAAGGGCCTCTTGGTGGAAGAATAATGTGGTTTCCTCCGTATGGATTGAAATTCAATGAAAACAGCAACGCTGATTGGCAGCAGCAGACATTCATTGGAAGGGGTGAGCCGATGTATACGTATTCAAACACCACAAGAACTGGTACGTTGCAGTTTAAGATGCTTATAGACCATCCGTCTGTGCTTGACTATTGGGAGCGTGAGAACACATCGAACAGTAAGCCACCAGGTGAAATTGACTCCAATGAGCAGAAAATGCTCAGATTCTTTGCAGGGTGTGAAATTCTTGAACTGAAGAAGGAGGAAGAGGAGCCGAAGAAAGAGGATAAACCAAAGGTGGAGAAGAAGGTTGAAGACACTGATGTAAAGGACAAGACAATTAGTTTTATGGTGTTCTATCCGAACAACTATTCTGGAATGGACGACAAGATAAATGGGAATGTAGACCCGATACAATATCTGCTGAATGGCATTGGTGCACAGAAAAAATATGTTTCTGGTTCAAGGAATGACATACAGGACATTGACACGGACATGACAAAGACGATAAAGTGGAACGGAAGCATTGTCGGTGGATATGAAATGCGTGACAGTAGTGTGAGTCTTGTGAGCGAATTAACTGACACCAATGCCATAACTACGGTATCAAACGGTGGGGAAGACATAATATTGATGAAGATGTATGGCAGCAAGTATGTCAGCAAGAAAATCAAATGCCCTACTGGTGAGAAGGCTGCCGAAGAATGGCACAAAAGGAGGTATTATTATAGGGCAGACAAGAATACGTTCAATCAGACACTTTTGGGTGGCTCTGATTCATATATTGACAAGAAGAGTTATAAGTTGAATTCAACTGGATACATGGATGCTGTGAACCACTTCAAGGTAAGTGGTGATACATGTAGCCTCACAGAGTTCTTTGTCGCTGTAAATGGGGACGAAAGTGGGATTCTCAATGGCCTATATGACAGCAACAAGGTAAGTGTGATAAAGGACATACTTGCTGGAAACAAGGGAAAGATTACTGAAATTGTATGTGACGGAATGGCATCAAAGGCATCCAATTCTGCAAAATCAGACAGCAACCAACTTTCACTTGCAAAGAATAGGGCAAAGACGATAAAGGAGTGGATTGACAAGAATGTGAAGGGTATTGATGTCAAGGCGACAATCGGAAAATACGAAAAATCACCAGAAGGGAAAAAGAAGAAGGACGATGTAAACGACAAAATTGACAAGATGTCAAGGATGGCAATGGTAATCATACATTATGGAGGCTCTGAAACTGAAGATGCATCAAAAACACAGGCCTCAGAACCTGGCACAAAAACCGTAACGAAACAGACCAAAGGCTCTACTGAGGAACCAGACGGCGGAAAGACCGTGGCGTTGAAGAAGAAGCACTACAGATATGATGAAGAGGCAAAATTCTTTGACAAATTGAAGGAAAATGACCCATTCATCGTAAAACAGTTGAGTGAGAGAGTGAAATACTTCAATCCGTGTTTCCATTCAATGAGTCCAGAGGGTTTCAATGCAAGGCTTACGTTCCTCAACCAGTGCATGAGACAAGGCCCTACAATAAGTTCTTCTGATACGAACAACGGCAATGCAAATAACCTTTCATTCGGAAGACCTCCAGTTTGTGTGCTTAGAATTGGAGACTTTTACAACACGAAGATATTGATAGACTCCCTACAGATAACATACGACCCACTTGTATGGGACATGAATCAGGAAGGAATTGGCATGATGCCGATGATTGCAGACATTTCACTGAACTTCAAGTTCATAGGTGGAAGTGACCTCGGAGGGCCGATACAGAGGCTACAGAATGCGATTTCGTTCAATTATTATGCCAATACTAGTGTATATGATAATAGGGCTGAGAATATTGAATATGAGGATGGAGGTCTTGGTGCAGTGAAGAATTTCAAGGCATACGAAGGGAATAAAACTAATTAAGTGATTTTAAAATGTCATCATACAGCAGATACAAGTCATTTATTGGGGGAGACGGGACTGTGGCAATTGTTCCGTTCATAAGGATACCAGTGAAGTCTACTGACAAGTACACGTATTGGGAGAGTGGTATGTCAAGGTTGGACCTTCTTTCATATAGGTATTATAATGACGCCAATTACGGTTGGCTCATATTGCAGGCGAATCCTACCCTTCCGTCCATAGAGTTCTTGATTGAGGACGGTGAGAAGATAAGGATACCTTACCCACTTGAAAGCACGATTGTACAATACGAGAACGACATAAAGGTAAACAGACAGATAGAAGGAAACTATTAATTAAAGAAACGAAGATGTCATCTATAATACAGGAAAACCAGGTGGTATATGTAGAACCTAACGCCATTGATGATGTAACGTCATATGAGACTGCGAAAGGAAAGGTCAACAAGTCCGTTGACTTGGAAGACCTATGCATTTCGGTTGACCTTGATGTGGAGGTCAAGGGGAGGACGTATGCGAAGTCCACGGACGCCTCGAACAGCAATATAGAGATGAGCTGGCAGAGTTCAAAGGACGGAGAGGTTGTCAGATTCATGGGAGGCACGAAAATACCCACTGGAATCAACAAGGAAGGATTCGTAAATTCGCTTACCACAAACTATACGGACTGTTACCTTTACGACGTTCTCAGCGAGGGCACATGCGAGATGTTTGGGATAAAGTCAATTGACATAAGCTACAACAACTTCATGGTACCAGAAGTCACCATACAGTTCATTGATGTGAGGGGTGTGTCACTTTTTGCACAGGAGGAAATGAGGCACAACGTTTCGAGAAACGGAATGGACGGAGTGGTGAACAACAACGTAGAGGGCTCGTTCTTCAAATGTTTCTTTACTTTCCCGTACCCGAAATTCACATTGAAGGTAAAGGGTTTGTACGGTGACATGGTTTCATATGAACTCACATGCTCAGATTTCAGGAGTTCTTTTGATTCAAATACTGGAAACTTCAATGTAACGGCTAAGTTCATAGGATATCAGTTCTCGTTCTTTAATGATGTCATGGTGAATGCAATTGTGGCTGCACCGTATTCTGAATACCTTGGAAGGAAATATTGGGATGACAACAACGGAAGCAGATTTACCGTCACCAACTCTGTAGGAATGGATTCTCCAATGCAGAGGCTTGGAGAGCTGTGCAGGGACTATATGAAGGTAAAGAAGGATGTCGCTGCGGATATAGAAAAGGACGGATTCGCCAATGTCGTGAAGAAAGAGCTCGGACTTGATGTGAAAGGCTCTACTGAAGAAGACAATGTAGTAAGGCAGTTAAAGGAAGGCTACCAAGCATGTATCAAGAAACTTGAGAGCAACAAGACAAAGCCGAGACTTGCGCAGGACACTGTTATACACCCAGATGGTACCAACAGTTACATATATGTACTTGATTGCAAATTGGACGACGAACCAGAATACATCACAGAGATGGTAAATGCATTCTCCGAACTAAATGAAAAGATAAGGAAACAATATAATAGCATTAAAGGTCTTGACAAGTGGTCTGGCAAGGTCAAGTTTTCAATGGTCGGAGATTATGGTGACGTATATGGGGACAACAATAAGGTAAACACACGTCTTATAACCGACCCTGCGTTACAGAAAGAACTTGAAAAATATATTTCCAACAAGGCCCGTAATTGGTACAAGTTGTGGTCAGATGGGCTTGACAGCCTGTTTTATGTCTACAATGACCTTGGGCTTAAGGATGTACTCGGAACTCCTATTGACGTTGCGACAACGGAAACCGAAAACAATGCGAGGAAGATACAAGAAAAGGCAGAAGAGAGGATTATAAGGAAAAAATTTGAGGAAGTCATTGGCTTTCCACCTACGGTTGAAAATATAACCAAGGTAATAATGGCGCATTTCGAGACATATGTATACTGCATATCAAGATGCGCTTCAAACATCATAAACTCAAATAGGACAACTGACAGCCTTGGGGTGACAGTGCAGAACTTCCCAGACATAATAGGAAACAATTCAAAGGACAGTGCAAGTAGCAATGTCGAGGTTGCTCCGTTCCCAGAAGTTACGGAAAAGGTGACGCTTGACGGTGTTACAAAGAACGAAAGTTCATGGATTGGCAAATTCGGTGGCCCAGACAAGTTCGAGGAAGTTTCTCTTGTTGAGGGTATTCTTGCTGGCATTGAACATGCCAGTGATGAAATGAACAAGTATGTTTCGATGTATGAAAGTCCCTCTGGCAGCATTGAAAAGTGTGGAATAAAGAATGCTATATCTTTCACAGACCTGTTTGTGAAGGACGGGGAAAATCCGTTTGGGAAAGTGAAACTTGATGATGCTGACGATGTTTTTGCAAGGTTCTGTGTTAGGGCATTTACTGTAATCGGGACGCAGAATGTTGCCGAAGGTGACAACGTGAAAGCACTTGGAATGCTTGATGCTGAGTCATTTTATGACAAATACAAGGACAATAGTAGTATTGGAAAGTTAAGGGATTCCATTGCAGACATCACAACCACGAAGATAATAAGGTTCGTGAACAGTGGCACAGAGAGACTTGTAAAGAATGCAAAGTCAAATCCGTGGTATAGGGTAAAGCAGCTGATACAGCCATATGGAAACATGTCTTATATGTATGTCGGAGATTTCTCTGACAAGGGCCGTATTTTGCCTATAAAGGACTGGACATGGAAGGAGTGGGGATATTCATATGAGACAGGAAAAGGCCTCACCACCTCAAAACTCGACAAGTTTATATTGACGGATTCCGCAAAGGTAAAGGGAAGGGATGATGTTTATGTTGATGACAGCGATTCTATGATTGTCAAAATCATGGAGTCCCCAGTTTCTTATATGAGAGGCTGCTATAATCAGTTGTGCAATTCAGAATATGCTGACGAGACCATAAAGGAAAGGTTCAAATGCCTTGAATTCAATAAGGAAAGCCTTTTCAATGGTAATTATGTAGCATTGTACGACACGAACGAAAAAAAATACAAGAATATAAGTAGTGTAATTTCATATACCGATTCTGGTAGCGTAGAGAGGGCCGATGGTTTGACATTTACATGGAATAATGGTGCAGACAAACCAATATTCTTCACTGTCGATTACAACAATAAGGTTGGTGATTATGAAAAGGCGGAATGCTTCCTTTCAAGTCTCACTAAAAGTTCACATGACCCTATAGACCGATTTGATAAATATAACAAACCATCATTCAGATATGTGTACAAACTCCAACTGTTACAATGGGGTGCAAGAATTTGGAAAAAAAGGAATGAAAAATCCAATGAAACAAGAAAGGGAATAAGTGACCACCTGATGAAATATTTCAAAGAATGGGTAGAAACAAGTTTCAAGGACATAAAGAACACTTATGAGTTGAAGTTGAAGAAAGGTGTTACATACGACGACTTCATTAAATATATAAATGGCTATAGTGGGGATGACCTTAAAGAGAGAATTTCCAAAAAGGTTGAAGATTGGGCTGCATTCAATAAGGTTTATAACGTTGAGGATGGAATCTCTTCTACAAAAATCACTTATGAGTCTTCAGACATCATGTCGAGAACAATCATGGACCTTCTTCAGGTTACTGCTGTATGTTTCACGACAAAATTCAACACAAACGGAATTAGCCTTTCATTGAAGACATCACAACTAAAAGCATATCTTGACGGCGTACTTACCGTACTTGGCAAGGAATTGACGCCTAAGGAAGACGGCGATACGGCTGAACTTATCATATCAAAGGACAATGACGACATCAAGATTGGATTGTACAATTACATAAAGATGTTGTATGACAAGTGGATATCTAGTGATTTGGACAACAGCAACTACAAGTTGGAGAGCATGTTCTACGATGAAGACCATTCATTCCACTTCATAGATTCTGCCTACAACAAGATAGGAAAATCAATGTATCTGAATCTTGGAGTTCTCGTTGACACTCTGATTGCGTCGCAGTTCAAGAACGGATATTCGATGCTTTCAATGCTGTCAGAGCTTTATGCAATAAACAAATTCCAGTTCATGTGTCTACAGAACTTTGCTGACCTGTCAAACCCAGAGATGATGCAGAGGATGTTCAAGCCCATACCGTATATAGATGCGACACGCCCTGCGAACCATCCAGATTTTGTTGTCCTGTATCCATATGAGGCCTCATCACATCTTGATGTTGACGGTGCTGATTATCCAGACGATTCTTTTTATCTGAACGACAAGACAACATGGCCAGTAATGATAAGCGAGAAGAATTCGTCGAACGGATATTCGATACCAGCATTCGGAGTTACATACGGACAGCAATACCAGAGTTATTTCAGCAATATACAGGTTGACATGAATGCTCCAATGGCAACAGAACAGTCCATAAAGGCGAAATTCCTCGTGTGTAGTGCTAACGGAGATGATTTGGACAACGGACCGAGGGAGGCCACTGTTGGACAGGACTTGTATACCATATACTCAAACAATTCATATACATGCACAGTGACAATGTTAGGGTGTGCATGGGTGCAGCCGATGATGTACTTCGTATTGAACAACATACCGATGTTCAGAGGAAGTTACCTCATATTCAATGTGAGTCATCAGATTGAGCCTGGTAACATGACAACAACATTCAAGGGAATAAGGATGTCAAGGAATTCAACGAGGGCTGTCAGGAGTTATATATACGGTGAGACAACCGACTCTACATACGGTTTAAATCCAGCAGATGCCACAACAAGGATGGCAAACATAGGAAATGACTGCAGCTATGCATACGTAAACCCACTTTGCCCAAACATTTCAGATATGGAGATTGGTACGCCGACAAATGCATCAGCATCTGCGTATTGTGCCGTGACATACAATGCATTGAAGAAGGTCGTAGGAGAAAATGGAGCCAAGGGAGTGTGTGCCAACATATTTCAGGAGTCTGGATTTGAACCATATATGCTTACCATTGACGGAAACGACCAAAGCGGAAGCAATGCCTATCATTGTGCAGGTGGTGGCCTTTGTTCGTTCAGGGGCGTAGATGAGAATGGAAGAAACGGCGGAGAGGCTGTAAATCTATTTATGTATGCATACAACATAAAGAAGGAAGAGGCGATAAAGAAACTACAGGCGCTTACCAACAAGGTAGAACCGTATTGGCATGGCAAAGTTTGCAGTCAGAGGACTAAAAACGAAATATGGAAGGCAAATATAAGGTTCCCCATATCGTTTGAGACACAGGTAAGGTACATATGTAAGTGCGCAAAACAATTACCACTTTTAAGTTCTTCACCAAACCCATCAATTGCGGCTGATGTGTGGATGGCCAAGTATGAAAGACCACAGAAGGCAGGAAAGAGATGGGCCGACCAAGGCGAGAAAGTAATGAATGCAATACAGTCAAACTCAAAGTCTGTCAGTGTTGAATACACAGAAGACAGTGGAAAGAAATACACGAACTGGGATTATATGCACGGACTTGAAAAGGCTGTTGAATATTCACTTAGGACTACAGAATCCTATTCAAACACAAGACTTTCAATCAAAAAGGGAGTCGGAAGATGGGCCAAATACTATGCGGATGGTGCTGACAATGCCACAAATGCAATGTTCGATTGTCTCCTAAACACATATTGGAAATGGGCTGACTATATATATTGGGATGTAGGTGGCGCATCAATGGATGCTGATGCTGTTTCTGTGATAGTACACATCACAAGCACACCACCGTCAAAACAAGTCGTTGCAGTAACCTCAAACCATGACGTGTCGAAGAATGAGGCTGGAAAGATTCCAAAGATTGGCGTGAAAGAACTGAATCCGTCGTTGAAACTCTCACTTATAAAATATTTCAGAAACAGAGGTATTTCAAGCGCATCTGGAGTAAAGGCTATATTCAGGCAGTTTGTCGACTTGCAGGATTCCAAGGTTGAGGAGGTGTTTGAACTGACGAAAGGAGCGAACGAAAGTTCTGTAAAGCAATGTATAAGTATAAGCGGACAGTATGCCGAGTCATGCATATCAAGCTCTGAACTGAAGAACGGAAACTTCAGCAACAAGGTATCAAACGAAAAGATGAAACGAATATTGTCGAATGTGGCATCATTGAAGAGCGATACGTTCGGAAGAATGGCAAGACAGAAGGGCCATAAGGCCGTGAAGGTGTGTGACGGAAAGTATTCCAACGAATGGCAGCTTCAGAAAAATGAGTACAACGGAAATTGCGTTTCTGGCCCTACAACTTGGTATAGAAGGGCTGGAATCAACCTAACATGGTGGAACGGGGTCAATGGTACTGTAACATACAGTAATTCAAAGCATTGCCTTGAAGGATGTGGAATGGTTGCCGTATGGCACGGAACAATAAGTCAGCTCAATAGTAAGAAAGACCTTAGACCAGGAGACATAGCAACACTTTACAAGGGAGTGAGTGGTAGACAGCACGGAATGATGTGGACTGGAGTTGACTGGAGAAGTGACTGCATACAAAATAATGCTATGACATACTCTACAAGCAACCAAGGTGATTTTGCAGCCGTGTTGTGGAGGCATCCGTCTTGTCAGGACAACAATGACGTCAAACATTTCAAGGCATAACATTTGCCTATTTAATGGTTTTTTAGTATATTTACATCAGTTATTGATTTAATTGGTGCAAATATGTTTTTATTCGGCTATATAATATCTGATACTGCATGTAATGGATTTCCCGACGATATAGTGAAGGTAGTGGATGACGAAAAGGACTGCGTATTCAATGTTCCGAAACTGGTGGTAGGATTGTCTCTTGCAAAGAAATATGCCGAAAGGAACGGGTTTGAATTCGACATCCTTGAACATATGTTCCCAGACGGAAACATGTGGACATTCAAGAACACTGAAAAAAGGGAAATATATGAGGAAAATATCGAAGAATTCAAGGATTACATAATAGATTCCGTATCAAAGAAGGTTGATTATACATATATAAATGTATATAAACTTAAATACAGTTCATTCAAAAGGCTATATGGCATATTGATGAAAAATAGGCTTGGAAGGGAAGTGAACTATATATTCATTGATAGGGATATGATATATTATCCGTTGGATGGAGGCAAGGTAATAGGACTTTCAATGCGTTTTATGGGATTTATGGGTATTGATAGGGAAAAAATAATATCAAAGATACGCAACGGTGAAAGAAATAGGCTTGTTTTCGGTTCAAATAGAAAACTTTGGCACCTGAAGGACTGGTTCAAGGATATTGAGTATGTCATACCACAACTAATAACAAACAATGCGACAAAATAGTCAATTATTAAGTGATTTTTTTTTTAAGATAATTGATATTTATATATTAAGAATAGTTTTTTTATGAGAAAAATAGCAATAAAAAAGATGCCCAAAAGGATTTTCATAACACCGAAGAGGGTTCCAGTAGAGACACATAAAACTGTCGATGCAGAACCTGTCGTTGTTGAAGAGCCGATGGATACGGTATTGGAAGCCAATGAAGTAGAAGTTAAAGTCCAGGTTAAAAAAAACAAAAAGGCGCATAAAAAGGAGGAAGAACCAATTCATGGTGAAGAAATAAGTGAAAATTAAGTTTATATTGTTATGGATACAAAGGAAAAGATTGAACTTGCAAACCAGATATTGAATGGAGGTGATGAGAATAGCTTTAAGGTGCTCAAGAAGGACAACAGCCTCATAGAGCGCACAGTAGGCTCTAGAATAGTGCTTACAGAGGATAACCGTGAGCTTCTGGTGGACTAATAGATGAAAAAATCCGATTTTTTAGAAAATGGACAAGGAATATATTAAAAGGCACAATCTGATGGAAGCGCACAAACAGTTCATGAGGCTTTCTGAAGGTTATATTTCAACATCATTGGAAGAGGCTGACGACGACGAGGAGCAGCAGGGTGGAAACATGCCACAGGACAATATGGGAGGAAACGAAGACGGACAGATGAATAACGGTGGAATGCAGCCTAGTGGTGGTATGCCACAAAGTGACGGACAGGGACAGCCTAACAACATGCCTGCTGATGACGGACAGACACCTCCAATGGATGGTGGTCAGACGCCTCCAATGGATGACAGGCAAGCGCCACCAATGGATGATGGATTTGGTGACGGAGACGAGTCAACACCAAATGATATGCTATCTATGGATGATGAATTCGGCGATGATGAAGATGATGTGATTGATGTTGATGATTTGACGAATGCACAGGAAAAACTCAACAAGAAGCAGAACATGGTCGGAAAAGACCTCGGACAGCTTGACAATAGGATTGAGTCGCTCATGGCAGCTGTCGAGAAGATGAACAACATCATCGACCACAACAACAATGAGATAAACAATCTGAAGAGTGAACTCGAAAGAAGAGTACCGACCCAGAAGGAGAGGCTTGAAATGAGAAGCCTTGACACATATCCGTTCAATGTAAGCCCAAATGACTACTGGAAGAGAAAGGAAATGGAAGGTGTGTATGATGCAAGGTATGGCGACGGAGAGTCTGAAAAAAAAGAATACGAGATAAGGAATAAGGACATTGATGACTTTTCCAATGTTGATATAGAGAAGACGTTCGATGACAACGACCTCGACCAGTCAATGGAAAAGATATTCAGAGGATTTTAATAAACTAGTAACCGCAGCTCAATGGAGAGGCGGTTTTTTTTGCGTCAAATGACTATGTTAGTATTTTTCAAGATATTTATTATGTGTATGGTTGTTGCTTGTATCAATATATTTTGGTATATTTGCAACAGCCAAAAACGGTTGAAATAAAATACGGTAAATTAAAAAAAAAATGGTTAAAAACATTGATGTTGAGAGCATTATTGCTCAAAAGGTTGAAATGGATGAGGCTGCAAAGCAGTCACAGGAGAAAAAACAGAAGTATTCAAAGGTGGAATTTGATGTTAACAACTACCTCGACACAAGGCTTGAAAAGAACGAGAACGAAAAGTTGATTACAATCAGGCTTCTTCCGTTTTCAGACACGGAGTTAAGTCCATTCAAGAAGATTGTGGTCCACTCTGTGAAAATGACGAACGAGAACGGAAAGAAGGTTTGGAAGAAGTTCATGTGTCCGATTGGAATGGGAAAGAGTGACAAATGCCCATTCTGTGAAATGGCAGACAAGGCAAGAAGTCTTTATTTCAAGGAAAAGGACGAGGTAAAGAAGAAGGAATATGGAGACATTGAATTCATGAATAAGCCAAAGGACTATTGGCTTGTGCGTTGTATTGACAGAGCCCATGAAGACCACGGCGTCAAGTTCTGGAGATTCCCAGGCTCGGCAAATGGAAAGGGTATTTTTGACCAGATTTATTCTATTTTCCTCACAAGGAAGGAAAAAGGCAAGAACATTTTTGATTTGTACAATGGAAAGGATTTGATTATCAATGTCAAGAGACAGGTAAACAAATCTGGAAAGGAATCAATGGTATACATTATTTCTGACGATGATGAATATACACCATTGCATAAGGATGAATCCAAAATGGAAGAATGGGTTAATGACTCGAAGAAATGGGAAGATGTATACAGCGTAAAGGATTATGAATACATGGCGATTGTTGCGCAGGGAGAATATCCAGTATGGTCAAAGAACCTGAACAGATTCATTGCTTCCTATGATGCTGAAAAGATAAGCAAAGAGGCGAAGGAGCAGGAGGTTATGGAGAATCTTACGCAGAAGACCAATGATTTCTCTTCGTTTACGGTTGATACTGGGAAAACCAAGACAGAAAAGGCAATCGTATCAAATTCTGACAGTGAAGGCTCACATGGGTATGATGATGACCTTCCATTCTAAAGAGCAATTTCTGACAACGGCAAAAGCAAGCATGCAAAATGCCGTTGTCAGTATCAACACAGAGAAAATTAAAGAAAGAAAATAATTTGTTATGGTAAAACAAGCAATCAAGAAGGGTACTGGCATTCAGAAAAGAGGTTTGGGTGCATGGAAGGAAAAGACTGGAATGGCGATAGAAAGGCCAAAGGAAGGTGAGATTGTGAAGGAAAGCGAACTTGCGATAAGCAATGCAAACAAGCCTTTGGATTGGCTTATCATGCCGAAATCATTTCAGGATGTTACAAAACTCCCAGGAGTTCCAATTGGTTTTGTTAGCGAAATATTGGGACACAGTAACGTAGGAAAGACAACAATGCTAAACCACCTTCTTGTGGCAGCACAGAATCAGAAGATAATCCCTGTAATATTCGATACTGAGAACAGTTTCAGTTTCCAATATGCAATGTCAATGGGTTTTAAAGCAGAGCCTATATATGGTGACGTTGAGGTTGAAGATGTTGATGAAGAGACTGGTGAAATAAAAAAGCATGTTGAACACAAGGTCATAAACTATGACGGAGACTTCATCTACTACAACAATAGGATACTTGCAGAACAATATGGTACATATGACTATTCTACTGGAAAGACACTTTCAAAGAAGAGGAATTCAGCAGTGCTTGAAGATATAGCGAAGGCAATGAATGACCTAATGGACGCACAAGAGTCTGGAGAGATTGATGCATCGTTCCTATTCTGTTGGGACAGTGTCGGAAGTATTGCATGTTTTCAGGAATATTCTGCTGGAAAGATGGCCAATCCGATGTGGGCAGCAGCAGCAATATCAAGGGCATTTTCAAATATCACGAACAATAGGATACCTTCATCAAGAAAGGTTTCTTCAAAGCATACAAACACATTCGTGTATATCAACAAGGTATGGATGGACAACATGACAAATCCTATGGGAATGCCTATAATGAGACAGAAGGGAGGAAGCTCATTGCATTATGCTGCAAGAGTAACATATGTGCTTGGAGGCGTAAACGTGGCTGGCATCAAATTCCTAAAGGCAACATCAAAAGGCCTTGACTATACCTATGGAATACAGACGAAGATTAAGGTACAGAAAAACCATCTTGATGCACCGTACAATGTCTGCTATGAGGGTGCGATAATAGCCACAGACTGTGGTTTCATCGGCCTTGATGAACTTGACACATACAAGAAACAACATGTGTCGCAGATATTGAAGGAACTTAATGATAGGGCTAACGGAAAGTTCAATATTGAAGAATCCGACATCTCATATGAAGAAGTTGAAGATGAATCCTAATGATAGAAAAGGTTGTACGAAAAACGTACAACCTTTGTTGTTTTTCAGATATTTATATATTATACAAAAACTTTCTAATGGATTTAATTGATAAAATAGTTGATAAATGGTCAAGCATAGCTTTCGTGCTGAATGAGGACACCGCAAATGACAAATTCATAAAGATGGCAAAGGGCAAACTGTCAAAGTCTTTGTCAGACAAACTAAAGTCTGATGATAACCTAATTGGCGTTGCAGATGAAATCGGAATAAACCCAAACTTCAAAGAGAAAGATGTTTACAAGGAAAGACAAAATGCCTTGAACGGTTTAGACCTAAGCCCTCAGATAACTGAAAAAGCAAAGAATGTGATTGACATATTGAGGAAGGTAACTGGAAAGACTGGAGGACAGAATTGGGAGAGGTTGAAGAATATGGTTTCCAATGGTCAGACATATGGCCTTTCATACAATGAAATATTGAGGATGAAGGATTTTATAGATTCCCTTGATTTGATGTATATGTATGACAGTTCAATATCACCTTCCTCCAAGATGGTGCTAAAATACGGAAACAAAATAGCATCTGATGGAAGTCTTGATGATTCTGACTTTGACCTGAATAATATGGTGGGGAGAGATGTGACCAATTGGATGGGCGCTTCTTCGAGAAGATACAAATACACAAGAGATGAAGCTGTGTTCCAAATGAAAAGGAATATGGTTGACAGATATCTTGCATCAACATATGGCATTGAGATGGAAATCCCGAACTTCTCACTTGGAAACAGAAAGGTAAAGGATGCACTCTTGATAAACTTCACATCCGCATTCAGATGCCCTGCATGGAACGAATGTCTTGTAAAGCATGCATGTTATGCAAGAAGCGGTGAAGGAAGACATTACGGAAATGAGAAACTTTCAAATGATAAGAAACATCTTTTGTGGGAGGCTGGGCATAATGACCCAGAATTGATGAAACTAATCGTAAACATGCTTAGAGCATATGTGGTGGACTATACATCTGCAATTCCAGAAGTGAAAGACATGGTTTCTGAAAAGAATAAAAGTCAGGAATTCTATGAACTGATATCAAAGGTTGGACCAAAGGTTAATGGCGAGAAATTCGCATCACTTGAATTTTCGGAACTCCCACAACAGGTTCTTGAAATACTAAAGCAACACACAAGGGTAAAGGATATAAGGCTTAACGAGAACGGAGACTTCATAGGCCAATGGCTTCTCGATGAGTTTGACAAGGTGGCTGGCGATTTTAGGCTTATCGGTGTCAACACTGCAGCATACTCATGTAGGAATTTGAATTTCGAGGGAATAAAGAACATAGTGATAAATGCGTCAAGAATAAGCATGAAGGGTGATTCCGTGGCAAGATATTTCTATGCAGTCCCACAGAAAATGTATGATGCAATGCCAGACACCTATGAAGGAAAGAACATTTCAAATGAATTCAATGCAATATCAAGAATACCGATTCCGTTGTGCTCTATTGGCCCAGACGGTTCAATGACGCCAAACGGTAACTACTATTATAAGTGTCCGTGTGGAAGGACTGACTTCTCGGTGAATGGAAAAGCGTTGAAGAATGTGAATTGCTACCAGTGCCATTTATGTTATGAGATACCAGACGATAGGATAAAACAGCTGTTGTCGCAAAGCGGAGGCAAGTACATTGTATTTGTTAAGGCACATGGCTCGATGGCGAACAAACTCGACAATAAAAGGGAAATGCAGATTGCTAATACCGTAGGAGTGCCAGAAGGTTATGTTTTCGGACTCGAAGACAGTGGAGAGGGATATGATACAAGTGACCTTGATTATAGTGGTACCGATTCCATGCACGAATCCGTTGAGCCAAGTATAATGTTGTCACAGAATGAAGCGATAACTACCATAACCAATAATGCAATTACAAGTATGAACGAGCACCTTGGAGGGCTTGGTGAAATGGCGATAAGCGAACAGAAGAAGATGTTCTGGAAAAAAATAAATGAAATGGAAAAAGTAAAACCACTATGATACTCACAGAAGAACTCAAGGAGATGTTTGAAGACATAAGGACGTTTTTGGGTGCCCCTATAAGAAGTGTTCCGTTGACTGATGATACCATGTGTAGGCTCATGAAACAGGCAATAGGCGACTATGCGGAAACAACACAGCAGTTCATCATAGAGTCGAATTGGCTAAATATGCTCGGAAAGGACAGGTCAAATTTCGTGAATTCAACGGAAGACCTTATGTATGCGCTTACGACAAGGTCAATGGACTGGACATTATCATATGCGGAGTGGTGTTCAAAGGAGGTAGGTTTGCAGGCAAGGGGGACAAACCCGAAATACGAACTGAAGAAGGATTTCATCGCAATAGAGCCAGGGAAACAGGTGTATGTAATACCAGCAGGAAGAGAAGTGAACAGAGTGATGTGGATTACACCAAGCACGACAAAGGCAGCCATGTTCACTCAGAACGGAGGGCTTGGAATGGCATTCAACGGAGGACTCGGGTTTGGAACACAGTTTGGAAGTGCTGCTGGATTCAACGGATTCTATGGCTGCATCGGAAGTGCATATGATACTGCATTGCTTTCAGCAGACTTGAAGTACAAGAACAAGTTCTTCATGAATGACCTTGCATACAAGATAACACTTGGACCAAACGGAACGCACCTTCTGCACCTTCTTTCAGTACCAGGGTCTACAAACCCTAACACATTCGGAAACATGGCGATGGATGACAAAGGATGGGGAAGGTATAGGGACTGTTATGTGTGGTACAACTATTACGAGACTGATGGTTCAAAGGAACAGATTGATGAATGCAGACTTGAGCATAGGGATACGGTCATAGTTTCACCGAGCGACGTTCCGTTGAGGGAAATGCAATATGAACTGATGAATTACCAGACACAGCAGACAATAAGACAATTGCTTACGGCATTGTCGCAGATAACGCTCGGAAACATATTCGGACGTTTTTCTGGTGCCATAAAAATACCGCAGTCAGAAGCCACGCTTAACTGGCAGACGCTGCATGATGACGGACAGAAGGAAAGGGACAGGGTTCTCGGGCTTCTGAAAGAGAGGTATCAGGGAATGCTTCCTTGGGCAATGGCCGAAAATATGCAGAAGATGGTACAGGCCAATCTTGAAATACAGAAGACAAAGCCTTTCGTTAATTTCTATGTAAGATAAAAACAATTTTTAAAAATGAAGAGAAATATTATAAGATTGACAGAATCTGATTTGCACAACATAATCAGAAACTGCATTATGGAGGAATACGGCAAGTGGTTCCAGAGCGAAGAGAACGGAGTCATAGAAGTCAATAATCTGATGATGCAGATAAAGCCACTGTTGTCAAATTTGGACAGTCTTTCGCCAAATGAAGTATGGGAGGTCGTTAGGAAACTCGCATACATCAACCACAGCGCATTTAAGGTACGTCCTGGAATGTGGGACAAGTATCCAGACGAAACACTTGATGATAAGGATTTCAGACTTAATAATGTTATATACAGTTTCAAGGAACGTGCATTGGCGAAACTGATTGATTGGTACGAGAGGAACGGATATGATGTTGCTGCTGACGAGAAAAGAGCCATAGTTGCCTTTAGAGAGCCCACAAAAGGAATAAGGCAGATAACGTTCCACGTTGGAAGAGGAAGTCAGCTCGTTAATAGACTTGAAATGGACGATGCTACATGGGATGGGGTACGACAGGCACATCACTATGCTGACGATGAGTCATATCAAAAAGAAAGATACCGTTAAACAAGCATATTATAGCAAAAAAAAATGAGCAGCCATTGTAGGTTGCTCATTTCTGTTATTTTTTTCTTTTAGAATACATTCTCGTTGAGATATTTCCTAATTGTATTCCTTATTATGTTTTCAACTTTAATTCTGTCGGAAATATGTTCCATATCAGAATCGGAAGGTGTTCCATTTGAATCAAAATAATGTATTTCGTCAGTAGTATTGTTGTATTGTGGTTTAAGTTTCGGATAATAGGATTGTTTATTAAGTCCAAGTTCGGAATCTATTCTTTTTTCGCAATAGTTCGTTATTGAACCTATATCTCCTCGTCTCAATATCTTCAGACCATCGATTTCTCCTATTTTGCTTCCTTTGAGGAAAGCGATGAACAGTGCCTTTGCCTTTTCGTCCTTGATGTCACAGAATGTCTTGACAATCATTTTGGCAAGCACCAATATGTCAAGGCTTGATTCTTCGTCTTTTTTAGGGAACCAATTCTGAGGATATTCGCCGTACCTATAGTCTGTCGACCTCCCCACTTCTCCTGTACCACTGACTGTATATTCTGGCTCAAAATATCTATTCCACCTATATCCGTATTCAGTTGTGCCGTCGCTCCCGTGCCGTTTGTATCTTCCGATAGGACTTTTTGTCTTTCCGTATCTGAAGATTTTCTTTCCTTTTATACCATCAAGATGTCCGTTGACATATTTTTCGTTTCCATCAATGTCTCTATTGACTCGTTGGAAGTGGTTGACAACATAATTCAAATAACCGTTCTTGTATTCAAAATAGCTTCTTGTGTCGTCACCGAGCCTAAAAAACAGCCTTATAATGTTTGAGACATAGACAAAATCTATTAACTGCGTACCAGATTTGTTGTTGGCAAGTTTAATCCTTGGTTTTCCGTCTGGCCCGAGTCTTGTTGATAGCACTGTCGGCTGATAGTATCTTTCCCCCTCGTTTTCGTTTGAAAGGAAATCAATGACAAGTTTAAGGAACTCTGTGGCGTTTTTCCAACAATATTCCTCGTATTTGTTTTTAGGTTCTCTTTTTTGTATCTTTGGCATTGTCAAAATCTATTTCCAAAAAGGCAAGCGCCTTATAACATAAATAGTTTGTCTGACTAATTATTTTTTGGTATATTTGCATAAGAGTTTATCGAAAAAATGAAACAGGTAGTTAGGGAAAGTGTCGCAAAATCGAACAACATAGACACATCAAGGAAAGTGTATCATCTTCTTATTGACGGAAACAGCGTATTGAAGGCATCTTTGGTGAACAAGGACTTGATGAATTCAAAAGGCGAGGAGTACGGAGCCATTTTATTGTTCCTACGCAGTGTTGGGAAACTGTTGATGAAGAGGGATTTCAACCATTGTGCGGTATGTTGGGACGGTTTTAATTCTGGTTCTTTAAGATGGAAACTGTATGCTGACTATAAAGCAAACAGGGACAAGAACTATGAGGCTGCATCTGCAATATCAGACCCACAATCGGATTATGAGGCATACATTGCAGCATATTGTAGGAAAGTGATGGAATATCACAAGAAGAACAAAATTGGCGTAAGAAGGGGAGAAACTGATGACGAGAATTTCCAAAGGCAGCGTTCGATATTGCAGGAAATCCTTGATGAACTGTTTGTAAGGCAGTATATGTATGAGAATGTGGAGGGTGATGACCTTATTTCATATTACTGCAAGAAGAAGGGCGAGAATGACTATATAGTGATTGTGTCAGAAGACATGGACTTGTCGCAGTTGATAAAGGATGACATATGCCTATATATTCCATCAAAGAAAGTGTTCGTTTCCCCAAAGAACGACATTGACGTACTTGGAATGCCGAGTTGTAATGTGGTATTGAAGAAAATGATATGTGGAGACTCGTCAGACAACATAAAAGGTATAAAAGGTTTTGGTGAGATAAGTCTGAAGAAGTATTACCCACAGATAATATCCGAAAAAGCCACTTTAGAGGGCTTTCTGGGCACTTGCAGGCGGTTGTTGGAAGAACGTAAGGCCGAGAAGAAAAAACCCCTCAAATGCCTCGAAAATGCTGTAAATAGAATTACTGACGGTTGTCAGGGTAAGGATGTGTATGATGTGAATAGGAAGATAATAGACCTTTCAGAACCACTTCTTACAGATGACGCCGAAAAAGAGCTTTCGGAAATATATGGTGCACCAATAGACCCAGAAGGAAGAGATATAAGAAATGTCTATTCCATAATAGAAGCAAATGGTATGGATGAACTTTCAAAGAACATAAACTCATTTGGAAACGTGTTCGGACAGTTTTCAAGGATAAGGGACAAGGAGATTGAATATTATAAGAAAAATGCCTTAAAAAAAAATGAGTTGTCTGGTATTGTCTGTTAGGAAAAAAAATAGTATATTTGCATCGGATTTCAGTGGCAGAGGTCCGACATATGTTTTAGATAGCCACAATGTTTTACCTTTTATTCATAGAAGATGAGTATAGAAGAATTTAAGGAGAAGGCTCTTTCCGAGAGCGAAATTAATGTTGAGGGTGGCGATAAGAAGCCATTAAAGAGAGAGAAGGGACATTTTGAATTTGCGCTTTTCATTAACGATTTCCTGGTTTGTAAGCGCAATTTCCGCATCAATGGCTACATTGACAAGTCGATGCAGACCTCTGAATTCAAGAATGAGGTTGACAAGATGGTCGAGCTTATTGACAATGACCTGAAGTCTAAGAGTCGTGTGTACATGCACTATCACCTCCCAGTATTTGACACTGTAGGTGGTAAAGTTGAGTATCCAGAGTGGGAGCCAGAGATTATGACTGAACCTCTTTCTGAAGAGGGCTTGTCTGTACTGAAATTCACAATCTACGACAATGGTGAAGAGGTTTTGTCGAAGACATGGGATGCCCGTTACTACCCTATGTATGTGAGAAAGAACATTGACCTCACCAACAGACAGGTAAAAATCATCAAGGGTGAGAACTCTACGATTTATGACAAGGAAAGGTTCTTTGAAAGCCATGGAAACCAGCTTTCTGGAGACCTATATGTTCTCAAGCAGATGATTTATGACAAAGAGGATTTGGTTCCAATCATTCAGAAGATGGTATATGAGGTATGCTCTTCGTTTGATGGTTATTACGAGAAGATTTCGGACTATCACACGGTTGAAGAGTACAACAACTGTGACATCAAGAGAGACGAGAACGGAAACCCAATCTACGTTCAGAAGACTGTAAAGGATTCTGATGGAAACGATGTCCCTGTATTTGATGCATTTGGAAAGCCTTGGATGACTCCTGTTTTTGACAAGCCGACAAAGGGAAAGAAGTATTCCCTTAATATAGAATCGTACAACAGCAAGATTGATTCTATGTGGGGTGCCTATGTGTCAGAGAAGACCAAGAAGTACATGAGCGAACTTTATGTTTCTCCGAAAGACAGACACATGAAGAAGAATCAGTAACGGATGTATTTCTAAGGAATGAAACTATGTCAAGGTTGTTTTTTTTGACTTCCTTGACATTTTTTCAATATTTTATATGTATTGTTTATTTTTTAATTTGAATTTGATATGCTTAATAATTCTGTTGACAAATCTACCTTAAAATATCTTGGTGAGGACTATCAGTACAAACTTGTCAAGGAATTCATGGAAGACAAGGATTGCTTTAAGGAACTTGCCCCTATAATTGACCAGAACATGTTTACTGGTCAATATCTTAGGACATATGTCGGTACAATGCTTGAATATTTTAGGGCCAATGGTGATGTACCATCGTACAGTTCAATGTCAATTGAATTGAGACAGAAGGCACATACGCAGACGGATATTGAGATTTGCGATGGAGTTATAAAGAAGATAAGGAACACACCATCAGACGGTTCAAAACAGACAAGAGAACTTGCAACGAAATTCTTCAAGCAGCAGAATATCATAAAGGCTGCAAACGAGATGTTGAAGTTGGCAGGAAACGGAGACCTTGAAAATTATGACAAGTGTGAAGAACTACTCAAGAATGCCTTGAATACTGGAAATCACAAGGATTACGAGGAATCAAGGTTGTTTGACGGTATGAATGAGACATTGTCTGATGATTTCCGAGTTGTAATACCAACAGGAATCGGGCTTATAGACGAGACTCTTAACGGAGGTATAGGAAAGGGAGAACTTGGTTGTATCGTAGGCCCTAGTGGATACGGAAAAGCCTTGGGTGTAAACGAACTTGTGCTTACTGATAAAGGATTTGTCAGAATGGGTGACATTAAAATCACAGACAAGGTAATCGGTGACGACGGTCTTCCACATAATGTGACTGGAATATACCCACAGGGCAAAAGACAACTTTATCGTGTCACTTTCTCAGACAATTCAAGTGTATTGTGTGACATTGAACATTTGTGGGATGTGTGTATACGTTTTGGTGATGATAACCCATATAGGACAATGTCGTTGGGTGAAATTCTTGAAAGCAACCTATCAGTGAAGGATTTTAAGATACCATTCTCAAAGCCAGTTGTATTTGCGGAAAAGGAAACTCCGTTCAACCCATACACGTTCGGAATTGCAATAAACCTTCAGGATATCAGAAGCGATAGTTTTTCTGAACATGAGACTGACCTTTACCTTTACAATTCGATTGAAAAGAGAACCGAATTGCTGAATGGCCTTATGGATTTAAGTGGGATGTGTGACGAAGATGGAAACTGTTCTTATGTTACAAAGTGGAGAAATAATGCAGAATTCGTAAAACTACTAGTAAATTCATTGGGAGGATATGCATTCATCAGTAAGACAAATGAAGGCCAATATGAGGTTGCCATACGCATTTTTGATAAGTCAATCAAAGTATTCAAATTTAGAGAATATAATGTAAGATATGACAATGATGTTTGCAGATACATAGATTCCATAACGAAGGATGTTGTCGAAGATGCACAGTGTATTTCAATTGATTCGCCAAACCATCTTTATCTGACGAATGACTTTATTGTAACGCACAACACAACCGTGACCACATCAATGGCCTTTAGTGCTGCAAGTGCGAAGACAGCGCAGAATGACTATAAAGGCTTCAAGGTGATGCAAATCGTATTTGAAGATAGAATAAAGCAGATTCAGCGCAAGCATTTCTCTAAAATCACACAGGTTGAGGCATGTAACCTTTCAAAGAAGGAATATGCGGACCATGTAAAGGAACTTCTGTCAAACTACAAGGACAAGGAACTGATACAGGAAAATCTAGTTATTATAAGGCTCAAGTCTGGAGAGAAGACCGTCGAATTCATACGGGATATAGTAAACGAACATATAAACAAAGGTTTCAGGCCAGACCTATTGATTATAGATTACTTTGAATGTATTAAGTTGACAGGTTCTTCTGCCATGACAAAATGGGAAAAGGAGTCCAATACAATGAGAAAGATTGAGGCAATGGCTAATGAGTTTAATATTGCGGTTTGGGTTCCAGTACAGGGTAACAGAGACTCGATAAACGCAGAACTAGTGACTATGGACAAGGCTGGTGGTGCAATCGGAAAGATTCAGATTAGCCATATAATAATGTCAATAACACGCTCACTTGAAGACATTTCGGAAAACATAGCGACAATCTCGATATTGAAGAACAGAGCAGGACAAAGCGGAAGGGTAATTGATGGTGTGATGTTCAACAACGGAACATGTACAATTTCTACAGAAAACTGTACTGATTATGATTCTGGAATTGCATTCAACAAGCATAATGACGAAAAAAAGAAAGATTTATTGAAGGAAGTATACAATTCAACGAAAAGTTAGAAGCCTGAAAAAAAAAATTAATTGAGTGCTTTTGTCAAACTCATTGGTTACCAAAGGCATTCTTTTTTTAGGTATAAAAAAGATTTTTTTATGGCCATTTTTTTTGGCTTTTCTGTATATGTATTGAAACATCCACTAACGTAATTTAAAAAAGTTATCATGAGAATTGTAATTAAACGGGATGAATCTTGTCAACCATATGATTTTGACAAAGTAAAGAATGCAGTAAAGAAAGCATTCAACTCTGTGGAACAGGAAGTTCCTACAAAGTTTTTCGAGCAGATTGATACTGCAATAAATTCTTTGCAACAGGACGAAATGACGGTTGAGGAGATTCAGGACATTATTCAAAAAGAATTAATAAAGAGGAACAAGTATGATGTGGTAGAGTCATTCATACTTTATAGGAAAAAACGTGATGAAATACGTGAAAAGAAATTAGGGCTTATACTTGAGGTGCAGAAGAAGCTGAACGCAAGTGATGTTCAGAATCAGAATGCAAATGTTGACGAGTATTCGTTTGGGGGAAGAATTGGAGAAGCTGCAAGGGTAGTGTGCAAGAATGACGCCCTCAAACATGTCATGTCAAAAAAATCCAGAAAGAACCATGAATCAAACGAGATATACATCCATGACCTTGATTCGTATTCGGCAGGAGAACACAATTGTCTTACAATTCCAATTGATGACCTTCTTGCCAAAGGTTTCAAGACAAGACAGGTTGACATAAGGCCTGCTGGTTCTGTTAACACTGCGATGCAGTTGGTTGCGGTTGTATTTCAGATACAGTCCTTGCAACAATTCGGTGGAGTTTCATGTAGTCATATAGATTGGACGATGGTGCCATACGTAAGAAAGTCATTTAGGAAGCATTATCTCTCAGAGCACATAAAGTCATTGGATGATTTCTATTACCTTGACATTCTTTCATTGAAGTATGATGAATTCAACCATTGGGTGACGAACAAGATAACCGATTTCTATATAGCCCATCCAGACCTTGAAGATGACGATGTGTGGAAGTTCGCCAATTATCAGTTGTTCAACGGAAAACTCTATCAGAGGGCATTGTTCGAGACGAAGAAGGAGACGTATCAGGCGGTTGAAGGAATGTACCATAATCTCAACTCCCTTCAATCAAGGAGTGGCAACCAACTTCCTTTCAGTTCTTTGAACTATGGAACTTGTACTGAACCAGAGGGTAGAATGGTTATAAAGGCCCTTCTTGAAGTGTCTATTGAAGGACTGGGTCAAAACTACACGACATCAATATTCCCATGCGGTATATTCCAATACATGAAGGGAGTTAATGACAAGCCTGGAACACCAAACTATGACTTAAAGAGACTTGCATTGAAGTCTACAGCAAGTAGGATATATCCAAACTATGCCAATGTTGATTGGTCTGGAAACGCAGGATATGACAGGAATGACCCAAGGACATATTTTTCAACCATGGGATGTCATGCGCCAGGAACCAAGATAATAATGTCTGACGGAACATATAGGAATGTTGAGGACATTGCTGTCGGAGATTCGGTAATGGGATGGGACGGAACACCAAGAAAGGTGCTTTCACTGATAAATGGCCACGATAGGATGTTCAAGGTAAGCCAACTTATGGATGACGACTATATTGTAAATGAAGGGCATGTACTTGCCTTGATATATAACGGAAAGACAAAATACAAAGGCTTCAAGAATGGCGACAAGGTTGAAATGACAGTGCATGATTATCTTGAATTGCCATATTCAAAGAGGCCGTACTTCAATGGTTACAAGGGCACATATGACCTTTCAGAAAAGGAATTCGATGTAGACCCTAAAGAACTTGGTCTGTTCATAGGAGGATATTCTGATGCACCAGACGGCATTGAAGAAAGAAGGATACCTGAAATGTACCAGTATGGCTCAAGAAGGCAGAGAAGCAGACTCATCGCAGGAGTCTTTAACAGCAGCACAAATGAAAAAAGGACTATATGTTTTGAAGATGCTGACGAGGAACTTGTACTTGAGGTAAAGAGAATTGCAAGTTCACTTGGCTACTCATGTGCATTTAGGAAGTCAGAAAACGGAACGTATAGAGTCAAGATTAAGGCTTTCTGCGAGTCATTCGACCATGAACCTAATAGAATGTGTGGAATTACCGACATTGACATAGAAGAGGTTGGTGATGGAGATTTCTACGGATTTGAACTTGACGGTGATAGACTTTATCTCATAAATGACTGTACTGTTACACACAATTGTAGAACCGCCAACGGATGGGATATAAATGGTTTCGGACAGTTAAAGGACGGTAGAGGAAACATATGCCCGACAACAATAATACTTCCGACATTGGCAATGGAGGTGATTGAGAAGAAGTTCAAGTCAGTGACAAGCGAATATGCGGAAATGGTAAGACTTGCACATGAGAACAGCGATGAGGTTGTAAAGTCCTTCCTCACATATCTTAACAAGAAGATACATGAGGCGAAGGATATGCTGATAGAAAGGTTCAACCACATAGCGAGCCAACCTGCAACTTCTGCATCGTTCATGTATGAAAACAATACTATGGCTGGCTATATACCAGAAGAAGGTATTGTTTCTGCACTTAGACACGGAACATTGGCGATTGGGCAACTTGCCCTTGCTGAGACTCTTGAGATATTGATTGGAACAAACCATGTGCATGAGGAAGGAATGGAATTGGCAAAGAAGATTGAAGGCCTATTTGCAAAAAGATGCAAGGAGTTCAAGGAGGAATACAAACTGAACTTTGGAGTGTACTACACACCAGCTGAAAACCTTTGCTATACGGCAATGAAGAAATTCAGAAAGAAGTATGGAATTCTGAAGAACATATCAGAAAGAGAGTACTTTACGAACTCAATTCATGTGCCAGTATGGGAGCATGTCACCTCCTTCGAGAAGATTGACATTGAAAGTCAACTTACATCATATTCTTCTGCTGGCTGCATCACATATGTAGAACTTCCAGACGGAACAAAGAACAACATAGATGCCATTGAGACTTTGGTTGACTATGCAATGGACAAGGACATACCATATTTCGCAATAAACATACCTCTTGACACTTGTATGGAATGCGGATATACAGGAGAGTTTGATGAGTGTCCGAAATGTCATTCACACAAGATAAAGAGGCTTAGAAGAATTACTGGCTATCTCAGTTCTGATGTGAACCACTTCAACCCAGGAAAGAAAGCCGAGGAATCCGAAAGAGTAAAGCATACTGACAGACAGATAAGTGAGGAGGATTGTCTATGAGGTTCGTTACTATAACAAGCCCAGATGTTAACAATGGACAGGGAAATAGGGCCACATGTTGGATTTCTGGATGTGGACATAAGTGTGATGGATGTCACAACAAGTGGTTGCAGGACTATCTTAAAGGTAATGAACTGTATTTGGCAAAAGAAAGAATATGGGAGGAATTGTCAAAGCCTTACATAAGTGGAATCACCTTCAGCGGAGGAGACCCATTGTATCAGTCAGACGACTCGTTGGATGAACTCTTTGAACTGATTTCAAACATAAGGAATGATTTTCCAGAAAAAGATATATGGCTTTACAGTGGCTTTACACTTGAGGAACTTGTCGCAGAAGGAAACAAACACAGGCTTAATGTTCTGTACAGTTGCAACTATTTCGTTGACGGAAAGTTCATGAAAGACAAGAAAAACGTACAATTGCCTTTCAGAGGCTCTTCAAACCAACACATTTGGAGACTTAGCGGAGAAAGGGAATTTGAACATGTAGATGATGAATATTTCCAATCCTGAAAAAAAATGAGGAAGATGCACAATTTGTTGCCTTCCTCTTTTTTGTTGCATTAATTTTTGGTATATTTGCATAGGAAAAAAAGAACAGAAATAACATGGCAAAATTTAAAGTCGGAGAAAAGGTTCTCGATGCAAAGACTGGCATTGAAGGAACCGTAAAAGCAAGAGATATTCAGAGTGGCGATGGTAAGACCGTGGTCAAGTATATGGTTGATTTCGGTGGTGGAATTGAAAATTGGAAAATAATGTCAAGAAAACAGTTGTCAAAGTCGCCGAAGAAAAATCAGAGAAGAGAATTGATTGTCAAGGAGTATTCTCATGGAGAGCAAAAGTTGACACTTGTAGCAAGAGTTAGGAATCGAATTTATCTGTCGCATGATGTATCTATAGGTGGAAAGATGATGGAAATTGGTTTTTCAATCTATAACGGAATTGACAACTATAAGCATGCATTCGGCGTGAAATATGCATTGCATAGGATAAAGACAAGACCTTTCTGTAGAATGGAATCAAACTTCAATGGAGAATTTAACAATGAAACTGTTCTTGCAATCATGGATGCAAAAGCGAACTACATCATTTCTCATTGGTCTGAATTCTACAGACCGAACAACGAATAATAGAATGTCGGACAAACCATTGTCTGGCAGGTATTTGGCCATCGCATAAGCGTTGGCCTTTTTTGTTTTTTGGCCCGAAAATGTTATATATTATATAATTATTGGTATGCAATTACCTATTATTTATTATGGTTATAAAACAATATTTTGACATAAAATATCCATTTACAAACGATTGTATTGAGAAATATGAACTTGACCTGAACAAGAGTCGCAAGGAGATGATTACAAGTCAAATCCTCCATTTGATATTCACGCCTAAAGGCCAAAGGCTTAGGCTTCCAGATTATGGAACCGACCTTATAAGATACATATTTGAGCCAAATGACAAAAGCACGTGGGAAAATGTAAAGAACGAGATATTCAGCGCCGTCACAAAATGGATAGACGGAGTTTCACTGGATAACATACAGGTTGCTTCGTCTGAAAGCGGTGATGATATTTATGTCAGGATTGACTATACGGTCACTGAAGGAAACTATGAATATAAGAACAGCGTCGCTGTTGAGATTTAAAGCACTTAAAACAACATGGCATCTAATCATATAAACTACCTTAGTAGGGATTTTGACAGCATAAAGAACGACATAATAAACTACAGTAGGTCGAACTATCCGCAATTGTCAGATAATTTCGGAAATGACTCAAGCATAAGTTCGTGGCTCGTTGACCTCATGAGTGACTGCGTTGATTCTTTGAACTATCATATAGATAGGGTATTTCAGAATACCCAGATTAATTCAACATCTTCAAAGTCAGCATTGATGAACATGGCAAGGAGCAACGGGCTGAAGGTTCCTGGGCCAAAAGCTGGAATGTGTGAGGTTGAATTTTCTTGTGTGCTTCCATCTGGATACAATGTTGACGGAAAGGTTGACATATCACAGCCGAACTGGAATGCAGCCCCGATAATACAGAGGAATTGCGTTGTAGGAACTGGAAACCTTTCATATACGATAGATGAGAATATAGATTTTTCTGAGCAGTTCAATTCAAATGCAGTGTCAAATAGGTCTTACTCGCCGAGAAGGAATGCAAATGGTGAAATAACTGGATATACAGTCACAAAGACCGCTATTGCAACTGCTGGTTCAAGAAAAGTATACAAGAAAGTCCTTGGAGAAAATGATATAAAGCCATTCATGGAAATAATGCTTCCAGACAATGATGTGATAAATGTCGAGTCTGTGATATTCAAGGCTAATTCAAATGTGAATCTCTCGCCAGAAATTTCAGAATATTATGTGAACGAAGAGGAATACCGTTTCAGAAACGGTGCTGTGACAACTTACAGATTTTTTGAAACTCAGGCTCTTACCGACCAGTGGAGATGGGGAAGTTTCTTGAAGCCAGATGAAAACGGAAATCTTGAAAACAACCTTGTGCATGACAAGTATGACCCAGACTCATATGATGACTTTCCTGAATATGAAAGGATAGATGAGGCCACAATGAGGATTAAGAGGGTCACGAGGGTGTATCGTGGAGGATGGAGACCTTTGAGACAGAAATTCATTACCGAATACACTGACAATGGATACATGAAGCTGATATTCGGTTCTGGTGTTGATTACCAGGAATATCCGAGTGATGCAAGTTCGTTTGCACAATACAGGATGTCTTCTGTGATAAACAATGACATGCTTGGCGTTCTTCCTAAAGCTGGGTGGACTATGTTCGTACTGTATAATGTAGGTGGAGGAATAGAAACCAATGTCGCAAAGGGTGCTGTGAACACAATAAAGACAATGCAGGTGGACTTCCCGAACAGGGGTGGTGATGCATCTGTCACATCTTCGTTGAAGAGCGAGATACTTAGAGGAATTAGTGTAAAGAACGTATCCAACGGAGTTGTCGGAAAGAATGCACCTTCTGTGGACGAATTGAAGTACATGATTAAATACAACATAGCTTCGCAGGAAAGATGTGTTACACTAAAGGATTACAAGGTAAGGCTTATGCAGATGCCACCAAAATACGGCGCACCATTCAGATGTTCAGTGGCAGAGGAAAACAACAAGATTGTCATTAGCATACTTGGAATGAATGCTGACGGACAGCTTTACAAGGCAATACCATCAACTCTTGCTGAAAATATAGAGAACTATCTGTCACATTACAAGAATATCGGTGATTATGTTGAAATGAAATCTGGAAAGATATACAATGTAGGATTCCTGATTGATGCATTCATTGACAAATCATACAATTCCGCAGATGTAGTGTCAAACATAATATCTACGGTAAAGAAATATATGGATGTCAACAACACAGATATGGGTGAAGACATATTCATCGGAGACCTTAATAAGGAAATATCTCTCATAGACGGACTTATAAGCCTTATCGATGTCAAAATATACAAGATAAGCGGTGGTGCATATAGTTCAGATATATGCCCGTTGCCTTCTTTAAGTGACACTTCAACCGATGAGTGCGGAAATAGTGAAGAACAATTGTTTACAATATCTGGTGCAAGCGTAGAACAGATTGATTTGGATGCTCTCGACTCTGTTCTTCTTGGAGACAGTGAGGCAATGTATGAATTGAAGAATAAAGACACGGACATACGTGTTAGGATTAAGCAGAAATAATACAACTGATGTTTCATAAGAGCTATAGGTTAAAGACCGACATAGGTGGCGATGACAAGGTATTGAAGGTGAATTTGAAACAGGGTATTGACACCATAAAGGTGCTTTCCCTTGAAATAAACACTGAGGATGATTATCAGATTCCAAGTTCAGAATACGGAGTTGTCGTTGGAAGGGTTCTCGCAAACGATTCGTTCGGAGTACCCAACGTAAAGGTTTCAGTCTTCGTCCCGTTGTCGGATGAAGACAAGGACTCTTATGTCATTTCAAATGAATACCCATACAACACCACACAGTCGAAAAACATTGACGGGGTCAAATACAATCTGCTTTCCAATGACGAGTTTGTCGGAATTGACGGAAAACATAAGAGCGGCGGAACATTTCCGAACAAGAGGCTTGTGCTCGACAATGACGGAGAGGTTGAGGTATATGGCAAATACTGGAAATACACAACTGTGACGAACAGTGCTGGCGACTACATGATTTTTGGTGTACCCACTGGAACGTGTCAGGTACACTATGACTGTGACCTTTCTGATGTTGGGATGATTTCGCAAAAGCCTTATGACTTCATTGCCAAAGGATATGATGCAAGCCTTTTCAAGTCACCCATAGAATTCAGTGATGAAAAGGTAGGTAATGCCATACAGTTGATGTCACAGGACAAAACTGTGTTCGTGTATCCTTTCTGGGGTGACAGGAATTCAAACGAAATAGGAATAACAAGAACTGACTTCAAGATTGATTATAAGTTCGAGCCTTCATGCGTATTCGTGGGTTCTTCCATAACCGATGCTGGTGGAACATATATCGGAACATACGGAATGCCAAACGGAAACAACGGAAGGTTTAGGTCATTGACAACAAGCAGCGGAAACATAGAGATAATAAGGAAGACCCATGACGGACAAGTTGAACAGTTGAAGGACAATGTGAATGGCATAATTGACGGAAATGGAGTATGGTGCTATTCGATACCGATGAACCTTGATAGGATAGGAACTGATGAATATGGAAACATCATCCCTATATCAGACCCTAACAAGGGCATACCGACAAGGGCGAGCGTAAGATTCAGAATTACACTAACGGATGCTTCCGACTCAAGTTCCAATGAATATTCGGTAAAGATGCTTGTTCCTTGTAACCCAAAGTTGGTTTATAAAAACGGCCTAATTAATGTCGGTGAGACTGACATCGATTGGGATAATTTCTATGAATTCGGTTCAAAGACACCAGAAACATGTTTCAGGGACCTATACTGGGGAAAGATATATACGGTAAAGCAGTATTATCCAAGGATACAGTATGGAAGCCGCCCTACTGCTCAGACGAAATTAAGCAATGAAAAAGAGCCGAACTATGCCGATTATCCAATAGGATACAGCCTACCGTTCTCATGTATATCATCAATTGATTCGATAAATGGGTTCAACCCCTTCCCATACAATACGATGTACTCTGGCGCAGAAAATAGGAATGATAAACCTACCTACAATTGGTTCAGAACGCATCTCACGGAAAATTCAACAAACGGAGACTATCCAAGCAAAGGCCTGCTTTTCTGCTTTGAAAATGATTGGGTGAACGGATGCCTGTATTTCCCTAAAATGAAAATAACACCATCAAAGGACGGAACGTTTGACTATTTCGGAAAGAAGAATGATTTATCCGTAAACGGAAGATACAGCAATGTGCACATAACTGGGAGACACAATCTTGTATATAATAGCGATGGTACATACACAGTTAAAGATTGTACTGTCAATAGATGGGCTACAAATAAAGACAGTGACTATCTTCCACTTATAGAGAAAACTTCATGTTTTAGTTACATAAACCTTTCGGTAGGTCTTCTGACGATGAAAAAAACACACTTGAATGATTTGGTGTTCTATTATCGATGTGGTGGAAATTCATATACAAATGACGGTGAAAAAAAACAATATGTCAGACTTTATTCGACAGACATCGTGTTGTTGGGTAATTTGAATGACATATATGATTCGCTACCAAATGTACTTGATGGAATGCAACCAACAACAGCTCTATTCCCACCGCTACAACCTCCTCAGACATTGCAGGAATCTGGAATGAACATGAATGGATATGAGGCACAATTGGCGAAGATGTTTACCACTGGTGGAACAAACTGTGACAATGTAGACATATTCGGAAACTATGCTAAACCGTCAGGAGGGTCAGAAGTTAAAGCAGAATCTTACTGGACGGATTTTTCTCAGTGTCAAAAATATGAAAAAACAACAGAGGCAAGAAACCTATATGACTCTGCGTATTATTCAGCATACAAGGAATATAATTCAACAAAGACTGGGCTAGTAGCAGGAAAATTCAACCAGAACTGTCAGGATATGTGCTCATTGTTTTTCGGATATCATGTAAGCAGTGATGCTGACTTTCTGACATACTTCCCGAAGACATTTGTCAATACGTCGAGAATCTGCGAGTTGGATGTACAGAATGACACATCTTTCTATGGTAAAATGGATGGTAAACCATATCTTATACCTACAAATGGAATAATTGACGGATTTGACATTGCAAACAATGAAAGGCGTTCATATTTTGCTTCAATGAACTATAACATGAATAGGTTCGTGAAAAACCCAGTAACAAAATACAAGACATTTGTACCAACACAACTTTATCTTACTTCATTTGACGGAAGATTATCAAAGTATGTTGAAAGCAGGGGTTATTCGTTGGTTGATGAAGTGTGCGACAAGTCTTATGTCAGATTCAGATACGGATTACCAAAGAGTAGAAATAAGAATGATTATAAACCATTTCGGTATGCCCATGATGTAAATCCAGTTGATTCATATAACAGTGATGAAAATGTGACTTTTGAAAATAACAGTGATAAAAATGTGAATTTTAGAAATAACAGTGATTTACTTTTGACTGACAATTCATTCTATTTTTACTTCGGACTTATAGGTGGATGCTCTGCTATTGATGCATTTAATTCAAAATATTATCCTGTTGCAAATGATGTCACGACAGATGATATGATTTCAATTGAAAAGACCGATGATGTGTATTGTGACGAAGGAACTGGAGTTGCTGTTAGGAAATACAAAATATCAATTTCAGAATTGTTGAACGGACCGTTTGAATACTATGTATACAACAATAATATACTTGTAGATAAGGGAGTTTCTAATAGCAGAGGATTTAAGCTCGGATTCAGCAAGGGATTCATAAAGTTTCAGGTGATAGACAGTAGGAACATAAAGGCGGAAAAGTCAATACTGTGCCTACCTACCCCGATTGATATATATTATGATGTTTTGGGTAATAGGAGAGTAAGGTTTAATCTGATAAACAAGGAATATGTCGTGTCTATTGAGAAGAATGGTGGCAAAGACAATGAATTAACCATAACTTGTCAATTAACAAATGATTCTCAGATAAAATACAAGGCAGTATTTAACTATAATGTAACAACAATAACAAGCGAGAAAAATGTTATAAAAGTGACAGACGAAATGGTTGTTAATGGAAATGGCTACGTGACTTGCGAAGTGTCACATCTTGAAACAACACAGAACGGAAATCAGACAAAAACAACACTTCCCTGTCTGAAAAAGACAATAACAATAAGTTTTGACTCATAAGATGGAAGAAAAGATTTTATTAAACAAATACAGATATGCCGATTCAGAGGAAAAGAACATGTCTTCACGCATAAACTTGTCAAATGACATTAAAAGTGTGTGTGAGGACGATTATAGCGAGCGTGTGAATGAGTATGACCTGTATTTGGATGAAAGGGAAGCATGCAACACCATAAGGCTTACAGCACAGATAAATCTTGTGGCTACAAATCATCTTTTCAACTTTGTCACCGAAATAACGAAGAATGAGGATGATTGCAAGAATCGTGAATGTCTGAACTTCGAACCAAAGGCAATTGGTGGGGTATATGGAAAGGGAGACTCATACAAATGGGGAAGTAACATTTCTGACTGTATTCAAGACACACAGATAACATATGGCAACGATTCTCGGAAAAACTATACATACAACTGTGGAATAGACATATTTGACAATCATGTGCTACGTTCAAAGACAAAAATACCAAACTATTACAAGGAGCAGGGTGTGAAGTTCAATACAATAAGTGATTTGTTGTGTGACATAGAAAGCACCACATACCCAGGTGGCACTGAAAAAACTATGAAACTTTTCAGCCCATCAATGTCAATGCATGACAATGGCATAGTTGCCACTCCAAATGGTGATAATTCTAAGTACCTTAGCAACATAAATGGGGTTGGGGTTGTTGATGTAGGTGATAGAAAGACCATGCACCTGTATTCAAAGAACGGAATATTGAGTTTTGCTGACTGTCTGCAAAGCAGGCTTGTGGAAAAGAACGGATGGGTTGGTTTCTTGAACAGGTCCAAAATAGAATCATATGATTACGGTAATAACATTAACCTTGGAATTTCAAGGGTAATAAACAATAGGGATGCAAATTCCTTCATAGAACTGTACCCAGACAGCTCATGCTATTCGATAATGCCTTACTACAATAGGATAATGAACAGAATGGAGAAGAATTGGGAATACTGCCTAACATATCCGTGTTCATCCACAAGGAAAGGCATACCATGCATAGATGAAAAACTCGGAACACTGAAAATTGCTTTCATTGACGAATCTGAAAACGATGACGATGACTTGCAGAAAACCGTAATATATTCTACATGTAAGCATGGTCTAAAGAATGGAGACCTTGTGAATATATACAGGTCAAAGGAAGATGGTTCGGAAACTTCAGTTGTCGGAGAAAATGTAGTTGTTGACACTGTGATTGATGACTATTCATTTTCCGTATATATGGACGAAAATATATGTGACAGATGGGTAAGTGTATTTGATTGGGACAGGCTTGTTGAAATATTCGGAGAGGGGAATTTTGACACTAAGAAGAACATATTCAACTATGGAGATAAAAAATACGTTGAGTCATTCAACAATTATGTAAATGCTGACTTTGACACGGAATCAACTATTGGGTCACAGAACCTGTCGTTTGCAAAAACTGTTGACGGAAATCAATGTGAATATTATGTTAGGATATTTTCAAGGTTTCCGAATTTCGACTTTATGGATGGAGAAATCAATGAAACCACGATATATGGGGAGATTCCAGATGGAAACGGCAAAAGATACATTGACGAATACTCAAAAATGGAATATGAAAAGCAGAGCACGATGACAAGGCTTTCTTTTGCAAAGAATATATACGGTGACGACATGGCACAGATAGTGTTCAATGACGACATTGACATCTCAAACATAAAGGATAATCTTGGAAGGCCTTTGACTTCATTGTATCTCAGTTTCTTCAAGACGAACTATGGAAGGAAGGAATGGTATAACAATATTTTGACGGCATCTACAATAGAGCACTCTCATTGCTTCGGAAAACTTAATTGCGGACTTGACCTTAATCCAATGGCAACACATGAAAAATATAGGGCAGGTAACACAAGGGTGATGAACAACGTGGAAGACGGTTATAGTGGTCTTACACAGAGTGCATTAGGTAGAAGTGATGATGAAATCATATATAGTGGCCTTACACAGAGTGTATCAGGTAAAAGTGATGATGATGAAATCATATATAGCGGACAGACTATGTTCTATGGAGACCTTTGTGAGTACTGCGACGTGCTTTGCAATGAGAAGGTGTTGCAGCCGATAAAGCACAGATTCAACACACAGCAGAGGGAATTGAGGGGTAGCGGACTGGATGGAGCAAGCATGTTCCATGGTGTGAAGTATCATGATATAGAATATGATGACTATTCCACTGACGGCAGTTTTTACCTATCAGAGGATATTTTCGACGATGACCCTATTGGTAAGATGAATGGATATTGCTATGTGTCCAATTACGAAATACCTATAAGGAGTTTTTCTGGTAAATTAAGCGAAAACAAGCCAATACAATACATGCTTGATTCTATCAATGACAACGGAGATGGCACATATACAATAACGACATCAAGTGAAAACTACATAAACCTTGATGACGCAATCTCACTCTATGACATACCTAAAAGGAAGGAAATACAATGCAATGTCATCAACATACTTGCTACGAATATATTGAAAGTGTCATTGGATTCAGATACCGTGGAAGATGTTGGAAATCCATCATCATACAGACTGTACAAAAGAGAAGGTGATATACCAAGCTATGCAAGGATATCGAGCGATGGTTCTGGCCTTTACAGATGGAGAGAGGTTGTGCAGAACGGATTCGAGGATGTAGACGGAATTGTCGAGGAATACCCGTTCGCAAACGGATGCCTTTATGTCAACAAAAGAATTGACATTTTCTTGAGAGAACAAGACCCGTTTGGTGAAAATGGAATCGGTGACATACTTGGCGTTGGCCCTCTTGGTGGCAAGGAATCTCCGATTGAGACTGACTTTGGAAATTCCAATTCAGATGATTCAATTAACGAAAAGAACTCTAAATGCTGACATATTCATATAAAATACCATCAAATCTTGACAGAAGAGAAATTCCTGTCAATGATTTTCATATATCCCATGACATGTCATATGTAAGTGGGACAACGGACTATGGCAATTCATTTGGTGTCGATGACAAGATTTCCGTAGAAACAGAATATTATCCAGAGTTGATGGATGTGACCGTTTCAACATCTGATACGGTAAAGCGTAACGGATACATAACATACAAGAAAAAAATGCCGATAAGCCTTTTTCCGTATGTTGACTATTATTCCGAAGAGCCTAAAATGAGAATGATAAGGTATATCGAGACTGATGGGGACACTTATTTTCAGGATGTTAGTACAAAAAAGTTGCATTTCGTAATCGGTGGCATTGACTATTATGCTGACCCTTCCTCGACATCACTTGACATCACGGAAAAGGCATATGTGGAAGACGGACATGTCAATATCGATGGAATAACCTACAATGTCCTCATAGACAGCAATGCTGTAGCGACAAACGTTTTTTTCTCTGATTTTGAAGGGAATCCGTTCACAAAACCAATTACATGGGACATTGAAAACATAAATCCGTCAAACACTTATGTTAGGAAATTCTCGGTTGAGAATAGTGAAACGATGTCCATAAGCACAAAGTCTATAAGGAGATATGGATACAGACCTTACATCCTATACAATGGAGATAGACTTGAACTGCACTATCTGCATAACGAAGACGGTTCAATAAAAGGGTTTGGCCTGAATATTGATGGCAAAGACTATATAGTTGTATCGACAGATGTTACACCAGATTCTGACATACCTTACATAAACCCATATGACAAGTCGATGTATGGGGATTCTGAAGATGTGGCAAATTCAATTGAAATAAACGGAAGACTATACTGTCTGTTTTTCGAGCCAGATGAGGTTGTTTCTGGTGACATCATTGCGGTAAGGGCAAATGAAAACCTTCCTATACTGATTGGTGATAGGCTTACGTTGAAAAGCTCTTCAATGGTTTCGACTGTGAGGCTTGAATCTGATGACTTGGGACATGAATACATAGCCATAAACGGAGCAAGATATGAGAGGATAAAGAATCTGTGTGACTGTGTAGACATTGATGGGCGTGAATATGACCTTGAATATGACGGAAACAGCGATAATGTAACAACAGAAATGGGCGCCTCATGTATTCTTGATGATGGTAGCATGTTATATTTCAAGGTAGTTAGTGCTGAAGAAGGAAAGGCAAAGACGCTGCGCAGGGTGTTGAACAACGGCAGCGGAAATAATGCCTATACAATTAGTGTTGATGATAATGGTAACGTTGTATACACGGGCGGTACAATATACACAGTAAAGTCTTATGACGGAGTGTCTATAGACGGGGCGAAATATAGAATATTTGACAACTACAATACGGAAGTAAACGGAACGGTTTGGAATTACGGAAGCTATGTGAATGTTGGCTATTCCACACAATACAATCTTAAACTGATAGATGTAATTGGAAGTGACAGATATGTATGTAAACTTGACATTGATAGGAGAAACTATTTAACAAGTGATTATAATTCATTGGTTGATAGTATAATAGATGAGATTACTTCAAGTAATTCTTTTTCATTATATAAAACACCAAACACATTTGGGCGTTCGCTTCTATCATATTATGAATGGATACCTCTTGCAATTGAAAGCAATGGCCCATCATCGATATATGGTCTTTCTGACATAAAGAATAAGATAAAGTTCAAGTTATCCAATTCATTTTTGTCAATCCCAGTCAATCTGTCAAAGAGCATTGACTACTCATTAAGCAAGAGTGATGGTATAACAAGCATTCATTACGGTGAGATGGCTGATGAAACCATAAATCCGATTGTTGACATGGAGAAGGACATGTACACGCCAGTATTTATGAATGAAGGAAAGACTTCTTATATTGACGTTATGGAGTTCAATTTCCATTTTAGGACAAGAGACCTTGAGACATGGAAGATAATAGGTGATGAGGGCATGACAAGTGAAAAAAACGAATCTGATTACAATGTAAAGTATGATGCTTCTTTGTCTAATGTATTTTCAAATTGGTTCATGACGGATTATTACCCGTACAATGCTTTCAGTGAGGACAGGCAGATAAATGCCATAATGAATAACTCTGACCTATTGGGATTCCTTTATTTCACGACAAATGATGTGGAGGTCAAACGTAAAAAACTTGAGAAGTCATTTCTTAGAGTGTCATACTATGATTCAAAGGACCCGTTGAGACAAAATCTTCTTGGCACTTCTACTATTTACTTTGATTGTGACTCATATTTCGATACATTATATAATGAGGACAAAGAATATTTCGATAAAGCAAACAATACCTATAAAAAATATTTCTATGGTGATGTTGCAATGTCAACTGACACAAACAGAACTGGAATGAACGGCATCACTGACGGAATATGGGTGAATGAGAATGCAGGGCCTTCTGTCCTTAGGGAACCGTTCTGGATTGATGGTACACGAACAACCGACATAACTGGTGAATTGGACGCCATAAAAATGACAACGGAAACAAAATACCTATCAATATTGAACTGTGATGACATTCCAAGACTCGGAAGTAGGATGAGAATTTTCGGAAGATATGAAAAACAGTCTTCAAATGAAGGATTCTACTCCTATATCCTCAAGGCTTTCTCGGACAAGAAGATTGAGAGGACTATATATATGAAATTCGAGTTCTTCCATGCTGGAGTTGGAATCAAGATACCAATGCTTGTGGCAACTGACAGTGACAGGAATGCTATTGATAAATGGGATTATAACAAACTTGAAGCATTTAAGAAAGGATATGCGCTCAATGAAATATACGACAGACTGTATGTTCCCATAAAAATATCATATTCAAAGGATTTAAGAAAATTCGTATATATGATATCTGATGAAAACAAGTATGACAAGGCAATAAAGGTCGAAGGTGAGAATAAACTTAGATTCAATCTGTTTGAATTAAAGACAAAGACAAGCTGACACAATGAAGAGAATAGCATACACCATACCTCTTGAAGATTTCAAGACAAGATATCCGCTGACATATCCGTCAATAAATGACGGAGACATGTCGTACATGCATGTCGGAGACCCGTCCTTTAATGGGAATGCAAACTACAACATGATTCCTCTTGGGGTAAACGAATCCATATGTGGTCCTTATAGCGGTTTCACCAAGGAGATGGGTGATAGGTATGAAGGTAAGACCATTGCCTATTGTACGTTGAAGGGATGGTACATCGGATTTGTTAAATATAATTCGCTTATTTATTCAAACGAGTGTCACGGCCCGTATTCAAATGCTGTGGAATATTATCACTCAATGGGAGGAAGTGTACTTGGAAAGGAGGAATATGAGGAAATGGACAGGCTTTTCACGGAACATGGAGGTGACGGTTTTTACAGATGGCTTTCCAGATATTATTTCGTATCACTTGATTTCATTGATGAGTATCTTTCCATGAAAGGAGAGGGTGTTGAATTGCAGGCTAATGAGAAAGAATGGATTGCATGCATCAACAGTCTTCCGAATAGTATAATATATTACCCAGATGCTTGTAGGATGTACGGAAGAATGTCAAGGTTGAAGGAATCTCATGATTGCTGTGACTCCAACGAATATAGGAAAAACGGAGGTAACACCATGCTTTCCGTGCTTGGACATTGGATTGAAAATCTTAAGAATTCTGTAGACAGAATCAACTCTGTTGTGTCAAAGGAAAAGAAAAGCCTTATCCCTTGCATATCACTGAATGTACCGTTGGGGAGAAAAGTTGAGGATTTCGGAAATCTCATCCCATTTGCAAAGAAATTTGTTCCTGGAAAAACATACACAAAAGGAGAGGTTTGCATATATGACAATGACATTTATATTCTGAAAAGTGGAAATGGATTTGTAAAGGACGAACAGACTGGAGCTATAGAATTCTCAGATTTGGATTGGGAGAGATATTATGATTACTACAAATCGTCGCATCCAGATGAATTCTGCGAACATGACAATATGGAACAGCTGAGTGGAAGAACAACTTCATCTCTTGATTCATTCGAAAGGACAAAACTTACTTTTGACAACCTCGGAAATGCCCTCGGTGGATACTTCAAGCCATCGTTGAATTCAAAGTTCACACAGCCTGTAGAAAATACATTGCTTGACCTGAAATACGAACTCGGAAAGGCAAACAATACGGTAAAAATTGGAGAGAAGGACGGAATCACATACTATAGTGGTGATGTACTGTATACAGTCAATTTGTATTACAAGGATTATGAAGGGAATACAATCACAAACAGCATAATTCCGTGCTTTGAGGGTCACACAGTAGTTTCAAGACTGAAGTTGTGTCTTACTAATCTTAAAGACAATAGTTTTGTGGATGTGCCATGTGCTGACTTTATATATTATAAGAACTGCATATATTATGTTGACAATGAAACATCAAAAATCAAATTGTATGAGGTTAACGGTAATCCAGTAGGCTTGAAATGTGTTGACCATTGTACTCTTGAAGAGAGGACATCTTCATATTGGTTGTCTTCTGAGGAGAATTACCCTATAAGATACTATGAGGTAATTAAGGATGTTGAAACAGTGCATTCTGATGACACTGGTATGGACGTGAGCGTTGAAATGTGCGACTGGTATCTTTATCCGTCTTCATATGACACGGAAAACACGGTTATGTCACCATCGATAAGGAAGGATGAACTTATCGGCTATTCAATGCCTGAAACGGTGGAAAACAATATTTATATAGATAGGGGATATGCTACAGCCCTTGACAAACACTTGCGATTCGGAGAGGTAAACTCGTTGGAATCCATGGAAAAATACGGAAACGGAACATTTAAATTAATCAATTTGGAAGAAGAAACACTTTAGTGAGATGGCAAACGGAGTTTATGGAACAAACATACCTACGTCAATAAGTAATGACTTGATAGCCAATTATGTTGACATAGTATATTCTTATTCAAGGACAAGAAACAGCACTGATGTTGAAGGAAGCAAATTCGAGAAACTTTCATCCGACAACATGAAGAATGTCGTCCTTTCTAAAAGCGAGACAAATGACAATATGGTTGACGGACTTTATAACCTTAAGCTCCCTACAGACATATTCGGAAAGAAAGGTTTCTACACGATTTACATAAAACCGAAGGAGATACCAGTTACCATAATGGACGTGTCAACACTGCATGACTTCCCTACCGTGAGAGGAATCGTGATTGACCTCAAGGCAATACCTACTGAACTGAAGGGAGACGCATCTGTAAACAACGGTCTTGTCGGTTATAGGGTTATATACAGAAACAATGACGGAACACGTTCAAACGAGCTAAGGATTGTTACTTCAAACAACAAGTGCGAACCTGTCGTCAATGTTTCTACGACAACCAATTCAAAGACTTACTCGTACAGATATAATGAAAATTCTACATATACATTCATAACGGTAACACCTTCAATGCCACTTAGCTACAAGGCAAGTTCAACACCATTCATCGGAAAGGCCACACAGAACATATATCTTGTGAATACGTTGTTTGAACCGATATGTATAGAACTTGAAATGGTAGAGAACGACATTGATACGGTAACTAACATACTCACTGGAAACCAGCTTCGTGACCTCAATAACGGACTGGTCACGACATTTGACAAGGACAACAACATACTGGTGCAGCATGAAATGTCAACACTCAAGTCAAGTGAGACAGGAACACCGCAGTATGAAGTGAAGGAAAACAGGTCTGAGAACATTGACTTTACACAAACAATAACTGACAAACTATAGTTTGAACATGCCAAAATACATTAAAAGCCACTCTAATTACAGGCTTAGAACGAAACACCAGGATGTCAAGGACGGTACTGTACTCGAAAGGGATATCAGTACCGTTGGTGGCATAAATACGTTCGCAACTGGACAGTCTACCATATATTCAAGCGGAAATTTCATAATGACCGTGAATAATTCTGGTGGCCCGTCAAGGCATGTAACAAAGAAGGGTTGGCTTCCAAACAGTGAAAGCGGTGACACTTGGAATGCGGATGTGCTTAGAAACTACACAAGCGATGTCAATGGGTCTAAAGAAACGAACATAGTTCTTAGGAATGACTTCATGGACCTTCGTTCTTTCGCCTGCTATGGCTCGTTGTATGGGCTTATACAGACAACTGTAGGGCAGATAATAGACACGTTTCCATATGAACTGTATACTGGAACTGGAAGTGACAATGTGATGAAACACAGACTTGTCACTACGGTTGACGGTTCATCATTTGATTATAAGGGAAACGTTAATTCCGAAGGGTATTCCGCACACAAGAACTTCTTTGAACTTGGTGATTCTGGAACTCCTGTCACATATGTTTCTTTCAATGAAAACATGTATGAGGTTTCAAATCCTGGCGGAATAGACATACATACGAGGATAGTTGATGAAAAGTCGGTTTCAAACCCGTTGAAACATTTTGCAAACGGTGGCTATCTGAACTACTCTCTATTTTTGGACACTGATGACGAATCTCCATCGGATGGATATTATTTCAAATGGAATTCAGAACCGAACAGCATTGATGTTTATGACAATCTTGAAGGTGGTATGCTTGAAATACCGAAAATAGGATTCACATACCCTAACTTCACACTAAACATAAAGGAAGATGTCACAATATACAATATCTTCTGTTTTGAAAAAGACCATTTCTTGGAAAATGCAAATTTCAAGAATGGAGATACCATATATTGCAGGGTTGTTGGTGACGACATCAAATTCTCAAGCAAGTACTGCCCAGAGGTTGGAGATTACATTGCAAAAGTTACATTGACTGCATTGCTTGATGATGATGATGTAGAAACTAATATTACAATATATGCATTCATTGGGAATGACCTTAATGTTTCCTATGTGGTTCCTGAAGAAAACCTATTCGTACATATAAGGCCAAGGCCGTCACTGTGTGCATATGATGATTTCGTTGACAATTCTACCATGTTCGGGAAATGCCTTCTCGGTGTGTTCAGCGGAGAAAAGAACAAGGCCAATTTCGAGGTGATGCATGAAGGTGAGATGGGTGTCTACAAGACAAGTGAGTCATTCACTCTTCCTATTGGGCCTGGGGGATACAACATATCGTCTGGTGGATATGATATTGAAAGATACATACAGTCATTGGCGAAAATCGGACTTGAATATGACGAGAAATACACAGACAACATGTATAGGCTCATGACACACGAATCGTTGAAGAATTTCGATTGGACAAGAAACTTCAACGGAAATGACGATGGAATGAACAATGAGTACGTTGAAAACGGAGAGAAATTCAAGTCAATGATACACATACTCGGCTATGTATTTGACAATGAAAAGGGCTTTATCGACTGCATTTCAACGACAAACACTCTTACATACGACAACCGCTCAAACACACCAGACTATTTCATCACCGACCTACTTGAAAATGACGGATGGGAAGTCACTGCAATATATCCATTTGAACTGAAGGAATATGACAGGAAGAACGGAAATGAAGTGCACAAGTCATATTGGTCTGACATAAATCAGAAATCAAACTATTATGATAGGAAATTTCATGAGAACACCACGGACATTATAAAGCCATACGGAACCGATGAAGGTGGTTTCTACATGGAATGTGATACAATGGTCAAAGTCCCTTCATATAGTGGGCAGGCATATTATGTGAAGGATGGTATCGTGAATAACGTGATAAGGAATTACCACAATGATACGGAATATACCATGCCAGATGTGAACAACGAGTTCATGAAGAGACTAAGAATCAATTCAAGGAATATCTTGTCAAAGAAAGGGACAATTGAAGGAATCGAATCAATGCTGTCACTTTTTGGTCTGAAAAGCAAAAGGTGGTATGACTCGTTGGATGAAAATACAAAGAACAGATATAGCAAGAATCTGAACAATAAAAAACCATTTGATTTTGATATTACGGAATATACGTTATTCACACCTCCAATCAAGGAAGGTTGGGATGAAATGAGGTCAATGTACAAGATTGATTTCTATAATTCTTGTAAAACCATACCATACAACACACAGTCGTACATAAATGGAGTATATATCCCATATCAGGGAATTCCTGTCGCATATAGGGACGTTTCAAAACTCCTTATTGGAAAGGATGGTGAAATGCCGAACACAAGCGACAATGAAAAGAATGCATATAAGGACGAAAATGGGAATGCTGTGAAGGCAAGAAGACTTTATCCTTATTTCAGCAATAACGGTATATATGACGGAGACATGTATTATCAGATGTATGGAGGATGGATGAGGTATAAGCCATATAGATTTGATATAAACGGAAAGATTGTATCTGAAGGTTATAAGGAAACACTTAGAAACATAAGACAGGTTGATGACTTAAATGACCTTGTTTCTCAGCCTTCTTCCGACATGTATGATGGCCTCATATATTACGTCAATGACATATCTGTGAATTATGCCATAATAAACGGGGAGATTTACAGAATGTATGACGAATTTGACGGAAATAAGCATTACATGTACTTCAATGTTGAGGTGTATGGTGCTACTGTTTCTGTAGGAGGTGAGATGATTTACGGATGCATAAATGTCAGTGACCGTTCTGAAAACAGAAAATATGACCTTTCAATCTACGAAAACGGAACGCAAATAAAGGTATATTACACTGGAGACATGGAAAAACCGTTCACTATACAGTCGTCTGATACAATGGCAGATGATAACAATGATATCCCTGACATTGACATGGCCGTATTCATTGACGGTTCACTCGGCGGAAACACCAACTATTTCAGACTTGAAAGTGCTGAATATTGTGACAAGATTGGGGGATATGGATGGTCACAGCTTTCAGATGATGACGGCGACTATCTTATGATAAGTGGTATAGTCGACAAATTCGACGGAAACAACCCTCATATCGGAAATCTTGCATATGACGGAGGATATGAATATGTAAGCAGATTCTCAAACCTCTTCAAATATGCTTCTGAAAACGAACTGTTCGATAACTCTTGTTTCACTGACATTGAGGCTGCATATGAAGACATTAATTCAATCGGCTTCAATGGGATTTCGGACAATTCCAAGAAGACATATATGGAGTTCCTACACAAAGATAGGAAAGTGCACTCATTTATGAATCTGATGCATATGGACGGAAATGATACAAAATATGACGCATCATCATCTGAAGACATATCATCTATCAATGACTATGGTTTCGTTAAGAACATCGTAGGCGCAGACGGTGTCACATTACAGATTGTAAATACAAAGGTCATTGACATTGACATATACCTATCATCAAGCAAGGAATATTCAAAGGAATACCAAGAAGAGGTCAAATTCATGCAGGATAGGGTAATGCCTTACCTCGAACAGATGATGCCACCAACGGCAATAGTGAATGTCAGATTCAAATCCGCATAATCGCAATATACTGAAAATGAGCACTTCCAAAACAGGTTGTGCTCATTTTTTTTTCTCTTAATAGTTGTTCAATATTTCCTTGTTGTTTTCAATATCTTCAAGTGAATTTATTGAAATGTCAAGATATGAATATTCTGACGGTATGTCGACGAATTCATGTGAGTCATTTTCCAAATCCCATATCACATACCCGTGCTGTGTGATTGATTCTCCGTAGTTCTGTTGAATTGTCGAGCCAGCGTATACTATAGGGCAGTCTCCGCATTTCAACTCCTGTCTCTTGTGTATATGTCCAGCCATTACGCAATCACAGCCTTCAAACAATTCTGTCGAATTTCCATCATCACTTACAAAACCGTTGTACAACTTTGTGCCAACCACTGTTCCATGATACAACCCGATTACCTTGTTCTCTGGATGCTCTTTTCTTGAATTTTCTATGTCTGGGGCATTGAAATCATCAAAATATGAATATAATGCCCATGTTATATCATCATCATACACTATACCACTCTCATAACCAAGAATCATGTCAAGAAATATTGCATTGTCAAACTGAGCTGTCTGAAAAATCGCAGAAATCGTGTCCGTCCTTGATGTGTTTGATGCTATAAGGTCATGGTTTCCAGCAAAACATATCACTTTCGCTATTGAAGAAAGTTGTCTTATGAAGAGTGACACGAATACATTCAATTCATTTGTCACCATGTTCTTTGAATGTACAAGGTCGCCACATATCACAATACGCACCTCTTCTGATTTCAACCCACTCTTTGACACATCTTCCGAAATGCTCTTGACAACCTTTTCAAGTTGTTCTGCATATATGTCAAGTTTTTGATATGTCGGTATGTGTATGTCCGACAACTGATAAATCCTTTTAACTATACTCATTTCCTTCTCTATTGTTTAATTTTGTGTGCAGTATTAATGCATCTCATTATCCCGACAGGACCATATTTCTGATATATCTCACTTGGGTCCTTGTCAAAATTCTCGTTATATATAATCCTTACCCTATCCTTGAGTCTTCCGTTGTCAAGAATGTGATATATATTCCTCGCACTTTCAATTCCATCAACATCAAGCCATATGTTTATATGTGAATTACACTTTTCATACAGTGACCTATATAACTTATAGTCCTCTCCAAGACTTTTTCCAAGCAAAGGTACTGAATTCGGTACAACAATACTGTCAAAAGGGCCTTCAACCAATGTTATTTCCGCATTCCATTCAATCTTGTCTTCATTGAATATTATCTCCTTCCTTTCAACTATAGGATTGAAATACCTCTGCCTCTTCTTGTTTCCAGTGAAATCCCTACCTGTCCAATAATTCATCTTACCATGAATATCAAAAGAAGGTAAAATAATGCGATTTGAGAGACTTTTTCTGTCAGTGTCTGTAGTTGTGAATCCCATATGGTAATCTTCGATTATAGGCCATCCTATGCCCCTTGAACGCAAATATTCAAATGCCTTTGTGTTGCAATGCCTATCTTCCTTCAAAGCAATATAGCCTTTTGGAAAGTCAAGTTCATCTTCGAGCATATCCTCATAGTCAACCTGAAAATCCTTGTCATAGAACTTTATCTTGTACAGCGAAGACTCCCTAAACCCATTCACTGCATCCTTGTAGTCTTTCAGAAGGGATTGATTACCGTATTTTCTTATCAACTTGTATATGCTGCCATGCATGGAAGAATCTATGCTTGAACATTTCCAACAATTGTATATTCCCTTGGCTATATTGACTTCAAGATGGTATTTGTACCTTCCCTTGAAACCGTCACGCTCCTGACATCTTGGGCATGAAAACTGCAATTGCAGGTTGTCATCAAGTTCATTTTTTGGTTTTCCCAAAAAAGATACAAGTATATCATACATTTTCCTTATTTCTGGAGCAACCATAAAAATCGTTTTTTAATTAAACATTTGGTGCAAAAATACCAAAAGATTTTGACACGGAAAAGATATTTATATGTAAATTTTAATTCAAATGGAAAAACTATATACTGAAAGCAAACTACTACAGAAAGTATGTGACGCAGTTGATTTCAACACTGAAGAACTTGGGCTGAAGCCTAATTATGCGATTGGAAACAATGACTGCCACGGAATGGATGACTCGAAAAGGCCATTGATGCCGCTTATGGAGTATTAATTTGTATTAGATTGTTCTAATGTTATAACAACAAAAAAGAGTGGAAATTTCCACTCTTTTTTGCTTTCTATTGAATGTATGTTGTCCTATGTTCACGTTTTGACCAATACACCACATCGTATGTTATCTTGTTCCCTTCTTTCTTTATGTTTTCAACTGTTTGGTTGAGTTCTCCGTATCTTTCCTTGTTCATCTGTCCGAGGCATGCCACATATGCATCTGTAGCATCAAAATTCTGCTTGACGAGTTCTCCTTTTTTGTTGTATATCCATTCAATCTGTGGGAAAATTTCAGACACTTTCTGCTGTAGTACCGTCTTTTTGTCTATTGTCCAAGGATATGACCCGAAAAGTACAAGTTTTGAATCCCGTATTGATTTTTCAATTTTCTTTTGGTCATATTGTTTTTCATCCTTTCCGTACTTTCTTATCGCCATTAGTTCTGGAAATGAGTATTTCCTTGCGTCATAACTTGATATGTATGTTGGTACGATTCCGAACGTGTTGTATATGCAGTCTGAAATCATTCCATTGAACCTTAACAATGTTGCTACTGTGTTTTTGTTGTTTGACGACAACAGTGGCTCTTCTATTACAGCCTTTGTTATGTTGAAGTCTTTGAATGTCTGTATATATTCCTCAAAGCACCTTTTCTTCAGAAATATCTCTTCAATACCTTTTGCCTTTCTGTTTTGTGATTTCGGGTTGATGTGTGTGAGTTCTATGATTTTACCATACTCACTTCCATCGTTCAAAAGGACACATATTCCTATACATGCAGTTGACACATCAAGGCTCAAAATTATCTCTTTGTTATCTTCCATTTAGTTAAGAATCTAATTTATATATAAATTTAATTAATATATTATATATTATTATTATAAATTTATTATTAATATTATATATAATTTATTATTAATAAAAAAAATACATAGTTTGTCTTTTTAGAAATTAATATTTTTAGAAAATTTTCAAAATTTATTTAATTTTCTTTGGTATTGTGTGTTTTTTTAGTATATTTGCATAAAATCGTTATTGCATGGCAAACAGAGCATTGATTGAGAGGGAAATAAAGGAATATTGCAAGGTAAATGGAATTAATGATGTTGCTGGCTTTATAACTCAATGTCTTTTACGTGGCTTCAATATATTCCGTTATGGTAACTCTCCGTCAGACAACAAAAAGAGGGAAAGTGGTGAAATTGAAGATAAACCTGTCAACAGAGTCCCGAAGTCAGATGAAAAGTCAGTTGTCAACAAAGAAAACGGTGATAGTAAAATTGTTGTAAAAAGAAGAAAAATTAAAGTGGTTAAAAATGATTGAAACAAATCCCAAAAACAAGGTAAAGATACATTGGAACGTGAGTCCTTATGATTATTCCAAGGACAAGGAAAAGGAGATTGTATCGGCAGCTTCAAAGAAGTATTCAATTCCAAAGGAAAACATAGTTGTTGTTCCGAATTTCATCACTTTGAATGAAAGTGTGGAGTCTGAATCTATAACTGGAAAGGTAATTGATGACATTCAAGACCCTTCTTTTCAGCAAAAACTGTTCAAGGAGTATTTAAAGATAAACAATATCACAGATTGTGATTTTGATTATATTGTAGGGATTGACAAGGATATCAACGGAAGGATTGACTACCAGGCCTATGACAAGTTGAAGAAGTTCAAGTTGAAGTGGATTAGGTTTGACAATTTCCAATCATATGGAAAGGACAATTTCTTTGATTTCACGACGTTGAAAGGCCTTGTTCTTCTAAACGGACAGCCTGCGAACCAGAGCGGAAAGACGACATTTGCTGTTGACCTTCTTCATTTTCTTCTATTTGGAAAGACATCAAAGGCGAAGGTGCAGGAGGATATATTCAATAAATACCTCAAAGAAGAGACGAATGTGGTTGTCGAGGGTTGTTTCAACATCAACGGAGAGGATTATATAATCAAGAGAACTCTTTCAAGGCCAAAACTCGGAAAAAGAACCGAAAAGAGCAAGGTAACACAAAAGGTTGACTACTATAGGGTAATCGGAGACAAGAAGGAGGAACTTGATGATTTCGTTGAAATGGAAACAGGAGAAGATACAAGGTCAACGAATAAGATAATCAAAGAGTCGATTGGCCGTGAAGATGACTTCGACCTAATAATGTGTATAACTGGTTCAAACCTGAATTCTCTGATTGACGAGAAACCAACTGACAGAGGAAGACTGTTTTCAAGATGGGTTGGACTTCTGCCGTTGGAGGAAAAGAACGAGATAGCAAGAGAAAAGTACAACTCGGAAATAAAACCATCACTTCTGTCGAACAAATATGACAGAGAGGTATTAAAACAGGAAATTGAGGCGTATAAGGTTGAAATAAAAGAACTCAAGAAATCAAATGCCTCACTTTCAGAAGAAAACACGAAGTGTGATAAGGAAATCGCTTCATTGGAAGAGTCAAGAAACACATTGCTCACCGCAAAGGAACAGATTGACAATGATGTTCTTAAAATCGACAAGTCTACAATTGAGAGTAGGATGAAGTCAATCAGTGACGAAGGAAAGACAAAAAAATACGAACTCGAAAAACTGCTTGGTGAAATATCCGAGATTGGTAATGTGTCGTTTTCAGTTGAAGAGTATGACAACATCGTTGATGAACGCTCTAAAGCAATGATGGAGCAGCAATCGAAGAGAAAAGAAGCGATATGGATAAAGAACCTTATTGAAGAACTTAAAAAAGGTGAGTATTGCCCTACATGCGGAAAGAAACTCGACAATGTTGACAATCAAAAGCAAATTTCAGAGCAGACAAGGATGTATGATGAACTTGTTGTGGAAGGCAAAAAGGTAACATCTTACGTGAACAGACTCAATGAACTTGTTGAGGCCAAGAAAGGAGATAGGGACAAATATAATAGGCTTAACAAACTGAATACCCAGAAACCGATAATAGAACTGAATATAGAGCGACTTAGGTCAGAATATATAGAACTGAACAATCTCAAAAAGGAATACGAAAAAAATGCATCTGCAATCGAGAAGAACAATGCGATTGATATATCAATAAGGAATACAGATGCAAACATAAGGGCGAAAAGGGAAGTAAGAGACTCTAATATCAAGACAATCACACAGAATAACTCCAACATTTCATCCTATGAAAAGGAAATAAAGGAAAGGGAGGATATTGTGAAGAAGATATGTGATGAAGAGAAGGCAGTGTACAACTGGAAGGTATATCTTGATATGGTCGGAAAAAACGGAATATCAAAGATGGTGATGAGAAAGACTCTCCCAATCGTGAATGCAAGACTAAGCCAACTTCTTGACGACGTGTGTGATTTCGATGTCAATGTTGACGTAAATTCAAGGAATGAGATAACATTCAATATTGTAAGAAACGGAGTTGTTGCTGATTTGAATTCTGGAAGCGGATTTGAAAGGACGGCATCTGCACTTGCACTTAGAACCGTGCTTGCAGACATAAGCACCATACCTCAGATGAATTTCCTTGTTCTTGATGAAATACTTTCTGGCGTCGCTTTTGACAACTATGAAAATATATTTTCACTGATAAACAAATCATTGAAGTCATATGATTTTGCATTCTTCATAACGCATGTCGATGCAGTCAAGGAATATGCGGAAAGCACAGTGACAATAAAGAAGGAGAACAATGTCAGCAGACTTTTGTTTACAAAGAACGGCAAATAATGGCAGTAATTAATGGTAGGAATGATTAATAACGAAGACAATAGGGAGGTTGGAAAAAATGACTTTTCTGATTCCGTAAAGATATATTACAAAGAACTAAAGTACTATAAGCCTATAAGCAAGGAAGAGGAGCGCAGGCTCCTCAAACTTGCCAAGGAAGGTGATGTGGATGCAAGAAATAGGATTGTGAACGCAAACCTTAGGTTCGTGTTCAATATAGCTAAGAAATACAGGAACAACGGAGTAGATATCGCTGACCTTATATCAGCAGGAAACAACGGAATGTTCAAGGCTATAGAGAGATTTGACATGTCAAGGGACGTTAAGTTTTTCTCATATGCAGTATGGTGGATTAGGCAACATATGATGAAGGAAATTGTCAGTCAGAGGGAGAGGGAAACCAATGAAAGCGGATTTGACGATGTCTTCCGTGACAATGCACATCCAGATAACGTGTGTCCAGACGATGACATTGAAGAAAATGATGCTTCACTGAACGGAATAAGCGACAATAACGTGGATTTCTATGAGGTGCAGCAGAAGCATTTCGTCGTTGAAAAACTGCTTGCAAAACTTGATGACAGAGAGAGGATTATAATATCAAAATACTTCGGCATTGAAGACGATAGTGAAGGGCATAACATAAATGAAATCGGAAAGGAACTCAATCTTAGCAGTGAAAGAGTAAGACAGCTCAAGATTAAGGCTATCAACACAATGAGAGCGGAAGTATTTGATATGAAGGAGGCTGATTTTTTGTTCCGTTAGATATTTATATATTGAATTAATAAAAAAACTTATGGCTAATAAGAAAAATGAAAAAGTTGATGCATCAAAAAAAGTTGAGGAAACTGTTGATGTAGAAAAAATTGAAGAAACAAAGGAAGAAAATGTGGTAGAAACAACTGAAAACGAAGATGTTTTGGAAGAGACTACCGATGAGGGTAAAAAAGAAGAAGAGACAACCATGGATGAGCCTATAAAAGAAGAAGAGGTACCAATGGAGGAGAACACGGATGAAGAGCAATCTACCATAGAAGAGTCTCCAAAGTATGTTACAGCAGACAATAGGAGTATCGGATATGATTATGTCTATTCTTGGAACGGCCTTGCACAAGGTTGATTTTTTAGTGGGAATAGTGGTGGTATGCCCATCATAAGCTGAATACCACCATTGTTTTGGAAAAAAACTCCACATAAAAGCGCTTAAATGAATTTGGAACATGGATTATACAAGGAAAATGCTCAATGAGATAAGGAAGCATAAATATGAGAACAAGAAGATAGACCTCCCAGAAGAAAAGAACATTGTGGAGAACGATAACCTATACAACAGATTCAAGGTTCTCATGACTGAGGCTGAAAAAAAAAATCTGAACTATGGGATGGACAACATACAGCCAAATGATAAACCGTATGTAATCAACAGTACGAACCGCATGTTTGGAGATGTGCTTTCTTCTCAGAAGGATGCTATCAGAAAAACAATAGGAGATGTGTCATTCAAGGAAGATGCATTGAAATATTACCCAGACATACATGATATAGTGATAAACGGAGAAGTTGTCGGTATCGGTGTTACATTTCAGTTCAGATACAAGGACAGGTCTGGTGATGGGTGCTATATATGGAATGACGGACTACAGTTGACAGATGCCAATCTTAGAACTGTGGAAAAGATAAGGGATGCCTTCATAAACTGGAAACAGTCCCTGACAGAAGACGGAGACTTGATTGACAAGATAGACAAGGAAGCTAATAAAGAGTAAATATTTTTTTAATATAAAGCAATGGCAGATAATATATATACATACGGATTTGATGAAGATGCAATCCCAATAAAGTCGTATTGTCAACAGGGAATGCAGAAACAGACAATAGTGGATTCTGAACAGAATGTGAAAATCGAACAGAACATTCAGAATACATATGTCAACACCACAAAGATTGAGGAAAATACAGCAAAGAATGTAGACCAGGACAAGGCCATAGACGAAATCAACGAGAAGATAAAGAATATAAGCGGAGGAACCATCACAGTAAGCGGAGTTGATGCTGGTACTTGGTAAAATAATAGACTAAATTTGAAACTGAAATGACAAGGAAAAAAATACTATTATATAGGACAAGCGGAAGTACAGCACCAACGGCATCAAACATTGATTGCGGAGAACTTGCAATGTCATATCTTGCTGACAATGAAAAACTGTATATGAAGAATTCAAAAGGGGCTGTGGTTTCATTCATAGCGTGTGAGGCAATAAGTACAGACGAACTTAACAAACTGATAAACGGAATGTAACATATTTTGAGGGTGAAAAAAAATTAAAAAAGGCTCGGTTTTCCGAGCCTTTTTGTTTTAGTCATACTTAAAAAACACACCGTCTGAGGTGTGTTTTTTGTTTTTACCAAGTACCACAATCGTATCCTGCCTCAAGTTTGTCGATTCTACCCTTTGCAGCATTAAGTGCTTCAGTTGTAGCGAGAGGTGCAACCTTTTCGTTGGTATAAGCCTTGGCGTCAGCGACAGCTCCGCTCTTGGCTGTGTTGATTGCACTCTGTACACCAGAAAGTTTAAGACCACCAGCAACTACAGTGAGGAAACCATTCTCGTTATTTGCATCAAGTTTAACCGAAATGGTCTTTGCAGCAGCAGTACCAGTTACAGTAACACCGCTTGCACCACTTATTGTATACTGCTTACCTTCGAGTGTTGTAATTCTATCCTTTGCAGCATTAAGTGCTTCAGTTGTAGCGAGAGGTGCAACCTTTTCGTCAGTATAAGACTTGGCACTATTAATAGCTTCCGTCTTTGCAGTGGAAACCTCACCAGTTGTTGCAAGACCAATTGCACTAACAGTAAATTCACTACCAGTGTCAGACTTTGTTACGCTAATATTTGCACTACCCTTAACGGTTATTACACTAGCAGCAGCCTGTGCTGTCTTTACACCCTTTGCAAGTTCTGCAAGCTGAGCATCAACGGTTGTACCAGTCAAAGCGATTGTGGTATTACCAGAGGTGATTGTTGTTGCCTTAATGTTTTTAGCAGTAAGACTATTAACCTTATTTGACAGGTTAGTAAGGTCTGTAGATGTTGCAAGACCAGTTGCTTTTACTGTATAAGTAGTAGGCTTTCCTTCAGAGGTAGTAGGAGTTACAGTAATGTTAGTTCCACCTGAGACGACTGGGAAGAGCTTCTTTGTTGCAGTTATCTGAGCGTCAGTATGACTATTTGCTGCAGCAATGGCTTCTGACTTTGCAGTACTTGCATAACCCTGTGCAGTACCATTAGCACTATCGATTGCTTCTCCCTTGGCTGTGTTGATTGCACTCTGTACACCAGAAAGTTTAAGGCCACCAGCACCTACAGTGAGGAAACCGTTCTCGTTATCTGCATCAAGTTTAACACTAATAACTTTATCACTTCCAACCTGAAGTCCGTTTCCAACCTCAGACTCAACGACAATGCTTGCCATGTTAACTCCAACACTCTTCTCTGTGCCATCAGCCAAACTGTATTTAAAGGTAAGTACCTGTGTATCAGTACTAAATGTTACATCCTTCAAGTACTGGTCCTTAGGAATAACAATCTTAGCAGCATCAGCCACAACTTTGCCATTTTCAAATAACTGATATTCTGCAAGTGAATTTGCAGCCAATTCACCAGTTGCAACACTCTTTATGGTATAGGTCTTAGCAGAGCTAGTGATTTTATTCTGAAGTTCTAAGAGAGCGGCCTCAACGGTAGCGCCAGTTACATTACCAGCAGCAACTCGTGTAACCTGAGATGCTGTCAAGCCACCCTTTGTTACCGAAACCTTACCATTGACCTGTGTAACATTGGTAACAACAGGACCACTACCTGTTGTTGAGTGTATGAGTTTTGAAAGTGCACTGCTAAGTGCATTGCTTGAATTCTCTGATACTTTATTGATAAGGCCTTCTATGGTGGCTGCATCAATGAATATTGAGTTTGTACCACTTGAACCAGAAGCGAATGCCCTGATACCAAGGACAACACCAGCCGATGCACCTGAACCATAGGATGCTATAGCAGGCTCACCGTCTTTCAATGTAGCCAATTTACCTTCAAGGGCTTTCTTTGCAGCAGCAAGGTCAGTATAAGCCTGAGAACTACGTAAAAGTTGCAAATGTTTATTATCTGCCATTTTGAATTAAGAAATATAAATTATAATTTATGCTTTATTTTTTATCTTTTGACTTATTGATTAGTCTGTCGATATCTTTTTTCAATTTATAAATATCAATCAAAGGAAAAAACGGAGATATTTATTAGGAAAAAAAAAGTAATATGCGTATAGATGAAAATACTTTATACAAGATAATAAACGAAGAGTTGTCAAAGTCCGACGTGTCATCGATGATAATCAGCAAATTTGAAGACAAGTTGTCTTCTAGGGAATTTAAAAAGAAGGTAAAGGAGATTGCCGCTGATGTTGTTAATGAGATTTTCAAGATTTTATGGCAGAGGAATTCATTCTGGAAATCAGCAGTTTCAAATTAATTGTTTGAAGTTTGTTTTCTTTTGCGTATATATTTATAGGTATATTTGATTTGACATGGCAGATATAATAATATCAGAATCACAGCTTCATGTGATAAGGGAATATGAAAACAGAGAGGTTCTTTTCGGTGAGTTTTCCACGAAAGCGAGAGGGTTCATCAATGAATTGATGAATAATAGCCTTCATCCTAATCTTGACCCATTTTTCAAGGAGAATGGCATAGAGGAATCAGACCTTCTTGACAAGATGCTTGACCTTGGGATTGTCTCAAGGAAAGACAAGATAGACGAGCCAGAAGATGCCAACGGAAACAAGCATTCCGTGTATAAAAGAAGGTATACGGCTTACAACAATGGTTTCAATGACAAAATGAAGCGTCTTTATGACAGTTTCTTTTCAAATGACGGAAAGAGAAAAGGTTTGAATGAATGTGACTGTGGCTCTGCCATGGGTGGGGGTGCGACGGCAAGCGGAAACTTGATGGTTGGTACAAGTGATTCCAGCGGTGGAGTAACCTATCCATTCATATTCATGCCAAAAAGAACAATTGGTGTGAAGAGAAAGACTACAAACAAGAAAAGACGTTCAAAGAGAAAGATTACAAACAAGAAAAGACGTTCAAAGAGAAAATAACATACAACAACAGATAATGATGGAAACAAGAAGTTACAAGTTCGGAGAGTTGAAGAATAAAATCCAGGAGAGTGCTTCAGAATTCAAGCCAGTATTCGGAACTGGTGTAAGGAGCAAGGAGAAGGAAATCAACAGGAAAGCGAACCTTGAAACTGAAAAGAGAATCAAGGATTATGATGGTGGCCTTTCAAAAACCTCCAATAAGAAGAAGATTGACCTTGGACAGCCGAGGAACGGTCTCAGCGATTTGCAGTATGACGGCGAATTGAGCAAGAAATTCAGGGATAGAGCAAAAGCGAACCTTATGGGTTATTCAAGCGAACTGGAAATGAAGAACCATGCCAAGGAGCCACATGGAAATGCTTCTTTTGACGATGCAATTGCAAAAGAGCTTGAAAGACTTGCGGTCGTTAAAAAGGCAGAAGGTGACAGACGCTCTGAGATAGGTATAAGGAACCCACAGAGAAAGAAGAAGGACACACATCTCCACCACACCAACATAGGTGAGCAGAAGAAGATGAATGTTCTAAAGTTCAAGAAGGTTCAGTTCATTTCAGAATCACAGATGCTTGCACATGTGCCAGATGAATACAAGGAGGATGGAAATAAGTTCATTATGCAGGACTGCAATGGTGAAAAATACCTCGTCGAATGGGGTGAAAAACCAGAGGTGACAAAGGCATTGAATGAAAACAAGCATAGGGATGAGGTTGACAGGATAAAATATCTTTTCGGATATACTGCAAAGAATGCAAAGACAACCAACTCAATGAGAATGAACGAAGACTCTAATGTAGAGGATATGCTTGGAAAAGCAAGAAAACTGATTGGAAATTAAATGCAAACATATTGAGAAAAAAATCAAAATCGGGCGGTCAATTATTTGGCTTGTCCGATTTTTTTTCTTATATATTATACAAAGGAAAAATAATAATAATGACACAGAAGGAAATTAATGAACTTTCTATCTTTTCAGAAGGTTCGGAAATCTTCATATCGAAGATGCTTAAGAACGGAGAATTGAGCAATGTAAGGAGAAACCTCAATGAAGTTGAGATGATGAATCTCTTGGTTACAATCATTAGGAACAAATTCATAGAACTCAACAGTTCAGTGTTGACAATCAACATGGAGGATAAACCATTCATTGAAATAAAACTCCTTGCTGACGAGAATGCACAGCATACAAATGAAGAGGCTGTAACTGAAGAGCCAAAAGAAGAAACTGTAACTGAAGAGGCTGTAACAGAACCAACAAAGGAGAAGGTTGAGAAGAAGCCAAGTAAGACAAGCAAGAGAAAAAAGTGAGTATCATGGATATAGTTCTGTCAATTGGGAATTTCATAAAGGTATTCATTCTTGCTATGTCAATACTGTATTGCCTTAGAATAAGCTATGACATTGCGAAGGTATTGACACTTAAGGAAGGCAAGGTTGAACTTGGGAAGAATGGAATGTTGTTTCTCGGGTGTTCGATATCATATATAATAGCATTCATATTTTCTTGATGCATGAATGACAATGACAGGTTGGAAAGATATAATGAGGTTCTTGAATATTGGAAAAACCGTGGCCCGTTCACAGATGAAGATGATATCCCGTCCATACCGATAGTAAAAGATGACGATTATAGGCGGATTATCATACCAAACATCATAAGATGCGGTGGTATACCTAAAGAAAAACTTGTCAATGGAGAGACATACATTGGTAGTTGTAGGAATGCAAGCGAGGCGGTTTGGAACGGTGAAAAATTCACATATCTTAGAACGAAATTCGGTACGGCATATACAGAATGCATAAATCATTTTGAGGATGATGACGGCTATGATGTGTTCGTACCGATTAGAATCAAAGATACATTCAAATAGAAACCCAAATACCATTAATTTTTTTTTTAGAAGAACACATAGGGATGTTACAGGACAGATTGAACAAGATAAAGGAATTCTTTCAGAGCATAGAGCAATATGAAGGAAAATGGGTGATATGCGTGAAATATAGGTCAAAATGGGGTGCATACCCGTCTGAAGACGGAAAGATAAAGGCCGTTCCAGACGAACACACACCAGATGTGTGGTGGTATTATGCGAACGACTCGAAGGTTGACATAGATTCGATATTCGACCTCATAGACGAAACAATACAGACAAATCTTGACGCAGTTAGAAAGGTAGAATTATTCAAGTTGAAGGCAGATGAACTCAAAAGGATATTCTCTGACGAGACAATGCCGTTCTCAAAGTTGCAGACACTTGAATTCACATTCTCTGATACGGAAAGCGAGAAGGATGAAAAGCCCAAAAAGACAAAGACACCCAAGAAGACGAGGCCAATGACAAAGAAGGATATACTGAAGATAGACGATTCGGTTTCAGATGTCTCTGTTGAAAATATGACAGAAAAGAAGACAGATGATAAAAAGGTGGAAAATACACCATCAGATTCCAAGGACGGAACTGCGGTCAGTGCAAACGAACTGACACAGGAAGAGATTGACAATTTAAGAGGATAGAAAGCATGGTTGGTTTTGCATTGATATACTCAATCATGGCATACGGAATTTCTGCGATGCTTGTCTATTTCAACGGACCGTTCGGGATAATAGACAAGGCAAGGAAATGGATATCCTCAAAGCACAGGACTTTCGATGAATTGTTTTCATGTATGTTCTGTCTGCCGACAAATATAGGCATTGCATTGTCATTTGTAGGCCTCTTCATTGCCAAAGTGCCGATTACTCCGTTTTCCGTGCTTTACGGGTGTGAAATAGGACTGTGGTACATAATAATACCACTTGATGCTGCATTCACAGGTGCAATTGTGTATATAATCGACGGAATTGAAAAAAAACTGGAAAGTGAGTGAGATTGGAGTTGAAAAGGAGCTTGAAAAACTCAGACATGAAAGAAAACTGACAGAAAGAATTCTTTCAAGCAGACAGGCTGAATTGAAAGACATGCTGCTTGGAGACATGGGAAGGGACATGAAATCCGTGCTTAATGGAGAAACTGTCATTGGAATGCCGAAAGGCAAGATAATAAGGCATAGACTTAAACTTTTCTTCAAGAGAATTTTTTCGACTTTTTGAAATCAGTCTCTTGTCGTATTTTTGTTTATTTTCCTACGGTTCCAGTTCGTGAGCTTTTGGATTTTTCCAAACCATGAACCATAACTGTAGGATTTTTCGTTTATATCACCAGCGAAAAGGATGTTCTTCAATTTTTTTGACACACAGTAGTCATGCATCATATTGTACATCCTAACCGAATCCTGATGGTTTTTGCATATTATCATCTCAAGACCGTCAGAAGAATCCACAAGTACCTTGTTTCTATAAACCACAACCTCCTTGAAGAAATGTCTGTCATTCCTATCATATTTAAGAAATTTGTCCCTTATGAAGGAATAGTCCTTCCTGTCTGTCTTCGGGTTGTAACCGTATACCCAGAATGTTTCCTCGACAAAATACGGAAGCTCGTCAATGAACACCCACGAATCACTTGAAGTCACACAGTCAATGTATTTCCCGTACTCGTTCTTAATCTTGCCTTCATATACATCATCACATTCCTTCTTTTTTATTAGCATTAGCCTATAGTCACACTCAGTAAATGTCTTCTCCTTCCTGCTTGAAGTGAATCTTACTGGGAAAACTATTTCTTTGTTATATTCCTCCTGCAATAGCTTCATCTTTTCCATTGCCTTCTTTATGTCAACCGCAGAATATATATCCTTAATCTGAACACCGTTGTTCGTCGTTATTATGTGATAGGGACGCTTTAGGCCGACATATGTTCTCGGCTTAATTTCCTTCTTCCTCTTCGGACCCCTTTTCTTTTTCCTTCCTCGTTTCCTTGCCATGATAAAAGATAACTGAAAAAGGAAATTTCGGAAATTATGGACTTGAACTGATATTTATATATTATAAGCTATTTTAGAAAAACGTTCAAAATGATTAACATATCAGACAAATTCACGGCAAAGACAATGGACGGAATCGTGGCTGACTCACACCAGATTCAATACGAGCAAGGCAAGACCACACAACGTGGTGATACAGTCGCCGACAAAATTACCGAACTTGAAGGGAAATCGGTACGGTACAGACAGACCTTGACGGATATGTGAAATACCAACAGCAGACAAAGACAGAAGGAGAAAAACAGACAGCAAGGGACAACGTAGGGGCAGCATCAACGGAAACTGTACAAGCCCTCAAGGATAAGGACACTGCCATTGACGGTGAAATCTCCTCCATCAAGACTTCCACAGAAAGTATAGAGAAAGCAGTGGCGAATTCACTCTCCTACCTTAAGACAAATACATATACCAAGGCTGAGAGTGATGGCAGATATGCATTGAAGACTGATTCCTATACAAAGGGCGAATGTAATAATTCGTATCCTTTGAAAAAGGATGTGTATGACAAGCAATACATGGATGAAAAATTCAAGGTAATTTCATCTGGTTTGAGCGATTTTGATGAAATGAGCAATTCGTTTGCTACCAAGGCCGATGTTCCATTTAGGTTTGTCAAAATGTCACAGTCTGAATATGACAACCTTGCACAGAAGGATGAGAATACAATATACATCATTCTATAGGAGTTGAAAATATATTATAAATAATTTAGATATTGCAAAGATGAATTACAGCAAATATATAAACTCATTTGCTGATACAAATGAATATAATTCATATATTGAGTCTGACAAGGCATATTCCCCGAATATAGGTTTCATAGAAGAAACAAAACAAGTGAAATGGATAGAAAATGTGATGAGAGATTGTATATTCTACGGTACTACAGAAGCCACTACAGACTTTATGATTGGAAGTTCAGTTCGTTATGGAAAGGATGATTGCATAAATGTACATGTTGTGCCGCTAACTGATGGAAGTGACAACAAGATGTATGCCAATAAAGAGGACATTGTTAAAACACCAGTGGAGTTAACGAGAATTGATACTGGAATAACTTCTGTTGAGAAATGGAAGATTGACACATCCAATGTCACCTATATGTGGCAGATGTTCGAGGGTTGTAGTGCCCTAACTTCATTAGATTTAAGTAGCTTAGATACATCCAATATCACTAGAATGGATGACATGTTCAGGGATTGTAGTGCTCTAACTTCATTAGATTTAAGTAGCTTCGATACATCTAATGCCACCGACATGAATCACATGTTCTTCGACTGTGAGTCCCTAACTTCATTAGATTTAAGCGCCTTTGACACATCCAATGTCACCGATATGAATTACATGTTCGACGAATGTTTTGCTCTAACTTCATTAGATGTAAGCACCTTTGATACATCCAATGTCACCGACATGAATTACATGTTCGGCTACTGTGAGTCTCTAACTTCATTAGATTTAAGCAGTTTCAACACATCCAGTGTCACTTACATGAATTACATGTTCAATGGTTGTACTGCTCTAACTTCATTAGATTTAAGCAGTTTCAACACATCCAATGTCACCAACATGAATAATATGTTCGATGGTTGTAATTCTCTGACTACATTAACATTATCATCATCATTCTTCAATTCATCTACTGTTAAAGAATTTAACTTTAGTGGTCTTACATCATGGACTGAAGCAACTTCACTTTCTCAGTTTGTAAATGCAATTTCATCAAAGGATGGTACTGGTAAAACAGTGAAATTGTCAGATGCCACAAAGACCGCATTGACTGATGCACAGAAAAAGCAGATAACAGATGCAAAGTGGACAATCGCCTAATCATATTAACTATATAGAAAATTAACCAACGGAATGAAATTTGAGAATGTAAAATTAGAGTCTAAAGATATAAAGAGAATGTATCTTGGTAACAACATCATATACAATAAGAACTTGGCATCTGATGAGAATTCAAATGCACCAGAATTCCAGGATGTCAATGTCAATACAGAAGCAAATTAATTTTAGAAATAATGTATGACAACAATAAAAATAACCGAGTTGCAATACTATAGGCTCTTTAGACCAAAACAAAATAACATAATAATATCTGAACAGCAATACAACAGACTGTTCAGCTTAATAAACGAGTCAAAACAATCAAAAAATATAAGCAAGGCAAGAAAAACAGTTGAGACTTTAAGACCTGGTTCTAACCCACAACAAATCATTGATGTGATTAGGCATGATATACCAAATTCAAGGCTTAACGACTGCAAATACCTTGCTGGTGTTACAAGAATGTATTTGAACAA